>Ga0163163_10000603_pt1 | contig 31420 bp, 30 predicted proteins | sample S65metaG_FD_119766 | JGI IMG/M metagenome (GOLD analysis project Ga0163163, IMG submission 119766) | Switchgrass rhizosphere microbial communities from Kellogg Biological Station, Michigan, USA - S6-5 metaG | ecosystem: Host-associated > Plants > Roots > Rhizosphere > Soil | place: USA... | reverse complement strand
GGCTTTTGCCGAGCTTGCGAAATCCTATGCGGCTGCGCTCGGTCGCGCGATCGATCACCGCCACACCATCGCGCATGCGCCGCCAATCTGCGATGGCGCATCGCTCGCGCTCGTTGGTGCCAAGACCAGCTCACGTCGTCCACGCGCTCGCATCGTCGCGTACGCTGAGTGCGGTGGCGATCCCTATGCCTCCCTGCTTGCCGGCATGGACGCGATGGATCGCGTGCTCCAACACGCTGGAATGCAGCTCCACGATGTCGACTGCATCGAGTTCATGGAAGCCTTCGCGGTGACGATCGCCAAGTTCCTGCGCGACCGTGGCGTCGATCCTGAGCGTGTGAATGTCGCCGGCGGTCACCTTGCAAAGGGTCATCCGATGGGCGCGAGCGGCGGAATTCTGCTGTCGACGCTGCTCGACGTGCTCGAAGCGCGCGACGCAACCACGGGCCTCGTGGTTGCCAGCGGCGCCAGCGGCGTCGGTGCGGCAATGTTGGTCGAGCGCTGCTAGGATTTCGCGATGAGCGCTGCTCCTGTCGACTCGCCGCGTCGTCCCTGGCCGTTTCCGATGCGTTTGCCGGTGTTCGCAGCGCCGATGTTTCTGGTATCTGGGCCGGAGCTCGTCATCGCTGCGTGTGAGGCGGGCATCGCCGGCGCATTTCCCACGCCGAACTGCCGCACGAGTGCGGAGCTCGATCAGTGGATGGCCACGATCACGCAGCAGCTCGACAGTGCCCGCGCCACGGCGCAGGGACCGATCGGGCCGTGGGTGGCGAACCTCATCACTCATTCGACGAACACACGCTTCGCCGATGATCTCGCGCTAGTGCGGCGTTACAAGCCGCCGGTCGTAATCACGGCGCTCGGCTCGCCGAAGCCCGCAATGCAGGTCGTGCACGATTACGGTGGGCTGGTCTTTGCGGACGTCGTCAACTTGAACCTCGCGCGCAAAGCTGCAGCCGCTGGCGTCGACGGCCTTGCATGCATTTCCGCGGGCGCCGGCGGACACACGGGTCATCTGAGCGCTTTCGCATTCATCTCTGCCGTGCGTGAGTTCTTCGACGGCTGGATCGTGGTCGGTGGCGGCATCGCCGACGGTGCCGGCATTGCCGGCGCGATCGCGGCCGGCGCAGACTTCGTGTACATGGGCACGCGGTTCGTGCCCTCGCTGGAAAGTCGCGCCGTGCAGCAGTACAAGCAGATGGTGGTCGATTGCGGGCCGGACGACCTGGTCGTCAGCGCAGCGATCACGGGCACGGCCGCTTCGTGGCTCGTCCCGAGTCTGCAGGCCTGCGGCATGGATCCGCATGCGCTGGACAGGGCCACCAAGCGCAACTACGACACGGGCAGCGGCGACGCTTACAAACGCTGGCGCGATTTGTGGGCCTGCGGCCAGGGGCTGCAAGTGATTCGCTCGATCGAGCCGGTGGCGGCGATCGTGCAGCGTCTCGAAGACGAATACGTAAAAGCGAGCGCCCGCTTTCGCGCGCTCGCGGGAGAAGCCAAATGACGACTCGAGTCTACCTGCTCGGCGGCTATCAAACCGACTTCGCCGACAACTGGGCGCGCAACGGCATGGAGATCGCCGACATGATGCGCCACACGGTCATGACCGGACTGACCGAGACGAAGCTCGAGCCGCAGGACATCGAGGTCGCGCACATCGGTAACTTCGCTGCGGAGCTGTTCTGCAATCAAGGGCACCTCGGCGGATTGTTCGCGGCCAGTGATCCAGCGTTCGCAGGCCTACCGGCGTCGCGGCACGAAGGCGCGTGCGCGTCGGGCAGTCTCGCGATGTTGGCGGCCGCGTCGAATATCGAAGCAGGGCGTTACAGCCTTGCGGCAGTAGTCGGCATCGAGCAGATGCGCAACGTACCCGGCGAGCAGGCCGCGCAATTCATCGGTGGACCCGCGATGTGGGCAGGTCACGAGTACCAGGAAGCACGCTATCCCTGGCCGCGCGTGTTCAGCGATGTCGCTGATGAGTACGACCGTCGCTTCGGTCTGAAGTCAGAACATCTCGCGCGCATCGCGGAGATCAACTTCTCCAACGGCCGGCGCAATCGCAACGCGCAGACGCGTCGCTGGCAATTCAACGATCGCAGCTTTACGCAGGACGAAGCCGCGAATCCGACGATCGAAGGCCGTATGCGCAAGCAGGATTGCGGCCAGATCACCGACGGCGCCGCGGTCGTGTTCCTTGCGAGCGAAGCGCGTGCTCGCGAGCACGCCAAGCGGCTTGGCATCGATCTCGATGTGCTGCCGTATATCAAGGGTTGGGGCCATCGCACGGCGCCGATCACGTACGCAGCAAAGGTGCGCGCGAGTGCCGGCGAGCCGTATGTGTTTCCACACGTCCGAGGTGCTGTGACCGACGCGTTCAAGCGCGCTGGCATCGCGGGTGTCGAGCAGCTGGATGGAATCGAGACGCACGATTGCTTCACCAGCACGGAGTACATGGCGATCGATCACTTCGGCATCACCGAGCCTGGGCAGAGCTGGCGCGCGATCGAGGAAGGGGAGATCGAGATCGGCGGCCGCATTCCGGTGAACGCGAGCGGTGGACTGATCGGCGCAGGTCACCCTGTCGGCGCGACCGGCGTCCGGATGGCGCTCGATTGCTTCAAGCAGACCACCGGAACTGCCGGGGACTATCAGATCGAGGGCGCGAAGACGCTGGCGACCTTGAACATCGGCGGCAGCGCGACGACGACCGTCAGTTTGATCGTGGGTACCTAGAACCGCTCGTACGTCGGATCGGACTTGTCCTTCCGCCCGCGGAGAACTCCGGCGGCTTTCGGATCGATGTAGCCCAGGCACCAGCCTTCGTTCGCAGGCGTGTCGCGGTTCCAGTCGAACACTGTGCGCCGGTGGGCGATCTTCCACTCGCCGTTGCGGCATTCGAACTTGTCGTTCAGCCGGCCGCCGGTGAACGTGTCCCAGCTGCGGCCGTCGCGTTCGACCCGCAGGAAAGTCCATATATATGTCTCGACGTACGCGCGGTTGCCGTCGAGCTCGATGTGCGTGTTGCCGAGCAGGTGCTGCATCACACCCATATTGCGGACCTTGGGGATGGCGGCATCGACGTAGTCGTGCGCGCGCCCGGTGAATGAGCTGCCGTGCTCCTCGATGGCGTCGTCGAAGTAGCAGGACTTCAGCAGCGCGTTGTCGGCACGGTCGATAGCCCGCGCATAGCGAGCGAGGACTTCACGGATGGCATCGCGGGCGAGCATGCGATCCAATGCGGCGGCACGGCTAGGGTCGGTCATCGGGGGCTCCGGGGTTGCACGCTGCGGGTCACTGGCATTATAAGACTGACTGGGATAAAAAACTGATTTCAGTTGGCACGAAGCGGGGGGCGGATGGGGGGAATCGCGCCGGGTCTCGGGCAGAACCTATGGGTCACGGCCCTGGTACTGCTCGCATGCGTCGTATCGTTGTGGCTGCTCAGCATTCGTTTGCGCGACGCCAGCATCATCGACATTTTCTGGGGGCCGGCATTCGGCGTCGTGGCGCTGGTGGGCTACGTGCTCGGCCAGGGGCACGGCATCGAAGTGCGCCGCACGCTCATCACGGTACTCACTGTTCTGTGGGCGGTGCGGCTCGGCGGCTATCTCTTCTGGCGCAACCACGGTAAAGGCGAGGATCCGCGCTACACCGCCGCGTATCGCAAGCGCTTTCCGACCAACCTGCACTGGCACACGCTGACCAAGGTCTTCCTGCTGCAGGGGGCTCTCGTGTGGCTGATTTCGATCCCGGTGCAGTTCGCGCAATATCTCGTGCTCCCTGGCACGCTCGGACCGGCCGCGATCGCCGGCGCCGGATTGTGGACCATCGGTTTCCTGTTCGAGGCGATTGCCGACTGGCAGCTCGCACGCTTCAAAGGCAATCCAGCGAACAGTGGCCGCGTGCTCGATGATGGCTTGTGGCGCTACAGCCGCCATCCGAACTACTTCGGCAACTCGTGTTTGTGGTGGGGCTTGTGGCTCATCGCCTGCGACAATCCCGTCGGCATCGCCACCGTGTTCTCGCCGATCCTGATGACGCACTTCCTGCTGAACGTCACCGGCAAGAAGCTGCTCGAGAAGCGCATGACGCGAGCGCGCCCGGATTACGCCGCCTATGTCGCCCGCACGCCGGGGTTTTTCCCGTGGTTTCCGCGCGGCTCTTGAGAGCGTCGGGTAAATATCGCGTCGTGCAGTGGGCCACTGGGTCGATGGGCCGCACCGCCCTGCGGCGGGTGATTGACCATCCGGATCTGGAACTGGTCGGCGTCTACGTGTACGACCCGCACAAAGTCGGCGTCGATGCGGGCGAGATCGCGCGCCGCCCACCCACGGGTGTGCGTGCTACCAATCGCCTCGAGGACATCATTGCTCTGCGTCCGGATGTCGTGCTGCACATGTCGCGCATCACGTTGCCATATGAGAAGCAGAACGCCGACGTCGCGACGCTGCTCGCCGCCGGCATCAATGTGATCTCGACTGCGGGTTTCCACCACCCCGCGTGTCATGGACTTGCCTATGCCGGCCCGTTGCTCGAAGCCTGCAAGCGCGGCGAGAGCACGCTCGCCGGCGTGGGTCTGAATCCCGGCTACATCGCGGAGCAGGTCGCGACGCTACTCACCGGCCTGTGCGCGCAGCTGCAATCTGTTGCGTGCTATGAAGTTGCCGACGCATCCAGCATGCCGGCGCCGGAATTCGTCTTCGGGCTCATGGGCTTCGGCGCGGACCCGGCAGAGCGCGATGTGACCCGTGAGCCGATCGCGACGATGTACGGAGAACTTTTCATGGAGGTGCTGCACTCGGTCGCGGACGCGCTGGGATCGCGTGTCGCCTCGCTGACTCCCGAGCACGCTGTGACGCTTGCGCCGCGCGAGATACAGATACGCGCCGGCACGATTGCGCAGGGCAGGGTCGCTGCGACACAGTGGCGCTGGCGCGCGCGGCTCGAATCCGGCGTCGAGGTGCTCCACTCGGTCACCTGGACTGCCGATCCGGCCTTGCACGGCGCGAGTCACAGGGAAGCGGCTGCCTGGCGCATCGAGATCAGTGGACGTCCGAATGTGAAAGCGACTATTGCACTGGAAGACCCGGACCCTGCCGCACCGCACATGCGTGCCGCGGTCGACGCCACCGTGGCGGTAGCACTAAATACGATCCCGGCGGTGTGCGCGGCGCCACCGGGCTTTTTTCCCGTTGCCAGCGTCTTGCAACCGCGAGGCGGGGGCGGGTAGACTGACCACGTCTCGTTATGCAAGTTAGTTCAGACCGCGAAGCTGAACACGCCAAGAGACTCAAGGGGGCAATGATGAGCTTCGATAACTATCGCGCGCGTACGCTGCGCGTCGTCATCTCCACTCTGCTAGGCACGGCTGCATTCGCCGCCTCGGCGCCCCCGCTATATGCGCAGACGCAGCCGACACTGGAAACAGTGACCGTCACGGCGCAGCGACGCGAGACAGATCTGCAGACGACGCCGGTCGCGATCAGCGCGTACGGCGGTGAGCAACTGGTCGAGAACAAGATCTTCACCGTGAACGACCTCGCGGCCGAAGTGCCGGCCTTCTCGCTCACGGCGCTGACGCCGCTCGACGCAGAGCTGAACATCCGCGGCATCACCAACACGCGTCTCGACTCGCCGACGGCCGATCCTTCGGTCGGCACTTTCGTCGACGGCGTGTACATGGGCCGCACCGGCGATCTGAACTACGACTTCTACGACCTCGAGCGCATCGAAGTCATTCGTGGCCCGCAGGGCGTGCTGCTCGGCAAGAACGTGGTGGGCGGCGCATTGAGCGTCATCACCGCGAAGCCGACGTTCGAGAATTCCGGCAACGTGCTGGCGAGCTACGGCAACTACAACTCGATGCTGCTGAGCGGCTTCGTCAACGGCGGACTCAACGACTCGTGGGCGAGCCGTCTGTCGTTCCAGGGCCGCAAGCACGACGGCTATGCAGAAGACGTTCTGCATCATCGCGACGTCGAGGATCTGGAGTCGTATCAGGGCCGCTTGCAATTCCTGTACGGGCCGGACGGCTCGAAGTTCACGGGCCGCCTCGCTCTCGACTACAACCATGATGAGACCAACGGTCTCAACACCGTTGCGGTGGCGGGTGGCACGAAGTCGTGCGAGACCACCTACCTGCGGACGAACTGCACGCGTCCGTGGAGCAACCTGCGTCTGTACCTCGGCCTCAACGATCCGCGCAAAGACGTCGCACAGAGCATTCAGTACGCGGGCCAGCCGCGCATCCAGCAGTTCATGAAGCGCGACGGCTTCGGCGCCGTGCTCGATCTGCAGTACGAGGCCACTGGCTTCACGTTCAACTCGCTGACTGGTTACAAAAACGGCGAAGGTCAGCAGGTGTACGACCAGACTGGCGCAGGCCCGGAGGCGCTCGGTTGGGATACGGCGCAGTGGGCGCAGTACATCGCATTCATCAACACGACGTATGGCACGCGCGCGGCGACCTCCAACAACGGTCAGTTCCTGTTCGCACAACCCGTCGGCGAAGACGCGGAAGTGGAGCAGTTCAGCCAGGAGTTCCGGCTCACGTCCAACAATCCGGACAGCCGGCTCGACTGGATCGGCGGCGTGTACTTGAAGAAAGACGACATCAAGAAGACCGACCGCTTCATCGGCGAGAACTTCCTCGGCAGCGTGATTCCGGGCGGCAACAATCCGCTCTCGACGCTCTCGGGCGAGAACCGCTGGGTCAACGACGGCAAGATCGAGAACTACGCCGGCTTCGCGCAACTCGGCTTCAAGTTCACCGACACGTTGAAGCTGAGCGTCGGTGCGCGTTACACGCACGACAAGAAGGAAGGCAACGTCAGCGGCTTCGTGGTCGCGACCGGTGACCGCTTCAGCCCGAACGATCCGCGACCGAACGTGACGATCGAGGGTCTGTGCCGCGCGCCGGATGGCACCATCATCCGCTCGGCCACTGGCGGCCAGCCGGCAGCGTGCGTCGCGCCGAATCAGTGGATCTTCTCTGCCGGCACCGGCTTCGACACCGACTACTCGAAGACCTGGAGCGAGACGACGCCGCAGGCGACCCTCGACTGGCAGGTCACCGACACGTTCTTCACGTACGCGACGGTCGCCAAGGGCTTCAAGGGCGGCGGCTTCGATGACACGCCGGCCAACGTGGCGCAGGCGACGACGCCGTTCGATCCGGAAACGGCGACCAACTACGAGATCGGCATCAAGACGGACTTCCTCGACAACCGCATGCGCTTGAACGCCGACGTGTTCTACATGGACTACAAGGATCTGCAGGTCACGCAGACCAACGCAGCCTGCTTGTGCAACATCACGGACAACGCCGCGAGCGCCGAGATCAAGGGCGTCGAGGCCGAGTTCGCGTTCGCGGCCACCGAGCGGCTGCGGCTGACGCTCGCCGGCTCGTACGTGGATGCGAAGTACAAGGACTTCATCGAGTCCGCGATCGACCCGACCACCGGTCGTAACCTGGACAGCTCCGGCAATCGCCTGCAGCGCACGCCGGAGACGCAGCTGACCGGCGGCGTCGATCTCTCTCTGCCGCTGGGCCAGCTCGGCGATGCGCTCAACTTCCGCGTGAACTACACGTGGCAGAGCGACATGTTCTGGGCGACCGACAACATCGCGAAAGAAGACGCCTACGGCCTGCTCGACGTGCGCGTCGCGCTGTCGCCGCCGAGCTCGCCGTGGAGCGTCGCTTTGTGGGGCAAGAACGTGACCGATGAGCTGTATCGCGTGAACATCATCTCGTTCTTCGGCGAGGAAGTGTCGCAGTTCGCGGCGCCCGCCACCTACGGCGTCGATTTCAGCTGGAAGTTCTAATGGCCGCCTACATCGAACTGGTCAAGAAGCTGCAGGACCTCGCCGAGAAGCGCGACCGCGCCGCGATCCTGGCGATGGTCACGCCCGACCTCGAGTACCACTATCACGTGGGCTCGAAGCCGGTGAAGGGCCCGGAAGGCCTCGGCCGCTTTCTCGACAACTACTGGGGCCGTTCGCAGGACGGCGTGTGGAAGATCGAGACCTTCGCGCAGAGCGGTGACACGCTGCTGATGGAAGGCTGGGAGGAGTTCACGGACACGACCACCGGCGAGCGTGTCCTGAACCGCTACATGGGCGCGATGGAGTTTCGTGACGGCAAGATCGCGCGCTGGCGGGACTACTTCCAGTTGAATCGCCCGCCGGCAGCGTGAGCTGACGCCGCCGCGAAGGACGATGCGTACGACTCCGCAGCATCTCGCGACCGAGTATCGCGCGAGCGGTGCGTGGTCCGAGCAGCGCATCGGTGACCTGTTCGCCGATTCTGCCGCCGTCGAGCCGGCGCGACTTGCGATAGCAGACCCCCCTAATCGCGCCGCGCTCGACGGGGCCGTTCCACGGCGCCTCGACTGGCAATCGCTCTGCGCACTCGTCGATGCAACGATGGTCGCGCTCGCCGATGCGGGATTGCGACGCGACGACGTGCTCATCACGCAGCTGCCGAACGTCGTCGAATATGTTGCTGTCTATCTCGCGTGCGCGCGCCTCGGCATCGTCGTGAGTCCGGTGCCGATGCAATTCCGTCGCGGCGAGATCGAGCCGCTGTCCAGGCTGACGAAGGCTCGGGCCGTGCTCACGGTGCTTACGTTCAAGGGAACGGAGCACGCGCGTCTCGCAACGACGCTGTCTGATGGGCCACAGGTGCTCGTGCTCGGCAACCAGACGCCGCCCGGGACCCGAGCGTTCGTTCCAGAGCCAGGTCCGACCGATGCCGCCCGTGTGCGAGAGCTGGAAAGCGCGGCGAACGTCAATGCGGATGACATCGTCACGATCTGCTGGACGTCGGGAACTGAAGGCGTTCCGAAAGGCGTGCCGCGTTCTCACAATCACTGGATCTCCGGCAGTGTGTGTCACTACGACGGCGCGCAGATTCGTCGCGGCGATCGTCTGCTGAATCCATTTCCGCTCGTGAACATGGCAGCGCTCGGCGGCTGCTTCATGAGCTGGCTGCGCGCGGCCGGCACGCTGATCCTGCATCACCCGTTCGAGTTGCCCGTGTACCTGCAGCAGATCGCGACCGAGAAACCGGAGTACGCGATCGCGCCTCCCGCGGTTCTGATGCTGTTGCTGCAGAACGAATCGCTGCTGAATGGCGTGGATCTGTCGTGTCTGCGCTGCGTGGGCTCGGGTTCCGCGCCGCTGCCGCCGGTGATGATCAAGGCATACAAAGAACGCTACGGCATCGAGATCATCAATAACTTCGGCTCGAACGAAGGGCTCGCGCTGGTCAGCGGACCGAGCGAGGCGCCCGATCCCGAAGCGCGCTCGCGGTTGTTCCCGCGCTTCGGCCGGCCGGAACTCGATTGGCCGCAGCGCATCGCCAGGATCACGCACACGCGCCTGGTCGATCCGGAAAACGGTAAAGAGATCGTCGAGCCGCATCGGCCGGGCGAGATGCAGATTCGCGGGCCGGTGGTATTCGACGGCTACTTCGGCGTGCCCGAAGTCACTGCGCGTGCTTTCACCGCAGATGGCTGGTTCCGCACCGGCGATCTGTTCGAGATCGACGCGAGCGGCCGCTACTACCAGTTCGTCGCACGTCTCAAGCAGCTGATCAATCGCGGCGGCGTAAAGATTTCACCGGACGAAATCGATGCGGTGCTCGCGGAGCATCCAGACATCGCGGAAGGGTCAGTCGTCGGCTATCCGGACGACGTGCTCGGCGAGCGCATCTGTGCGGTCGTGGTGCCGAAGGCGGGGAAGGTGGTGACCGTGGAAACGCTCCAGGCTCACTTCCGCTCGCGCGAGCTTGCGGTGTTCAAGTGGCCGGAGCGCGTGCGCATCGTCGAGCGGTTGCCGCGCAATCCGCTCGGCAAAGTCATTCGCGGCGAGATTTCCCAGATTGCTGCAACCTAGCCGCTCGCGCGTGCCTTGCCGAGCGCGTTCATCACGTGCAGCGTGTCCAGGTATTCCTTGACGGCGTGGATGTGCCCGTCGCGCACGACGAACAGGAAATGGTAGCGATTGTGGTAGAGCGTACCGTTCACGAGCTTGCCCTTGCTCTCCGCTTCGACAGCGACGCGGTCGCCCTCGGCAGTCATGTCGCCGATGATGATCTCCAGCCCGTGCGGCAGCAGCTTGAGATTGGCGGCGAGCCGGCGCTCCACCGTCGCCTTGTCGACCCAGCCTGCAGCCGGAAATTCCTGCACGTGTCCGGGCAGCCACCAGCGCGAATCCGGCGCCAGCAGCGCGAGCGCGGCGTCGTAGCGGCCATGCGCATAGTGATCGAGGAATTCGCGGACCAGTCTCTTGTTGGCGTCGAGGCTCGGAGGCAGTACCATGGACAGTCAGTCTCGTAGTGCAACCGTCAACAGCATACAGGCCAAGCCGAGGCAGGAACAGGGTTATGCGCACATATAAGGAAGAGTCGAGCGTCGATCCGGCCGACCGCCCCACGTGGGTGGATGGCATCGACAATCCCTACCTGCATGGGCCGTACACGCCCGTCATTTCCGAGATCACCGCGGTCGACCTGAAAGTGTCGGCGGGCGAGATTCCGGCAGACCTGAGCGGCGCCTACATGCGCAACGGGCCGAATCCCGTGCTTGAGCCGAAGGGCTTGTATCACTGGTTCGACGGCGACGGGATGGTGCACGCCGTGTATTTTCGCGATGGTCGCGCGAGCTACATCCGCCGCTGGGTGCGCACCAGCGCGCTGCGCGACGAGATCGAGAATGGCCGCGTCACGTTGTCGGGCATCATGGGCCCGTTCGAATTGCCACGCGACGGCTCGCGTGCTGCGAACTCCGACTACTGCAAGGATACGAGCAACACGACGCTGACCTGGCACAACGGCCGGGTGCTCTCGAACTGGTACAACGCCGGTCGTACTTATTCCCTCGATCCGCTGACACTCGATACGGTTGCCGACGAGACGTTCGGCGGTGCCGTCGACGCGACGTTCAACGCGCACGCGAAGTGCGACCCGCGCACCGGTGAGCTGATCAACTACGACTACGGCGATTTCAGGTCCTATCTCACCTATTACGTCATCGGCGCCGACGGCAAGCTGAAGCACAAGACACGCGTCGACCTGGCCGGGCCGCGGTTGCCGCATGACACGACGATCACGCCGAATTACACGATCCTGCACGACTTCCCGCTCTATCACGACATCAACGTGCTGCGTAACACCGGTCACCGCGTCGTCGAGTTCCATCGCGACACGCCGTCGCGCTTCGGTGTGATCCCGCGCTACGGCACGCAGGAACAGATCAAGTGGTTCGAATTCGAGCCCGGCTACGTGCTGCACATGGTGAACGCGTGGGAGGAGGGTGACTGGATCACGATGGACGGCTGTTTCCAGCCTGATCCGACGATTCGCCGCGATCCTACCGAAGGCGCTCTCGGCTCGATGCTCGCGTACCTGCGTTATCGCGGCCACCTGCGTCGCTGGCGCATGAACCTGCGCACCGGCGAGAAGCACGAGCAGCAGCTCAGCGATCTCAACACCGAGTTCTGCTTGCCCGATACGCAGCTCTACGGCGTGAAGACGCGCTACTCATATCACCAGCACATTCCGACTGACATGCAGACGCTGGCGTTCGACGGGTTGGTGAAGTACGACCATGAGAGCGGTTCGCACGAAGTCTACGAATACCCGCAGGGCTGGTACGGCAACGAGGCGCCGTTCGCGAAGAGCACGCGCGGCGGAGCAGAAGATCGCGGCTACGTCGTCACGCTCGCGACGCGCGGCAAAGACTACACGTCAGAAGCCTGGATCTTCGACGCGCAACGTATCGGCAAAGGTCCGATCGCGCGCGTTGCGTTGCCGGGCCGCGTGCCGATCGGCTTTCACGCTGCCTGGATTCCCGGGCAACACCTGTGGCCAGATTCGGCGGCGGGTGCGTAACGTACGCCCATGTCGACATCGCAGTCCGTGCATCCGCCCTGGTTCGATCCTCGCATGCCACGGCGCGAGGACTGCGTTCTCAAGGCCATTCTCGACGATCGTGCGGTGCGCGTGCCCGAGCGGCGCATTGCATTGTTCGAAGATGGAACGGAATGGACGTGGGGTGAGTGCCGCGAGCACGTGCGTGCACAAGCAGCGGCGTTGCAAGCGCTCGGTGTTCGCGCAGGCGATCGCGTCGTAGCGTGGTTGCCGAATGGGCCGTCGCTCGTTCTGGCGTGGTTCTCGATCAACTATCTCGGCGCAGTTTTCGTCCCGCTGAACACCGCGTATCGCGGCGCGTCGCTGGAACACACGATCAACGCGTGCCGCGCGAAGCTCGTGCTCGCGCATCCAGCGCTCGTCGAGCGATTGCAGGGTCTGTCGCTGCAGCACGTCGAGTGCATCATCAATATCGGTACCGATCCGCTGGACGGCGATGCGCGGCAACTCGATGACTCTGCGCAGCCGCAGCCGTGGGACGCGCAATCGATCATCTATACGTCCGGAACGACGGGATTGTCGAAAGGCGTGTTATCGCCGTACCTGCAGCTCTATACGACGGCCACGATCGTGTACGGCTACTTGCGCGACGGCGAGGGCATTCTCGTCAACCTGCCGATGTTCCACGTCGGCGGCACCAGCTCGCTGATGATCGCGCTGATCCGCTCCGGCTCGTTCCACCTCGTCGACGGCTTCAGCACCGATCGCTTCTGGGATCAGATCCGACGCGGCCAATGCACGACGACCTCGGGCCTCATCGGCATCATGGGCGCGTTCCTGATGAAGTCGCCGCCGCGCCCGGACGATCGCCAGCATGGCATCCGCTGCATGACCGGCTTCCCGATCAACGAGCAGACGGTGAGCATTCGCGATCGCTTCGGCATCGACTTCGTGACCGGCTTCAACATGACCGAGCTGTCGGCGCCGCTCGTCAGCGAGCTGAACTCGAGCGTGTTCGGCGCTTGCGGCAAGCCACGCACCGGCGTGCAGTGCCGGCTCGTCGACGAGCACGACCTGGAAGTGCCGGACGGCACGCCCGGCGAGTTGATCGTTCGCAGCGAGATGCCGTGGACGTTCAACCTCGGCTACGACGGGTTGCCTGAAGCGACCGCGCGCGCCTGGCGCAACGGCTGGTTCCACACCGGCGACATCCTGCGCAAGGACGCCGACGGCAATTACTTCTTCGTCGATCGATTGAAGGATGCGATCCGCCGCCGCGGCGAGAATGTTTCATCGCTCGAAGTCGAGGCGGCCGTGCGCTCGTTTGCGGCCGTCGATGAAGTGATCGCGGTCGGCATTCCGGTCGAGTCGGAAGAAGAAGTGATGGTCGTGATCGTTGCGAAGGCCGGTCAGACGATCGACCCGAAGGCGCTGATCGAGTGGCTCACGCCGCGCATGCCGTACTTCGCAGTGCCGCGGTTCGTGCGCATCGTCGCTGCGATTCCGAAGACCGAGACGAACAAGCAGAGGAAGTTTCCGTTTCGGGAAGCGGGGGTGACGCCGGACACCTGGGATCGTGTCGCGGCGGGCATGGTGTTGAAGAGAGAAAGACTGTCAGGCTGAAGGTCTGACCCACGGGCGTCACGCCACCATGGCGGTCGGCCCGACCTTCGCTGCTTCCTTCGCGAGGAACTCAGCTAGATTGTCGGCCGTGTACTTGCTCTTCACCGTGTGCGGGAACGCATGCGGGCTGCGCGCCTTGCGATCGAACCAGAAAGCCTCCGGTCCCTCGCTCGTCGGCCGCGTCGCTGCCAGCCAGATCGCGGTGTCCGCTCCCTGCGCCGAATCTCGCAGCACGCTGCGCAGGCGCCGGCGGAAGTTCGGCATCGCGGTCTTCACGCCGTCGGTATCTGCCCAGCCCGGATGCATCACGTAGCAACGCAGACCGCCGACACCGTAGCGCCCCTGCCAATACTTCACGAGCTCGGCCTGGCCGCGCTTGTGCACGGCGTAGGCGTACACGCCGTTGTACTTCTTCGGATCCTTCATGCCCATGTAATCGAGCGTCAGCGGCGCGTTGTACATGCCGCCGGAGGACATCTCGATGATCGTCGCCTGCGGCGTCAGTGCCGAGCCTTGCAGCAACGCATCGGTCAGCACCCAATGCGTGAGCAGATTGGTCGCGTAGGACGTTTCGAATCCTTCCGCGGTGATCGACAGATCGTCGAGCAACAAGCCGACGTTGTTCACGAGCACGTCGACGCGAGCACCCCGCGCGAGAATCGCAGCGGCAGCGCGCCGCGTATCGGCGACCAGCGAGAGATCGGTGAGGATCGGAATCACGCGGCCCGGGCCCGGTGCTTCGCGCGCCAGCGCATCCAGTTTCTGATGACTGCGTCCGAGCGCGAGCACTGTCGCACCGCGACTCGTTGCGCCCTCGACGACCGCGCGGCCGATGCCGCCGGTGGCGCCGGTCACGACCCAGGTCTGGCCCGTGAAGTCGGCACGCAGCCGCTGCCAGACCATGGCACGGGCGCGATAGCCGAGCGCCGAAAAACTGACGAGGAATCGGCCGTAAAAACCGATCGTCTTCTTGAGCCTGGCAAAATCCATGGAATCCCCTGTGGTGGCGCGCGGCGCGGTTGCCGCTCCGGGTCCGTTCGATTATAAGTCTCGTTATGCAACTGACAAGGCTCGGTTCCGTTCCCTTCCGGCAGACGGACTTCCTGCCGGTGGATCTCGCGGTCGAGCGGCGCAGCGACGGCGCAATCGTGCTGCGCTCGCGCATTCCGCTGCGGGAGTTCGAGCCGTGCCTGCCGCGCGTTCTCGCCGTGCAGGCAGCGCGCCTGGGGGACAAGCCTTATCTGGTCCAGCGGCAGGGGCCGCAACGCGCCTGGACGCCGCATTCCTACACGCAGACGAAGCGGGATACGGATGCCATCGCCCAATGGCTCCTGAACCGGGGCATCGCGCGCGATCGCCCGATCCTGCTGCTCTCCGGCAACTCGATTGCCCACGCGCTGGTGAAGTTCGGCGGCATGGCGGTCGGCGTGCCGGCCTGTCCGGTGAGCGCCAACTACGGGCTCATGGATTCGAACTTCACGCGGCTGCGCCACGTCGTGCAGTTGACGCGGCCGGGAGTCATCTTCGTCGAGAATGCGAAGCCCTTCGCGCGTGCGCTCGAGCAAGTCGACTTCGGCGACGCGATCGTGCTCACCGCGACGCCAGAAGATGCGCCAGTCGGTGCGGCGTCGCTGCAAGATGTTCTCGCAACGCCCGTGACGAGCGCCGTTGCTGATCGAATCGCGGCATTGCGCGGTGAGGATCACGCTGCATACATGCTTACGTCGGGCTCGACCGGTCCACCGAAAGCTGTCGTCCAGACCTACGCGAACATTGCCGCGAATATCGCGCAGGCATTGCAAACGATCGGTGCCGCAGCGGGTTGGGCCGGCACCACGATGGATTGGCTGCCCTGGAATCACGTCTCGGGCGCGTTCGGCAAAATGCTCACGCTCGTCGCAGGCGGCACGCTGTACATCGATGACGGCAAACCGGTCCCCGGTCCGATGTGGCAGGAGTCGTTGCGTAATCTTCGCGAGGTGCCCGGCAGCTACTACGTGAATGTGCCGCTCGGCTATCAGTTGCTGGTCGAGGCACTCGAAGCGGACGAGGATCTGCGTCGTACGTTCTTCCGCGATCTGCGCGTGCTGCTGTATGGCGGCGCGGGTCTGCCGCAGCCGATCTACGAGCGTCTGCAGAGCCTCGCAGTTGCGACGATCGGCAAGCGGTTGATGCTCATCTCCGCGTACGGTTCGACCGAGACCACCTCGGGCTGTCTCGCGATCCACTTCGAGACCGACAAAGTCGGCCTGGGTGTGCCGATGCCCGGCGTCAGTGTGAAGCTCGTGCCGGTCGACACTCGCTACGAAGTTCGCATCGCGGGTCCCGTCGTGACGCCTTGCTACCTGCGCGATCCGCAACGCACCGCCGAGAGCCGCGACGAAGAAGGCTTCTACCGCATGGGCGATCTCGCGGTCTTTCACGATCCCGAGCGGCCCGAACAGGGGTTGGCGTTCGCGGGTCGCCTCGCAGAAGAATTCAAGCTCGGCAGCGGCACCTGGGTCAGCGGCGGACAACTCCGTGCGGAGCTCCTGCGTCAGCTCGCTCCACTCGTCGACGAGCTGGTTCTGTGCGGCGAAGGCTATACGAGCATCGCCGTGCTCGCGTGGCCGAATCGCGCCTCGCTGGAGAGCGCCGGCGCGGCAGGCTTGCGCGGCAGGATTCGCGAACGACTCGCCGCGCACAACGCTGCGAATCCTGGCGCGAGCACCAGCGTGCGTCGTTTACTCTTGCTGCAGGAACCGCCGAATGCCGGCGCGCACGAGCTTTCCGACAAGGGCACTGTGAATCGAAGTGCGGTGCTGAAGCGCCGCGCCGCGGACCTCGAGCGGCTGTATGCCGAGCCGTGTGGTGTGGATGTATTAGAGGTCAGTTAATGGAAGAAATTTCTCGCCAAGGCGCCAAGATGCCAAGGAAGAGAAGTCTTTTGTTTACGAGATTTGATCCGAACTTTGGTTTTTCTTTGCGGCTTGTCGACTTGGCGAGAATTCTTCCGGACTGAGCTATGAGAGGACACCTACGATGGAAATTGCCAACTCAGTAGCGTTCGTCACCGGCGGCAATCGCGGTATCGGCGAAGCATTCGTGCGCGCATTCGTCGCGGGCGGTGCCCGTCGCGTGTACGTGGGCACCCGGCAACGAGAAGCTGCCGCGCATCTCGTCGCGGAAGCGCCAGACCGCGTCGTTGCGGTCGAGCTCGACGTGGCCGACGAAGCATCGATCAAGCGCGCGGCTCGCGACTGCCAGGATGTCTCGATCCTCGTGAACAACGCCGGCCAATTCCTGCAGCAGACGCTGCTGAAAGCGCCCGACCTGAGCGCGGCGCGCTTCGAGATGGAAGTGAACTACTTCGGCCCGCTCGGCATGTGCCGGGCGTTCGCGCCGATCCTGGCGCGCAGTCAGCCGAGTGCAATCGCGAATGTATTGTCGGCCGGTGGACTGGTCGCGGTGCCGATCATGGGCGGCTACAGCCCTTCGAAATTCGCGGCGCGCGCGATGTCGACTTGCCTGCGCGCGGAGCTTGCGGGGCAGGGCACGACAGTCACGGCATTGTTCGTCGGATCGGTCGACACGCGCATGGCGAGCCATGTGAAGGGTGCGAAGGAAAAGCCGGAGACGATTGCCGCCGTGGGACTCGCAGCGATCCGTCGCGGCACGGAAGAAGTCGATACCGACACGATGGCTGTCGAAGTGCGCGCTCAGACGATCCGCGAGCCGGAAGCACTCGCGCGGGGCTTTGCGAAGCAGCTCGGCGCGACTGAGATCAATACCGGCCGCTGAGGTTCAGGCAGCCGCGCGACTCACCAGGCGCGCGAACGGCGCCCGCGTCTGGTATGCCAGCAGCGCGCTGATCGGCGGAATCACGATCGCGAGCAGCGCCAACGCCGAGCCAATCCGCAGCGGATCCTTATATATGTAGTCGGTCAGCAGCCCGACCGACAGCGGACCCAGCGTCGACCCGACGATGCTGTTCGAGAGGTAGTAGATCGCGGAAGCTTGCCCGCGCAGGCGATTGGGCACGGCTTCCTGCACGACTTGAATGGCCGTACCGCCCGGCAACGTCATCAATAAGAGTCCCGGCGCATACCAGGCCAGCGCCGTCCAGGGATCGTCGGCCCATCCGGCCATCGCCAGGAAGGGCCACGTGCCCGCCACGCCGAGGAAGGTGACCCAGATGGCCGGATGCTGCACACCGCGTTTGCCGAGCTGGGCTGCTGCGAGACCGCCGAGCACCGTGCCGGCACCACCGAAGATCAGCAGCACCAGGCCATAGCGCAGCCCGGTCTGACCCGGAGTCCAGCCGTGCACACGAATGAACATCGCCGGCGCCCAACTCAGCACGGCGTACACCATGATCGCGTAGAGCGCGACCAGGGCGTAGTGGCGAATCATGAAATCCGCATGCTCGACGATGAAACGGTCGATGCGCACCGGTGCATCGAATACTGCGGCCTCGTTGCGTCGCGCGGGCTCGGTGACGGTTGCGAGCAGCGGCAGCATCACGAGTCCGCCGAGGCCGACCCAGACGAACGCGCTTTGCCAGCGGTTCGAGACCAGCTGGATTACGGAGCCGCCGACGATCATTGCAAGACCGGCACCCAGCGCGGCGGCGGCTGCGTACACACCGATCGGAACTGCGCGCCGCTCCTTCGGGAACGAATCGCTGATGATCGACATCGCGGCCGGGGAGAGGGCGGCCTCGCCGACGCCGACGGCGATGCGCGCCAGGAACAATTGAACGAAGCTGGCCGCGAGTCCGCATGCAGCCGTCGCTGCACACCACAGGGCAGCACCGACTGCGATCAAGCCGCGCCGCGAAGTGCGGTCCGCGAGCCAACCCAGCGGCAAGCCCATCACCGCATAGAACACGCCGAAGGCGAGGCCCACCACGAGTCCGATCTCGGTGTCGTTGAGCGAAAGGTCGGCTTTGATCGGCTCGATCAGCAAGCCGAGGATCGTGCGATCGACGAACGAAACGATGTAGGTGAACGTCAGCACCGCGACCGTCCACCAGGCGCGCTGCGGGCTCGGCCAGGCCAGTCGCGCGTCGGTCGGATCGCCGAGCTGATGCATCACTTCGCTCCGGAGTCTTCGCCGAACAGCTGCTGGAACGCCGCCATCGCATCGGCGAACTCGGTCGCACCTTCCATGTCCAGGAGCTGTGCGACGTCGCGAGCCAAAGCTTCGGCCGTTGCCTCGGTCGGTTCCGCATAGCGCAGCCCGCGACCTTCGACGTTGGCTGCGCGGCGGAACGCGCCTTTGCCGGCGATGATCACCTGGCCGTTCAAGCTCGTCTGGTCGCTCACCAGCAGCGCGACGGCGGGCGCGACGAACTCCGGGCGCATCGTCGTCATGAATTCTTCCGGCATGTTTCCCTGGCGCGCGGTCATCGGCGTGGCGGCGTAGGGCGCAATCGCGTTGGTCAACACGTTGTGCGATTTGCCTTCCATGGCCAGCGTGCGCATGAAGCCGATCAAGGCTGCCTTCGAGGCCGAATAGGCCGTCAGCCCGTGCAATCCATAGAGGCCGGCAACGGACGTCGATACGACGATGCGCCCGTAGCCAGCCGCGCGCATGCGGGCGTAGGCCGCGTGCGTCACGTACAGCGAGCCGTAGAAGTTGATGTCGAAGATCTGCCGGAACTGCTCGACGCTCACTTTGTGGAACGTCGAGCGCTGATCGACGCCGGCGTTGTTGATCAGGATGTCGACGCGGCCCCAGGCGTCGACTGCCTGCTGCACGATCCGTGCGCCCGCCGCCGGATCTTCGACGCTGTCGTAGTTGGCGATGGCCTGTCCGCCGGCCTGCCGGATGGCCTGCACGACCTCGTCTGCGCTCGACGGTTCGCTATTCGACCGTCGGCGGTTGTTGACTACGACACGAGCGCCGCGCGCCGCCAGGTATATCGCATACGAACGTCCCAGCCCTTTGCCGGCGCCGGTGACGATGGCCACTTTTTCGTCGAAGCGGATCATTGCATGCTCGCTCAGCTACGCCTACAGTTCGGCGGGATGCCATCGAACGCAAAACTAATCGCTGCCAGCTCCGTCACGCGCGCATTGAGCATCATCGGCGACCGCTGGACTCTGTTGATCCTGCGCGACGCCTTCCAGGGTGCGCACCGCTTCGAGGAGTTCCGCAACCTGAGCGGCGCGGCCCGCTCCACGCTCACCAGCCGCCTGAACGGGCTGGTGGAAAACGGCCTGCTGGAACGCATTCGCTACTCGGACGCGCCGCCGCGCTTCGAATACCGGCTCACCGCGATGGGCCTCGCGTTGTACGGCGTGACGCTCGTGACGTGGCGCTGGGAGCATAACTGGGCGCCGAGCGGCGCGGGCATTCCGCGTTACCTGCGGCACAACCTCTGCAAGCACGCGATGCAGCCGGACACCATGTGCTCGGGCTGCGGCAAGATCGTCGAAGTGCGCGACACCGGTTATGAAGTCGTGGCGGTGGCCGGCCGCTCGCGCGCCGCCACGCCGCGCTTTCGGCGGCTGTCGTCGGTGAATGCAGAGAGTCATCGCGGCGCCAGCTCGGCATTCGTGCACATCACGGACATTCTGGGCGATCGCTGGACGCCGCTCGTGTTGTGCGCGGCGTTCCTCGGGCTGCGTCGCTTCGACGAGATCCAGAGCAGTCTCGAGATCGCGACCAACATTCTCACGCACCGTCTGAACTACCTCGTCGATCACAACATCCTCGAGCGTCGGCAGTATTCGGAGCGGCCGCCGCGTTACGAATATCGCCTCACTGCGAAGGGACGCGACCTGTTCCCGCACGCGCTGATGCTGATGCAGTGGGGCGATCGCTGGCTCGCGCCCGCAGCCGGCCCGAACCTGCGCGTGTTCCACAAGACGTGCGGCGCGCGGCTCAATGCCGTCGTTGCCTGCAGTCATTGCCACAAGACCATCGATCCCCACGATGTCACCTTCCCGCCCGTAGCAGGCGAGAGTACTGCCAAACGCGGCGCCGTCGCCGGCTAGCTCATTCGCGCCGTTTCGCTGCGTCGAAATCCTGCTTCAAGCCCATCGCCTCGATCATCTGCGAGCGATCGTAGTATTCGCGCCAGGCCTTCACGTGGCCCTGCGCGACTTCCACGACGCCGACCACCGGCACCTGGCCGTGATGGCCGCGATACACGAAATCGTCGACGCGCTCGATGAACACGACGCCGTCGGCCACGCCGATGTGACGGATGCGCAGCTCGATCTTCGATATGTCCTTGGCGAGGCCGCCGATGCGCTGACTGATCGCCTCGCGGCCGACAGTCGGTTCCGGCAGCATCATGCTTTGCAGGACGCCGTCCGCGGCAAAGAGGTCGTACACCTGCTGCCAGTTGCGCGCGTTCCACGCGTCGATCATCTGGCGCACGGTCCCGAGCTTCTGCGCGTCGGTATCGGCTGAGGCCGCGGTCGCAAACAGCAGGGCGCCGAGCAGTGCAAGAGTTCTCAATCGCATTACGCAGGTCCCCCGGAGCAATTTTCTGTGGCCAGAGTCTAGCCGGCTCGGACAAGCTTGCATAGCGAGACTAAGGCTCCTACAATCGCCCCGGCCGCTCTCAAGGACCCGTTCATGCGAATCGAGAAGCTCCCGCGTATCACGACCACGCTGCGGGACCGCGAGCATCCCTACCTGACGGGTGCCTGGACGCCGCAGCACGAAGAGGTCACGGCGCACGAGCTGCCGGTGCTGGCAGGCGCCGTGCCGGCCGACCTCGACGGCGTCTACCTGCGCAACACCGAAAACCAGATTCACGAGCCGCTCGGCCGCTATCACCCGTTCGATGGCGACGCGATGATCCATGCGCTGGATTTCCGGCGTGGCCAAATCAGCTACCGCAACCGGTTCGTGCGCACGCGCTGTCTCGCGGCCGAGCAGGAGGCCGGCGGCTCGTTGTGGGGCGGGTTGATGGATCCGCCGGGCACGTCGCTGCGGCCCGGCTTCGGCGCTCACGGCAGCTTGAAGGATTCGTCGAGCACCGACATCACGATGCACGCGGGCGTTGCGGTGTCCACCTTCTATCAATGCGGTGAGGTGTATCGCCTCGATCCGGAAACGCTCGACACGCTCGGCGTCGCGAGCTGGACGCCTCCAGACGGCGTGTCGGCGCATCCGAAGGTGGACCCGAACACGGGCGAATTGATGTTCTTCAACTATTCGAAGCAGGCGCCGTACATGCACTACGGTGTCGTCGATCGCACCGGCCGATTGACGACGTACGTGCCGGTTCCGCTACCCGGTCCGCGTCTGCCGCATGACATGGCAATCACTGCGCGTCATTCGATCCTGAACGATTTGCCGGCGTTCTGGGACGCCGACCTGCTTGCGCAGAACCTCCACGCAGTGCGCATGCACGATCTGCCTTCGCGCTTCGGGGTAATTCCGCGCCATGGTCGCAGCGAGGAGCTGCGCTGGTTCGAAGCCGCGCCGACGTACGTCCTGCACTTTCTCAACGCGTACGAGCGGGACCACGAGATCGTGATGGACGGCTACTTCCAGGAGAATCCGACGCCGCGCCCGCGCAAGGATGGAGCATCACCGTACTCGCACATGATGGCGTATCTCGACGAGTACAGCTTCCGCTCGCGGCTGCATCGCTGGCGCTTCGACCTGCGCACGGGCCGCACGCGCGAAGAGCCGCTCGATGACCGTATTCTCGAGTTCGGCATGATCAATCAGCAGTACACCGGCGTGCCGAACCGCTACGTGTACAGCACCAAGGCGAAGCCGGGCTGGTTCCTGTTCACCGGCTTCGTCAAGCACGACCTGCAGACCGGGCAATCGTGGGAGCTCGATCTCGGCGCGAATCGCTACGCGAGCGAAGCGCCGTTCGCGCCGCGCATCGGCGCACGCGACGAGGACGACGGCTACATCGTCAGCTTCGTGACGGATGAAAACACCGGAACGTCGGAGTGCATCGTGATCGATGCCAAACGATTCTCCGACGGTCCGGTGTGCCGCATCGGACTACCGCACAAGATTTGCAGCGGTACCCACGCGCACTGGGCCTCGCGGCCCTTCAAATAGAGTCTTTAACTCTCTTCAGCTCACTTGTCCGGTCCGTTGTGCGCGTCGCAACGCACATCCTTGTTCCAGTTCACGAACGTGCCGGTCGGGCTCTCTTTCCACGCCCAGACGTGCAGCGTGTAGAACGGCGGCAGGCCGAAGCGGTTCGGTGCGCCGAAGTAATGGAAGATCTGGCCGTCCAGCTCAGGTGCCTGCGTGTGAGTCTTGTCCCATGCCGCCGCGTCGACGAGGTAGTCGGCACCGGTGAGCTTCGGACCCCAGGGCGTCGGCTCGTACAGGATGATTTCCGGCTGGTTGCGGTCGATCTGGTCGTCGAAGATGCCTTTCGCAGGGTCCTTGAAGATCAGGTTCGCATTCGCGTAGTGCAGGCCCATTGCGCCAACGTCGTCGTTGCTGACGCAGCCGAACAGCAGGTGATAGCCGTCGTTCTCGGCCATGGCGACCGAGTGGTACTTGTCGGTCACCTGCCGCACGGTCTTGACGAGGTCGTTGAAGCGACGCAGGTCGCTGCCGTTGGCACCACCGTTACCGTGATCGTTGTCGTGGGCTTGCGGTGCCGGGGCGGCCGCAAGAGCCAGCGCGCCGAGTGCTGCGCATGCCAGGTAAAGGGTTGATCGATTCTTCATTAGCCAAGTCTCCTAGGGGGTTCAAGACGAGGCTCATAAGCTAGTGGCGATGTGTCGACGGGTCCCGGGGGAGTTCCGGGATTACGCCGAGATTTGGTCGGGCGTACCAAAGATCAATTGCGAGTGGAGTCCGGATCGGCGAAAGGGCGTGTCGCAATCTGCGACGGGCTCAGGCGCATCGACTGTGGCGCGACGGCTGACTATTGCTCCGGGACGCGTGTGAGCTGCGTATAGGCGAGGCGCCAGCGACCCTCGAGCTTCGTCCAGACATGCGCGATGCGCAGCAGGCGTGCTTGATGCTCACCTTTCAGCGTCCAGCTCAGATGCACCAGACCGGCGACGAGTGCAGTGTCGCCCCAGACTCTGCGCACCGGTTGTTCGAGCTCGTAGGGATCGAGCTTGAATCCCGGCACTCTGAAGTCTTCGAGGTACGAGGCTTTGTCCTGCAGCGACGAGTCGGAATTGACGAGCGTGTAGTCGTCGCAGACGAGTTGCGCGAGCGCGGCGACGTCGTTGTGAACTGTCGCTTGATCGTAAGCGCGAACGGCGTCGTCGAGGTCGGATTGCGCGGCGCTGGCTTTCCAGCCGATCAATGCAGGTGTCGCAGCGGCGGCGCCGATCAGCGTTCTTCGTGTCAGGCTCATGCGCTCATGCTAGCTGTTGCATGACGCGCGCCTAGATCCACTTAGCGCGCGACCATGAAGCCACTCAGCCGACGCGCTCGGGCAGGCGATCCATGCGACGCAGTTGCGGGAACCACCACGCCCAGGTCGCAGCCACCAGCATCGTGGCAATGCCTCCCAGCACGACGGCGCGCACGGTGCCGAACCACGCGGCAGTGATGCCGGATTCGAATTCTCCGAGCTCGTTCGATGCGCCGATGAACACAGCGTTCACGGCACTGACGCGGCCGCGGATCTCGTCGGGAGTTTCGAGCTGCACCAGCAAGTGGCGCAGATACACGCTGATCATGTCGCCGGCGCCGAGCAGCGTCAGCGCGATCACGGAGACAACGATGTTCGTCGATAGCCCGAAGACTACAGTCGCCGCGCCGAAAACGGCGACGCCGGCGAACAGCCAGGGTCCCACGCGTCGATCCAGTGGATACACACTCAACAGGAGCGCACACACAGCGGCGCCAAAGCCCGGTGCCGTGCGCAGCACGCCGAGTCCGACCGACGTCGTGTGCAGGATGTCGCGCGCATAGATCGGCAGCAGCGCCGTAGCTCCGCCGAACAGCACCGCGAACAGGTCGAGCGAGATAGCGCCGAGCACGACCGGCTTGGAGCGAACGAACGTCAAGCCCGAGAGGAGCGAACGCAATGTCACTCCGGGCTGAGCGGTCGCGTTCCTGGCGCCGATGCGCACCTTCATCATGAGCACTGTCGAAATCGCGAGCAGCGTCGCGACGGTGCCGAACACGACGCCGGCACCCGCGAGGTACAGCAGGCCGCCGAGCGTCGGACCGGCAATCGTGCAGACCTGGAAGACGGACGAATTGACGGCCGTTGCTTTCGCGAACAACTCCGGCCGCACCAGGTTGGGCACGAGTGCTTGCGCAGAAGGCATTGCGAACGCGCGCGTCACGCCGAACAGCGTCATCACTGCGAACACCGGTCCGACGGCATGCACGTCGAACACCGAGAACGCGAGCAGGGCAATCGCGCTCATCATGTTGAGGAAGTAGCAACTCGTGAGAATCCTGCCGCGATCGTAGTGATCGGCCGCGTGACCGGCGGGCAGGATCAGCAGGATGAACGGCAGGAACTGCGACAGCCCGATCAGGCCGAGGTCGAGCGGGTTCGACGTCGCCGCGTAGACCTGCCAGCCGACTGCGACGGTCTGCATCTGTACCGCGAGCGTGCCGAAGCAGCGCGCGATCAGGTATCGAAGGAACGCGGGCTCGTTCGCGAGACTGAGCGGAGGAGACGGGGAGCTGGTGGTCACTTGCTCCTATTGTAACCATCGAGCAGCGCGCGTTGCGCAGCGCCGTTGGCGACCTTCACGTACGCAGCGAGCATGTCTTCGGTCACGAGCTCGAGCATGATGCGATTCTCGACCCAGAACTCGTAGAGCTCGAACAGCCGTGTGCCGGGCGGGCCGCGCCAGAAGTGACGCGTCCGCCAGCCCTCGCGCGCACCGATGCGCTCGATCGTCGAACGGTCGGCTTTGACGGAGATGAGCGCGTGGAAGGCGACGGCCTGCGGTACGTCGCCCATGCGAATGCCGCCCATCGCGTCGTCGTCGCCTGGCACGAGCGTGGTGCGCTCGCTGTACACCTCGATGCCGGAGCCGTGACCGTCCTCCTGATAGACGACCCACGCGCCCGGCATCGGACCGATGAATGGCCCGGCATAGCCGCCGAACAGCTCGGCCAGCACCTGCGCGACGTGCTGCGGGTCGCTCGCGGGAATCGACACGTGGTGAATCACTGGGGTACTCTTCGGTTTAGTTCGATAGGCTGACTAATATAGTCAGGCAGGCTTACCATCCATGTCAAGCACGATTCGTGGACCGCATCTGCCCGCGCTGCTGCGTCTCGCTTCGCAGGCGATGACCGAGCAGCTGACGGATTGGATTGCAGCGTCGGGATTCACCGGCGTGCAGCCGGCCCACTCCGCGGTCATTCAGCCGTTGTGGCAGTTTCCTGAAGGCGCGCGTATCACGTCGCTTGCGCGTGCTTCACGCATCACGAAGCAATCCATGAGCACGCTGATTGCCGATCTCGAGGCGGGCGGGTATGTCGAGCGAGTCGAGGATCCTGACGACGCGCGCGCGACGCGTGTCCGCCTCACTGCGCGCGGCCGCGCCTACGGCAAGGCCGTGCGCAGCTTCGCGCTGCGGGTCGAGGCCGATTGGGCTCACCGCATCGGCGCGCAGCGTGTCGAGGAGTTGCGCGCAACGCTGGAGCTGCTGCGAACCAAAGTGTTCCTGGCAGAGGAGGAGTAGCGGGCTACTTTGAGGCCAGCCGATCGAGGAGGGCGGCGACATGCGCTTGCAACGACGCTCGCGCCGCATCGTAGTCGCTGCTCGCCGGAGGAACATCGGTCCAGCGTTCGATGGCTTGCTCATCGACGTGCACGCTGGCGGGAACGTCGGTGCTGATCGCCACCGTCCGAGCTGCACCGGCGACGTCGGCGCTTGAAATCTTCGCTGGATGGAAGTCGCTGACATCGAAGCCGTCCGTGTGCAGTCCAGCGACGATCGCCGTCGGCACTGTGGTGGAATCCGGCGCGACTCCGCGCGAAACAGCATGAAACGGCAGGCCGCGTTGCGCGGCGAGCTGATTGAAGTACGACGCGGCCATCAGACTCTTCACGTTGCCGTGCTCGCAGACGAAGACGACCTTCGTCGCTGCATCGTCTGCAGCTGCGATTCCGCAGATCAGAGCCAGGGCCGCGATCAGCGAGAAGACCCTCACGCCGGGCGCGCTCCGAACCGCTTGTCGACTTCTTCCCAGTTCACGTTGTGCATGAATGCGTCCACGTACTTCGCGGCGGCCGAGCCGTAATCCATGTGATATGAGTGCTCGTACATGTCGAGCACCAGCAGCGGAACGGCGGCAATCGCGCCGTGCATGTGGTCCCACGCCCATTGATTGCGCAGCTCGTGAGTGTAGACGTTGTAAGTGAGCACACACCACCCGGAGCCGCCCGCCAGCGACATCGCCGTACGGCGGAACTCCGCCTCCCACGCTTCGTAGCTGCCGTAGGATTTCTTGAGCGCGGCGAGGATGTCGCCGCCGGCTTTGCCGTCGCCGCCGAGATTGCCAAAGTATTGCTCGTGCAGCACGACCGAGCCGAGCCTGTGCAGCTCTTCGCGCTTCAAGCCGCCATAGATCACCGGCGGCAAATCGGGATCATTCATGGCGGCGAGCAGGCGGCCGGCAACCATGTTCAGAGTCTTCACCGAGCCGATGTAATTGTTCTCCCAGTGGGAGCGGATCAGCTTCTCGGACAAGCCGTTGAGCTTTGCCGGATCGAACGTCAACGGCTTGGGCTCGCGGCCGCCGCTCATCGGGCTGCGCACGTCCGGTCGTGCGCTCGACGCGTTCTGTGCTCCGGCTGCACTCGTCATCATCGCTCCAGCCGCAGCAGTGCCCAGCAATGTCAGAGTTTCACGCTTCGCTGTGTCGATCATGGTCGGCTCCCGTACGGTTCACGCTGCGCTGGAACGGCAGCGACAGCACCGCGCCAATCGATTGATGTTCGCGCGCATCATAGCCCCGGATGCCATAGCGCACGAACGGGCCGCGGGTGCTGGAGGTGAACGTACGGAATACACGATCGAAGAATGAAAACAGGTTCGCGTAGTTGGAGTCGGTCTCGGCATGCTCGCGCGAGTGGTGAACCTTGTGCATGTCGGGTGTCACCCAGAGCAGCACGAACATGCGATCAAGCCCGCGCGGCACACGGATGTTCGCGTGCTCGAGTACGGAGTTGAGCGCACCGAGCAACCGGTAGACGGCGATCGCCGCCGGCGGTGCGCCGAGTATCCACGCCGGCATCGCGATGAATGCAAAACGTACGACACCTTCGATCGGATGCTGGCGAAACGCCGTCGTGGCATCCACCGATGCGTCGATGTGATGCACGAGATGCACGCGCCACAGCAGCGGGATCTGGTGGAGGAGTCTGTGCACGAGATAGGTCGCGCCGTCGAGTACAAGCAGCGTGATCACGAACGACGAGATGGCGCTGAGCCCGAGCAGCTGGAGCAATCCACTGCCGCTTGCAGCGACGTACGCGGCGCCGACCGCGAGAGTGAAGTTGAGCAGCATCGCCAGCCCGAGCGTGATTGCCAGCAGCCAGAGGTTCGTTGCGAGCCGACCGTTCGAATCACGCGACTGCTGCCGCAGCGGCACGATGACTTCGATGAGGCTGGCCACCGCGAGCGCACCCAGCACGGGCGCGAGCCTGAAAACAACGGCCTGAATTTCCATGGCCGCGACTGTGCGGCCTGCCCCAAGGGCAGGGTCAAGCGCGAGGTCGGCTATACTCGCGCGCCATGACAAGAACGAACGCTGATCTCGGCAGGCTGCTGCTGCGACTCACCCTTGGCTTCTGCGTCCTGTTTCATGGCATCGCCAAAATCCAGGGCGGTGTCGAAGGCATCGCTCACGACCTGATCGCGCTGGGCTTGCCGGGCTTCATCGCTTACGGCGTGTATGTCGGCGAAGTGCTGGCACCGGTGATGCTGATCCTTGGCTTCTACTCGCGCCTCGGTGCAGTGCTGGTTGCGATCAACATGGTGTTCGCACTCGGCATTGCTCATCGTCCCGACATATTGAAAATCAGCCAGTACGGCGGATGGGCGATCGAGCTGCAGGCCATGTACCTGATAACTGCGATCGCCCTCTCATTAATGGGACCCGGCCGATTCGGGATCAACGACCGGTAGTTGACTTATAGATGTGCAGGCCTGAAATTCGCCCCTGCATGCGTCGCTTCCTTGCAGTGCTGATGGTGTGGGTCGGTCTCCTCGGGGCCGGCGTGCCTGCCTTTGCATGCGCAAGTGCCGCGGCTGCGGGCGATTGCTGCCCGCCCAATGCTCCCTCCGGTTGTACGCAGCTGTACGAACAGCTCAGTGTCGAGCTTAGCGTCTCCTGCGTGAGTGCGACCGCTCGTGCTCAGGCGGTCGTTGCCAAGGACGGTCGTGAACTGCCGGGCGGCGATCGTGGCTCTGCAGATGCAGTCGTTCCCACCGCCTCGCCGGCCGCATCGCTCGCTCCGCTCGGCGCAGATCGTCTCGCAATAGCACTGTTCTGTGCGCGATTCACGGATTCGTCGCTGACCTACTTGCACACCGGGCGCCTGCGCCTCTAAGTCGCGCTCCTCGACTCGCCGGCTTTCCGCCGGCTCTTCGCCAGATCCAGGACCAGAATCGAGGAGCATTCCGATGCCCCGGCATCGATTGTTGCTATTGCTGTTCGGCGTGCTGTCGTTGAGTGCGCGCGCCGATGAACCGCTCTCGCTCGAAGCAGCCGTTGAGCGCGCGTTGGAGATTGCACCGCAGGTTGGAGCCGGCACCGCCAACGTCGAAGGGATGCAAGCTTCGGCGATCAGTGCCGGACGCTTACCCGACCCGCAGGTCATCGTCGGCATCGACAATCTGCCGGTGACGGGCGCGGACGCGTACTCCACGACGAGTGACTTCATGACGATGCGCAAAGCAGGCCTGATGCAGCAGTTTCCGGCTGCATCCAAGCGCAGGCTGGAACACGAGCTGGCCGGTGCGCGAGTAGGCATTGCGGAAGCCGAGCTGCTGGCGTCGCGATTGGAGATCGCACGCGAAGTCGCGCAGAGTTGGATACGGCGAGCCACCGCCGAGAAGTCGTTGAACGATCTTCGCGCGCTGCAACCGGAGCTCGAGTTGCAAGCCGCTGCCGCACGCGCGGCTGTTGCAGCCGGGCGCAGTTCGACTGCTGATGCGCTCGCGGCGGAAGTGGCGTTGGCGGAGCTGCAAGCGAAGCTGCTGCGAATGCAGAGCGAGGCGCGACAAGCGTCATTCGAGCTCGCACGCTGGATCGACAGCGATGCAGACCGGCCGTTGGCGCCGCTACCGTCGCTCGATGACCTGCCGACACCGCCCGCAGCGTTGCTCGAGAGCGTGCACGAACACGGCTCGCTGCTGACCTTCCAATCGCAGATCGAGGCTGCACGTCTCGATGTCGACTATGCGAAAGCGCAACGTCGTCCGGACTGGAGCGCGGAGCTGGCCTTCGCCAAACGTGGGCCGGACTTCTCCGACATGGTGTCGCTCGAGTTCCGCATCGGCCTGCCGTTGTTCACGAAGAATCGACAGAACCCGCAGATCAGCGCCAAGCAGGCAGAGTTGCGGCGCCTGGAGGCGGACCGCGAAGCGGAGCTGCGAATGCACACCGCTGAGATCCACCAGATGATCACGCAATGGCAGCAGCTGGGAGAGCAGCTCGGTCAGTTCGAGCGGGAGCTCCTGCCGCTCGCGCGTGACCGCTCGCGTGCAGCACTTGCCTCGTATCGATCCGGACGCGGTGACTTGCGTCTGGCGCTCGACGCGTATGGGCAAGAGATCGAATTCGTCGTCGAGCATGCCGCTTTGGTGAACGAGCGCGGTCAGGCTTGGGCGTACCTGCGATATCTCGGCCGGGAGCCCTTGCACGACGCCGGGAGAACGTCGCCATGAATCCGCTGCACGTGAAACTCGGCGCTGCGGCGCTCGCAATTCTCATCGTCGGCGCGGCCGGCGGTTACTGGCTAGCGCAGCGGACCGAACCGGGAGATGCCGGCGCGACGCCGCACGGCGACCGCAAAGTGCTCTATTGGCACGACCCGATGGTGCCGAACGCCAGATTCGACAAGCCGGGCAAATCGCCTTTCATGGACATGCAGCTCGTGCCGGTCTATGCAGACGAGACGGGCGGCGGGGCCGTTCCCGTCGATCCCGTCGTGAGCCAGAACCTCGGTATCCGGGTCGGCACGGTCGAGAAGGCTGTGTTTCAGCCGAAGCTTCCGGCAGTCGGCAGCGTCGCGTTCGACGAGCAGCTGCTATCGGTCGTGCCGGCCCGTGTCGACGGCTACGTAGCGCGCTTGCACGTGAAGTCCCCGCTGCAACGAGTTCGTCGCGGTCAGGCGCTCGCAGACATCGTCGCGCCCGCGTGGCTCGAAGCCCAGGACGAATACCTCGCATTGCTGGACGCGCAGTCCGATCGAGGTGTGGCGATCCGAGATGCCGCGCGACAACGCCTCAGCGTCCTCGGCGTGCCGGAAGCAGCGATCAGCGCACTCGAGAAGGAGCGCAAGACCAATGCGAGCGCCACGCTCACTGCGCCGATCGACGGCGTGGTCACTGAGCTGGCCGTGCGCGAAGGCACTGCATTTGCTGCCGGGACCGTGCTGTTCCGGATCAACGGGCTGCAGACAGTCTGGGTCAACGCTCAGATTCCCGAAGCGCAAGTCTCGATGATCGCGCCGGGATCGGCAGTCACGGCACGCGCGACAGCATGGCCGGGCGCTCAGTTCAAGGGCAGGGTCGCCGCGTTGCTGCCCGAAGTCGATCAGCAAACACGCACGCTACCCGTGCGCGTCGTGGTCGAGAACACCGAGACGAAGCTTGCTCCGGGCATGTTCATGTCGCTCGAGTTTGCAGGCCAGGGCGAACGGGAGCAGCTGGTCGTTCCCAGTGAAGCAGTGATCATGACCGGCGAGCGCAGCGTGGTGATCGTGGCCCGCGACCGTGGCGGCTTCGACGTGGCAGAAGTCACTGTCGGAGCGGATGCGCAGGGGAAGTC
>Ga0163163_10000601_pt1 | contig 31448 bp, 30 predicted proteins | sample S65metaG_FD_119766 | JGI IMG/M metagenome (GOLD analysis project Ga0163163, IMG submission 119766) | Switchgrass rhizosphere microbial communities from Kellogg Biological Station, Michigan, USA - S6-5 metaG | ecosystem: Host-associated > Plants > Roots > Rhizosphere > Soil | place: USA... | reverse complement strand
GCCGCGCGCGGCCTCGACATCGACCAGCTGCCGATCGTGGTGAACTACGATCTGCCGATGGTCGCCGAGGACTACGTGCACCGCATCGGCCGCACCGGTCGCGCCGGCGCGGAAGGCCTCGCCGTCTCGTTGGTCGCGCAGGAAGAGGTACGCCTGCTGCGCGATATCCGCCGCATGCTCAAGCAGGATATCGCGATCGAGAATGTTGTCGGTTACGAGCCGAACCAGCCGCTGCGCCTGGAAGCCAACGGTCCCTCACCCGGCCGTCCGCGCAATCCGAATCACGCACGCCGTCCGCATCCGCAAGGGCCAAAGAAACCGCACTCGGCTGGCAACAAGCAGCATCGGCCGTGGCAAGGCCAGGGCCAGCGTGATCAGCGCAAGGCCTGACGCGACGATTGTCCTGACGCATAGCGCTGCGGCATCATCGCTGGATGGATGCCGCTGACGTACTGCGTTTCTGGTTCGAGGAGATCGCGCCGCCGCAATGGTGGCGGCGCGATTCCGTTTTTGATCAGGCGGTGCGTTCGCGCTTCGGCGAACTGCACGTGGCGGCAAGCCGTGCTGAACTATGGGGCTGGCGAGAAACCGCGCCAGGCCGGTTTGCCGAAATCATCGTGCTCGACCAGTTCTCACGCAATATTTACCGCGACGATGCGCGCGCGTTCGCTTGCGATGCGCTCGCACTTGGACTCGCACAGGAAGCGGTGCGCGCGGGCGCCGATCTCGAGATCGCCCCGCAGCGCTGCGCGTTTATCTACATGCCGTACATGCACAGCGAATCGCGCCTGATCCACGCGACCGCCGTCGAACTGTTCCGCGAGCGCGCCCCGGCGAATCTCGATTACGAGCTGCGCCATCGGGCGATCGTCGATCGTTTTGGCCGCTTTCCGCATCGCAACGGCGTGCTAGGCCGCACTTCGACTCCTGAAGAAATCGCGTTTCTTGCTGAGCCCGGCTCGTCGTTCTGAAAAGGTTTTCAGAATAGTGCTGGCACTTCAAGCGCGGCAACGCTCTCCTGCATGCGTTGCGGAAGGTAACAGTGTGAACCGCAGGCGATCAGCCCGGCCTCGGCAAACGTCGACAGGTACCAGTCCGCCGAACGATGTAGAAACCCATGGCGGTCGCCTTCCGGTTCGTCGCTGGACGTAAACAGTTCGAGAAACGCCACCCCCGCCAGCATCTCGGCAATGCCGCGCAAGCCACAGCGGAGCTCACTGGTCGGCACATAGTGCAGCACGTCCGAACAGACGATCAGATCGAATTCGCCATCGAAACGCAGTTGGCCAAGTTGGCCGAATGTAGCGAGTCGGATATTGCGTGTGCGGCCAAAGCGGGCAACGACGTATTCGCTGCTATCGAGGCCCAGATACTCGATCTGCGGCCGCAGTTCGCGCAGCGGCTTGCGCCACGCGCCTTCACCACACCCGATATCCAGCACGTTGCGCACTTCGCGGCCGAGATAATATTCGGCGGCGGCAACGGCAAGCGCGGCTTTACGTTCGAGCGCTGCGCGCGAGCCTACCGCGTGTTTTGGATCGCGATACCACTTCTCGAAGTAGCCGCGGTCATAGACTTTCCTCATCACTCAGCGTAGCGATGCATTGATTTTTGCCAGCGTCGCCGTGCCAGGACTCAGATCGTTAGCAGTCAGCCGATTGAACGGCGTCTCCACTGTGGTCAGATGCTCGTGCAGGTCCTGCGCGTCGGCATCGACGTAGAGCAACCCGGTGACGACCTCGCCTTTTGCCTGACGCTCGTGTAGGTAACTCATCGCGGCGACGCGATCGTGCGGGCTGTAGCTGGCGCTGAGCTTGCGCAAACGCATCACGCTGCCATCGTGCTGGGTGACGTCGACGAGTTCGCCGGCGGCGTAATCCACGACAATTTCCGCGCGCACGTCGATGAAATCGAGTTTGTTCGCCGCTTCGTTGTGCTCGCGCACGTATTCGTAGCTCTTCGTGCTGCCGGGGTGATTGTTGAACGCAACGCAGGGACTGACCACGTCGAGGAACGCGGCGCCGCGATGCTTGATCGCAGCCTTGATCAACGGCACGAGTTGGGCCTTGTCGCCGGAAAAACTGCGCGCCACGAACGTGGCACCAAGCTGCAGCGCGAGCCCGACCATGTCCAGCGGGGAATCCGTGTTCGTCACGCCTTTCTTCGACTTCGAACCAAGGTCGGCGGTCGCCGAGAACTGCCCTTTGGTCAACCCGTACACACCATTGTTCTCGACGATATAAACCATGTTCACGCCGCGCCGGATTGCGTGCACGAATTGGCCGATACCGATCGACGCGGAATCGCCATCGCCAGACACACCGAGGTACAACAGTTCTTTGTTCGCGAGATTCGCGCCGGTCAATACCGACGGCATGCGTCCGTGCACGGTGTTGAAGCCGTGCGACTGGCCGAGGAAATAATCCGGCGTTTTCGAGCTGCAGCCGATGCCGGAAAGTTTGGCGACGCGATGCGGCTCGATGTCGAGTTCCCAGCAGGCCTGGATGATTGCGGCGGAAATCGAATCGTGGCCGCAGCCGGCGCATAGCGTGGAGATCTTGCCTTCGTAATCGCGGCGCGTGAAACCGATCGCATTGCACGCGAGGGTCGGATGATGCAGTTTGGGTTTGGCGATGTAGGTCATGGTTTTGCACCCGCCGCTTTTTGCTGGAACGTCTGATATTCGGTCCATGCGTAGCCGGCGAGTCCGACCGCGAAGACGAGCGCGGCAATGGGCCAGACCAGACGCAGGGGCGGAAATTGAGTGAACGCGTCGGGCATGAACAAGACGAAACGGCACAACACGGAAACCGCTTGGCCGGCAAGCGCGAGCAAAGCCCATGACGATGTCTTGTCACGTATCCAGAGCAGCGCGCAGGCACCGAGCACGAGCAAGCCGGTAAGCACGGAGAGGATGTTCGCTAGGTCCAGCGGAATGCTGTTCATCTCAAGCCACCCTGCCTTTGCCAATCGAAGCAACTTTCGCCGCATCCATCCGCTCGCCAATCGCGCCAGCAATAAACCGGGCAGTGATCGGTGTGCCATCGTAATGCAGCACCGCAATCAGTTTCGCCGGATCGATGCCGAATTCGTTGACAATCAGCGTGCGCAATTGGCCATCGCGATTCTGTTCGACGATGAACACGTTGTCGTGCGCGGCGATGAATTCGGCGACGCTGTCCGGGAACGGAAATGCGCGTACACGCAGCGTATCCAGCTGCAAGCCGTCGGCCTCGAGTGCGGCGATCGCCTCAGCCATCGCCGGACTTGTCGATCCGAAATAGATCGCGCCGAAGCGCGCTTTCTGTTTTGCGTCACGCGCAATCGGTTGCGGCACGAGCGCCTTCGCGGTGTCGAATTTTTTCAGCAGGCGCTGCATGTTGTAGATGTAATCCGGTCCACGCTCTGAATACCGGGCATAGGGGTCGCGTGAGGTGCCGCGGGTGAAATACGCACCCTTGTCCGGATGCGTACCGGGATACGTCCGCCACGGGATGCCGTCGCCGTCGACGTCCTTGTAGCGGCCGAAATCCTTGCCGGCTTCGAGTTCCTCGGCGCTCATCACTTTGCCGCGGTCGTACCTGCGCGCGTCGTCCCATGTGAACGGCGCGCATAGACGCTGGTTCATGCCGATGTCGAGATCGGTGAGCACGAAAATCGGCGTCTGCAGGCGATCGGCGAGATCGAGGGCGAGCGCCGAAAATTCGAAACATTCGTGCGGATCTTCCGGGAACAGCAGCACGTGCTTGGTATCGCCGTGCGAGGCGTAAGCGCAGGCGAGCACGTCGGACTGCTGCGTGCGTGTCGGCATGCCGGTCGAGGGGCCGCCGCGCTGCACGTCGATGATCGTGACCGGGATCTCGGCGAAATAGGCCAGACCGATGAACTCGTTCATCAGCGAAATGCCGGGACCCGACGTCGTGGTGAAAGCGCGCGCGCCGTTCCAGCCGGCGCCGACGACCATGCCGATCGAGGCAATCTCGTCCTCGGCCTGCACGATCGCAAACTTGTTCGTACCGGTCTCCGCATCGACGCGGTACTTCATGCAATATTTCTGGAACGCCTCGGCCAGCGACGACGACGGCGTGATCGGGTACCACGCACACACCGTCGCTCCACCATAGACGCAACCGAGCGCCGCGGCGACATTGCCGTCAACGAAGATCTTGTCGCCGACATTGTCCGCGCGCTGCACGCGGATACCGAGCGGATGCTGCAGGTGTTCTTTCGCGTAATCGCGGCCGAGATGCAGCGCCTTGACGTTGGAGTCCAGCAGTTTTTCCTTGCCTTTGTACTGCTCGGAGAAAAGCTGCTCGATAACTTTCGGATCGATTTCCAAAAGCATCGACAACGCGCCGACATACATGATGTTCTTGAACAGCTGACGCTGGCGCGCATCCGCGTACGTGCGGTTGCAGATCGCAGTGAGCGGCATGCCGATCACGTTGACGTCGTCGCGGAACTTCGACGGCGGCAACGGCCGCGTGTTGTCGTAGAACAGGTAACCGCCCGGTTCGATTTCCTTCAGATCCGCATCCCAGGTCTGCGGATTCATCGCCACCATCAGATCGATGCCGCCGCGCCGGCCGAGCCAACCCTGTTCGGTCACGCGCACCTCATACCACGTCGGCAAACCCTGGATGTTCGATGGGAAGATGTTGCGCGGACTGACCGGTACGCCCATGCGCAGGATCGCTTTCGCGAACAGCTCGTTCGCCGACGCGGAGCCGGAACCGTTGACGTTGGCGAATTTGACGACGAAGTCGTTGACGGCTTCGATGGGTTTCATGCGTGGTGCATCCAAGCCTTGGCTCTCGCCTCTCCCGCTGGCGGGAGAGGCCGCGCCGCAGGCGCGGGTGAGGGTGGCGCATGAAGATGAGAAAACGCTTCGCAGATTCGAGCGCCACCCTCATCCGCCTTCGGCACCTTCTCCCGCCAGCGGGAGAAGGGAAAACTGCCGCAGTTCAAAACCTCGCTCACGCCGCCTCCCGCTTCGCATGCTTGTGGCAGCCAGGTCCGGCGTGCGTCATCTCGAGCAGGAATTTGCGCATGTCCCATGCCCCGGTCGGACAGCGCTCGGCGCAGAGACCGCAATGCAGGCAGACATCTTCGTCTTTGACCATCACTCTGCCGGTCTTCAGCGCGTCGGATACGTACAACGCTTGAGTGAGGTTCAAAGCCGGCGCCATCAGATGCGTGCGCAGCTCGGCTTCCTCGCCGTTATGCGTGAAACTAATGCAGTCCATCGGGCAGATATCGACGCAGGCGTCGCATTCGATGCAGACGTCCTTCGTGAACACGGTCTGCACGTCGCAATTGAGGCAGCGCTGGGCCTCGTTGAACGCCGTGACTGGATCGAAACCGAGTTCGACCTCTACTTTTATACTTTTTAGCGTTTTCTCTTTTTCACGCCAGGGCACTGCGTAGCGCAGGTCGTTCGAGATATCGTTGTCGTAGCTCCATTCGTGAATGCCCATCTTCTGCGAAATCAGTGTCACGCCCGGCTCCGGGCGGGCGTGGATGTCTTCGCCGCTGAGCATCTTTTCGATCGACACGGCCGCATCGTGGCCATGCGCCACGGCCCAGATGATGTTTTTTGGTCCGAACGCCGCATCGCCGCCGAAAAACACCTTTGGATTCGACGACTGCATCGTAATCTTGTCTACGACCGGCATTTCCCATTCATCGAAGCGGATGCCGGCATCGCGCTCGATCCAGGGAAACGCATTTTCCTGACCCACGGCAATCAGCACGTCGTCGCATTCGAAGAACGCGTCCGCTTCGCCGGTCGGCACGAGCTGGCGCCGGCCTTTGGCATCCCGGTCGGCCCGCACCTTTTCGAACGTCATCCCGGTGAGCTTGCCGTTCTCGTGCACAAACGCTTTCGGTACGAGATAGTTGAGGATCGGAATGCCTTCGTGCTGCGCATCTTCTTTTTCCCACGGCGAGGCTTTCATTTCCTCGAAACCCGAGCGCACGATGACTTTGACGTCCTCGCCGCCGAGCCGACGCGACGAGCGACAGCAGTCCATCGCCGTATTGCCACCGCCGAGCACGATCACGCGCCGGCCGATGGACTTGACGTGTTCGAAGTACACCGACGCGAGCCAGTCCAGGCCGATGTGGATATTCGCTGCGGCTTCCTTACGCCCCGGCAGATCAAGATCGCGTCCGCGCGGGGCACCGCTGCCGACGAACACGGCGTCAAAATCCTGCGCGAGCAACGCTTTCATCGAATCGATGCGCTGGCCGCCGCGGAATTCGACGCCCAAATCCAGGATATAGCCGACTTCCTCGTCGATCACCGCTTCCGGCAGACGGAAGCGCGGCACCTGCGTGCGCATGAAACCGCCGCCTTTCTGATCGGCTTCGAACACGACGACGTGATAGCCGAGCGGCGCGAGGTCGCGTGCAACCGTCAGCGACGCCGGACCGGCACCCACGCAGGCGATGCGTTTGCCGTTCTTGTGCGACGCCGGCCTTGGCATCTGCTCGCGCACAGCCTCGGCGTCCTTATTGTCGGCCGCAACGCGCTTGAGCCGGCAGATCGCCACGGGCTCGGGCTTTTCGCCATTACTCTCTTCGACGCGCCCGCGCCGGCAGGCCGGCTCGCAGGGGCGATCGCAGGTGCGGCCGAGAATTCCCGGAAACACGTTCGATTTCCAATTCACCATGTAAGCGTCTGAATAACGCCCGGCGGCGATCAGACGGATGTATTCGGGAACCGGAGTGTGCGCTGGACAAGCCCATTGGCAGTCGACGACTTTGTGGAAGTAGTCGGGAACGCGAATATCGGTTGCTTTCACCAAAAACCCCCGCGCGGCGCTATCGATTCCGAGTCTACTCGCGCGACCGGAAGATGAGAAGCAGCGTCAAGTTCGCAGCGCAATGCATTCAATTTCCACGCGAGCGCCCAGCGCCAGGCCGTTGCAGCCGAACGCGCTGCGCGCCGGCAGATGATGCGGAAAGACCTTCAGGTACTCCGCGTTCATCGCGGACCATTCGCTCATGTCGGCGAGCATCACGGTGACTTTCACGACGCGATCGAGCGACGCACCGCGACGTTCGAGCACGGCGCGGATGTTTTCCAATGTTTGCCGCGTTTCTGCGGCGATTCCACCCGCCACCAGCTTGGCGTCGGCGCCACTGCCTATCTGGCCGGAAAGGAACAGCAGATCGCCGACTTCGACGCATTCCGAAAAAGGCAGGCCCGCGATTGCCGTGAACGGGTGAAATACGGGTGTTTTCGAGGCGATGGGGCTCACTTTTGTCTCCTAGCTGACTTGCATTGTCGCGCTGCAGCACAAAATCAGTGACAATGACGCGTCCGTGTAAACGTTTTCAGGATCATCCAGGAATTCTCGATGCTTTATCAATGGCATGAACTCAATCGCGCCATGCTCAAACCGCTCGTGGCGTGGTCAGATGCCAGCGCGCGCATTTTTTCCTCGCCCGACAGCTGGCTCTCGCACGTGCCGGGCGCCCAGCGCGCGGCCGCAAACTGCGAGCTGCTGTATCGCATCGGCAAGGAATACGAGAAGCCGGCGTTCGAGATCGGCTCGGTGCAGGTGCGCGGTAGCACGGTACCCGTCGTGGAGCAGGTCGCGCTGGCCAGGCCGTTCTGCAATCTGCTGCGCTTCAAGCGCTTCAGCGACGAGATCGCGACACTGAAGGAGCTCAAGCGCGATCCGCGCGTGCTGGTGGTCGCGCCGCTGTCGGGCCATCACTCCACGCTGCTGCGCGATACGGTGCGCACGCTGCTGCAGGATCACAAGGTGTACATCACCGACTGGATCGACGCGCGTATGGTGCCGACGCAAGCCGGGCCGTTCCACCTCGACGATTACGTCTCCTATATCCAGGAATTCATTCGCCACATCGGCGCGAAGGACCTGCACGTGATCAGCGTCTGCCAGCCGACCGTGCCTGTGCTGGCGGCGATTTCGCTGATGGCGAGCAATGGCGAAGTCACGCCGCGCACGATGACGATGATGGGCGGGCCGATCGACACGCGCCTGTCGCCGACACGCGTGAGCGACCTTGCCACCACGCAGCCGCTGTCATGGTTCGAGGCGAACGTGATTCATGACGTACCGCCGAACTATCCAGGGGCCGGCCGGCGCGTGTATCCCGGCTTCCTGCAACACACCGGCTTCATGGCCATGAATCCGAGCCGCCACTTCCAGTCGCATTACGACTTCTACGAAGACCTGCTGCGCGGCGATCTCGAAGACGCCGAGGCACACCGCAAGTTCTACGACGAGTACAACGCCGTGCTCGACATGCCGGCCGAGTACTACCTCGACACGGTCAAGACCGTGTTCCAGGAGCACGCTCTGCCACGCGGCACATGGCGGGTGCGCGAGCAGTTGGTCAAGCCGCAGGACATCAAGACCGGCGCGCTGTTCACGATCGAGGGCGAACTCGACGATATCTCGGGCCTGGGTCAGACGCGCGCCGCTCAGGAGCTGTGCAAAAACATACCGAAAATGCGCAAGCAGCACCTTACCGTCAAAGGCGCCGGCCATTACGGCATTTTCAGCGGACGCCGCTGGCGCGAGGTCGTGTATCCGGAAGTGCGCGCGTTTATCCGCGCGCACTTGGCGTAACAAGCGATATTAGCCGCCGATAAAGTCGGACTTGCCCAACTCCACGCCATTGTGCCGCAGGATCGTGTAGGTCGCGGTAACGTGGAAATAGAAGTTCGGCAGCACAAAATAGCGCAGGTAATCCAGTCCGTTGAAGTGCAGGTCGCCACGGCGCATATTCAACGTGATCGCCTTGTCTTCACTGCCGTTGAAGTTTGCCGCCGGCACGCTGCTGATGAATGCCTGCACTTTCGCGACGCGCGCCTTCAGCTCGGCGAACGTGACTTCGGTGTCCTCGTGCTTCGGAATCTCGACATTACCCAGTCGGGCCGCCGCGCCTTTCACCATGTCGCAGGCGATCTGCACCTGACGAGTCAGTGGAAACATGTCGGGCGCCAGTCGCGCGCCGGTCAGCACCGCCTCGTCAATCTTTTTCGCTTCCGCAAACGCGGCGCCCTTGTCCAGAATGACCGACAGGTTGTCGAGCATACGGTTGGCAACGGGAATCAGGTTTTCGTACATAGAGTTTTGCATAAGGGTTCCGTATGGAGGCAGTTGGCAAGGCGAGTGTATCCCCGCCTCTGCAGGTCGAGGCCATCCGTGCGAAAATCAAGTCCAAGTACAATCGTTCTCAGGCCCCGTAGCTCAGTTGGATAGAGCGCGCCCCTCCTAAGGGCGAGGTCGCACGTTCGAATCGTGTCGGGGCCGCCACTTCAAGGCGGGGAGCCACCCCGCCCGTCTGCTACAATTGCGCCCCTTTCGCGCCGTCCGGCGCGGCCAAATTCCTGCAATTCTTGGAGTTTCCATGTCTGCTGCAATCCTCAAGGCGCTCGGCCTCGCCGGCACCGAATCCGGCACCTACCTCGGCAATGGCGAGTGGTCGAAAGCCAGCGACGCCGGCACGATCGAAGTGATCAACCCGAGCACGCATGAAGTCATCGGTAGCGTGCACGCGAGTTCCACTTCCGATTACGAAACGATCGTCAAGCGCGCGCAGGAAGCATTCAAGACCTGGCGCACGACACCGGCGCCTAGGCGCGGCGAAGCCATTCGCCTGTGTGGCGAAGCACTGCGCCAGCACAAGGACGCACTCGGTTCTCTCGTTGCACTGGAGATGGGCAAGATCAAGCCCGAGGGCGATGGTGAAGTGCAGGAAATGATCGATATTGCCGACTTCGCGGTCGGTCAGTCGCGCATGCTCTACGGCAACTCGATGCACTCCGAACGCCCCGGTCACCGCATGGGTGAGCAATGGCACCCGCTTGGCCTTATCGGCATCATCAGCGCATTCAATTTCCCGGTCGCGGTATGGGCGTGGAACGCCTTCATCGCCGCAGTGTGCGGCGATATCTCGATCTGGAAGCCATCGCCGAAAACTCCGCTGTCGGCGATTGCGTCGATGCGAATTTGCAATGCCGCGCTTAAGGCCGCAGGCTTCCCGGATTTGTTCTTCCTGTTCAACGACGCCGGCAATGAACTCGCACAGAAGTTCGTCGACGATCACCGCATCCCCCTGATCAGTTTCACCGGCTCCACCGCGGTCGGCCGCACCGTCGGCGAGCGGGTGGCCAAACGCATGGGCCGCAGCTTGCTCGAACTCGGCGGCAACAACGCCATCATCGTCGATGAAAGCGCGGACCTGAAGCTGGCCATTCCGGCGATCGTGTTCGGCGCGGTCGGTACGGCCGGCCAACGCTGCACGACGACGCGCCGCCTGATCGTGCACGAGAAGGTCTACGACGACGTGTTGACCAAACTGCGCGCCGCCTATGCTCAAGTCGAGAAAAAAATCGGCGATCCGACCCAGGCGACGACGTTGATGGGGCCGCTCAACAGTCCCGATGCCGTGCAGCGTTATCTCGGTGCAGTCGAAAAAGCCAAGGCCGCCGGCGGCACAATCGTGACTGGCGGAAAAAAGCTCGACGGCAAAGGCAACTTCGTGCTGCCCACGATCGTCACCGGCGTCAAGAATTCCGATGAGGTCGTGCAGACGGAAACCTTCGCGCCGATCCTCTACGTGATGCCGTTCAAGACTCTCGGCGAAGCGGTCGCCATGCAGAACGGCGTACCGCAGGGCCTGTCTTCGGCCATCTTCACGCAGGATCTAAGGGCGGCCGAGCAATATCTGGCGGCGTCGGGTTCCGACTGCGGCATTGCCAACGTCAATATTGGTACGTCCGGCGCCGAAATCGGCGGCGCATTCGGCGGCGAAAAGGAAACCGGCGGCGGCCGCGAATCCGGCTCCGATGCGTGGAAAGCGTACATGCGCCGCCAGACCAATACGATCAATTATTCCGATTCGCTGCCGCTGGCGCAGGGCATCAAATTCGAGTTCTGAGCATGAACGTACCTGCACGCACCGTCAGCGCCACGGCGATCATCAGCCTCGTCTTCGGCGTTTTGTGCTGGGTTGCCATTCCCTTTCTCGGCGCCATTGCCGCGGTTGTTTGCGGCCATGTGGCGCGCAAGGACATCCGCCGCGCGCCGCCGGGGAGCGTCGAGGGCGACGGGATGGCGATCGCCGGCATGGTTCTCGGCTACGTGCACCTGGCGCTGATCGCGCTCGTGATTGTCCTGTTTTTCACGGTTTTCGGCGGCCTGGCCGGACTGGCGGCGACGGACTGGCGTTGGTGAGGTTCCGGGCGCTTGAGCGCATATGCGCATGTTGTTATCATGTGCATGTCGTATGTCACCAGAGTTCTCCGTGAAGACCGACCGGGTCACCCTACTCATTTCTCCCGACGACAAGCGCCAGCTGCAAAGCCTGGCGGAGGATCGCGGCGTTACGACGAGCGAGTTCGTCCGCCAGGCCGTGCAGGCGTATGGCGCCAGTTCCATCGATGAAAGCCGCGAACTCGCGGCGTTGACGGCAGAACTGCGCGCCATCATTCCGGCCATGCGCAAAAGCCTGCAGGCAGCGAATACGTCCGCTGAACGCGCGATCGCCGCGATGCGCCGCAAACCGGGCAGTTCGGCGCGGCGCGTGGCCGAGCCGGCCAGAGGCTACCGGGCCCGCTGACGCTCATGGGCGTAGTCGCTGACGCCATCGCCGCGCTCAAAGAAGTCATGCGCATGCAGGGCGACCTTGATCGCCTGTCGCGCAATGTCGATACGCTGTCGCACCTCGTGACCGATCTGGACCGGCGTGTGATCCGCATCGAGACCATGGTCGAAATCGCGAGCCGGCGCGGCGGGCCGGCGAAATTGCCCAAGAATTGACGTGTATTCGCTAGCGCGCGCGTTCTTGTTCTGCCTCGATGCCGAGCGCGCGCACGATATCGGCTTGAGCGCAATTGAAACCGCTTACCGCACCGGCCTCAATCCCCTGCTCGCGGCGAAACCGGCGCCGCTGCCGACGCGGGTGTTCGGTCTGGACTTTGCCAATCCCGTGGGCCTCGCCGCCGGACTCGACAAGAACGGCGCGCATATCGATGCGCTCGCCGCGCTGGGTTTCGGCTTTATCGAAGTCGGCACCACGACGCCGCGCCCGCAGGCAGGCAATCCGAAACCGCGCATGTGGCGGTTGCCCGATCACCAAGCCGTAATCAATCGACTTGGCTTCAACAACGATGGCGTCGACAAGCTCGTGCGCAATGTCGAACGCGCGCGCTACGCCGGCGTGCTCGGCATCAATATCGGCAAAAACAAGGACACGCCGAACGCGAGCGCAATTGACGACTACCTGTTCTGCCTCGAACGCGTGTACGCGCGCGCAAGCTACGTCACCGTGAACATCTCTTCGCCGAACACGCAGGGGCTGCGCGATCTGCAGGAAGAAGAAACATTGAAGCGCTTTGTCGGCACCTTGCGCGCGGCGCAGGAACGGCTTGCCGCGCAACATGGCGCACGCAAGCCGATGCTGCTGAAGATTGCGCCCGACTTGAGCGAAACCGAGCTCGACGGTATCGCGACCGTGCTGCTGGCCACGCCAGTCGATGGTCTGATCTGCACGAACACGACGATCGACCGGAGCGGCGTCGCTGGCGTCAGACACGCAGAAGAAGCTGGAGGCTTATCCGGCAAGCCATTGTTCGACAAGGCGACTGCAGTCTTGCGCGGCATGGCGCAACGGCTCGGTGGAAAAATTCCAGTGATTGGCGTTGGCGGGATACTGACCGGCGCGGATGCTGCCGCGAAGATCAAAGCCGGCGCGAGGCTGGTGCAGTTCTACTCCGGCATGGTCTATCGCGGACCGGAGCTGATCGGCGAATGCGTCGAGGCGATCCGCCGCGCATGATCACGAGCATCGCGACCGAGCCCGGCTACACCATTGTGGAAAACGCGCCGCTGACGGCGCGCAACACGTTCCGAGTGCCGGCGCGTGCGGAACTGTTGATCGACGTCCACGACACGGCCGTGTTGCCGGAGTTGTTCCAACTCGGCGCGTTGCAACGTGGACCGGTGCTTGTGCTCGGCGAAGGCAGCAATATTCTGCTGACGCGCGACTGGCCGGGCGTGGTCGTATGCGTTACCGCGCGAGGTATCCGCGTGCTGCAGGATCGCGGCGACTTGGCGCTGATACGCGTGGAAGCCGGCGAAAACTGGAACGACTTCGTACACTGGACGCTCGGCCGCGGCTTCGCCGGACTGGAAAACCTCGTGCTGATTCCCGGATCGGTCGGCGCCGCACCGATCCAGAACATCGGCGCGTACGGCGTGGAAGTGCGCGAGTTCGTGGAAACCGTCGAGGTTTTCGATCGCCGCGAAGGCAAAATCATCCGCCTGGGCAACACGGATTGCGCATTCGCCTATCGCGACTCGCTGTTCAAGCGCGACCCAGAACGATATCTGGTCACGGCCGTGGAATTCGCGCTGCCGCGCCAGCGCGAACTGCGGCTTGACTACGCCGGCGTGCCCGAGGAACTGGCCTCGATGGGTCTGGACTCGCCGAGTCATGCCGCCGTCGCCGACGCCGTCATGCGCCTGCGCACGCGCAAGCTGCCGAATCCGGCGCTGATCGGCAATGCCGGCAGCTTTTTCAAAAACCCGACCGTTGCCGAAGCGCTGGCTGCAGAGCTGGCCCGGGAACATCCCGCCCTGCCGTCATGGCCGGCAAACGAGCGTCGCAAGCTGTCCGCGGCATGGCTGATCGAAGCCTGCGATTTCAAAGGATTACGCGAAGGTGATGCGGGAGTTTCGAGCCAGCATGCGCTGGTTTTGGTCAATCACGGCCAAGCTACCGGCGCGCAGATCTGGGCACTCGCGCAGCGAATTCAGGACACCGTGAAGCAGCGGTTCGGGGTCATGCTCGAACCGGAACCGGTAGTTATCTGATCAGTCCTGGCACTGAAACAGCAGCACGTGATCCGGATTCAGGGCGATCGTCTGGCCCAGACTGATCGCGCCGCTCCTGCGCAGATGCACTTCGTCGCGGTGCAGGCGCAATTCCTCGGCATCGCCCACTTTGACATACGTACCGTTCGTGGAACGGTCGGAAATCACGAAATAACCGCGCTTGTATTCGATCATCGCGTGATTGCGCGAAACCCATTCGGCGTCGATGACCAGGCTGCTCGCGATATCCCGGCCTAGCGTAAACGGCGGCGAGTGCACATCCATTTCAAGCACTTGCCCGCGATATCTCAGGAGCAGCTTCGCCTTGTCGACACCGCCGTCCAGGCGGATCGCGCGCTGCACCATCGTCACATTCGAGGTGTCTTCCTGCCATTGCACGTCGACGATGTCGATCGGCTGCAGTTTGCCGGCCACGCGCGCCTGCCCGACCGCACGCGTGCGCAGCATGCCGACATTGGTCAGCATGTTGATCGTGCTGGCGGTGGTGATGACCTGCTCGCGCTTGGCGAGCGCGGCCATGCGCGCGGCCGTATTGACGGCATCGCCATAGACGTCGTTGTCTTCAATCAGCGCATCGCCATGGTGCAGGCCGATGCGGATCGCCAGCTTGTCGCTTGCAAACACCGGATCGTGGGCGATGCGTTTTTGCATGTCCACGGCGCACAGCAGGCCCTGCATCGGACCCGGGTACGTGCACATAATCTCGTCGCCGATCGTCTTGATCACGCGCCCGCCATGGCGTGCACAGACCTCGGCCAAGGCGCCGAGCATCGCGCCGACGATGCGGCGCGCTTCGACATCGCCGCGCGTCTCGAACAGCTTGGTGCTGCCGCTGACGTCGGCGAACAGGATGGTGAGTGGCTGACTCTGGGTCATTGGCCGCCAAGTGTAGGCCAAGCGGGCGGCTCGCTCCAAGCCCGGCACCTGTTCACGCGACCGCCATGCCGATGTGCTACCTTCCGTTTCACTGCATGGCGAGGGGAAATCCGCCGGCAGCATGTCTTAAATATCAGGGGAAATTCAAATGCGCAAACTCATATTAATGGCCTTGGCGATGTATTTTCTGTCGCCGCTGTCCGGCAGCGCCGTCACGGCCGTGAACGAAGGCTTCGACGACAACACTACGCTCGCCGGCAACGGCTGGTCTCTGCAAAACCTCAGCACGCCAGTCGGTAGTACGAGCTGGTTTCAAGGCACCAACGTCGCGGCCGGCGGTCCGTTCGATGCCTACGACGGCGCGGCAAATGCCTATATCGGCGCGAACTACAACAATACCGGCAACACCGGGACGATCAGCAATTGGCTGATGACGCCGACGCTGGACTTCGGCAACAGCGCGTCGCTGTCGTTTTACACGCGGAAAGTCTCGCCCGACGCTTATGCGGACCGCCTGGAGGTGCGCCTGAGCACGAATGGCGCCAGCACCAATGCGGGCACCAACGCAACCACGGTCGGCGATTTCACGACGGTGGAGCTGTCGATCAATCCGACCTTGGTCACGGGGGTTTACCCGACGGTGTGGACCCAGTACACGATCAGCGGCCTGCCGCACAACGGCCAAGGACGCCTCGCATTCCGCTACTACGTCACCGGCGCCGGGTTCTCCGGCTCGAATTCGGACTATATCGGCATCGATCGCGTCGTCTATTCGACGGGCGCCGCGGAGTACCACGTCGGTGGCAACGTCAGCGGCTTGGCAGGGTCGGGGCTCACGCTGCAACTCAATGGTGCCAATGATCTGCCCATTGCTGCCGACGGCACATTCACTTTCCCCCAATATGTGACTGATGGCGCCATATATGCGGTTACGGTCAGTGCGCAACCAACCAATCTCAGTCAGACCTGCACGGTTAGCGGCGGCGGCATGGGCGACGGCAGCGGCGTGATCGGCGGCGCAGACGTCACCAACGTCCAGGTCAACTGTACGACCAACTCGTTCTTCGTTGGCGGCAATGTTTCCGGTCTGGCCGGATCAGGCCTTACTTTGCAGCTCAACGGCGCCAACGATCTTCCGGTGGCCGCCGACGGCACGTTCATGTTCCCGAATTCATTGCTGGACGGCAGTAGCTATACGGTGACGGTCAGCGCACAGCCTACCAACCTCAATCAACAATGTGCGGTCACCAGCGGCGGCGGCAACCTTGCCGGGAGCGACGTGACCAATGTGGCGGTCACCTGTACGACCAATACCTATGTGATCAGCGGCGACGTGCTTGGCCTCACCGCACCCGGTTTGATGCTGCAGCTCAATAATCTCCCGCCCATGTCAATACCTGGCAACGGCCCGTTCGCGTTCCCGTTTGCGCTGCCCGATGGCACTGCGTATAGCGTTACGGTTGCGACCCAACCACCTTCGGGCAGTCTTGGTATCTGCGTGGTGAAACATGGCTCGGGCATCGTTGCGGGTAGCGACGTAGCCGACGTCCTGGTGCCGTGCGACGTCATCTTCATCGACGGCTTCGACGGCCCGTAATCGGGCGTAAGATCGGGAGGACATCGCGCAATGCGATGTCCTCTACGACGTTAGGCTAGCGCTTTCGCCGCGGCCACGATATCTGCATCCCCCGGCAACACCAACAGCGCCGCACCTGCGAGTGGCGTATACGTGTCCACGCCGACCACTCGCTTGAGCGGCTTGGCGCCGTGCCCACCTTCGACCACCGCGGTAATGACGCCCTCGCCCACGCCAGCCGAACGCCGGCCTTCGTCGACGACGATGATGCGTGCGCATTCGCCGGCGTGGCGCGCAATCGCCGCGTCGTTCAGCGGCGCCAGCCAACGCAGGTCGACGACGCGCGCCTTCCAGCCATGGTTCTTCTCGATCTCGCGCGCCGCGCGCAGGCCCATCGGCACGCCGTTGCCGAACGTGAAGATCACGAGGTCTGTCGCCTCGGGCGCGTAGACGCGTTCCTCGCCCAGCGCCATGGCCTGGTCGGGCGGCGGGTAGGCGAACTGCCATTGGCCGTCGCCGGCGGCGTATAAATCCTTGGTCATGTACAGCGCGATCGGCTCCAGGAACGCGCAGACGCGGCCGTCGATTTTCGCCAGCGCCATCAGCGTGCGCAGCATCATCGCCGCGTCGTCGCCGCGTGACGGGCAGCCGACGACGAGGCTGGGGATGTCGCGCAGCGCGGTGATGGAATTGTCGTTGTGGAAATGCCCGCCGAAGCCGCGCTGGTAGCCGAGGCTGGCGATACGCATCACCATCGGGTTGCGGTACTGGCCGTTGCTGAAGAACTGCAGCGAGCAGGCTTCGCCGCGGATCTGGTCGCAGGCGTTATGGAAATACGCGAGATACTGGATTTCCGGTATTGGCAGCAGCCCGACATTCGCGAACCCTTGGGCTAGGCCGAGGATCATCGTCTCGTCGAGCAGCGTGTTGAATACGCGCGTGTTCTTGAACGCCTTGTGCAGGCCCTTCGTTACCGTGTAGACGCCGCCTTTCTGCGCGACGTCTTCACCAAACAGCAGCGTTTCCGGATATTTCGCCAGCACATCGTGCAGCGCCTGGTTGATCTGGATCGCCAGGTGCCGCGGCGGCAATTTTTCCGGCAGCTTCTCGGCGCTGCCGAATACGGCGAGGCGCTTGTCCTGGTAATTGGCTCGGCGCGCTTCCAGATTCACCTGATTCGGGTGATACGGCGCGAGCGGCGCGACGATATCCGACAATTCGGTGATCTTGGGCCGTCGATCGGCCTCTTCGGCCGCAGCGAAGCATTTCTTGCGGATGTCCTCGTAGCGCGCGAGCAATTGTTCCTTCGAGTACACGCCGGCTTCAAGCGCGATCGCGGCCGAGCGCAGCAACGGATCGGTCGCCTCCACCGCCATCAGTTCCTCGACGCTGCGCCATTCGATTTCGAAATCGGTGCCGGCATGGCCCATGATGCGCGTGGTGCGCAGGTGCAGGAATGTCGGCCGGCGCGTCGTGCGGCAGTGATGAATCGCGCGCGCGACGCCTTCGTAGCCTTCGGCGAGATCCAGACCGTCGGCGTAGAAATAATCCAGGTCATTGCGATTGCGGAAATTGTTCGCGACCCAGCCGCCCGGCGTCTTCACCGAGATGCCAATGCCATTGTCTTCGCAGACGAACAGCAACGGCGCCGGCAGTTTCTGGTATGCCGTCCAGCCTGCTGCATTGAACGCGGTCTGGGCGGTGGCATGGTTCGAGGAAGCATCGCCGAACGAACAGATCGCGATCGCGTCGTCGGGAATCGGCAACTTATGGCCGATACGCTTCGCTTGCTCGATTGCGACCGCGGTGCCAAGCGCCTTGGGCAGATGCGAGGCGATCGTCGAGGTCTGCGGCAGTACCCACAGTGGTTTCGAACCCCAAACCTTGTGGCGGCCACCGGACGCCGGATCGTCCTTGCTCGCGGCGAAGCTCAGCGCCGAATCCATGATCGCATCCATGCCGAGCTTGCGGAAGCGCTCGGCCATGAAGGCGCCGGAACGGTAATGCAGAAACGCCGGATCGGTATGGCGTGTCAGCCGCGCCACCATCGCGTTGCCTTCGTGGCCGGACGAGCCGATGGTGTAGAACACCTTGTTCTTCACGCGCAACACGCGCGCCATCAGGTCCAGATGCCGGCTCGTCAGCTGCGAGTCGAACAGATCGATGAAATCCTTGCGTGTGCACAGACTTCCCGGCAGAACTGCCGTGTCACTTGCAAAGGCGTGCGCTGGCGAACCCTGCCAGTTCTGCACGAACTCGACGAAGTTCTGGTCGCAGACTTCAGCGCGATTGACGTTCTTGTGGCGGGCGGGAATCGGGTTCGGAGTTGCTACGGCGTTCATGGCTTATCGGGATTTGGCGATCAGATCGATGTTTTCGGCGGCATACGGCGGCATCGGCACGAAACCGGGTTGCGCTCGCACGCGTGCGAGCCAGGTTTGGATGGCCGGATAGCGCGACAGATCGAAGCCGCCGTCCTCGGCGCAATGGGTGTAGGCGAATAGGGCAATGTCGGCGATACCGTAGCCGATACTGCTGAACCACGCATTCGCGGACAAGTGTTTTTCCATCACCGCCAAGGCCTGATCTCCGCGTTCACGCAGCTTCGCCAGCTCGGCGCGACGCGGCGAGTCCAGCGGCGTCCAGCCACAAATGAAACGGGCGACGGCGACGTACGGCTCGTGGCTGTATTGCTCGAAGAACATCCACGCCAGCGTTTGCGCGCGTTGCCACGCGTCGCCGGCAAAGTACCGCGTGCCGTCAGCGAGCCAGCACAGGATCGCGTTCGACTCGACCATGCTGCGGCCGTCGTCGAGCTCGATCATCGGCACCCTGCCGTTCGGATTCTTCGCCAGATATTCCGGCGTCCGCGTCGCGCCGTGCGCGCTGTCGGTCTCGATCCACGCGTAGTCGCGACCGAGGTGACCCAGGATCATGCGCAACTTGTGACAGTTGCCCGAAGGCGAGTATCCGTAGACGGTGATCATGCCTGCTCTCCATTGCGGCGCGCGCGCCATTCTTCGCGGCTCTGGCCCCAGACATCGACGATGACAGTTTCGTACGGCGGCGGCAGACTGGCTTGGCGCAGGATGCGCGAACCGAGCCGCTGCGCGAGCGCCTGCGACGCGCGGTTCTCGGCATTGATGGAATGAATCACTTCGCTCCAGCCGAGCGTATCGAACGCCCAATCGATTGACGCGGTGGCAGCTTCCTTCGCGTAGCCTTTGCCCCAGACCGAACGCTTGAACGCCCAGCCGACTTCCGTGCCCGGCCAACCTTCGGGCTGCCAAGGGCCGCACTGGCCGAGCCACTCGCCCGTGGCCTTGTCGCAAACCGAGAACATCGCGTAACCCTGCATCGCCCAAGCGCCGGGCATCTGCAGGAACTTGCGCCACGACGCCGCTCGCGGCATCGCACCGCCGATGTAGCGTGCGGTTTCTTCGTCGCCGTGCATTTCAGCGTACGGGTCGAAATCCTCGATGCGCGGCAGGCGCAACTGTAGGCGCTCTGTCTGAATTTGGATTTCGCCAACGCTCATCGTCAAAACGCGTTGATACCGGTCACTTCGCGACCGACCACCAGTTGGTGCACCGTCTCGGTTCCCTCGTACGTGATCACCGATTCCAGATTCAACGCATGCCGGATCGGACAATGTTCGGTGGTGATGCCGGCACCGCCGAGGATGTCGCGGCATTCGCGCGCGATGTCGATGGCTATGCGGCAGTTGTTCCATTTTGCCAGCGACACCTGGGTCGGCTGCATCTGACCCTTATCCTTGAGCCGACCCAGTTGCAGCGACAGCAATTGCGCGAGCGTGATCCGGCGCGCCATATCGGCGAGCTTGAGCTGCACGGCCTGGTTTGCGGCGATCGGGCGTTTGAACACGATGCGCTGTTTGGCGTACTCAGTGGTCTCGGAGAAGCAGGCGATGGCGGCGCCAATCGGACCCCAGGTGATGCCGTAGCGCGCCTGGGTCAGACAGCCGAGCGGGCCTTTAAGCCCCTTGACGTTCGGCAGGCGGTTGCCTTCCGGTACACGCACGTTGTCGAAGAACAGCGCCGAGGTCACCGACGCGCGCAGGCTCATCTTCTTGTGGATTTCCTGGGCAGCGAAGCCCGGCGTACCTTTTTCCACAATGAATCCTTGTATACCATCATCGGTCTGCGCCCAGACGATCGCGATATGCGCGAGGTTGCCGTTCGTGATCCACATCTTGGCGCCGTTGATGACCCAGTCGGCACCGTCCCTCTTCGCAACCGTCTTCATGTTCGCCGGGTCCGAGCCGCCATGCGGCTCGGTCAGGCCGAAACAACCGATTACCTTGCCCTGCGCCATCTGCGGCAGCCAGCGCTGACGTTGATCCTCGCTGCCGTAGGCGTAGATCGGGTACATGCACAGCGACGACTGCACCGAGGCGAAGCTGCGGATGCCGGAATCGCCGCGCTCAAGTTCCTGGCAGATCAGGCCGTAGCTGACCGCATTCATGCCGGCGCAACCGTATTCGGTCGGCAACGAAGAGCCGAGCAGGCCGAGCTCGGCCATCTCCGGCACGAGTTCGATCGGGAAGCGGGCCTGATCGAAACAGTCGCCGATGATCGGCAGCACGCGTTCGTCAGTGAAGCGCGCGACGGTGTCCTGCACCATGCACTCTTCCTCGCTCAGCAGCGAGCGGACGTCATAAAGATCAACGGGATTCAGCGGCGTTGCAGCCATTGCTTCGCTCCGGCAAATTGTGCGGCCAACGGGGGTCGCGTATTCTAGCGGGCCGCGCCCAAAAAGTCCCGCCAAATCAAGTGCTGCGCGTTCCCGTTCTGACCTACCATGCCGTCAACATTTCCGGCAACGATTATGCGAACAACGACCACGTCGCGTTCGCCGCCGACCTGCGCCTGATTGACGATCTTGGCCTGCGTATCGTGCCGTTGCAATGGATCGTCGATGCGCTGCTCGGCGACACGCAGCGCGCGCTGGAAGGCTGCGTCGCGCTGACCTGCGACGACGGTTCGGATTTCGACTACTACGACCTGCGGCATCCCACCCACGGGCCGCAGCGCAGCCTGTTCAACTGCATGCAGGATTTCATCGACGAGCGCGGCACTGATGCCCAACCGGACCTGCATTTGACCTGTTTCGTCATCGCCTCGGCGGATGCGCGGGTCCAGCTGGACCGCGAGCGTCTGTGGGGCCAGGACTGGATCAGCGACCGCTGGTGGCGTGCCGCGCTCGGCAGTGGCCGCGTTGCCATCGAAAATCACAGCTGGGATCACAACCACGACGCGATTGCGTTCCCGGGCATCGACGGCATGCCGCGCGGGTCGTTTCACCCCGTCGACAATCGCGAACGTGCGGATGCGCAGATCGCCGCAGCGGCGCGCGCCATCGACGCCGTGATTGCACCACTGCGTACATCGTTGTTCTGCTATCCGTACAGCCACGTCAACGATTATCTGCGCCTGGAATATTTTCCGCGCTTTTCCACCGTGCACGGCATGCGCGCGGCGTTCGGCGACGGCGCCGCACCGATCAGCCGGGACAGTGACCGCTGGAATCTGCCACGCTACATCTGCGGTCACCACTGGAAATCAACCGACGAACTGCGCGCCGTACTGCAACGCGCCTAAATCAAAATGGGCCGACGGCGTGCGCCTGACCGATCAATTCGCGCTGCCTCGACTCGGCGAGCATCCGCGTGAAGTAGACGAGCAAGCGCGGGTGCTCCGTCTTTTTGAAGCCAACCGCGAGGTCAGTGCGCTCGGCGAGTGCATCGCCACAGTAGCCGAAGATCGCTGCATAGTGCGGCGCGAAATGCTGGACCGACCAGGCCAGGCTGTATTTGTACAAGCCGCCGGCGCGACGAATAGCGTTGCGCAGGTCTGCCGGCAGCCGGCGCAACGCGCGATTGTCGACGCACGCGCCGCCGCCGAGCAGCGCCTCGCCCTGTGCCGTGAAATGGATGTAGCAGAGCGGAATTTTCTGCACGTCGTGATTCCAGAACGCAATCACATGATGCGGAAACTCCGGCGCGTCGGCGCGGTAGCGCAAGCGAAAGATCGCATTCGCGACATGTCCACCGTCCGCCACTTCCTCGACGGTGATCTGCGGTTCGAGCGTCGTCACTTCCGGCCGCCCGCGTTACTTACTCCGTGCGGCACGTGCCCAGTCGCCACATGCTGGCGCGCGGACTCCACGTTAGCGTGCGAATCATCGAAGAAGATGTCGGCGCCGAACGCCTGCAGGAACGGACCCTTGTCGCGGCCACCGAGGAACAATGCCTCGTCCAGGCGCACGCCCCAGCCGCGCAGCGTGAGGATCACGCGCTTGTGCGCCGGCGCCGAACGCGCAGTCACGAGCGCCGTGCGGATCGGCGAGGCATCCGCTGGAAACGCGGCCTGCAAACGATGCAATGCCGCGAGGAAGCCGCGGAACGGACCGCCCGACAACGGCTCGCCCGCGCGCTCGGTTTCATGTCGATGGAACGCGTCGACGCCCTGCTCCTGCGAGACGCGCTCGGATTCGTCGCCGAAGATCACGGCATCGCCGTCGAAGGCGATACGCAGTTCGTCGAACGCGCTTTGCGGCGCTTTCGACGGCAGGATCGTCGCAGCCGCAATGCCGGCACTGAGCGCAGCCGCTACGCTTTCGGGATTCGCCGACAGAAACAGCTGCGCGCCGAACGAATGCACGTACGGGGACGTCGACGCGCCACCGGTAAATACCGCACGCACGATCTGCAGCCGGTAATGCTCGATCGAGTTGAAGATGCGCAAGCCGGTATCCGCAGAGTTGCGCGACAGCAGGATCACCTCCACGCGCGGCGCCGCCGGCGCGGCGGAGTTCAGGTGCAACAGCTTCTGCACGAGCGGGAACGCGATGCCAGGCGCGAGCAATTCATCCTCGCGGGCCATCTGATAGCGGCGATAAGCGTCGAGTCCCTCGTGTTCGAACAGGGCGTGGCTTTCCGACAAATCGAATAACGCGCGCGAGGAAATCGCGACGACGAGCTTCTCGTTGTTCGGGTCAGTTGTCGAGTCCATCGATGAAGATGATATCGCGGTACGCATTCCACACATCGAGGCGGCCATAACCGGCCAGGTAGTTGGGCCATGTCGTTATCGGCGTGCCGCCGCAGCTCGACTGGTACGGATCGGATACGCCCTGCGTCACCGCGGTCGCGCGTAGAATCTGTCCGACTTCGCGCGGCTTGCCCTTGAGTGCCGGAAACGCGGACATCAGCAGCGCCGCGGCGCCGGCGACATGGGGCGTCGCCATGCTCGTGCCGCTTTTGCTGCCATAGGCATTCGCCGGGATACTTGAATAAATCGATTCGCCAGGAGCAACGAGATCAGGCCGAATCAGTGCGCTGCCACTGACGGGCCCCAGGGAAGAGAAATTCGCCAGCGCATCGCTGCTGTTGGTGGCACCGACGACGAAACTCGCATCGTAGATTGCCGGTGGATCAAAAATTGTTGCGCAACCCTGGGTACCGTAATTTTGCGCCGCCGCGGCGTAGAAAATGCCGCCGGCAACGAGATTGTCGACCGCCGTTTCCAGTTCGCTGCCGAGCGTGCAACCTTCCGATACCGGACATGACCAGGAGTTGCTGATCACGTCAGGAGCCAGATCCGGATTGGCATTATTGCCGGCAAGGTCGGTCGGTGCGAGCAGCCACTGCATGCACTCGATGTAGCGCGCCGGCGTGCCGTCGCCGCGGTCCATGTTGCGACAGCCGATCCAGCGCGCGCCGGGCGCAACGCCAATCTGTTGGGTGCCACCGTCGTCGCCGGCGAACGTGCCGGCCGTGTGCGTGCCATGACCGTCGTCGTCGCAAGGCGCCGGAGCATCGTTGTTGCACGGATTGCCCGCCGCGTCGTGGATCGCGTCGTGCCAGTTGTAGTTGTGATCGGCGCTGGTTCCGTTCCAGCCGCGATAATGCGTTTTCAGCGCCGGGTGATTCCATTGATAGCCCGTGTCCTCTCCGGCTATCACAACGCCTTGTCCGGTGAAACCGGCGGCCCACACTTGCGGCGCCTCGATTTTCGTTACGCCCCAGGCGATGCTCGCGGTCAGCGCCGGCGCGGCAGGAGGCGATGCCGGCGGCAAGTGCAATGCGATCACCGGATTCGGATCGATGCGTGCAATATCTTTGCGTGCACCGAGGTCATCGAGCACGGCGGCGGGAATTCGCGCCTGCATCAGATTCGCAATCCAGAAATCCCGGTGGGCGATGCCGTGCGCATCGAGCCTGGCGCGTACGCTGCGTTGCGCGTGCTCTGAGCGTGAGCGTAGCGCGTCGACGAGTGCGTGTCGGCGCTCGTGATAGTTCCCGGCAGCGGCAAGCGGCAGAGTCGGTCGCGATTGATCGGCGAAGACGATGATCGCGTCCACACTGCCATTCGCGCGGGCATCCGCCCGCACGCGCGGGTGAATTTCGCCCGCCGTCGCCACGCTGCAGGAAAAAGCCAGCGCAGCAATGCAGGCGCGATCAAATAGCGAACTGCTCATTCAAAATCCGATCCTCGAGATTGTGCTCGGGATCGAACAGCAACGTGACGGTCTGGTCGCGCGACTCGCGGATCGTCACTTCCATGACGTCGCGCACCTCGTTGGAATCCGCCGTCGCGCTGACCGGGCGTTTGTAGGGATCGAGGATTTCCAGCTTCACTTCGGTGCCGGCGCGCAGGATCGCACCGCGCCAGCGCCGCGGCCGGAACGGGCTGATCGGCGTCATCGCCAGCACGTCGGCGCCGAGCGGCAGGATCGGTCCGTGCGCGGACAAGTTGTACGCGGTCGAGCCGGCGGACGTCGAAACGAGGATGCCGTCGCACATGAGTTCGTCGATCTTGACCGCGCCATTGAGCGATACGCGGATGTGCGCGACTTGTTTGGTCTGGCGCAGCAGCGACACTTCATTGAACGCGAGCGCGCTCGTCGTCGCGCCGGACTCGCCCACTGCCTGCATCACCAATGGTTTCAGAACCGTCGGCTGCGCGCGTTCGATACGCTCACTCAATCCTTCCGGATGAAACTGATTCATCAGAAAACCGACCGTGCCGATTTTCATACCATAAACCGGCCGATTCAGCGGCAGATGCCGGTGCAGCGTGCGCAACATGAAACCGTCGCCGCCGAGCGCGACGATCACCCGCGCCTGATCGAGCGGCGCTTCGCTATAGCGTCGTCGCAGATCGGCGAGCGCAGCTTGCGCTTCGTCGTTGTTGGCGGCGACAAAAGCGATCGGCATCGGTTCGGACATGCTCCGGATTCTACGCGACCCCACTAATCACCGTAACCCCGGCCGCCGCCGGCTTGCGTTGCACGCTGCGTCATCCCAAGGAGAAAGCCATGTTCAAGCCGCTCGCTGCCGCCGTTGTCGCTGCTCTCGCCTCTTCCGCTGCAGTAGCGGCGGATGCACCCGACTACTCACTCACCGTGTACAGCGCAGCCCAGCCGGGCCAGCTCAGCACCGCAAACCTGGCCAATTACGGAGCAAATCTGCCCGGTTACGCGCTGATCCGCGATGCGCGCCGCATGACGCTGCAAACCGGCATCGGCGAGCTGCGCTTCAGCGACGTGGCCAAGCGCATCGATCCGACCACGGTCGCTTTCGAATCGATTTCCGACCCGGTCGGCACACGCGTAATGGAACAGAACTACCAGTACGATCTGGTCGACAATGCCAAGCTGCTCGACCGCTACATCGGCCAGTCGATCAGCGTGGCCCAAGTGCACGGCGACAAGACCGAGCAACTCAGCGGCAAACTGCTTTCGGCCAGCGGTGGGCTGATCCTGCAACGCGACTCCGGCGAAGTCGTGACCTTGAGCAGCTACAGCAACATCCAATTCCCCGCGTTGCCGGGCGGATTGATTTCGAAGCCGACGCTGGTGTGGAAAGTCGCAAGCAAAAACGGCGGTGCGCAGGACACACGTGTGAGCTATCAGACCCAGGGCGTGACGTGGTGGAGCGACTACAACGTGACCATGCGCGAGCAAGCCGGCAACTGCAGCATGGATCTCGCCGCCTGGGTCACACTGGTCAACCAGTCGGGCGGCAGTTATGCCAATGCACAGCTCAAGCTCGTCGCCGGCGAGGTGAATCGCGCGCCGTCCGCGGCTCCTGCAGCGATCGGCTACGCGATGAAACGTGCCGCGATCATGGAGAAAGACGAAGCTGCGCAGGGCTTCACCGAGTCGGGATTGTCCGAATACCACTTGTATACCCTTGGCCGGCGCACTGATTTGCCGGACAACTCGACGAAGCAACTCGAGCTGTTCCCGGCCGTGCACGACGTGGCCTGCCGCAAGCAGCTCGTGTTTACGGCTGGCCCGGAGCCATACAAATATTGGTGGTCCGGACCGATTCAGGACCAGGGTTACGCGGCGACGAATCAGGGTACGGTCGGCTCCTATCTGGAATTCGACAACAAGGAAGGCAACCACCTGGGCGTTCCATTGCCGGCCGGACGCGTGCGCGTGAACATGGCCAATCAGAGCGACGGTGCGCTGGAATTCATTGGCGAAGACGTGATCAAGCATACGCCGCGCAACGAAACGTTGAAGATCAAACTCGGCAACGCCTTCGACATAGTCGGCGAACGCAAGCAGACAAGCTTCCATATCGACGTCGCCGCGAAAACGATCGACGAGAATTTCGAGATCAGCGTGCGCAACCGCAAAAAGGAAGCGGCCACCGTTATCGTCCGCGAATACCTGTACCGCTGGAGCAACTGGGAAGTCACCGCGAAAAATCATGCGTTCACCAAGCGCGACGCGGAGACGATCGATTTTCCGCTCGAGCTCGCCGCCGACAGCGAGGGCAAGATCACTTACACCGTGCACTACTCCTGGTAAGCGCTAGCTCTGCGGTGGGCTCAAGTCTCGCCGCAGAGCTTGCTCGTCTTTGCTGTCTTCGCGCGCAGCGAATTGTCGACGTAGTAGTCGAGCAGCGACTTGGCGAATTTGCTCTCGTCATCCGAAAGCAACGGTTTCGCGTCAGCTACCCAACCGTCGATGCAGACGGTTTTCGCCTTTGCACTGGCGGCGCACGCCACGAGATTCGCATACGCGTGCCGGTAGGTGTCGAATTGGCCGTGCGACATCGGCGCGCCATGGCCGGGAACCAGCAATTTGAAATGCTGGCGCCCGAGCTCGTCGAGCGCGCTTTGCCAACGCGCCGGGCAGGCCGTGTCGAGGAACGGCACCGGCAACGTGACGAGATCGCCCGCGGCGAGTACTCGCGTTTTCGGATCGAACAGCCAGACGTCGCCGGCCGTCACCGCATACGCTTGCAGATGAATGTCGAAACTGCGGCCGGCGATCTGGCGCGTCTGCGTCTTGTCGATGCTTACGTCCGGATACAAAGACTTGCCCGAATCGATGATCGCGATTTCATCGCGCCACGCCTGTATCTGCTTGTCGTCTTTGCTCTGGGCGATCGCGTCTTCGAGCTGATGGTGATAATCGGCAAGGAAGCCCTGCATCGCGTCGTCGATGGCGGCGCTCGCGTAAATGCGCACATCCGGGAATGCCGCGCGAATGCGCGGATTACCGCCGATGTGATCCAGATGCCAGTGCGAATTGACCACGGCCTTGATCGGCAGTTCGGCTGCATTCGCGTAATCGATAATGCGCTGCGTGTGCTCGGCGTGACGGCCGGTGTCCATCACAACCAGGCCCTCGGGCGCACGCAAGATCACCGTGTTGCCGTCGGGCTGCCGGCCCGGCACGAACGCGCCGGGAATCAGGTCGACTCCGGGCGCTACGGCAACCTGCCTTTCGGCGCTGGCCGCCTGCGAGAAGAAAATACCAACCAAGATGGTGAAGGCAAAGAGCTTCATCGCGCACCTCCAGATGGCGAGCACCTTGCCTCAGGGCTACGCCGCAGCGAACTGCCGGAAGTAACTGTGTCGTCTGGTTGCTCTACGAGCCTTTGTCAGGATCGTATTCGTATAAGCGATTCGGGTCGCCGAACACGGCGCCGAGCACGCGCGCCGGCCAGATTTCGAAATAGCTGAGCAACAGCGCCATCAGCGGCACGAGGATGAATGCGAGTCCGTGCCCCGCCATCATGAACATGGCCATCGCCCGCAGCACGAGCAAATAGATATCCCAGCGCGCACGCTGCTTCAATTCATTCTCCGGCAGCGTGTCGTAGCCAACATGGAATGCCTTCCAGAAATGTCCGCCCGCCAACACGGCGAACATCAGCCACAGGCTGGGCGTTTGCAGGAGCTGCGTGCGCAAATCGTCGCCCAACAGCAAGTCGTGTAGCGGAATCAGCACGATCCAGTAAGGCACGCCAATGACGGCGACGAGGAATATCCAGGTGAGGATGCCCTTGAAAATCATCGCCTCGAGGCTCGACCTCGCCGTTTTCTCCTTCGACTGCGACTCGCGGATCGCGCGTGGCACCATCGCCGCGACGATTGCTGCGAGCGCGCTCAAGCCATCGAACCAGTAGTTGAACACCGCCAGCGCCGCCGACCATTGCAAGGCATAGATGCCTACCACTGGAATCATGTTGCGCGCCAGGATCAGCCAGGCGTCGCGGCGTGCGGCAAATTCGCGCAGGTGCTGCGACAGCGGCGGCAAGGGTATCGGCCGCGTTGCCGCTGCTTTGCGCGTTTCGATCTGTTCGACACGTCGCCGCCAGCGACTCATGTGAAATCTCCTCGCCGCGCCGCGAGCGTTAGGCCTCGCGCGACTTGCAAATACACTTCGGCGGCAACCTGCATGATGTCCATCTTCGATCCGAGTGTAGGCAACGCTTACTCGAAGCCGTCGCCGAAGATCCGGTCACACGCGTTGCCGCCGTCGAGCGGACACGATCGCAGGCGTCGCCGATGCCGTCGCTGTCCTCGTCGGCCTGGACGCCGCTTTAGCCGCCCGTGTGCAGCAGTTGCGCCAACCTGCGCACCGCGACCGAGACGATGGGGTAATCCGTCACGACCTGTGTGCGCATGTCGGCAAACATGCCGAGCGTGAACTGCAACGCGGGATCGTCGCGATTGAGCCACGCGTTGACGAGATCGACGCCTTTGCCGTCGCCGCCGCGCTCGAGAATCTGCGCTGTCAGCGCGCGATGCTGCGAGTAGAGTTCGTCGCGCAGACTACCGCGTGCTTGCGCGTGCCAGCGCGATTCGACGGTGAGTTCCTCGATCTTGCCCATGAGCCATGACAAGTGCAGCGCCTCGCCGAGTGCGAAGTATACTTCCGCCGCGCGCTCGACCTTGAGATCGTGGCTGGACGCGACCTGGATGATATCCAGACCCGACCCCGGCGTCGGCAGCACAGCCAGGTTGCCGCTGAGCGCGTCGGGAAAGCCCGCGTCGAGCCAGCGCTGCCGGTCGGCATCGTAGCGCGCGCGTTCGCGCGGCGTAACCGTCTGCGGCACGCTGCGCAGCACGTCGCGCATGCCGTCGTGGTAACGGGTCACCGCCTCGGCGATATCGAGCGTGGCGGCCGCATGGTTGAGCAGCCAGCGCGTCATGCCGCGCAGCGTCGTCCAGATCACGAGCAGCGCATCGATCTGCGCGTTACCGTTGACCTTGCCGTCGAGCGCCTCGATGTCGCTCCACATCGCACGTGCATCGAGCACTTCGCGGGCGATGTTGAACGCGCGCGCCACCAGCGCCGGCGTCTTGCCGGTGTCTTCGCCCATGCGCATGACGAACGTGGCGCCCATGCGGTTGACCATCGAGTTCGTTACCGCCGTGGCGATGATTTCGCGCTTCAGCCGATGCCGCTCCATGTGCGTGGCGTACTTGTCCTGCAGCGGTTCCGGGAAATAGCGGCGCAGTTCCTTCGACAGGTACGCGTCTTCCGGCACGTCGGAATCGAGCAGCTGCTGGAAAAGTACAATCTTGGAATAGGATAAAAGTATGGAGAGCTCCGGTCGGGTCAGGCCGATGCCGCGGGCCTTGCGCTCGGCGAACTCGGCATCCGACGGCAGGAATTCGATCTGGCGGTCGAGCAGGCCCTGCGCTTCCAGCGTGCGGATGAAATGCTGCTTGCTGCCGAGGCGCGCCACCGACATGCGCTCCATCAGGCTGATCGCCTGGTTCTGCCGGTAGTTGTCGTTGAGCACCAGCTGCTCCACTTCGTCGGTCATCGACGCGAGCAGCCTGTTGCGGCCTTCCGTTGCCAACTCGCTGCGCTGCACGGCGTCGTTGAGCAGGATCTTGATGTTGACTTCGTGGTCGGAAGTATCCACGCCGGCCGAGTTGTCGATGAAGTCGGTGTTGAGCAGAACTCCGGCCGACAGCGCCGCTTCGATGCGGCCGCGCTGGGTCATGCCGAGATTGCCGCCTTCGCCGATCAGCTTGCAGCGCAGTTCCTTGCCGTTGATGCGGATCGGATTGTTCGCGCGATCGCCGGCATCGGCATTGGTTTCGGTTTCCGCTTTCACGTACGTGCCGATGCCGCCGTTCCAAAGCAGGTCGACCGGGGCCTTCAGGATCGCGCGCTTGAGATCGTTCGGCGACAGCGCGTCGATGCCGGCATCAATGCCGAGCGCTGCGCGGGCTTGCGGCGAAACCGGAATCGACTTCGATGACAGCGGGAATACGCCGCCGCCAGCGCTGATCAGCTTGGCGTCGTAATCGGCCCATGACGAGCGCGGCAACTTGAACATGCGCTCGCGTTCGACGAACGAGCTCGCCGCGTCCGGGTTCGGATCGATGAAGATGTGGCGATGATCGAACGCGGCGACGAGGCGGATGTGTTTCGACAGCAGCATGCCGTTGCCGAACACGTCGCCGGACATGTCGCCGATGCCGACACAGGTGAAATCTTCCGATTGGCAATCGCGTCCGAGCGCGCGGAAATGGCGCTTGACCGATTCCCAGGCACCTTTGGCGGTGATACCCATGACTTTGTGGTCGTAGCCGACCGAACCGCCGGACGCGAATGCATCGCCTAGCCAGAAACCGTGTTCAGCGCTGACCGCGTTCGCGATATCGGAGAACGTCGCGGTGCCCTTGTCCGCGGCGACGACGAGATACGGATCGTCCTGGTCGTAGCGCACGCAGTTCTGAGGCGGCACTACTTGTCCGTCGACGAGGTTGTCGGTGATGTCGAGCAGGCCGTTGATGAACAACCTGTAGCACGCCACGCCT
>Ga0163163_10000600_pt1 | contig 31449 bp, 22 predicted proteins | sample S65metaG_FD_119766 | JGI IMG/M metagenome (GOLD analysis project Ga0163163, IMG submission 119766) | Switchgrass rhizosphere microbial communities from Kellogg Biological Station, Michigan, USA - S6-5 metaG | ecosystem: Host-associated > Plants > Roots > Rhizosphere > Soil | place: USA... | reverse complement strand
CCGCGGATGGCTCTGCAGCACCTGCTCGACCTCGTACGACGAGATGTTCTCGCCGCGGCGGCGGATCGCGTCCTTGAGGCGGTCGACGAAGCGGAACGCGCCGTCGGCCTCGCGCACCACCCGGTCGCCGGTGTGGAACCAGAGGTTGCGCCAGGCGGCGACGGTCGCCTCGGCCTTGCCGAAGTAGCCACTGGCGAAGGCGAACGGCTCGTCGGCGCGCAGCAGCAGCTCGCCCGCCTCGCCCGGCAACAGCTCGACGTCGTGCGCATCGACGACGCGAGCCGCGAAGCCCGGCCGCAGCCAGCCCATGCAGCCCGGGCGCCACCGGTCCGGCGCGCTGGCGATGACGAAGTTGGTCTCGGTCGAGCCGTAGCCTTCGAGCAGCGGCACGCCGGTGCGCTCGCGGAACATTGCCGCGGCGCTCGCCGGCACGCCCGGGCCAAGGCCGATGCGTACGCGGTGCGAGCGCTCCGCTGCCGAAGGAGGCTGCGCCAGCAGGATCGGCACCATCGCGCCGAGCAGATAGACGACGCTGGCCTCGCGCGAGAGCATCGTCGGCCAGAACGCTGAGGCCGAGAAGCGCGGCTCGAAGACGACGCGGGCACCGGCGAGCGAGGCCTGGGCGAAGGTGTTGAGGGCGTTGATGTGGAAGAGGGGCAGCGTCGTGCAGAGCACGTCGCCGGCGACGACGCCGAGGATCTCGGCGCTGTGCACGCCCCACCAGTGGTACTGCGCGTGGGGACAGAGCACGCCCTTGGCCGGGCCGGTGGTGCCCGAGGTGTAGAGGATGGCGAGGATGTCGGAAGGAAGGATCGGCGGCTCGGCCGTGGGCACGGGATCGGCCGCCGCAGCTTGCAGGGGCAAGGCCGGCCACGCGCTGCAGGCGACGCCTTCGGACGACGTCGCCAGCGCGGGGAGGTCGCCGGCTGCGCTCTCATTCACCACCCAGATCGTCGCCACCGCGGTCTCGCCGAGTCCTGCGTTCGCCAGCCGCTCCACGAAAGCGCCTTCGATCGCCAGCAGCCGCGCGCCGCTGTCCTTCAGCAGGTAGCCGATCTGCGGTCCCATGGCCGCGGCGTTGATCGGCACCGCCGCGGCACCGAGCCAGCCGCAGGCGAGGAAGGCTTCGAGCAGCTCGATCCGGTTGGTGAGCATCAGCGCGACCCGATCGCCGCGTGTCACGCCGGCGGCGACCAGCGCCCGGGCGCGGGCCGCGACGAGGCGAAGCAGCCCGCGGTGCGACCAGGTCGCATCGCCGAACGTCAGCAGCGGCCGGTCGCCGTGCCGCTCGGCGCCGCGCTGCAGCATCGCCGGCACGGTGCGTTCGGCCGGTGGCAAGGGCTGGAGCCGCGTCTCACTCGCCATCGGCCGTCCCGCCGAGATAGGTCGCCTGCACCCGCGGATCACGGGCGAGCGAATGCGAGGCGCCGCTCAGCGCCACCTCGCCGGTCTCGAGCACGTAGCCTTCGTCCGAGCTTTCGAGCGCGGCGCGCGCGTTCTGCTCCACCAGCAGGACCGACACGCCCTCGTCGCGCAGGCCGCGCACGATCGCCAGGATCTCCTGCACCATCAGGGGCGCCAGGCCGAGGCTCGGCTCGTCGAGCAGCAGCAGGCGCGGCGACGACATCAGCGCCCGGCCCAGCGCCAGCATCTGCCGCTCGCCGCCGGAGAGCGTGTCGGCGCGCTGCCTGCGCCGCTCGGCGAGGCGCGGGAAGCGGCCGTAGACAACGTCGAAGCCCTGTCTGAGCGTGGCGCTGCCGGCACGGCGCGCGTAGGCACCGAGCATTAGGTTGTCGAGCACGCTCAGCTCGCCGAACAGCTCGCGCTTTTCCGGCACCAGGCAAAGCCCGCGCTCGACCCGCGCCTCGACATCGAGCCCGCGCAGATCCTCGCCCTCGAAGCGCAGCGTGCCGCGCGACGGCAGCAGGCCCATCACCGCGGCGAGCAGGGTCGTCTTGCCGGCGCCGTTCGGGCCGATCACCGAGACGATCTGCCCGTGCGCCAGCGACAGCGACACGCCGCGCACCGCCTCGACCCGGCCGTAGGCGACGTGCAGATCGCCGACCTCGAGCATCGCTCCGGAGCTCGCGCTGCTCATGACCTCGCCTCGCTCGCCGCGCCACCGGCGGTCGCGTCGTGGCCGCCGAGATACGCCGACTGCACCCGCACATCGGCGCGCACCGCCGCCGGCGCGCCCTCGACCAGCTTGGCGCCGAAGTTCATCACCACCAGGCGGTCGACCAGCTTCATCACGAAATCCATGTCGTGCTCGACGATCAGGATCGTCACGCCCTCGCCGCGCAAGCCGCGCAGCAGCTCGGCGAGCGAGTGCTTTTCCTGGCGGCGCAGGCCCGCGGCCGGCTCGTCGAGCACGAGCAGCACCGGGTCGGCGGCCAGCGCCCGGGCGATCTCCAGGGTGCGCTGGGTGCCGAGCGGCAGGCTGCCGGCGAGCTCGTGCGCGCGCCCGGCGAGGCCGACGCGGCCGAGGTGGCGCAGCGCCTCGGCGATGATGCGCCGCTCCTCGACCCGGTCGAGGCCGAAGCCGGCGGCGAGCAGGCCGGAGCGGGTGCGGCCGTGGGCGCCGAGGGCGACGTTGTCGAGCAGGCACATCTGCGGCCGGAGCTTCACGTGCTGGAAGGTGCGTGCCATGCCGAGCCGGGCGAGCCGCTGCTGTGACAGCGTCGAGACGTCGCGGCCGAGGAACTCGATCCGGCCGGCACTCATCGGCAGGGTGCGCGTCAGCAGGTTGAAGAGGGTCGACTTGCCGGCCCCGTTCGGGCCGATCAGGCCGACGATCTCGCCGGCACGGATCTCGAAGCTGACGTCGTCCACCGCCACCAGGCCGCCGAAGCGCTTCACCGCCCCCTGCACCGCGAGCACCGGCGCGCCCGCCGCCGGCAGGGTGCGGCGCGGCAGCGGCTCGGCGTCGGCGAAGCGCGCGGCATCGACCTCGGGAGCGGCGAAGCGGCCGCGGGTCCAGCGACGCACGAAGCCCATCAGGCCGCCGCGGGCGTACTGCAGCAGCAGGATGAAGATCACCGCGAAGGCCACCGCCTGCAGCTGCCCGGCGCGCTGGGTCAGGAGGGGCAGCGTGTCCTGGAGCACGTTCTTCAGCAGCAGCACGACCGCCGCGCCGGCGAGCGCGCCGCTCAGCTGGCCGAGGCCGCCGCCCACGGCCATCAGCAAGTACTCGATGCTCGCCCGCACGTCGAAGGGCGACGGGCTGACGAAGCGGTTCACGTGCGCATACAGCCACCCCGCCAGGCCGGCGAGCAGGGCCGCGAGCACGAACAGGGTGAGGCGCACCCGGAACGCGTCGGCGCCGACGCTCGCCAGCAGCACCGCCCCACCGCGCAGGCTCCGGATCGCCCGCCCCGGCCGCGACTGCAGGAGGTTGTGATTGAAGAGGAAGGCGAGGCCGACCAGCGCCCAGATCAGGTAGTAGATCGCCGGCGGCTCGACCAGCGACCAGGCGCCGATCTTCAGCGGCGGCACGTTCGCCAGGCCGGTATGCCGGCCGAAGGCGTCGACGTTGCCGAACAGGAGCGCGATCGAGAGTCCCCAGGCGATGGTGCTGAGCGGCAGGAAGTGGCCGCCGAGGCGCAAGGTCAGGACGCCGATCGCCAGGGCCGCCAGGCCGGTGAGGGCGAGCGCGAAGAAGAGCCCGATCCACGGCGAGGCGCCGTGCGCCGTCGTCAGCCAGGCGGTCGCATAGGCAGCGATGCCGACGAACGCGGCCTGGCCGAACGAAGTGGCGCCGCCGATGCCGGTGAGCAGCACCAGTCCGAGCGCGACCAGCGTGCCGATGCCGATGTCGTTGAGCAGCGAGACGCCGAACTTGCCGAGCAGGAGCGGCGCGATCGCGATCGCGGCGACGAGCACCGCGACCGCGGCACGATGCCGGGCCTGCGCGGTCATTCGTCGATCTCCTCTTCTTCCTCCTCGTGGACCGAGAAGAAGGACCTCGCCAGCAGCACCGGGATCAGCAGGCTGAAGACGATCACGTCCTTGAGCGCCCCGCTCCAGAACGAGGCGAAGCTCTCGACCACGCCGACGGCGATCGCGCCGAGCGCGGTCAGCGGATAGCTGACCAGCCCGCCGATGATCGCGGCGACGAACGCCTTCAGGCCGATCAGGAAGCCGGAGTCGTAGTACATCGTCGTCACCGGCGCCACCAGCACGCCGATCAGGCCGGCCAGGAGCGAGGCGCAGACATAGGCGAGCAGGGCGGTGCGCGCCGGGCGGATGCCGACCAGGCGGGCGCCGATCCGGTTGACGGCGGTGGCGCGCAACGCCTTGCCGGCGATGGTGCGCTCGAAGGCGAGGAAGAAGAGCGCGCTCAGCACCACCGCGGCGCCGACCATGAGCAGCACCTGATGGCTGATTCCGAAGCCGCCGAGCGAGAGCGCGCCGCCGATCAGCGGCGCGGTGCGCGAGCCCTCAGGACCGAAGAACAACAGCCCGAGCCCGGAGAGCAGGAAGTGCAGCGCCAGCGAGGCGATCAGCAGCACCAGCACCGAGGCGTCGGCGATCGGCTGCAGGGCGACGCGCGCCACCAGGGGAATGATCGGCACCACCAGCAGCACCGCGATCGCGACCTGCAGCAGTGCCGGCACCGGCCGGCCGGCAATCGCCCAGGCGGCGAGGCAGGGCAGCGCCGGCAAGAGGCCCCAGCCGACCAGCGCCCGCGGGATGCGACGCGACTCGCCGCGCACGACCAGGCTGCGGACCTCGACCGCCAGCGCCAGCACGGCGAGCGTCGCCACCATCCAGACCGTCGCCGGCATCCGTCCGGTCTCGAACGCCGCGAGGCTGAGCGCGGCGAAGGCGGCGACGTCGCCGAACGGAACGAAGACGACCCGCGTCACCGAGAAGATCAGCACCAGCCCCAGCCCGGCGAGCAGGTAGACCGCGCCGTTGGCGAGGCCGTCGATGCCGAGGATGAGGGCGACCTCGGGCGTCATGCCGGAGTGGGACTGGGAAATCGGTGCGCGGCTCGTCGTCTTCTGGATCAGCTCATCGCTGCGTCAGGGCACGTACCTCCAGGTGCCGTTGTCGACCTTCACCACCACCCGCGCCCGCTCGTCGACGCCATAGACGTTGCCGGCCTTGAAGTTGTAGACCCCGTGGGTGCCGACCACTTCCTTGGTCGTGGCGATGGCATCGCGCAGCGCGACGCGAAACGCCGGCGTGCCGGGCTCGACCTTGTTGGCGATCACCCGCGCCGCCGCGTCGGCGAACACCAGGTAGCCGTCGAACGAGTAGGCGGAGAAAGCATCGGTCGAGGGCGCGCCGTTGACCTTGAGGAAGGCGGCGCGGAAGTCGTCGGTGATCTTGCGCGTCGGGTAGTTGGCGGGGAGCTGGTCGGCGACGATCACCGGGCCGGTCGGCAGGAAGGCGCCGGTCGCGGCCGAACCGGCGACACGCAGGAAGTCGGGATTGATCATTCCGTGGTTGCCGTACACGCCGCCCTTGAAGCCGCGCTCCTGCAGCGCCAGGAACGGCAGCGCGCCGGGCGTGCCGGCACCGCCGGTCATCACCGCGTCGGGCCGGAGCGCCACGATCTTCAGCACCTGGCCGGTGACCGACGGGTCGGGGCGCGCGTAGCGCTCGTTGGCCACGACCTTGATGCCGGCCGGCTCGGTCGCCTTCAGCAGGGCGTCGTAGACCAGGTCGCCCCAGGCGTCGGTGAAGCCGATGTAGGCCACCGTCTTGACGCCGTTGGCCTTCATCTTCTCGACCACGGCATTGACCATCAGCGGCGTCGGCTGGGCGACGGTGAAGAGCCACTCGGCATCGGCCGGCGGCAGGCCGATCGGCGTCAGGCCGATCATCGGCGTCTTCGTCTCGCGGCTCACCTGCGCCATGGCGATCGCCGCCGGCACGCCCGAGGTGCCCATGATGATGTCGACCTTCTCCTCCTCGATCAGCTTCCTGGCGTTGCGGCCGGCGGTGGTCGGATCGGAGGCGTCGTCGAGGACGGTGAGCACGACCTTGCGTCCTGCGATCTCCGGCCGATAAGCGATCGCCGCCTGCATGCCCTTGGCGTAGGGCACGCCGAGCGATGCGTTCGGGCCGGAAAGCGAGACGCTCAGCCCCACCTTCAGGACGGCGGCGGAGGCGCTGGCGGCGAGGACGCAGCCGGCGACGACGCCCAGTGCGGTGCGAACGAAGTTCTTCATGGACGGACTCCTGAGGGTAGGCGGGCGAAACAGGTCAAGGATAGGTGCGCTGGGGCGGACTGCTAATCGGGCATATCCAGCGTCATGAAGCGGACCCAGGCGCGAAACTGGTTGCGCATCAGGATCTCGTTGGTGCCGCCGACGTCGCGCGTCGGTGTCGCCAGCTCGCCCGAATCGAAGCCGCGATGCAGGCTCACCCACTCGTTGCCCTCGGCGCGCAGGCCCTTCTGGATGCCCTGGAACAGGTGCACGTCGTCGTGAGCCACCACCGACATCGGCGAGAACGCGAGCCGGTTGTAGGTGACCGAGCGCTGGAACAGCAACTCGGGCGCGCCCTCGACCCGAAAGCTCCAGGCTTCGACCACGGTGCGGTCGGCGGCGAGCGGACGGATGACGCGGATCGCCTGCGGCGAGCCCTTCAGCGACAGGCTCGGATAGCAGAGCGCGTTCTGCGGCGAGCGCTGCAGGATCTCGGCGGCGCGCTCCTCGCCGTGCGCCCGGCGCATCGCCGCCTCGTACTCGGGCACCTGGCCGTAGCCCGAATGGATGCTGAACTGCGTGCCGAGGACGCTGTGCCCGTTCGGCAGGATGCGGCCGCCCATGCGGTCGAAGAAATCATGGCCCGCGCCGAACGGCAGGATCTGCTCGATCGCCATCGGCTTGGGCGCCTCGGCCGGTTGCCCGTCCCATAGCTTCGCCGCGGCGCCGCTGGCCGATTCGTGCGTGGAGAGCGGATGCACCGTGTCGTTGATGTTCTCGAGATAGGTCTTCCAGTTGCAGCGGATCAGGGTGCGCAGACAGCCGCCCTCGATCCTCAGCCTGCCGACGGGAGAGCGGTCGACGAGGTTGTCGATCGAAGCCAGCGCCTCGCCGAAGTAGTCGGCGAAGTCGGGCCCGCCCGGGTTGATCTTCGCGAACACGAACTCGCGATGCACGGCCACGCCGGCCGGCGCCTGCATGCCGCGCGCCGCCTCGCTGGTGGAATGGCCGGTGCCGTCGTAGCCGCCGGCCAGGGGCACGGCGCGCAGCATGCCGTCGAGGCGATAGGTCCAGGCGTGGTACGGGCAGCGGAAGAACCGGCCGGTGTTGCCGCTCCTGTCGCTCACCAGCGGCGTGCCCTTGTGGGCGCAGCGGTTATAGAGCACGCGCACCGAGCCGTCGTCGTGGCGCACCATCACGAGCGGCCGCCCGGCGAGATCGAGCGTGACGTAGTCGCCGGCGTTCGGCACCTGGCTGGCGTGGCCGACGTAGTTCCAGGTGTTGGCGAAGAAGTGCTTCTGCTCGAGCGCGAAGAGGTCGTCGCTCAGGTAGAGGTCGCGATGGACGCGCTCGTCTTCCACCAGCGCGGCGACCTGTACCCGGTTCACCTCAGACCTTCAGGCTGCTGACGCTGCTGCCGCCGCAGACGAACAGCGTCTGCCCGGTGACGAAGCTGTTGGCCGGCGCGGCGAAGAAGGCGACGGCGCGGGCGACGTCGCCGGGCTCGCCGATGCGGCCGACGGGAATGGAGGCGGCAAGGCGCTGGTCCTGCTCGCTGCCGGCAGGCACGATCGCGTGGTACATGTCGGTGCGGATCGGCCCCGGGGCGACGACGTTGACGGTGATGCCGTCGGCCGCGAGCTCGAGCGCCCAGGTGCGCGCCAGGCCGAGCAGCGCCGCCTTGGTCGCCGAGTAGGCAGTGCGGGTCGCGGCGCCAAGCGCGGCGCGCGACGAGATCAGGACGATGCGGCCGAACCGGCGCTCGCGCATGCCCGGCAGCAGCGCCTGCACCAGCTGGATCGCCGCGCCCAGATGGAGCTCGACCAGGGCGTCGAGATCCTCGAGCCTGACGTCGGCGAGCAGCGCCGGACGGATGACGCCGGCGTTGTGCACCAGGGTCGTCGGTGCGTAGGTCGCAGCCACCTCCGCCGCGACCTTGCGGGTGGCGTCGCGGTCGGCGAGATCGACAGCGATCGACCTGAGCTGCGGATGCGCCAAGGTCGCCGGCGCCCGGTCGAGCGAGACGACGCGCTGTCCCTCGCCAAGCAGGGCTTCGCAGATCGCCCGGCCGATGCCGGCGCTGCCGCCAGTGACGAGCGCGCAGGGCAGCGACGCGTCGCCCATGCGATCAGCCCTCGACCAAGGCGAGCACGCGCAGCGGGCTGCCGCTGCCCTTCTCGATCTTCAGCGGCGGGCAGATCAGGAGCGCGCCGGTGGGCGGCAGCAGGTCAAGGTTGGAGAGGCACTGCAGGCCGTAGCGGCCGGCACCGTGCATGTAGTAGTGGCACGGATACGGCGGCCTGAGGTGGTAGCCCTGGCCGGCGTCGGTGCCGATCGCCTCCGAGCCGAAGCCGAGAACGTTGCGCTTATCCACCAGGAACTGCACCGCCTCGCTGCTCGGGCCGGGCGTGTGCTGGCCGGTCTCGTCGAAGTTCTGGTAGGCCTCGGGGTCGGTGCGCTTGGACCAGTCGGTGCGCATCAGGAACCAGGCGCCTTCGGGCACGCGGCCGTGCGCGGCCTCGAAGCGCTCGATGTCCTCGACCGTCAGCAGGTAGTCGGGATCGGCGGTCGCCGCCGCGGAGCAGTCGATCACGCAGGCCGGGGCGACGAAGTGCTGCGCCGGAATCGTGTCGACCGAGTTGTTCGGCAGGTCCTTGCCCGAGATCCAGTGGATCGGCGCGTCGAAGTGGGTGCCGGTGTGCTCGCCGCAGGAGAAGTTGTTCCAGTACCAGCCCGGGCCGCGGGCGTCGTAGCTCGACACCTCCTCGATCCGGAACGGCCAGCACTGGCCCATTTCCGGCGGCAGCGCGATCTGCGGGAAATCGGGCGTGAGCGTCTGCGTCAGGTCGACGACGCGGATCCGCCGGCTGGCCAGCGCCTGAGCGAGCTGGCCGAGGAGCGATCCCGACGCCGCCGGGGCGGCCTTCGCGGTCGGGTCGGCCACCGCGTTCGAGGAGGAAAGCGTGCTCATGACCCCGATCGTCGCACGACCGGCGGCGGCGAAGAACCGCCGTCCGGCGGCGCCGGCGCCCGCCGCCTAACGCGTTCATAACGCTGCCCCGCCTACAACCCGACCACTCGGTCACCACCACAAGGCCGAGACAAGGGAGCGATGGCGATGAAAACGATTCGAGCGGCCCTGGCCGGCGGCCTCCTGGCATTCCTTGCGGCCTGCGGCGGGGGCGGCGGCAGCGCACCGGAACCCGCGGTCGTCGCGCCGCCGCCGGTGATCGGCAGCGCCGGCGGCACCGTCGGCGACGCCGGCGGCGCCTCGGTGATCGTGCCGGCCGGCGCGCTCCTCGCCGATACCACCATCCGCGTCGCCGTCGACGCCACCGGCGCGCCGCCGCTGCCGACCGGCCTGGCCGCCGGCGGCGACATGGTCGTCATCACGCCGCACGGCGGCGAGTTCCGCGAGCCGGTCGAGGTCCGCATCCCGGCCGCGGCCGCCGCTGCCCGCCTGCAGCCGAACCAGGAACTGAAGCTGGCCAAGGCCGAGCCGGGTGGCGCCTGGGAAATCCTGAGCGAGAGCGTGCTGAAGGACGGCGTGCTGAGCGCGAAGGTGCGCAGCTTTTCTTACTTCGTCCCGGTCATGATCACCTACGTTCTGCCCTTGGCGCAGGCCGAGCCGTTCGCGCTGACGAGGACGGTGGACTGCGGCGGCCAGTCGTGCGATCACCTGGTCGGAGTCACGACGGTCACCCTCTCGTGGGCTTCGAACGGTGGCGCGCTGCCGTGGATCTGCACGCCCGCGAACAGCAGCATCAGCGTGACCAACCGCGGGGTCGGATCGCAGTCGTTTCCCGTCGGCAACGGCTCGATCACGGTGACGTACGCGCCGTACTACTGGCACCAGCTCGTGATCTACCTGATGTGCGACGGCCATATCGCCCTCTCGATGTTCCACGACTTCACCTGGACCATGACGGCCTATCCGCAGATCGGGCTGGTGCGCACGCCGGCGCAGGTGGACGTCGTGGCCGGCCTGCAGGCGCGGGTCGACGCGGTCTTCCAGGGCGGGGCGGCCCGCAACGGGTCCAGCACGCCGGTGACCCCCGCCGACCGCGCCATGGTCGACTGGCAGCGCAGCGACGACAACGGCGCCTCCTGGCGGGTCGTCGGCCGCTCGTACCAGGACGAGGCCGACCCGAACCCGCTCGGCGAAGGCTCCCCCTGGTTCTACTGGGGCCACGCGCACGGCTTCGTCGCCGCGGCGAGCGACCAGGGCGCGCTGATCCGCGTCTACGCCTGCTACACCCCGCGCGACGTGGCCCCGCCACCCTGCGTCACCGGCCCGCCGACCCGCATCAACGTCCTGCAGCAGAGCGCCCTTCCGGCGATCGTCGATGCGCCGCGCTCGGTGCTGGTGAAGACCGGTCAGACGGCGAGCTTCTCCGCCACCGCGGCCGGCGCGCCGGCGCCGCTCCTGAAATGGCAGACCCGTCCAGCCAACTCGGCGGCCGCCTGGGCCGACGTGAGCGGCGGCAGCGGCGCCACAACCGGGAGCTACACCACCCTCGCCTTGAGCACCGCGAACAACGGCACCCAGTACCGCGTGGTCGCAAGCAACGCCCTGGGCAGCACCGAGAGCGCGCCGGTCACGGTCTCGGTGAGCGACCTTGACGTCGCGCCGACGATCACGACCCAGCCGGCGAGCCTCGGCCTGGTCGCCGGCGGCGACGCCGCGTTCGCCATCGCGGCGCGCGGCACCGAGGCGCTCAGCTACCAGTGGGACCTGAACGGCGTGGCGATCGTCGGCGCCAACGGCCCGGTGCTTCGGTTGCCCGCGATCTCGGTCACCCAGGCCGGCGCGTACCGGGTGACGGTGAGCAACGCCGCGGGCAACGCGATCAGCAGCGTCGCGACCTTGTCGGTCGGCGCCGCCACCGCGCCCGTCGTGGCGCCGGCGATCGTGACGCAGCCCGTCTCGGTCCTCGTCAACGCCGGCAACACCGCCACCTTCGCCGTCGGCGCCAGCGGCAGCGGCCCGCTCGCCTACCAGTGGCTGAGAAACGGCCAGCCGATCGTCGGCGCGACCGCGGCCTTCCACAGCATCGCCTCGGCCGCGATCGGCGACGCCGCGACCTACTCGGTGCAGGTGAGCAATGGCCTCGGAACCGCCACGAGCGACAACGTCGTGCTGACGGTCAACGCCAGCGCCGCCGTCACACCGGTGGCGCTGCAGTCGCAGCCGTCGCCCCAGGTGCAGCCGCCCGGCGGCAGCGCCGTCTTCGCGGTGGCGGTGACCGGCAGCGGCCCGATCGGCTACCAGTGGCTGAAGAACGGCGCGCCGATCCCCGGCGCGACCGGCGCGGTGCTGGTGCTCGCCAACCTGACCGGCGGCGATGGCGCCGGCTACGCGGTGACCGTCAACAACCCGCTGAACTCAGTGACCAGCGATCCGGCCACGCTCGTGGTGCTGGGCGCGCCCGTCATCGGCAGCTCGCCGGCCGCCGCGAACGTGACCGCAGGACAGTCCGCAACCTTCACGGTGGCAGTGAGCGGCTCGGCCCTGCGCTACCAGTGGACGCGCAACGCCGTCGCCATCGCCGGTGCCACCGGTACGAGCTACACCACGCCGGCGCTGACGCTGGCCGACAGCGGCGCGCTCTATGCGGCCATCGCCTACAACGGCGCCGGCGTCGCGATCAGCAACGGCGCGGTACTCAGCGTCTCGCCTGCCGTGGCGGCCAAGGCCTGGGGCGCCGCGGCGCTGATCGAAACCGACAACGCCGGCAACGCCGAAAGCGTGCAGGTCGCCGTGAACGCGAGCGGCCAGGCAGTGGCGGTATGGCAGCAGTCGGACGGCAGCACGATCAACATCTACGCCAACCGCTACGCGCCCGGCGCCGGCTGGGGCACGCCGCAGCGGATCAGCCCGGTCGTCCTCGAGACGTCGCAGGCACCCCAGGTGGCGATCGACGGCGACGGAAATGCCATCGCCGTGTGGATGCAATCGAGCTTTACGCAGAACAGCGGCAACAACCACATCTGGGCCAGCCGCTACACCGCGCAGGTCGGCTGGGCCGGCGCGGTCCTGATCGAGGCCGGACCCGGCGATGCCGGCTACCCGCAAATCGCCATCGACGGCAGCGGCAACGCGATCGTGGCCTTCTGGCAGCACGCCGGCGGGCGCATCGACATCGTCGCCAACCGCTACGTGAACGGCGCCGGCTGGGGCACCGCTGCTGCCATCGAGGCCGACGACAGCGGCGACACCAGTGCGCCGCAGATCGCCATGGATGCGGCCGGCAACGCGATGGTCGTCTGGGCCTGGGCCAGCGCGAGCGGGCCGCCCTTCAGCTACAACGTCTGGGCCAACCGGTACACAGCGGGCTCAGGCTGGGGCAGCGCCGGCCCGATCGACAGCGTCAACGCGACGACAGCCAATCCGGCGCCGCATGTGGCGCTCGATGGCGCCGGCAACGCCATCGCGGTCTGGCATCGGCCCGACGGCAGCTGGAACAGCATCTGGTCGAGCCGACACATCGTCGCCAGCGGCTGGGGTGCGCCGGTCCTGCTCGAGACCGACAACACCAACAGCGCCCACGACGCGCGCATCGCCTTCGACGCGAGCGGCAATGCCATGGCGGTCTGGATCCAGTCGGACGGCGTACTCGACAACGTGCTGGCCAACCGCTACACCTCCGGCCAGGGCTGGGGCAGCGCAGTGCTGATCGAGACCGACAACGCCGGACCGGCGCTGGAGCCACGGATCGCCTTCGACGGCAACGGCAACGCCACCGCGGCCTGGTCGCATCGCGATGTCGCCGGCTTCACCTTCAACATCCTGGCCAATCGCTGGACCGCGGCCACGGGCTGGGGCACGGCGGCGCCGATCGACAACGCCCCGGCCGCGGCGCGGGCGCCTCAGCTCGGCGTCGACGGCTCCGGCAACGTGATCACCGTCTGGTCCCAGTCGGACGGCACGAGGACGAACATCTGGGCCAACGGGTTCCGCTAGACCACCATGACCTCGAGCGCCGCAGCACGACGGGTAGCATCGACCGATCCGCCTGCCATGCGCCTGCAACTCGCCAACGCGCCCCATCTCCTCGGCGCCGACGACGCCGTCGCGGCGCTGGCCCCGCGTGATGCCGCGCTGCTCGCCTGGCTGGCGCTCGAGGGGCCGACGCCGCGCACCCGGCTGGCGGCCCTGCTCTGGCCGCAGAGCACGCCCGAGTCGGCGGGGAACGCCCTGCGCCAGCGCCTGTTCCAGCTCCGGCGACAGCTCGGCGTCGAGCTGGTCACTGGCAGCGCGACCTTGTCGCTGACCGCCGGCGTCGAGCACGACCTCGCCGACTCGCGGCACGTGCTCGGCGACTCGGGCGGCGAGCTCGGCCCCGAGCTGGCCGCCTGGCTGGAGCAGCAGCGCGAGCGCCGGGCCGGGCGCCATCGGGCCGGGCTCGAAGGCCGCGCCGACGCGGCCGAGCACAGCCGCGACTACGCCGGCGCGCTGGCGCACGCGCGCGAGCTGCTCGCCCTCGAGCCGCTCTCGGAAGCCGCGCACCGTCGCCTGATCCGCATCCTCTACCTGCAGGGCGACCGGGCGGCGGCGCTGCTCGCGTTCGACCGCTGCGAGCAGATGCTGAAGGACGAGGTCGGCGCCGTGCCGTCGGCGGAAACGCTGGCGCTGCTGGCGACGATCAGCGCCGCCGGCGTGCCCGCGTTGCCCTCGCCGGCCCAGGGCCTGCCGGCGAGCGTGCTGCTGCCGCCGCGGCTGATCGGCCGCGAGGCGGCGTGGCGTGCGCTGCACGAGGCCTGGGACGCGGGCCGCAACGCCGTCGTCACCGGCGAGGGCGGCATGGGCAAGAGCCGGTTGGTCGGCGATTTCGCGCAGGCCCGCGGCCGGACGCTGGTCGTCGGCGCCCGGCCCGGCGACGGGCGCGTGGTGTATGCCTCGGCGGCACGGCTGCTGCGCGCCCTCCCGAGCGGCTTCCTGCGCGGCCTCGAGCCGTCGCTGCGGCGCACGCTCGCCTGGCTGCTTCCCGAGCTCGGCGAGCCGGCGGCGCTGCCGGGAAGCGAAGGCCGCGCCTACCTCTTCAATGCCGTCAGCGCGGCGCTCGAGGCCGAGGCGCTGGCGCTCGAAGGCTTCGTCGTCGACGACCTGCACTTCGCCGACCCGAGCAGCATCGAGCTGCTGCAGTACGTGATCGGCGCTTCGGGCCGGCGCTGGATCGTCACCGCCCGCGCCGGCGAAGTGTCGACGCCCGGCCGCACCCTGCTCGACGAGGCGCTCGCGCCCGGCGCGGCGGAGTGGGTGGCGCTCGCGCCGCTGACCCTCGCCCACGCCGGCGAGATCGTCGATTCGCTCGGCATCGCGTCGCTGCGCGGCCAGCCGACGGCGGCGACGCTGCTGCGCCACTGCGGCGGCAACCCGCTCTACCTGCTCGAGACGCTCAAGGCCTGGCTCACCAGCCGCGACGCCGCGGGCGGCGGCACGCCGCCGGCGCGGCTGCCGCTCCCCGGCACGCTGCACGCGGTGATCGAGCGCCGCATCGGTCACCTCTCGGCCGACGCCGTGCGGCTGGCGCGCTGCGCGGCGATCGCCGTGCCCGACTTCTCGATCGAGCTCGCATCGCACGTGCTCGGCGTACGCACGCTCGATCTCGCCGACCCTTGCGCCGAGCTCGAGAACGCGCAGGTCCTGCGCGACGGCGCCTTCGTCCACGACCTGATCTACGAGTCGGCGCTGGCCTCGGTGCCCGCACCGGTGGCGCGCCAGCTGCACGCCGAAGTGGCCGCGTTCCTGCAGCAGCACCAGGGCGAGCCGGCGCGGCTCGCCCAGCATTGGGTCCAGGCGGGCCAGTGGCTCTCGGCCGGATCGGCCTTCATGGCGGCGGCCGAACGCTCGCGCCGCTCGTCGTCGCTGACCGAGCAGTGCGCGCTGCTGGCTGAGGCCGCGAGCTGCTTCGAGCGCGCCGGCCGGCCGGCGGAGCGCTTCGAGGCCTTGCTGCAGCGGGCGCGCGCACTCACGTCGAACGACCTCGGCGCCGATGCGAGCAGCGCCGTCGAGGCCGTCGAGCAGGCCGCCGTCGGCGACGAGCAGCGCTTGCTGGCGCTCGCGTCCCGGCTCGAGCTGGCGCTGACCCGCTACGAGCTGCACGAGTCGCTGCGCCTGGGCGAGCAGGCGATCCAGACCGCGCGCCTGCTCGGCCGCAGCGACCTCGAGCTGCGCTTCGCGATCACCCTGTCGGGCGCGCTCTGCGATGCGCGTCGTGCCGACGAGGCCGTGGCGCTGCTCACCCCCCATGCGACCTGGGTGCGCAGCCACGCCGAGGTCGAGCAGCAGTGGGAGTACTGGGCGGCGACCGCCTTGGCGCTCGACTACGCCGACCGGCTCGGCGACGCGATGCCCGCCTGGGAGGCCGCGCGCGCCGTCGGGCAACAGGCCGAGCGACGCGACATGATCTGGAAGACGATGGCCAACAGCGCCTCGACGCAGGCCAAGATGGGCCTGGTGGCCGAGGCCGCGCAGGCGGCGGAGCAGGCCCACCGGCTCGCCCGCGCGGCCAACGAGCCCGTGACCGTGCGCGTGCTGCAGATGCAGGTGACGCTTGCGCATCGGCTGCGCGACGTCGGTCGCTACGCCCAGGCGCTTGCCTTGCTCGAGGAGGCGCTCGCCGCCTACCGCGCGGGCGGCGCGTCGCATTCCGACCACGCGCTCGCCGAGCAGCGCCTGGTCGTGCTCTACCAGCAGCTCGGCCAGCCGGCGCGGGCGCTGCACCTGCTGGCGCCGGAGCGGCCGGGCGTGACCCTCGGCGTCGCAATGATCCGGCTCGCGCACCGCGCCGAGCTCGAGGCGCAGGGGGGCCGCGACGGCCTGGCGATGATGCGCGAGGCGCTGAAGATCATTCCCAACGCCGACGACATCTTCCATCGCATCACCACGCTGTTCGCGACCCGCCTCGTGCCGCCAGACGAGGGCGAGGCAATGGCCGCGAACCTCGCGCTCTGGGCGACCGCGCGCGAGCGGCACGGCGTCGCCCTCTCCGGCCACGTCCGCGCCGCGGCCTGCGCGCTGGCGCTGGACGCGCCGGCGCGGGCCCTGCCGCACGTCGAGGCGGCGCTGCGCCTCGCCCGGCGCTACCTGCCCGACAGCTTCTACCTGCCGGAGATGTGGCTGGTGGCGGCGCGCACCTTCGCGACGCTCGGCCGCGACGCCGCCGCCCGCAAGGCCGTCGCCGAAGGCCGCGCCTGGGTCGAGCGCGTGCACGACACCCAGGTGCCGGACGAATTCCGCGAGAGCTTCCTGCACCGCAACCCGATCAACAGCGAGCTGCTGGCGCTGCCGACGGCCTGAGCCGGCGCAGCGCCGACTTCAACCCGAAGCCGTGAGCCGCCCGACGCGCGGCGCCGGTCAGGCGACGGCCATGATCCGCTCGGCCAGCCGCACCAGGCTGCGGTCGCTCCCGGCCGGTCCGAGCAGCGAGATGCCAAGCGGCGCGCCGAGGCGATTTCCCAGCGGCAGCGAGAGCTGCGGGAAGCCGGACAGGCCGGCGATGCAGAGCATCCGCGTCGCCTGGTTGCGGTAGTCCTCGAGCAAGGCCTCGTCGGCGCTGACGAGCGGGGCGACGTCGGGCATGGTCGGCATCAGCAGCACGCCGTCGCTGCCGAGCAGCGCCGCGACGTGGGCCTTGAAGCGGGCGCGGAACGCCGCGGATTCGTCGTAGTGCGCCGCCGTCACCTCGCGCGCCCAGGCGAAGCGCTCCTTCACGCCCGGCCCCAGCGGCGGCGCGAAGCGATCGATCAGGGCGCCGTCGGTGTGCCAGGCCTCGCGCCCCTGCTGGAAGCGAAAGCTCCAGTACATCGTCTCGAAACTCTCGAACACCGCGTCGACCGGCGTCGCCACGCCGAGCACGGCCTCGATCCGTGCCCGCGGCCCGGCTTGCGCCGCCAGCACCTCGGGTGCGAGCAGGCCCCAGACGTCGCGCGGCGCGAGCAGGCGGACCTTGTCCGCCAGCGGCGCGGGATCGGTGCCGAGCAGCACGTCGGCGACCCGGGCGAAGGTCGGCACGTCGCGGGTGAACCAGCCGCAGGTGTCGAGGCTGGGCGCGAGGTCGAGCGCGCCCTTCAGGCTGACCCGGCCATGCGTTGGCCGCAGGCCGACGAGGCCGCAGTGGTTCGCCGGGCCGCGCACCGAGCCGCCGGTGTCGCTGCCGACGGCGAAGTCGCAGAGATGGTTCGACACCGCCGAGGCCGATCCCGACGACGAGCCGCCGCTGATCCGGTCGGGCGCGGCGCCGTTGAGCGGCGAGCCGAAGTGCGCGTTCTGGCCGTTCATCGAGAACGCCAGCTCGTCGGTGATGGTCTTGCCGGCGAAGCGCGCGCCGGCATCGAGCAGGCGCTGCACCGTCGGCGCGGTCTCGGCCTTGATGCCGGACATCGCCAGCACGAACGGTTGGCCGCCGCTGGTGGGATAGCCGGTGACGTCGAACAGGTCCTTGACGGCGAACGACAGGCCCGCCAGCGGTCCGGTGGCGGCGTGCGTCACCGGCGCATCGGGATAGGGCATGAAGGCGCGGGCGTGGTCTCGGGTGGTCACGATGGCTCCTTTCGATGGCGGTGGTCATTGTCGAAGCTACTGCTCAGGAGACTTCGCCGGCCGCCATGGCTACCCATCCGTCCATGTTGACGTAGTAGCGGGTCGAGCGGCCGGCGCCGACGACGACGAGGAACCCTGTCTTCCCGAGCTCGATCAGCTCGCGGGACGCCGTGGCCCTCGACGTCCCGGTCAGTGCCTCGTACTTGCGCGTGTTCATTCCGCCTTCGAATCCGCCCGGCCCGGCGTCGAGCAGGACCTTGAGGACCTTGCGTTGGCGGGCGTTGAGTTCCTTGTCGGCATGTGTCGCCCAGAACGTGGCCTTCGACAGCGCCAGGTCCACGACCGACGCGGCCTTGTCACAAGCCTCGTGGATCTGCGAGATGAACCAGGCAATCCAGGAAGTGACGTCGAGGCCGCCGTGCTGCGCCCGCTGCAGCTGCTCGTAGTAAGCGTCGCGGTTGTCACTCAGCTGCCGAGAGATGCGCGGCATCCGCGTCGGGTCGCCAACGTCACGCGCCAGGGTCAGGTCGACGATGGCGCGGCCGACCCGCCCGTTGCCGTCCTCGAACGGGTGGATCGTCTCGAACCAGAGGTGGGCGAGGGCGGCGCGCACCAGGAGATCGGGCTCGGCGCCCTCGTTGAACCACTTCAGGAAGCGCTTCATCTCGGCCGGCACCTTGCGCGACGGTGGCGCTTCGTAATGACCCTTCACGCGCCCGACCGGCCCGCTGACGATCTGCATCGGCTCGCGCCGGTCTCGATAGGCGTTCACCCGCACCGGATTCAGCCCCGAGAACCCGGTCGGGAAGAGAGCCTGCTGCCATGCCTGCAGGCGGGCATCGGTGAGCGGCTCGGCAGCGCGGTCGACGGCGTCTTCCATCACGTCGAGCAGACCCTCGACGTTGCGGGGCACGCGCGACGCCTTGGCGCTTTCGACACCGAGCCGCCGGCAGACCGACGATCGAACGGCGTCGAGGTCCAGGCGCTCGCCTTCGATCGCGGCCGTCGCGACAGCGTCCTGCGCCCATGTCTCGGCCGCGAGCTGCTGTCGTGCCGGCAGGCCGATCGCGCTCAGACGGCCTTCGACCAGACCTTGTGCCCGTCGCGCCGCCCCGACCGCGCCGCTGATCTTCCCCCCGTCGTAGCTGAGCCGGGGCCAGTCGGGCTGCTGCCAGATGTACGACGCGGCCCGGGTCATGAGACGATTATCCTCCTAATCGACTCAAATTGTGAGTCGATTATTGACGGCTTTCGACTCAAGAGGCAGCAGAACGAAACGGCATCCGCCGCTACAGCTTCAGCGGCAGCGCCAGGTGCCGCGCATACATCATGTCGCGGTGCGCGAGCAGCACCGGATCGAGCGCCGCCGCGGTCGGCGGATCGAGCGCCTCGAACGCGGCGCGGGTGGCCGGCACCATCTCGCACACCTCCTGCGGCAGCGGCTTGAAGAGCGCCATCGCGGTGGCGGCATAGACGTCGGCCGCGGTCAGCGCGTCGCCGACGAAGTAGGCGCTGCCGGCCGCATGCTGCGCCTTCAGGCGTGCCGCGAGCGTGCCCAGGACCGCCGCCACCTTCGGGCCGGCGGCCGCGCCGCCTTCCGGGTCGTGGCCGTATTTCTTCGCCAGGTAGCTCGAGGCGCGGGCATTGAAGCCGGGCTGGCCCTGCAGGCCGGCATGCACGAGCTGCAGCCGGCGGCTCCAGTTGAGGCCGCCCGGCTCGCAGATCGTGCCCGCGAGCGCCAGCACCTGCTCGCGCCTGTCCGGGTCGGCAGGGAGGAGCCGCGGCGCGGGCGCGAGCCGTTGGGCGAGCAGCAGGATCTCGCGCCAGCCGGGCCGCGGCGCTTCCTTGCCGTACACCGCCACCGGGCCGCTGCGCTCGCCGGCCCATTGCAGCAGCGCCTCGCTGTCGTACGCCAGGCGCACGCCGAGCCAATCGATGCCTTCGATGTGGAACAGGCCCTTGGCCGCCTCGCCCCACGGGCTGGGCACGCCGCCGACCACGACCATGCGCAGGCCGTCGCGGCTGATGGCCTCTTCCACGCTCACGTACTCGAACCCCACGCCGTGCCCTCCCGATTGCGTAGGATGATTGTCGAGGAGGACGACGCATGGAAGCGAAGCGCGCGCCGAACGACGGCCGGGTGGCGGTGGTGACGGGCGGTGCCAAGGGCATCGGCTGGGCGACCGTGGAGGCGCTGGTCGCCAACGGCGCCCGCCCGGTGCTCCTCGATCGCGACGAGGCCGCCCTCGCCGTCGCCAGCCAGCGCCTGACGGAGCGCGGCGTCGACCATCACGCGGCGACGCTCGACGTCACCGACGAAGCCGCGGTCGAGCGGGCCTTTGCCGTGGTGGTCGCGCGCTACGGCCGGCTCGACATCCTGGTGAACAACGCCGGCATCGCCCTGCGCCGGCCGACGCTCGAGCTCTCGCTCGCCGATTGGGAGAAAGTGATAGACGTCAACCTGAACGGGGTGTTCCTCTGCGCGCGCGCCGCCGGCCGGACCATGGTCGCCGCCGGCCGCGGCGCGATCGTCAACGTCGCCTCGATGATGGGCCTGTCGGGCGGCGGCCTCTATCCCAACCTCTCGTATCAATCGAGCAAGGGCGGGGTCGTGAACCTGACCCGCGCGCTCGCGGTCGAATGGGCCGGCCAGGGCGTGCGCGTCAATGCGGTCGCGCCGACCTGGGTCAGGACCGATCTCACCCAGGGCCTGTTCAAGGACCCGGCGCTGATGGCGCGGGTGATGGCCGTGACGCCGCTGCAGCGTGTCGCCGAGCCCGAGGACGTGGCCCACGCGATCGTCTTTCTCGCGTCGAGCAAGGCGGCGATGATCACCGGCCATACGCTGCCGGTGGACGGCGGCTTTCTGGCGCAGTAGCGGCTCGCCGCAAGGACCGGACCCGGCTTGCGCCCGGCCCGGCCCGACCCGCTCAGCTCCGCCAGGGCAGCTCGAGCGCGCTGCCGTCGGGCAGGCGCGTCAGCACCGGCGTCGCGCCGAACACGCCGACGATCTCCATCGGCTGCGGGCCGACGTTGAAGATCTGGTGGTCGCGCCCCTTCGGCAGCACCACCGTGCAGTCGGCGCCGAAGCGCTGGACCGCGCCTTCGCTATGCACCTCGCCCCAGCCCGAGAGGCAGAGCACGACCTCGTCGCAGTCGTGGCGGTGCGGCGGCGTCGCCGCGCCGGGCGCGAGCGTCTGCCGCCACACCGAGAGTTGCTCCAGGCCCTCGGCCTGGCCGGCCCAGGTGGAATGGGCCACGCCGGGGATCGGCGTGGCGGCGGGACGGGTCTGTTCGATCACGTTCATGGCAGGACTCCAGTTCGGTTCGGTTGGAAGAGAAGAATCCGCGGCGCCTCCGATGACGAGAGTGTCGAAGCCGGCGAGTCATTCGTGAACATGCGGCAACGCCGTAACATTGAGGACATTTCTTCCGCAATCCATTTCGGCCGCCATGCAGGGACTGCAGCAATTCCTCGCCTTCGCGCAGACCGCGCGCCACCGCAGCTTCGCGGCGGCGGCGCGCGACCTCGGCGGCTCGCCCTCGACCCTGGCCAAGAGCGTGGCCCGCCTCGAGACCGCCCTCGGCGTCAAGCTCTTCCACCGCACCACCCGCCAGGTCACCCTCACCGTCGACGGCGAGCGGCTGTTCCATCGCTGCGAGCGCCTGCTCGCGGAGTTCGAGGACCTGAAGGCCGACGCCACCGGGGTGCGCGCCGCGCCTTCGGGCACGGTGCGTCTCGACGTGCCGATGTTCTACGGCCGCCGCTTCGTGCTGCCGATCCTGGCAAAGCTGCAGCGCCAGCACCCGGCGCTGGTGTTCGAGGTGCGCTTCCGCGACGCCTTCGCCGACCTGGTGAAGGACGGCATCGATCTCGCCGTGCGCGCCGGCGAGCTGAGCGATTCGTCGCTGGTGGCGCGGCGCATCGATTCGCAGGGCCTGGTGCTGGTGGCGAGCCCCGCCTACCTGCGCGCCCACGGCACGCCCGCACGACCCGAAGACCTGGCCGGACACAAGGCGGTGGTGTTTCGCATGCCGACGAGCGGCCGCAGCCGACCGTGGCAGCTCATGCAGGGCCGGCGCATCGTCGAGCTGCATCCGGTGCACAGCGCGCAGATCAGCGACACCGAAGCGCTCGGCGCCGCGGCGCTGCTCGGCCTCGGCCTGTGCCAGCTGCCCGACTACGTCGTCCAGGACGAGCTGGCGCGCGGCAAGCTGGTCGAGGTGCTCGCCGCGCACCGGCCGCCGCCGATGCCGCTCAGTGCCGTCATGCCTTCGGGTCGCCTGATGCCGCCGCGGGTGCGGGTGCTGCTCGACGCGCTGGAGACGCTGCGCGATCGCGACCGCTGAGTCGGGTGACGGTCGAGCTGCGGTAGCTCAGCGAACTAGCGTGGCACGCGCCGGCCAGCCAGCGCTTCCATGCCCACCGTCGCCAGGCCCTGCAGAAAGCGCTCGCCCGCCGCGAGCTGCGCCAGCGATACGTACTCGTCGGCCTGATGCGCCTGGGCGATGTGCCCCGGACCGCACACCACCGTCGGGATTCCGGCCTTCTGGAACAGGCCGGCCTCGGTGCCGAAGGCGACGAGCGTGGTCGCCTCGGCCGCGGCCAGGCGGCCGGCGAGCAGCACCGCGGGGTCGTCGGCGCGGGCGAGGAAGGCAGGCGTCTCGCAGATCGTCTCGAAGCGGATGCCGGCCTCGGGCGCCACCGCCTGCATCGCCGGCTCGAGGCCGGCCGCGAACGACGTCACCTCGGCCTGCATCGCCGCGACGTCGCTGCCCGGCAGGTTGCGGAACTCGTAGTGGAAGCGGCAGTCCTCGGGCACGACGTTGTCGGCGATGCCGCCCTCGATGACGCAGACCGCGCCGGTGGTGTAGGGCACGTCGAAGCCGGGGTAGTGCGGCCCCTCCTCGCGGTAGCGGGTCGACATTTCGGAGAGCTTGCCGACGACGCGAGCCCCGACCTCGATCGCGTTCACCGCCTGCGGCACGAGCGACGAATGCGCCGCCCGGCCCTTGATGCAGCAGCGCCAGCGGTACACGCCCTTGTGCGCCAGCGCCGGCACCATGCCGGTGGGCTCGCCGACGATGCAGGCCAGGGGCTGGATGCCGCGGGCGCGCAGGTCGGCGATGAGCCGCGGCGCGCCGAAGCAGCCCACCTCCTCGTCGTAGCTGAAGGCGTAGTGGATGGCGAAGGGCAGCTCGGCGGCGAGGAAGGCCGGTGCCTGCGCCACCGCCAGGCCGATGAAGGACTTCATGTCGGCGCTGCCGCGGCCGTAAAGGCGGCCGTCCTTCACCTCCGCGGAAAGCGGCGAAAGCGACCAGTCCTGGCCGTCCCAGGGCACGGTGTCGGTGTGGCCGGAGACGATCACCCCGGCCGGCTTGCCTTCGCCGACGGTGGCGAAGAGGTTGGCCTTCTTTCCGTCGTCGTCGAAGGTGAGCGTGCTCTTCACGCCGTGGCGCGCGAGCTCATCGCGGATGAAGTGGATCAGCTCGAGGTTGGAGTTCCGGCTGACCGTGTCCATGCGCACCAGGGTGCGCGCCAGCTCCAGGGCATGCGCCGAGGGCGCGAGGGCGAGGTCCATCGACGCAATATAGCGGCTGGGCTACGCTCGCAGCCACGATGAGCGATGACCACGCCTTTCAGCCGATCACCCGCGACGAGATCGCCGCTGCTCGCGCCCGCATCGCCGGCGACGCGCGCCGCACGCCGCTGATGCGCCTCCCGGGACGCCAGCTCGGCCTCGACGGCGCCGAGCTCTGGCTCAAGCTCGAGCATCTGCAGGTCGGCGGCAGCTTCAAGGCGCGCGGCATGTTCAACCGCATGCGCGCGAACGCGGTCCCCGAGGCCGGGGTGGTGATCGCCTCCGGCGGCAACGCCGGCATCGCGGTCGCGGTGGCGGCTCAGGCGCTGGGCGTGCGCTGCGAGGTGTTCGTGCCGGAGTCGTCGAGCGCGGCGAAACGGGCCAAGCTCGCCGAGCTCGGCGCCGTGCTCAGCGTCACCGGCGCCAGCTACGCCGATGCGCTCGCCGCCAGCCTCGCGCGCCAGGCCGAGACCGGCGCGTTGCTGATGCACGCCTACGACCAGCGCGAGGTCGTCATCGGCGCGGGCACGCTGGCCGCGGAAGTGGAGGAGGAAGCGGGCGTGCCCGACCGGGTGCTGGTCAGCGTCGGCGGCGGCGGGCTGATCGCCGGGATCGCGTCGTGGTTCCAGGATCGATCCTGGATCGACGCGCTGGAGCCGGAGCTGGCCCCGACCCTGTACCGGGCGCGAGCGGCGGGCAGGCCGGTGGACGTGGCGGTGAGCGGCGTCGCCGCCGATTCGCTCGGGGCGCGGCGCATCGGCAGCATCGCCTGGGAAGTGACGCAACGGCACGTCGATGCGGCCCATCTGCTGGACGATGCCTCGATCCGAACGGCGCAGGCCGACCTGTGGAAGAAGCTGCGCCTCGTCGTCGAGCCCGCCGCGGCGCTTCCGCTCGCCGCGCTCGCGACCGGGGCCGTCGCGCCGCGCCAGGACGAGAAGGTGCTGCTCGTGGTCTGCGGCGCGAACCTCGACCTGGCTTCCCTGGCCCTCTAGGCGACCCGACGGCGCCATGCGAAAGACCGGTTCCTCCGGCGGCCTCGTGTACTCCACCGACGCGGGCCGCATCTGCCCTGCCTGCCGACAGCCGATCGCTTCCTGCAGTTGCGCCGCTGCGCGCGCACGCGCAACGCCGGCCGGCGACGGCATCGCCCGCATCCGCCGCGAGACCGGCGGACGCGGCGGCAAGACGGTCACCACGGTGGGCGGCCTGGCCCTCGACGAGGCGGCGCTGCTCGCGCTTTCGCGACGCCTGAAGGCCGCGTGCGGCACCGGCGGCACGGTGCGGGACGGCGTTCTCGAGTTCCAGGGCGATCACCGCGAGCAATTGAGCTCGCTGCTCGCCAAGGAAGGCATCCGGACGAAGCTCACGGGCGGCTGACCCGCCCGGCGTGCGCGAGGGGGCTCGGGTAGCACGGAAGTTGCTTTTCCGGAGGTATGCACCCCGCCCCGCCGCCGACGCTCCGCCCCGCCTCCCCGATCCAGGACTACCTCGAAGAGCTCCACGCCCGCTTCAGCGAGCTCCGCACCGGCCAGGTCGCCAGCTACATCCCGGAGCTTGAAAAAGCCGATCCCGCCTGGTTCGGCATCGCCATCGCCACCGTCGACGGCCAGGTCTACGAGGTCGGCAGCTCACGCCAGCAGTTCACGATCCAGTCGATCTCCAAGCCCCTGGTCTACGGCATCGCCCTCGAAGACCAGGGCCCCGAGGCCGTGCGGCGAAAGGTCGGCGTCGAGCCTTCGGGCGACGCCTTCAATGCCATCAGCCTGGAGCCGCACACCGGTCGGCCGATGAACCCGATGATCAACGCCGGCGCCATCGCCACCGCCTCCCTGGTGAACGGAACGAGCCCCGAGGCGCGGCTGGCGCGCGTGGTCGACGCCATTTCCGCCTATGCCGGCCGGCCGCTGGCGCTCGACGAGGCGGTGTTCGAATCCGAGCGCCGCACCGGCCATCGCAACCGCGCCATCGGTCACATGCTGCGCAACTACGAGATCCTGGCCGATGCGCCGGAGCCGGTGCTCGACCTGTATTTCCGCCAGTGCTCGGTGCTGGTCGACGGCCGGGACCTGGCACTGATCGCCGCCACCCTGGCCAACGGCGGCGTCAATCCGCTCAGCGGCCAGCGCGCGGTCGCCGCCCAGCACGTCGGCCCGATCCTCAGCGTGATGACGACCTGCGGCGTCTACGACCTGACCGGCGAGTGGGTCTACAGCGTCGGCATGCCGGCCAAGAGCGGCGTCGGCGGCGGCATCATCGCCGTGCTGCCCGGGCAGCTCGGCATCGGCGTCTTCTCGCCGGCGCTCGACGAGCGCGGCAACAGCGTCCGCGGGGTCGAGGTCTGCAAGGCCCTGTCGCGCGAGCTCGACCTGCACTTCCTGCAGCCGCCGCGCACCGCGCAGACAACGGTGCGCGCCCGCTACACGCTGGCGACGAAGCGCTCCAAGCGCCGCCGCGCCCCGGCCGAGAGCCGCCTGCTCGACGAGCAGGGCGCGAGTGTGGCGGTCTTCGAGCTGCAGGGCGACCTGCGCTTCGCGACGCTGGAGCCGGTGCTGCGCGAGATCGAGCGCGCCGGCGACGCGCTGCGCTTCGCGGTGCTCGACTTCAAGCGCGTCATCCACGTCGACGAGGCGGCCACGCGCATGCTCGCGGCGCTGGTCGCGAGCGGCGTCGGCCGCGACCGGCGGATCGTGCTGACGCGGGTGCGCCGCGGCGAGATGCTGGCGTCGTTCGGCAGCGTCCTCGACCCGCGCCACGCGCAGAGCGTGATCTTCCAGCCCCAGCTCGACGCCGGGCTCGAGTGGTGCGAGCGGACACTGATCGCCCGCGCCGCCAGCCTCCGCCCGACGCCGCCGATCCACAACCTCGCCGAGCACCGCTGGTGCAGCGGCGTCGGCCCGACCGACCTGGTGTACCTGCAGGCCTACATGGATCAGCGCACCTACGACGCGGGCACGCTGATCGTGCAGCGCGGCGACGCCGCCGACCGCCTCTACTTCCTGCTGCGCGGCGAAGTGAGCGTGGTGCTGGCGCAGGCCGCTGGCGGCCACCAGCGCCTCTCGACGCTGACCGCGGGCATGGGCTTCGGCGAGCTGGCCGTCTTCGCCGGCGGCGTGCGCTCGGCCGACGTGCGCGCCGACACCACGGTCGAGTGCTGGATCCTGCACCGCGATGCGCTGGCCCGGGTCGAGCGCGAGCGCCCGTCGCTGGCGCTCGTCGTCATGAGGAACCTCCTGGCCAGCACGATCGAGACCGTGCGCCGACTGACCGCCGACGTCGCCTCGCTCGAATCCTGAGACGGAGCGCGGCGCCGACGATCAGGCGCCGGCGGGGCTCTCGCTGGCGCGGATCGCGGCGAGCTGACGCTCCAGCCGGCCCCGGTCGGCCAGCAGCCGGCCGGCGACCAGGTTCACGATCTCGAAGCCAAACGCCGGGTTCTGGAAATAGAGCTGCTGGAAGGTCGCCTCGTCGATGCGCAGCACGGTGCTGTCCATCGTGCAGCGCGCGGTCAGGGTCCGCTGCTTGTCGGGCGCGAAGAAGGCGATCTCGCCGAACAGGTTGCCGGGCTCCGTCGTCTGGCCGATCTCGACCCACTCGATCCGCCCTTCGGCGAGGAAATACAGGTGATCGGCGGCATCGCCCTTGCGGAACAGCACCTCGCCGGCCTTCAAGTGCTTCTTGCGCATGTAGGGCTTGAGCCAGACCCCCGACAGATCGCCCGTCGCCGCCGCCGCACGCACGCGGCGCGTCAGGCGCACCATCTCCGCGGCGCGGTAGATATTGAACGGCAACAGCGTGCCATGCAGCAGCATCACCACGATCGACGGCTGCAGCGCGCCATAGATGAGAAAGAACAGGTTGCCGCCGACCGCGAGGCAGCGCAGCGGGATCATGGTCTTGACGAAGGAGCTGATGATCCCCAGCGCCGCGGCGAGCGCCCCGCAGCACAGGGCGAAGATGCCGAGCGGCGTGGCGACTGACGACGCGAGCCCGGCGGCCGCGACGGCGATCAGTTCCTGCGGTGATGGCATGCCGTGTGTCCTTGTGACGAGCCTTGCGTTGAAGCGTCGTTCAATGTGCCACAGCCCCTGTGGCGTGGCGGCATACTAGCGGTCATGCCTGCCGAGCCGCCGTCGAGTTGCAGCCGTCGGACTCTGCTAGCCCGGGCGCTCGTTGCCGCCGCGGTTTGCGAGTTCGCGCCCCTGGTCGCGCTTGCCGCGCCGCTGGCGATCCCGGTCGAGAACATCACCCGCCTGTACACGGTGGAGGTCGCACGCGTCGAAACGCCGGCCGACACCGAGGCGGTCGTGCGGGCCCTGCGCGCCTGGGACGGCAAGGTGGCCGTCGGCGGCGGGCGCTTCAGCATGGGCGGCCAGATCGCCATCGCCGGCGGGCTGCACCTGGACATGCGGCAGATGAAGCGGGTGGTCTGGATGCGCGCCCCCGAGCGCCGGGTGCGGGTGCAGGCCGGCATCACCTGGCGCGACCTGCAGGACGTGCTCGACCCGCTGAACCTGTCGGTGCGCACGATGCAGAGCTTTTCCAACTTCACGGTCGGCGGCGCCGTGTCGGTCAACTGCCATGGCCGCTATGTCGGGCATGGCCCGGTCAGCCACTCGGTGCGCGCCGTGCAGCTGGTCCTGGCCGACGGCCGCGTCGTCGAGGCCAGCCGCCAGGAGAACCCGGAGCTGCTGGCGGCCGCGGTGGGCGGCTACGGGGCCATCGGCGTGATCACCGAGGTCGAGCTCGATCTCGACGACAACACGAAGATGGAGCGGAAGATCGAGAACGTGCCGCTCGCCGATTATCCGAAGTTCTTCGCCGCCAAGGTGCTGAGCGATCGCAACAGCGTGATGCACAACGCCGACCTGGTGCCGCCGCAGTTCGATGCGCCGGTGGCGATCACCTGGCGGCGCACCGACAAGCCGCTGACCCGCCCCGACCGCCTGGTGCCGCGCGGCCTGACCTACACCTTCAAGCGTCGGGCGCTGTGGGCGCTGACCGAGCTGCCCGGGGCCGCCAGCCTGCGCGAGCCGGCGACCGCGGTGGCACGCCACGTGCGCCCCGAGGTCGCCTGGCGCAACCACGAGGCGAGCCTCGACGTGGCCCAGCTCGAGCCGCTCTCGCGCACCACCCTGACCTACGTGCTCAACGAGTACTTCATCCCGCCGCGGCGCTTCGAGGGCTTCGTGCGCGAGATGGGCGCGATCCTGCGCCGCCACAAGGTCGCGGCGATCAACATCTCGATCCGCCACAGCCCGGCCGATACGCTGGCGCTCCTGCCCTGGGCCCGCGAAGAGGTGTTCTCGTTCGTGCTGTTCTACCGCCAGGGCCTTGACCTGCCGGCGCAGCAGGCGGTCGGCGAATGGAGCCGCGAGCTCGTCGACGCGACCTTGAAGCACGAGGGCCGCTACTACCTGCCGTATCAGCTGCACGCCACGCGCGAGCAGTTCGAGCGCGCCTACCCCGAAGCCGCACAGCTTCGGCAGCTCAAGTCACGCGTCGACCCGCAGGGTCGCTTCAGCAACTCGCTTTGGCAGAAATATCTCTGACACCTTCGCTGGCCCTGCACTCGCTCTTCGCCGGCGTGTCGGCCCCGGCGCTCGCACAGCTCGAGCAGCACCTCGAGATCCGTCACTACGAGGCGGGCGACATCATCCTGCGGGCCGGCGTCGGCTCGGCCGAGCTGTTCGGGCTGATCGAAGGCGCCGTGCGAATCGAGCTGGGCGACGGCGGCCGGCGGGTGCAGCTGGTGGCGCCGCAATGCTTCGGCGAGCTGTCGGCGCTGACCGGCGATCCGGTGTCGGCCACCGTCGTCGCCCATCGCGATGTCCGCGCCTGGGTGCTCTCGGCCCCGGTCCTGTTCGAGGCAATGGCGCAGGAGACCGCGTTCTTCCGCAACGTCGCGACCCTCCTCGGCATGCGCCTGCGCGAGCGCACGCGGCGCGCGCCGTCGAGCCGGCCGCGGGTGGTGCTGATGCCGCTCCGGGAAGAGATCGACCGGGTCCTGCTGGCCGCGGTGGGCCGCGGCCTGCACCACTACGCCCCCGGCTCGGAGCACGACACGGTGGCCGGCGACGACATCGCCGACGGGATCTTGCGCCTGGGCCGCTGGCGCGACGAAAGTCACGGCGACGCGGTGCTGCTGCTCGGCGTGCCGATGGCCGGCTGCGCCGCCCTGCTCCAGGACCTCGATGCCGACGACATGCTGCTCGTCGCCGAAGACGACCTGCCCGGCCTGCCGCACGGGCTCGCCCAGCCCATCACCTGGCGGCGCGGGCCGCTCTCGGCGACGGCGGCCCTGCAGCGCTGGTCCCATGGCCTGCCACGCGAGGAGATCGAGGCCGGCGCCGCAGGCGAGGCCTGGTCGCGAGAGGGCCAGCCGGCGCTCGACCACCTCGTGCGGCGGCTCTGCCGCCGGGACGTCGGCGTGGCCATGAGCGTCGGCGCGGCCGCCGGCCTGGCGCATCTCGGCGTGCTCGAGGTGATCGAGGACGACGGCCTGCCGATCGACTTCCTCTGCGGCTCGAGCATGGGCGGGGCCGTGGCCCTGGCGTTTGCGCGATTCGGCAGCGCGCGCGGAGCGGCCGAGGCGATCCTGCGCCATGTCGCGGACTTCGCGCGCTCCAAGGGCATCCAGTGGCTGCCGCGCTCCTCGCTCATCTCCGCCTCGCGCATGACTTCGCTCACCGAGCAGCTGTTCGGCAACGCCACCTTCGCCGAGCTGCGCCTGCCGATCGCGGTGGTCGCGGCCGACCTGGCGATGGGCAAGCGGGCCGTGATCGACAGCGGCCCGGTCGCGCCGGCCGCGCGGGCGACGGCGGCGATCCCGGGCGTGTTCGCGCCGGTCCGGCTCGGCGACGCGCTGCTCGTCGACGGCGCCGTCGTCTCGCGCCTGCCGGTCGACCTGCTGGTCGCGCGCGGCTGCGGCTTCAAGCTCGCGGTGCTGGTCCGGCCCACCTATCCCCAAGAAGCCCCCGGTGCGCGCGCCGCTGCCGATCGGCTCGAGCAGCGCCTGCATCGCCCGTTCGGTCTGCGCGCCGCGATGGGCGGCGCCTACCGCCTGCAGGGCTGGTGGGACTCGGCCAGCCATGCGGGCCGCGCCGATCTGTCGCTGACCGTGCCGATCCCGGTGGGCGAAGGCTTCAACTTCGCCATGGCCGAGGCCATGGTCGAGTGCGGCCGGCGCACGGCCCGAGAGCGCCTGCCGCAGATCCGCCTGGCGCTGCAGCAGGTCCTGGCGCCCGGAGTGCCTTGAGAGCGACGCCGACTGCGCCGCGGGAGCGGCCGCCGCCTCAGAGATAGGTCCACGCCATCTTCGTCGCCAGCAGGTACAGCAGGCCGGCGAAGATGCGGCGCAGCGTCACCACCGGCAGGCGGTGCGCGGCCCGCGCACCCCGCGGCGCTGTGAGCATGCTGCCGGCGACGATGCCGAGCAACGCCGGCCCGTGGACGAAGCCGAGGGCGAGCGGCGGCAGGTCGGCGACCTGCCAGCCGCTGAAGACGAAGCCGACCGTGCCCACCACTGCCACCGGCATGCCGATCGCCGCGGCCGTGCCGATCGCCGTGGTCATGGCCACGCCGCAGAACAGCATGAACGGCACGGTCATGAACGCCCCGCCCGCCGACACCAGGCCGCAGACGACGCCGATCGCCAGGCCGATCGCCACCAGCGCCGGCGTGCCGGGCAGGGTGCGGCCGGGCGCGGGCTTCCTGCCGAGCAGGATCTGGGTGGCGCCGGCAAACACGATCACGGCGAAGCTCAGCGCCAGGGCGCGCTGCGGCACCCAGCCCGAGAGCGCCGTGGCCAGCAGCGCGCCGATCACCATCGCCGGCCCCAGGCGGCGCACCAGCGACCAGTCGACGCCGCCGAGCCGATGGTGGGCGCGCACGCTGGCGATCGAGGTGAACATGATCGAGGCCATGCCGGTGCCGAGCGCGAGGTGCACCGTGTGGTCCGGGGCAAAATGCTGCGCGGAGAACATGGCCGCGAGCACGGGCACCAGCGTCATGCCGCCGCCGATGCCCAGCAGCCCGGCGAGAAAGCCGACGACGGCGCCGGTCGCGAAGTAGGCAAGCGTCCAGGCCGCGATCACCGGTTGAGTATCGCCGCCGGCCACGGCGACCTCGGGGCTCGGGCGGACCCCTATGTTCCGGGCTT
>Ga0163163_10000599_pt1 | contig 31449 bp, 28 predicted proteins | sample S65metaG_FD_119766 | JGI IMG/M metagenome (GOLD analysis project Ga0163163, IMG submission 119766) | Switchgrass rhizosphere microbial communities from Kellogg Biological Station, Michigan, USA - S6-5 metaG | ecosystem: Host-associated > Plants > Roots > Rhizosphere > Soil | place: USA... | reverse complement strand
ATTTGAATACTGTAAGCGGGATCGAAAGGGGTGAACACATTGTTACCCCGGGTGAGGCTCCGCTCTACACCATCTGCGCCCCCAAGCAAGGCCACGCCCGGTTCGAACTGCGAAAATTGGCCGCCGGCGAGACCACTTGCCTGGTTCAGCTACCTGCGACGAGCCGATGGTGAGGCTTACGAATCAGGCTCCGCTTTCGCATATTTTTGCCCGTTGCGCATTCGTCTCCGTTATGCTTAGGCGCCGCCCACGCGGGGCTGCCCAATAGAGCATCGCAAATCCCGCTGGGGGCCCGGTCACAAACGCCGGCTTCACGTTCAATAGGAATTACCCACCAAAGACGATATTATTGCCTGAATGGGCGCGGCGGACTGGGCGCATGATGAGGAGTGTCTTGATTGAGGGACGCCAATGACTATCGGCCTTAAGGACCCTCAGCAAGTGCCCCGTATTTTGCTGCACCGGTATATAGTCCCTTATTGGATCGCGGCCGGGTTGCTCCTTGTTTTCTCCGTGCCCTGGTTATTTCTGAATCCGATAAACGGCGATACCGGTTATTTTGCCTACGCCGGAAGCCTGTTGCTGAATGGCGCCCGGCTCTACCGCGACATCGTGGAGCCTAACCCCCCCCCGCCTTATCTATTCGGCGCCGTGTGTGCGGCATTAGGGAGGATGGTTGGTCTCGCGCCGGCACCGGCGTTCCTCCTGACGTTCGCTCTCATCAGCGTATTTGTAATCTACCGGGCCGGCAGGATTCTTAGCCGGGTTTTCCCGGAGCAACCGTACGCCGCCCCACTGCTGACAGTTATGGTTACCTACTGCCTGTTTCCGTACGTGAGCGACGCATTCGGAGAGCGGGAGCACATCTTCACTTGCATGATCCTGCCGTGGCTCTTCGCCTCAAGCGGTGATTCCGAGGTTCGCTCCAGACGAGGGCAGATCGTGGACGGATTGATGGCCGGGATCGGCATCTCCATGAAACCCTATTTCTTCGCCGCCTACTGCATGGTGCAATTCCTGAACCTGGTTTCCAGGCGTCGGCGCATCCAGGTGTTTCGTCTGGATAATCTACTGATTGCCGCTGTAGTGGCCGCCATGGCGTTGAGTACCATCGCGTTTTTCCGCGACTATGTGTTTATTGTGCAAATGGCGCTCGCTTATCATAATTTTGGCAACTATCACTTTGCCTTTCTTTCCCGCGATTTTCTGCTGTCCCTTCTACGGCTTTGCTTGAACCAGACGCTCTTTCTGCTCTTTGCCGCCACCATCCTCAGCGTGAGCTCGGACTCGCGGCAGCCATTATCAACACTGAGGAACTTGATTCTCGCTCTCGGGTGGTCGATGGCGCTTGTCATGCTTTACCAGCGGGAAGGGTACCCTTATCATTACTATCCCAGCGGAGTGATGGCGATTCTGGCTGTTACCACGCTGTTCCTGGACGGGGTACGCGCTGCGGGCCGTAACACTCAAAGATACCTTGCGCTCCCAGTGATCACAGCAGTAGTTGCGCTGGGAATCGCGCAAGGTACGCAGAAACACGAAATGCCTAAGCTGACCGGCCCGCTGCTACCGGTTGTGAGACACGAAGCTCGTGGGAAGCCCGTTCTGGTGCTCTCTACATCGCTGTGGCTGACTTCCCCGCTGATCGATTATTCGGGAGCAAATTTGGCATGGCGATTTCCCCTCTTGTGGACGCTGGGCGGATTGTATCCGCAGAAACCGGCGGCGGACAAGCCCCATCCGTATCGCTCGCGGCAAGAGATGGATATGTACGAACGATATCTCATCGATTCTTTGAACCAGGATGTGGTTCTCCATCCGCCGCAGCTGATCATCGTCGAAACCGGAGACCAAAAAGCGGGGTTTCGCCACGGCGACTTCGACTACTTGGACTACTTCCTGCACGATCCTCGCTTCGCGCAGTTCTTCGCGAAATATGAGAAGGCAGCCGTGATCACACGCTATACCTTGTACCGCCGCCGTTGACCTCGGCAAAATATCGTTCCGGCAAGGTATTATCAATCATCAGTGGCCTCGAATATGTCCGAACCCGGCTTTGTCGATTATTACGAGCTCCTGCAGATCAGTCCCAACGCCGAGCCGGAGACCATTCACCGGGTCTACAAGATGCTGGCGCAGCGCTACCATCCGGATAACCCAGAAACCGGCGACACCGAGCGCTTCGTGTTGCTCAATCAGGCTTTCGATACTCTTTCGAGCGCGGAATTGCGGAGTTCCTATGACGCTCTCTACCAGGACCATCGCGCTCGGCCGATAGAATTGTTCGAGACTAAAGACTTCACCATTGGCGTGGATGGCGAAGCCAACCGCCGTATGGGAATTCTGTGCTTGCTCTATACCCGCCGGCGCAGCGATCCCGACGACCCGGGCATCTCCTTGCTCGAGTTCGAATCCATTATGTCTTTTCCGCGCGAGCATTTGTTGTTCACGATGTGGTACTTGAAGGAACGCAACTTACTCGAGATGGATCAGTCCAGCGACTACGTGATCACCGGCAACGGCGTCGACTACGTCGAAGCGAATCTACCCAGCAACAAGATTCTCTATAAATTGTTGGGGGCCGCCGCAAGCGGCTCGACGCGCACCGCTTCCGAATCGGATGCCGCGTCCGAACCCCCGCTTTCATGAGCCTTCCCCCACCCGCGATTCGGATCTTCCTGGAGGTGCTGGTGATTATTGCCGCCTTCTGGGACATTCGTACTCGACGAATCCCGAACTGGCTGACGCTTTCCGGAGTGGTGTTGGGAGTGGCGTTGAACACGTTTCTCTTCGAGCTCAACGGGCTGTGGTTTTCCTTGAAAGGACTGGGCGCGGCGTTCGGTGTCTATTTCGTTCTGTACCTGTTACGTGCCATGGGAGCGGGCGACGTCAAGCTGATGGCCGCCGTCGGGGCCGCCGCGGGAGCTGGAAACTGGTTCGGCATTCTGGTGCTCACCTCTGTGGCGGGAGCCGTGGCCGGACTCCTATTGGTCGCCTTCAAAGGGCGATTGCGCAAGACCTTGGGCAATCTGAGGATCATCATCACGAGCCTGGGACGCGGACGCGCGCCCTACAAAGAAACTCCCGAGCTGGACGTGAGCTCGGATAAAGCCATGCGTCTTCCGCACGGCGCGTTGATCGCGCTCGGCACCCTGGGATTTTTGGCCGCCGCAATGCGCTGGGCGCCGCGTTAGGCAGACTATCAATAAGCAGCTGCTCCTGCCGCTCGAAAACGGGCGAAGGTCGCGAACAGAGGTTTGTAGGTTATTGAAAATAATGGCGGGGACGACGGGGCTCGAACCCGCGACCTCCGACGTGACAGGCCGGCGTTCTAACCAACTGAACTACGTCCCCGCATTGCCAGATCGGCGTCTTCCAGAATAGCACAGCAGTTCCTACTGAACTCCAAGCGGACGCAATTCGATCAAGATGCAGACTGATTTTCGGAGCGCAAGCTACAATGAATGCATCTAAGGAAAGCGTCGGGCGCGCGGCCATCCCGGCCGTGAGTAAGCTTTAGCCACAGGAGCTTGTCTGCGTTTCTATCTGCCACTCTTCATAACCGGAATCGCCTACCTGAGCACCATCGCAGGCGTTTGGCTGACGTCGCTGCATGCCTGGTCAAAACGCCTGGTGCCCTTCAGCGGAGGCATTCTAATCGGTGTGGCCATCTTCTGGGTACTGCCGGAAATGGCGGATGCTTTAACCTGGATGAACGCCTTCGTCTGGATTGCCGCCGGTTTCGCCGCGCTCTGGGCGGTGGATCGATTTATCCATCCGGTGTGCCCGGCCTGCTCCCATCCTCACGATCACGATCACTGTGCGGCCGAGTTGCACGGTTTCGCGCCGCCGCTGCTGATCGCGGCCGCGATTCATAGCGCGCTCGATGGCTGGAGCGTTTCAGTGGCAAATGGTTCGGCACATCTGGGGACGCCCTTCGTTATGGCCATCGCGATCCACAAAATTCCGGAAGGTCTCGCGCTGGGCGTCATCGTTCGGGCCGCTATGGAATCGCGCCGGGCAGCGCTGGGCTGGTGCCTGCTCGCCGAATCGGCAACATTGGCGGGAGCCGCGCTGGAACTGGGCCTCGCACCCTATCTTGGCCCGCATGTGTTGAACGCGTTGCTCGCGATCGCCGGCGGCAGTTTCTTATATTTGGGAGGGCATGCGGTGCACGGCGAATTTCGCCGCCAGGGCGTCGCCCCCGGCTTTCTCCCCGCGCTGGCCGGTATCGCCAGCCCCAGCGTTTTCCGGCTTTTCAAGTTGCTGTAGGAACCGATGTCGCGATTCAGATGGTGCACTACAATTTTGCCAGGGATTCAAAGGACGGTCCGCGGGCCCTATGGCTTCTCGACCTGGAGGTCCGCGCAAATCGTGCGGGCGAGGAAATCGTTTATTTCGCGATGGCGCGGGACCGATGAAGATTTACTGGCCGCACGATTGACGTAAACAGTGTGATTATTTCCTTCCCGCAGAATTCGCAACCACACCGCTCCAGATGACGGATCAGATCGATCCGCTTCATGCCGTGGGAAGAACGAAGGTCTCGCGTACTACAGCGGCGCCTTCGAGCGACTGCTCTGTAAGGGCGCGGTTAGCGCCCAGCACCAACGCAACCGCCTCATGCAAATTCTCGCGGGCCTCTTCTAGAGTTTCACCCTGAGTATTCGCGCCAGGCAGTTCTTCTATGAAGGCCACATAGCCCTCCGGCACTTTCATGAATACAGCCGTTAGTTTCATCGCCAGTGACATTATCGCATCCTGGCCATGTTGAGACAGGGCGGCTGATGGAGCGCTTTGGGATAATAAGGTCCAACATGGACGTTAGGGAATCATCACGGTCTTGGACGCTACAAGCTGCACGCTGGCTGGCGTTCGCGTCGTCCGTGGCTGTCGTCCTCGGCATCGCGCCTTCGCAAATCCTCTTGGGCCTGGCTCTGGTGGCGCTGTTTTTGTCCGGGGAAAAGCTGCGGCTGCCTCCGATCAAACTGCCGTTGGGTTTGTTCCTGTTGGGAACCCTGATCGCGATCGCGTTCTCCGGCAATCCGGCCGCCGGCTGGCCGCAAATCAAGAAAATCTACGTATTCTTTCAATTGCTGATCGTGTTCTCGCTGCTGCGCGACATGGCGCTCATCCGCTGGTTGTTTCTGGGATGGGCGGCAATCGGCAGCGTCAGTGCCGGCCTCAGCCTGGTGCAATTCGCTCGCAAAGTACAGCAGGCGCACGCCGCGCGTAGCGACATCTACACCTACTACGTGGGCGAACGGGTTACCGGTTTTATGAGCCATTGGTACACGTTTTCGGCCGAGGAAATGTACGTGCTGCTGATGCTGGCCGCGTTCCTGTTCTTCGCTCCCGAAGCGCGCAAACGAATGTGGCTGTGGATCGTGGTTGCGCTTGTGAGCGCCCTGGGACTATTGCTCGCCGAAACGCGCGGCGTGTGGATCGCAACTGCGGCGGGAGTGTTCTACCTGTTGTGGTTCTGGCGCCGCTGGGTAGTGATGCTCGTGCCTGTGCTGATCGCGGTGGGCTTTCTGCTCTCGCCCGGCGTCATTCGCCAGCGCTTCACCTCGATACTACAGCCGCGCACTCTAGATTCCAACGATTTTCGCAAAGTCACCTGGCGCACTGGCCTGCGCATGATCGAACGGCATCCCTGGCTGGGTCTGGGTCCAGAGATGCCGCGCATTCATTTCGACGAATACGTTCCCGCCGATATTTCGCGTCCCCTGCCGGTGGGGTCCTACATTCATCTGCACAACATCTACCTGCACTACGCAGCCGAGCGCGGCATCCCCACCCTCTTGGTATTTTTATGGCTGATCGGACGCATCTTGCGAGATTTCTGGCGCGGTCTGCGCACGCTGCCGCCCGGGCGGGACGATCGCCGCTTCCTTCTGCATGGAGGCATCGCCGTGGTGATTGCCACCCTGCTCGACGGCGTGACCAACGTGAATCTGGGGGACAGCGAAGTGCTGACCATGTTCCTGGTGGTGATCGCGTGCGGATATACGGCGCTCGAGGGCGCGGTCGTGAGTGCCGGGTCGCCGGTGAGTCGGGACGAAGTGCGGGCTGCGGCCTAAAGGCGAATCTTGGGAATCAGCTATCTTGGAATCAGCAAGCTTGGAGTCAGCAAGCTTGGAATCAGCAAGCTTGGAATCAGCTATGATAGGTCCTGTAAGGGTCGCCATGAAATCGCTTGCGTATATAGCTTTAGTGCTGAGCGTTTTGATGGTGGCGGCTTCCGTGGACGCTGTTCCCGATCCCCCGGCAGTGAATCCGCACAGCCTGGATTTCAAGATGGTGGGACTGCTGGAAATCCCCGATGCCTCCCCTGAGCAGCGTCTGCACGGCGTGTGGCCATGCCTCGCGATGTTCCTTCCGCTCGGCCGAGTCGATTTTGTCGAGATTGTGGAACCTAGCCGCCCCAGCGATCGAATCGCTCGGGTGAGCACTGCGGGCGACCCGTCCCCTCCCGTTTCGCTCTAGCCTCGCCAATAGTGTGTTCTGACAAAGCCGCACCCGGCTGACCGGTTGCGCGATGCGGGCTTTTGCAGGCGTTGTGGGCTTTTGCAGGTTTTGTTTCATGCATCACAAATCCCGTGAGGAGAATGAAGCTCGGTGAAGACTTCAGAAGTTATCAGCGCCTGGCGCAAGATTCTTCGAGGCGAGCGGCCCTCGCTCTCGATCGAGATCACCCGCGAGTGTCCTTTGCAATGCCCCGGATGCTACGCCTATGACGATGCGCACCTGGGGGGCGGCGCAACTCTGCGCAGCCTCGCCGACCGCAAGGGTCAGGAGCTCATCGATGGCGTTCTGGCCTTGGTCGACCGCATTCGGCCGTTGCATCTATCCATCGTAGGTGGCGATCCCCTGGTGCGCTATCGCGAGTTGGAAACAATGGTCCCGCTTTTGCTCAATCGCGGAATTCATGTTCAGGTGGTTACCAGCGCGTTCCGGCCTCTCGCCGCAAGTTGGGCGGATCTGCCGCACATGAACGTCGTGGTTTCGATAGACGGACTGCAACCCGAACACGACATCCGCCGCGCGCCAGCGACCTATGATCGGATTCTGAAAAACATCGCGGGCCAAAACATCACCATTCACTGCACCATTACAGGTCAGATGATGAAGCGGCCGGGTTATTTGAGGGAATTTCTCAAGTTCTGGGCTCCCCGCCCGGAGATCCGCAAAATATGGTTCAGCTTGTTCACCCCGCAGCGGGGCGATCAACTGCCGGAAATGCTGGAACCGCAGGAACGGGCGCAGGCCATCGCGGACATGCTCGCTCTGCGGAAGGAATTCCCCAAGTTGGACATGCCGGAGGGAATGATTCGCCAGTTTGCTACGCCTCCGTCAAACCCTCGCGATTGTGTCTTCGCGCTTACCACGCAGACTTTATCGGCCGACTTGAAAACCAAGATCGTCCCCTGTCAGTTCGGCGGCGATCCGGATTGCAGTTCGTGCGGATGCGTCGCTTCCATGGGTCTGGCCGCCGTGGCCGCGCATCGGCTGGCTGGGATCATTCCGGTGGGAGCCATCTTCAAAGCTTCGATCAAGATCGGCCGAGCTCGCTATAAGCCGCCGGTAGTTGACGAACCATTACGGGTACTGGGCTAGGAGGAGAAAGGGATGAGAAGCGATTCGCCGCAGGCCACGCACGTTGAATGTCCGGCTGTTGAACTTCAATCGCTGCGCGAGCTGACTCAGCGGGTAGGAAGCAATCCGCTGTTGGCGCAAGCCAGCACCGGCAACACATCCATAAAGGTGGATGGAGTCCTGTGGATAAAAGCGTCGGGCAGATGGATGGCGGACGCCCGGCAGAATGAAATCTTGATCCCTTTAGAACTTGCGGACGTGCATCAATGTTTGCTGCGGGAGCTCGATCCGGCCGAGCGTTATCCCGGCGCGTCGCTTGAAACCGCCATGCACGCAATATTGCCGCACCCAGTAGTTCTTCATGTTCATTGCGTGAATACCATTGCGTGGGCGGTGCGCAGCGATGCCCGCGCGCAATTGCAGCAGCGACTGGGCGGGTTGCGCTGGCGCTGGGTTCCTTACGTTGAGTCAGGCCTGCCGCTCGCGCGTGCGGTCCGCCACGCTCTTTCCGCCGCTGGCCCCGATATGGACGCAGGTTTGGACGCGGACATATTTGTTCTGGGCAATCACGGCCTGGTAATCGGAGCGGAAAACTGCCGTGCCGCTGAGAATCTCCTTAGCGAAGTGGGCCGCCGCTTAGCCATTTCTCCGCGACAGGCTCATCCCGCCGATTACACCGTTCTTGCGGAAGCTTCCGCGGGCACTCAGTGGGACTTGCCGGATGACGATGCAGTCCATGCGCTGGCTACCGACGCCATTTCACGGGCCATACTCGCGGGAGGCCTGCTGTACCCCTGTCAAGCTATCTTTTCGAACTCGAGTACGCCGGCATTGTTCCGCTCGATTCCGTGTTCCGATTCTCCAGACCAATGGGCGTCGCGATACCGCAGCCGGCCTCTCCTCATGATCGAGGGCCGTGGAGTGCTGATCAGCAGATCCATGACTTCAGCCGAGTGCGCGATGATCAGCGGATTGGCGCAAGTGGTGCAGCGGATCCCGGCGTCCGCCCCCATTCGCTACATGACAGAAGCTGAAATCGCAAGCAGCTCCAGCGCTGTCGCCTACCGCTATCGCGAACTCGCCAATGAGCGGATCGGCGGAGGAGCGGGGGTACCTGCTCTGTCCGCTGCAGCCTCCGGGAAATCGCTGGCCAGCTAAGGATCTTGGCGAGCTAGAACGTTTCCAGCCAGCCTTCCAGGATTTGCCGCGCCAGTGGCGAGCTATCCGCAGCGTGTGGATCTAGCGGGGCGCCCAGGGTAGCGGCATCGCCGCAGTTGACGGATTGAGCGGACCAGTCGACGATCATCTCCGGCGTGATTTCGGGATGGAATTGGATGCCGTAAACCGTGTCGTGGAACCTGAAAGCCTGTTGCCGGCATTTATCGGAGTAGGCCAGGGAAACGGCCCCGGGCGGCAGCATGAAGGTCTCGCTGTGCCAGTGAAAAAACATGCTCGGCGAGGAGAGTCGGCCAAGCACAGGATCACCACTACCAGCGTCAGTGAGATAGACTGGCGCCCAGCCAATCTCCTTTTCGGGATTCCGGTACACGTGGGCCCCCAGGGCTTTGGCGATCAGTTGCGCTCCCAGGCAGATTCCCAGCACCGGCGTCTTGGTATCCAGCGCCTGCTGAATGAAATGGAGCTCGCCCGCCAGCTCCCGATCGTTGGCCGATTGGGGCCCTCCCATTACGATCATGCCATCGTAGGTCCCGAGGTCCAGAACCTCGCCCAAATCGCTATAAGCAAAGGACGTGTGCCGGTCCCGCAGGACCCGTTCGAAGTAGCCCAGATGCTCGAATGGCTCGTGCCGCAAGACCAGCAATGAGCGCACCCCGACCGACGCGGAATCGGGCCCAGAAGTCGGCCTAATATCTGGCCTAAGGTCTGGCCCAAGATCTGACATCGATTCAGCCTACCAGAAAGTCTCGGGTACTACGACCCTTCAGCCGATAAGTAGAGGAGACCCGGTAATACAGCGCCCGTATAATTAAGATTGCAGCTATGAGGATACTGATCGCGGACGACAGCATTGTTTCCCGGCACTTGCTGGATGCAACGTTGCGCCGCTGGGGCTACGAAGTCGTCATCGCCTGCGACGGCAATGAGGCCTGGCGCATCCTGCAGGCCGAAGACGCCCCCAAGATCGCCATCCTGGACTGGATGATGCCGGGCATGACGGGGCCGGAAGTTTGCAGCCGGGTACGGGCGAACCTCAAGGACAAGGATCTCTACACCTATATCCTGTTGCTGAGTTCCAAGAGCCAGCGCGAGGACCTGATTGAAGGAATGGAATCCGGCGCCGACGACTACCTGACCAAACCTTTCGATCAGCACGAGCTGCAAGTCCGGTTGCGGCCGGGATTGCGCATCCTCCAACTGCAGCACGAGTTAATTACGGCGCGCGAGGAATTGCGCGACCAGGCCACCAAGGACTTCCTCACCAGTATCTGGAACCGCTCCTCCATCCTGGATATCTTGAACCGCGAGTTGCAGCGGGGAGTTCGCGAGGGCCGTTCAGTGGGTGTGCTGCTGGCGGATCTGGACCACTTCAAGTCCGTGAACGACACCTACGGCCACTTTGCGGGGGACGCGGTGCTGCGGGAGTTCGTTCGGCGTATGGCGGGAGCGATCCGGCCTTACGACGCGATCGGGCGCTACGGTGGTGAAGAATTTCTGATCGTCTTGCCGGGCTGCGATCCGGACGTAACCGAGAAGCAAGCCGAGCGGATGCGCGCAGCGCTGGCCAATGAGCCCATGTTTTTCAACGAGGAATCGAAGCTGGTCACATGCAGCTTCGGCGCCACGGCCTGGATACCGGGCACGGATCCCGCAGAGGAAGCGCTAATTCGAGTGGCCGACGATGCGCTTTATCGAGCCAAGCGTCAGGGCCGCAACCGGGTAGTATATCTCTCCGCATCCGCATCTGAGACTCCGGCGGAGGCAGTTGCCGCCGGGCAGCAGGAACCCGGCGCGACAGGAAATCGGTAAGTAGTGTTAAGCTGAAAGTCCCCGCTGAGAAGGGGACCAAGAAGTTACGATTCCAGAGTCTTACCTGATCGACGCGGCGAAGGGGAACGGACAACGTTCCCCTTCTCGCTTTTTAGGGTAGGAGAGGCCCATGGCCTGTCTCAATGAGCCCGCACCAATTTCGGAAGCGTGGAACGTATGCGCGAGCCGTTCTAGCCCACTCTAAACGACGCCGCGAACGCGCAACGCTTCGTCGATCAACGCGAATAACTGCTGACGCGTGACCTCCAGCTTCTCATTGGGGTCCGGCATATCTTCGGCCGCCATGGGACTGCCTGGTTCGAAACCGTTCGGAACCTTGACGCCATAGCGTGCCCGTGCTTCAAACAATTTCTCGATCTCCACCCGCGGCAGAACCTTGGGCCCGCCGAGCATCTCCGCCACTAGCGCAATGCGCGCCAAGTGCTCCAGCGTTTCCATGCGGGCGTATGCTTGGCCGACGCTTTCGCCGTAGCATACGGCTCCGTGATTCGCCAGAAGGATCGCGTTGAATTTCGGGACGTAGGGCAGCATCCCATCGACGAGCGCTGGCGTTCCCGGGAGTCCGTACTCGGCCAGAGGAACGGATCCCATCGAGACAATCAACTCCGGCATCAAACCCAAATTCAGCGCGCGGCCGGCCACGGCGAACCCGGTCGAAATCGGCGGATGGGCATGCACCACGGCCTGAACGTCGGGCCGCGTATCGTAAACCGCGACGTGCATCGCCATCTCGGTGGTGCGCTCGCCCGGACCGGAAATCTTGTTGCCAGCGTCATCGCACACGATGAGATCTTCGGGACGCATCCGGCCCTTGCACACTCCGGCTGGAGTCGCGAGGATGCGTTCGCCATCCAGGCGCGCCGTGAGGTTGCCGTCGTTGGCCGCGATCCATCCACGCTCATACATCATGCGGCCGGCGCCGACGATGTCTTCGCGAAGCTGTTGCTCTCCCCGGGCCATGCGTTTTTTATAGTCTAGCAAGCGAGGCAGCGCCGTGCGGCGGACGATGCCCGGTGGGATTATGCCGGGACTTTGCCGATGCGGCCAGAAGCGCGCCGCGACCACGCGGAAACGATCAGCGCAGCCGGGCCCTCCAAACTTCTATCCCAAGGCTTCGTGGAAAGCTTTCTTGCCGGTGAGCACAGCCATCAGGTCGGATTCAGGGTGATGGTTCATGTGCTCGCTCACCACGTTCGACAGGCTATGCTGGCCGGCCCCCATCGAGAGATCCACCGGAATCGCGTGCGGCTTTCCAAACAGGCTGGGAGTTTCAGCGGCTACGTTGGTAATCGCGCAGCAGCGGTCCTGCCACACTCGGATGCCGAAATGGCTCTTGAGGACTTGCCGGCCAGCGCCGTAATCCTGCCAGTAATCGATCGAGGCGCGGTCCGCGCTGACGGTCCTCATCTGTTATTTAGCGCTTGGTTTTTAGAAGCGTCAGGACTTCCGCGCGCTGTTCCACGCTCAAGCCCCACATTTCGGAGCCATGGGAGCGGCCGATCAATACGTTTCCCGCCACGTCATCAAACAGTGCGTTGGATTTGAAGCGCCGCCCGTCCTCGTTTACTTGAGCCGTATAGCCGTCGCCCAGTTGCGGATCGTAAGCTTCAAAGTGCCCGCCTACTTCCTGGCGCGATTGCTGGAAGCAGATGGGGCCGTTGGATTTGGTGACGCCACAGGTCCCATCCACCGCTACCAGAATGTATTCGTGTACTTTTGCCATGTGATTTTGTGTAGAGCGCTAGTAGCGGCTGCCGCGGCGAGCGCCGCCATAACCGCCACCGCCAGTGCGCTCGGTTTTCGGCCGGGCTTCATTGATGGTGAGGGCTCGTCCGTTGAGTTCGGTGCCACTGAGGGCGGCGATGGCTCGTTCCGCTTCGCCGTCGTTGGTCATTTCGACGAATCCGAATCCCTTCGGCTGACCGGTATCGCGGTCGGTGACAATGCTGACGCGCTCGACGGCGCCATAAGCTTCGAACATGGACCGTACCGCGTCTTCCGTCGCGGTGAAGCTCAGGTTTCCTACAAAGATATTCTTCATGGTCTCCCTTTCGAATGAGCTGAGCTGCGAATCGCGGCAGGAGTCGGAAGGGAGCGGATTGTACCGGACGATGCGATAGATGCCAAAATCAGCGGGCCCGTAGCTACAACTCTATAGTCGCACGAACTCGCAGGGGAACGGGCGCGCGGTTTCCCTGCCGCGCATTACAGACTGCGATACAGGCGCTGATATTGCACCGCCGCCGCATCCCACGAAAAATCTTTGGCCATCCCGCGGCGCATTCTTTCCAGCCAGCCGGGACGGTCCGACCAGGCCACCAGCGCCTCCCGGATCGCTTCGAGCAGCGCCTCCGGCGTGTACTCGATGAATTTGAAACCCGTAAGCTCGTCCACCGTATCTTCGAGCCCGCCCGTCGCGCGGACGATAGGCACCGTGGCGTAGCGCAGACTATACAACTGGCTCAAGCCACAAGGCTCGTACCGGCTGGGCATCAGGAACATGTCGGCGCCGGCTTCGATGCGGTGCGCAAGACCTTCGTCGTAGCCCACCTCGACCGCGAATTTCTCTGGATGAGCCTTCGCCATCGCGCGAAACATCGCTTCAATCGGAGCCTCTCCCGAACCGAGTACGACCATGGCAAGATCCATCGCGGCCAGCTCGGGGACGATCTCCTCCAACAGATCGAAACCCTTCTGTCCAGCGAAGCGTGAGACGATCCCGATCAACGGCCGCGCTTCATTCTGAGGTAGTCCGACTTCCTCCATCAGGGCGCGTTTCGCGAGCCGTTTTCCCGAAAGATCCTGTGCCGAATACGGAAACTTCGAATAAGGATCTATATCGGGACTCCACTCTACATAATCCACACCGTTGAGAATCCCGGTGATCTTCGCCGCGCGATCACGCAGCACGCCATCCAGGCCGGCTCCATATTCAGGAGTCTGAATCTCGCGCGCATAAGTGGGGCTTACCGTGGTGATCGCATCCGACCACACGATGCCGGCTTTGAGAAAACTCAGCTCTCCCCAGAATTCCAGCCCGTTGGGATGAAACAGCGCTGGACTGATTCCCAGATCGCTGAGGCTAGCAGCCGGAAAGTTACCCTGATATCCCAGGTTGTGAATCGTGATGACGGTTTTCGCGCCGGCGAAGTCGGGATCCGAACCATGGTTCTCGCGCAGATACGGAGCCAGCAGCCCTCCAGGCCAATCGTGCGCATGGAAAATGTTGGGTCTGAATATGCTCCGCCCGATTTCGAGCGCGGCTTGGTTCAGCAGCGCAAAACGAATGTGATTATCGGGGTAAGCGGCGATGCCTTCCTCGCCATAGATACCCGCGCGCCCGTAAAGCGGCGGGCAATCGACAAACAGATAGCGCACGCCTTCGCGCTCCACTTGATCGATCCCTGCGGTGAACGCATTCGGACCCACCGAGAGCCGCATTCCGTCGGAGATCCGCGTGGACCCATGGAGAGGAATGCTTGCATAGCGCGGCATCACAACCGCGACCTCTTCGCCGAGTTTCGCGAGGGCCGGCGGCAATGCACCTAAAACATCGGCCAGCCCGCCCGTTTTCGCGAAGGGCGCGGCTTCCGAAGTAATCATCAGGATTCGCGACATAGCAGATGCTTTTGAACCTTGCCCAGCGCATTGCGCGGCAGCTTCTCGATGGATTCAAACCGTCGCGGGATTTTGAAGGAAGCCAGCTTCTCGCGGCAGCGCATTTCGAGCGAGCCGGGATCGCCGCTCCCGTTTTTCCAAACTACATACGCCACCGGGATCTCGCCGCGCACGCGGTCGGCCTCCGCCACCACCGCCGCTTCCTCCACTTCCGGTTGCTCCATCAGGAATTCCTCGATCTCCCTGGGATAGATGTTGAAACCGCCGGATATGATGAGGTCGCTCTTGCGGCCGCTAAGCGTGATGTATCCGTCCGCCGAGAGCGATCCAATGTCGCCGGTCTTGAACCAGCCATCCACAAACGCGGCTGCGGTGGCTTCTTCGCGCTTCCAATACCCCGGGAAAACGTTAGGGCCTTTCAGCCATAGCTCTCCGGTCTCGCCCTCCTCCACCGGATTCCCGTCGATTCCCACGATCTTCACAATGACGCCGGGCAGCGGCAGGCCTACGCTTCCCGGACGGCGCTCGCCCTCATACGGGTTCGACATATTCATCAGCGTCTCGGTCATGCCGTAGCGCTCGAGAATTGTGTGGCCGAAGAGCGCGCGGAATTCTTCAAGGATCTGTGCCGGCAAGGGCGCCGAGCCTGATACGAACAAGCGCATGCATTGGCCAATCTCGAACGCCTGCAGCGGAGGCGTATCGAGCAAGCGCACATACATCGCAGGCACGCCAAAAAAAAGCGTTGGCTTGAAGTCCAGGAATTGCGCCACCGCGGTTGTGTGATCGAAGCGCTCCAACAAACGCATGCGGCATGCCGCCATCAGCCAGCAGTGCAAGCCATTGCCGAGCGCGTGCACATGAAACAGCGGAGGCGCCAGCAGCAGACGATCGGCCGGCGTGATCTTCCAGGCCTGGATTAAACTCGCGCCATTCACGGCGAAATTGTTGTGGGTCAACATCGCGCCCTTCGAGACGCCCGTGGTCCCCGAAGTGTAAACCAGCGCTGCGGTATCTTCTCCGTCGATCGCCATTTCGGGAAGCGCTGCACCTGATTGCAGCGCAGCCTCCGCCAGCAGATCAGGGATCTCGGCCGCCGTCACCAGCAGCTTAGCTTCAGCGTCGCTGAGAATATGCGACATCTCGCGATCCCGATACAAAATATTGATCGGGACGAAGATCACGCCGGTCTTAATGCAGGCGAGATACAGATCGATCATCTCGATCGAGTTCGCCAGGTAAACGCACAGCCGGTCGCCCTTCGTGAGCCCGCGCGCCGCGAGCGCCCGCGCCATACGATTGCTTCGCGCGTCGATTTCACCGAAAGTGTAGACCGACCCGGCCCACTCCAGTGCCTCCTGTTCGGCCCGATGTTTGAAGGTCAGGTCAAACCAGTTGCCCAAGTTCATGTGGCGAGTCTCATGCGGCGGCGTAGACCGCCCGCTCGAAATCTCCCAGCAAGCCCATGGCTTCCTTGTCGACGAAAGGCAGGAACTGCATCATGATAACGGCGCAGATTTTGCGTTTGGGATCGATCCAATAAAACGTGTTCGCAATTCCCGCCCACGCAAGACTGCCCGCCGAGCGCCCGCCAGTATAAGGAGTCGTGTTGATCAGGAAGCCCAGACCCCATTTTTCGGTGGCGCCCGGCTGCATATCGACTTCACTCGATCGGTCAGGGATGTACGTCTTCAGCTTACCGGCGCTGAGCGCACCGATCTGATTGGTGCTCATCTGTTCCACCGTCTTGGGATGCAGGACCTGCCGGCCGTCGGCCGCGCGTCCGCGCCGCAGAATCATCTGCGTGAACTTGATGTAATCCGCGGAAGTCGAATACAGGCCGCCACCACCATTGAAGGCCTTCGGAGGTGCGGGCAGCACGCGAGGCTCTTCTTTGAGCGAGCCATCCGGCTGGCGGTCATAGCGGCTCACCAGCCGATCGAACTTTGCAGCTGGAACGATGAAGGAAGTGTCCTGCATTCCCAGCGGCTGAAGAATATTGCTCTGGAAGTATTGTTCCAAAGTCTGGCCACTCACAATCTCGACCAGCCTGCCGGACCAATCCGCCCCATAGCCATACTGCCAACGCGCGCCCGGCTCGAACATAAGCGGAGGCAGAGGAGCCACGCCCGAAGGAACCGCGCCGCCGGCTTTCTCATACCGCTGCATGTCGCCGCTCCAAGTGTCGTAGCACAGGCCCGACGTATGGGTGAGCAAATGTTTAAGCGTGACCGGAGTGCGCGCGGGCCGCAGCACCGGTTTGCCGCTTGCGTCGTAGCCGTCCAGCACCTGCAGCTTGGCGAATTCCGGAACAAGTTTGGAGACCGGCTCGTCGAGCTTCAGTTTGCCTTGCTCCACCAGTTGCATCGCGGCGACGGAGGTAACCGCCTTGGTCATGGAGGCGATGGCGAAGATGGAATCGGGCGCAACCTTCATGCCTGAAGCACTGTCGCGAGTTCCGAAAGCGCCCTGGTAAGTGATCTTGCTGTCGGTCGCGACCACCGCCGTGACGGCGGGAATTTTTCGGCGCTCCATCCCGCCGCGCAGCGTGTCGTCGATACTGACAGCGCCGCCGAAACTGCGGACAGAAGCGCCTAGCGCGAGGGCCAGTTGTGAGAATTCGCGGCGGTTGATATTAGGCATGGCGGTGACTCCATCCCAAAGGGTATCGCAGGCGGGTGGGTTCGGGGGACAGCAACGCGACTATCGCTGGTACTCTCAAGTCAAGATGAGCGATCAGAGTGTACTCTTCGTTTGGATTTTCAGTGGAGCGAAGAAGCATTTTCCGGGTGGCGTCTTCACACGACGTGATGTGGCAGAATCTTGGATCACGAAAAACCACTTCATCGGGGCCCTAACTCTCTATCCAGTGGACGTCGGCGCTTACGAATGGGCGTTTGACAAGGGGCTGTTCCATCAACGTAAGCCTCACGAGTCTGAACCCGAGTTCATCGGCGGATTCTCGGATGCAGGAATGGAGCATTACCACTACGAAGAGGGCGAACGCCAGAGTAAATGAAACAGGGGCGACGGCCACAAGGGCGTGCGCCGAAGCGCGATCAGTCGTTCACGTCGATGTTTTCCACAAAGCAGCTCTGGAAGGCGCGGTCGAGCACGTCTTCAGTAAGCACCCTGGGGAGGCTTTCGAAATTGATGATGTCGACGCCGTGCATGATCACGTCGCGCGGGTGGCAGCGCCGGAAGCGCTTATCGCCGGCGACATAGTGCTTCTCGATGAACCCGTCCACCACTTCCTCGGAGCATTCCAGTTTTTTGGACTCGGAGAAGCGCCGGAAGATATGCGTGAATTCGGCCCGCTTGGGGCTGCGCAGGAACATCTTGTATTGAATACGGCGCAGGAACGCTTCGTCGCCCAACTGATCCGGCCGCAGGTTGGTGGAGAAGATCAGGAACGCCTCAAACGGCACCGTCATCTTCCCGCCCGCGTGGAAACTCAGATAGTCGATGTGGCGCTCCATGGGAACGATCCACCGGTTCAGAATTTCCGCCGGGTTAGCTTTTTGGCGGCCAAAATCGTCGATCAGATAGATTCCATTGTTGGACTTCAACTGAAACGGCGCATCGTAAACCTTGGAGTGCGGGTTATAGCTCAGATCCAACATATCCAGCGTGAGTTCGCCACCGGTGATGATAAACGGCCGCCGGCACTTGAACCAGCGCGCGTCGTAAGGCATCTCGGTCGAGAGAGCAGACATCTCACTTTGCTGATCGTCAATCTTCTGGTGATAGATCGGATCGTACAACTGAATAATGTTGCCCTGGCACTCCAACGCGTAGGGCATAAAGATCGGTTCGGTGTTCACCTTAAACAGCGATTCCGCAAGCGCGGTTTTTCCATTCCCGGGTTGGCCGTAAATCAGAAACGATTTACTCGCATTCACGGCCGGTCCAATCTGCGCGAGAATGTCGTCCTCGACCACCAGGTGTTTGAACGCCTCCACCAGCGTCTGGGGGCTCAGCCAGTTGTCGGCCAGTTTCTGTCGCCGAACCACCTCGGCGTATTGATACAGCGGCACCGGTGCAGGACCGGCATATTGATTGTTGGACAGATGCTCACGCGCCAGATTGCGTCCCGATTCCGTGAGCGCAAAAATCCCCGACATATTTCCCATGCCGAGAGACTTCCTCACCCCGACGTAGTGCTGCCGCTTCAAGTTCTCCAGCAAGTCGTCAATCAGGCTGAACGAGAGGCCCAGTTGGCTGGCCATTTCGCGGCCCAGCATTTCACCCCGAAAATACAAATACTTGAACAGCAGCTGCTCGACTATGGATGGCGGAATCGCAAGTTCTTCCAGGGACTCAGGTACGGGGGGCAGGATTCCACTCGCGGTGCTGCGTGGATTCTCGGTTTCGATAGAGTCTGCGACGGCGCTCACTGGATAGTGTCCTCTTGATCCTATCGGCCGTTTGAGGACGGTTCTATATACCGTTGGCGCGCGGTACGGGGTGAGCTCAAGTACTGCCGATAATCGAAGCTTTTTGGGCGTTTTCCGTCACTAAACGGCCATCGTACAACTGGATGGAACGGTCGGCGCAACTGGCGTAACGCGGGTCATGCGTGACCATGCAGATGGTGGCGCCGGCGCGATTCAATTCGCGCAGCAGATCCATCACCTGCTCGCCGTTGGCGGAATCCAGGTTGCCGGTGGGTTCGTCGGCCAGCAGAATGGACGGGTCGCCGGCCAGCGCGCGCGCCACCGCCACCCGCTGCTGCTGACCTCCGGAAAGCTGGGATGGAAAGTGCTTCATGCGATGCGACATCCCCACGCGCTCCAGAGCCGCTTGCACCTTGCGCTTGCGTTCGTCGCCTGCCATGCCGCGATAGGTGAGCGGCAGCTCGACGTTTTCATACACCGTGAGATCGCCGATGAGATTGAATGCCTGAAAGATGAAGCCGATTTCGCGATTGCGGATGCGCGCCCGCTCCGCCAGCTTGAGCCCTTGCACCGGACGATTGTTCAGAATGTACGTTCCATCCGACGGCGTATCGAGCAGCCCCAGAATCGCCAGCAGCGTGGACTTCCCGCAGCCGGAGGGGCCGGAGATGGACACGTATTCGCCCTTTTGAATGTCCATCTGGATTCCCGCCAGTGCGTGGGTCTCCACTTCGTCGGTTACGAATACTTTAGTGACGCTGTCTAGGTGAATGAGGGGTTCGGGCATGGGACCTCTTCTTCAATTCAAACGTACGCGGGAAGCTTGCTCTTGCGCCGCCATGTCGGACAGAATGACGCGGTCGCCCTCCTTCAATCCGTCGGCGATTTCGATGGCGTTCACGGAAGCTCGGCCGAAGCGCACGGGCACACGCTCGGCGCCTTTGCCGTCGGCGTCGATGCGGAACAAGCTACCGGCGCTGGCGGGCTGCGCGAATACCGGACGGCCCACGTAGAGCACGTCGGCCAGGCGCTCAAGTTCGATGGTTCCGTCGACGCTCAAATCCGGCACGGCGCCTCTCGGCAGCGCGCCGTCCAGCTTGCAATCGACGGTGCGAGTCCCGTTGACGATAGACGCATCGATGCGAATTACGTGCGCGGTGACGATTCCGTTGCGAGTGTCGATCTGGGCGCGCTGCCCAAGCACAATGTCCTTGGCCATGGTCTCGGGGATCTGCAACCGCGCCATCAATTTTCGGGGCTGCGCGACTTTCGCCAGCACGTCGCCGGGTTTCACGCGCTGTCCTACTTGTAGAGTCATCTCCTGCATGCGGCCGTGGATGCCGGCGCGGATGGTGAGCTCGTCCAGTTGTCTCTTTTTCAGCTTGTAGGTGGCCCGCAGCTTCTCAACTTGAACTTTCTGCGATTCGATCTGCGCCTGCACAGACTCCTTAAAGATGTCGAGCTTCTGCTTTTCCATCTGGAAGCGGGTGGTCGCCTGTTCCCATTTGGCCACCGCCAGACGCATGTTAATCTCGGGTTCCAGCTGGGCCTTGAATAACTGCTCTTCTTTATCCTTGTTGATATCGTCCTGTTTCAGATCGCCCTGGGCCGCGGCCACGGCGGCCTGCTGATCGAAGGTCTGACTTTGCAGTTTGACCCGCAGGTCTGCAAGATTCGCTTCGGCCTGCTTGGTCTGCCATTCGTAATCGACAGCGTCGGCTTCCATCTGGGGATTGGTAAGCACCAGCAGGACGGTGTTGGGCATCACATCGTCGCCCGAGCGCGCCAGAATGCGGCTGACCTGGCTGTCGAAAGCGGCTTGAAACCACAGAATGTCTTCGGGGACCAGCGTGCCCAGACCGCGCACGTCGCGCACCATGGGGCCGCGCTTCACAACGTCGGGCCATATGGTGGAAGCCTCCACCGCGGGGACTGCCGGCTTCATCAGGCTGACTCGCCAGCCGGCCAGGACGACAGCCGCCGTGATCAGCGTCAGGTAAATCACCCGGCGGATCATTTTTCTTTTCCCGACGCCTTCGCGCTTAACGTCCATATGAGGTTTTGAAACTCGCGTTCATCCTTTATACGTTCGAGTAGCCAGAATGTTCCACAATTTGCTACATTACCCCAATCATACGGGAAATACGGCATTTATCAAGCAGGATTTGTGGTGATAGGAGCCCCGGCCCCATCGATCACCGAACCTCCTCGACCTATCGGCGGCGGCGTCAAAACTCGCCACTACCAAACGAACCCAAGGCAGTCGCTGCACAGCTGGATTCCAGGCTCCACTGCAAGGAATCGCATACAGATCCTTGGAGCACCGCCGGGAAAGGAGGTAAGTACCTGAGCCTTTAAGTGAAATAATCGCCATGAAACGAGTCATTCCCATCGCAGTGCCTCCAGGGGGTTGATCCGGGTCGCGCGGCGGGCGAGCAGGCAGCAGGCGAGAAGGGCGACTGTCATCAGCAAAACCGGCACGGGGATGTGTTACTCATCGTGCAGAGTCGTGGACGGATCGATACGCAAGGCTCGCAGGGCCGGCGACAGGGTCGCCAGGACCGAGACAAGCGCGAAACCTGCAAGGCCAGTGGCGAAGCCGACGACATCCATGGCCTCCAGCTTATATAGAACGATTTGGCTGCGGACCAGCCGCGAAAGAATCGCCGCCAAAACCAAGCCCGCGACAGCCCCGGCCACCGTAGGCTTGGCGTTTTGGCGCAGCAGTACATTGAGAATATGACGCGGACCCGCGCCAAGCGCCATACGGATGCCGAGTTCGCGCTTTCTCTGGGCCACTGTGAACGCAACCAGCGCGTACATGCTGGCCGCGGCGAGAGTTGTGGCGACCGACCCAATGGAACCGATAAGGATGACCAACCCCCTTTCCGCTTCGAGAAGATTGTCGTGCGACGTCCGCATGAGCGTGACCGAGACCGTTTCGTTGACCGCCGCGGCGGAACCCGGAATCATGCGCACCAGCGGCGCGGGATCGCCCGGAGTATGGAGGATCAGGGCGGTCCGTTCAAGATCCGGGCCCTCCATCGGCACATAGGCCTCGATGGAGTCGGCATCCGTGAGGAGATTCGCGCCGCTGTCTTTGACGATTCCCACCACCGTACGCTGGGCGCGAGCTAGCTGCCACTGCTGGCCCAGCGGATCCTGAGCGGGCCACACGGCGCGTGCGGCCGATTCGCTCACAATGATGACGCCCTGCTCTCCGGGCAAGAACGTCCGGCCGCGCACGACCGGCAACCCCATTACCGTAAAATACGACGGGGCCACGGCGTTGCGATATACCGGTGGCAGCCCCGGCAAACTGTCGATGATCGGGCGCCTGCCGAGCGGTGGGACCACTGCTGCCGTGACACCCGCAACGCTGGGTAGGGCGGAGAAACGCGTCGAGAGCGCATTCAGCTTGTCTTGTACCACGGGCGCGGCGAGGTTACGCCCGTCGAGTTGTGGATAGATCACGAGCATGTCGCGATAGTCAAATGCCAGGGGGAGAGATGCGCTCGAGATGGCGCTCCGCGCCAGGATGCCCGAGGCGATGAGTAGCACGCAGCTCACCGCGGCCTGAATCCCCACCAAACTTTGCCGCAGATGTATCTTGCGCTGATTGAGGCGGACCGATTGCAGAGCAGAAGGCAGACCGAAGGCAATGGCGGACACCATGGTCAGAACCAGCGCGGCGATGAGAATCGGCCAACCGATCGTGAGCCGCAACGTGTGTGGCGAGTCCATCGCGTTCAGGAGCAGACGGACAGCAGCAGCGCCGAATCCCAGGCCGGCGGCGGCGCCGAGGAGGGCAAGCAGGAAGTTCTCCGTCATCAGTTGCCGCAACACTCGGGCGCGGCTGGCGCCAATCGCCATGCGGATATCGATTTCCCGCCGTCGCGCCAGGCCGCGCGCCAACAGTATGTTTCCCAGATTGGCGCACGCGGAGAGCAGCACCAGCAGAATCATCACGAAGAATACGGCGACGGCGGGTCGGCTGCGGACGACCTGGACGATCGATTGCTGCACCAGTTGGCCCTCAAGTTGTTCATCATCTCTGAAATACCGGGGTTGCTGGCGAGCCAGTTCGCGCGTAAGCGAGGTGAGTTCCACCGCGCCAGCAGCCTGCGAGACCGCGGGCTTCAGCTTGCCGAACAGCGCCTCGCTGGGGCGCGTAAAGTCCTGTTGAAGCGTGGGTGTGCCGGCCATCAGCAACGGGCGCATCGAGACGGGGAACCACACCTCGCTCATGCGGCCGAGGAGGCTCCGTGGAAAGCTGTACGGCAGCACACCGACAATCTGCACGGGCCGGTTATTGATGCGGACGATGCGGCCAATCACGTTGGGATCGGCGCCCCAATGATTGCGCCAGTAGTCATACCCCAAGGCGGCCACTGGCTCTGCCCCGGGTTGCGCATCCTGCGCGTCGACCAGGCGCCCCCATGCGGGGACAATGCCGAGGCTGGCGAAGTAATTGGGCGAGACCAGCGTCGAGCGCACGGCCGCATCCCCTTCCACGACCACGTCAAAGGTGCTGTCTTCCGAAATCAACCACGCAAAGGATCGACTGTGCGTTTGATAGAACTCCACCGCGCCATGCGGGAATCCAGGCGACGGTCCGCGCCGGGAGTTGCGGGTTAGGTGCAGCACCGAATCGGCGTCCCGAATGTCGAGGTAGTGGAAGATGATGGCGTCGAAAACCTGAAACTCCGCCAGGTTCACGCCCACGCCGAGCGCGAGTACGGCGACCGCGCCGAGGGTAAATGCTGGCGCGCTTCCCAGGACCCGCGCACCGTAGCAAAGGTCTTGCCAGAGATCCTCGATCCAGCGCGTCCCGCGCGCGTCGCGGCATTCTTCTTTCAGCTGCTCAACGCCGCCGAATTCCAGTCGGGCGCTGCGGCGGGCTTCGGGCTCGCTCATGCCGGCGCGAAGGTTTTCGGCCACTAGCCCGTCGAAATGGAAGCGCAGCTCGGCATCCAGGTGCCGCTCCATCTCTCCACGATGCACGAGCCGACGCCACCAGTTCATCCATTCGCCTCGCTGGATTCCAAAATCAGGCGGACCGCCTTCGCCAGTTGCTTCCAGCTCTCGGTCTCGGACTTGAGCTCGGTGTGCCCCTTGGCGGTCAGGCGATAGAACTTGGCTTGGCGGCCCGTTTCGCTGTCCTTCCACTCGGCCGCGAGGAGTCCGCGGTTTTCCAAACGATGCAGCGCCGGATACAGCGAGCCTTGCTGAACCTGCAACACCTCGCGCGAGATCTGCTGAATGCGCTGCGCGATGGCGTAGCCGTGGATCGGCCCTAGCGTGACTACTTTCAGAATCAGCAGGTCCAGCGTTCCCTGTGGCAGATCGGACTTAGGTGGAGTTACGGATACCTCGGACTTCTACATATACATCAGGATGTGTAGAAGTGCAAGGGGTGGTTTCTATTCCGCCCGCAGGGCCTCGAGCGGCACCGTTCTGGCCGCGCCGCGCGAAGGCACATAGCTGGCGGCAACCGCAGCGGCGATGACGGCGCAAGCGACCGCGGCGTACGTCACTGGATCCATCGCGCTGACGCCAAACAGCAGCGATGTCATCAGCCGCGTGGACGCTACCGCGCCAGCCAGCCCCAGCACAACGCCGACTAGAGCCAGGCGCAATCCACGGTTAACGAACATGTTTACCACCTGCGATTCACTGGCCCCTAATGCCGTGCGGATGCCAATCTCCTTTGTCTTTTGCGTCACGGAGTACGAGATCACGCCGTAAATCCCGATCATCCCCAGCAGCAGCGCCATGCCGCCGGCGAGCGCCAGCATCACCATCGTGAAGGAGACTCGCGCCATGGATTTCTTATAAATGTCTTGCTGTGTGGCGACGTCGGCCACCGGCAAATCCGGGTTCACCGACCATACCGCCTGCCGGATCTCAGCCGCCAGTTGCTCGCTGCCCGCGCGCGGGGTGCGCAGCGCAAACGCCATCGGGAACCGAATCACGTGTACCGGATCGCCCCAGAATTGTTTCATCATCAGCGGCCAATACACGATCGTAGGCGCTTTCTTATTGGCGCCGTCGTCCAATTCGTTGCCGGCCACGCCGATGATCTCGTGCCAGTCATCCTTGCTGTTCTCGCGAATGCGCTGGCCCAGGGCGGCCGTGGGATTTCCCCAATACTCGCGCGCAAAATTTTCAGAGATGAGTGCCACCGGGGTGAGGTTATAGATGTCCGTCCAAGTAATGTCGCGGCCGGCGATCAACGGGTTGCCTACTGTTTTGAAAAACCCGGGCGAAATAAATTTGAAGCGGCGTATGGGCGGAAGGTCGGATTCCGCATACGCGCGGTCTTTGGCGAAGATAAGGTCGTTGCTGTGGCGGTTGTCCATGGTCATGGAGCTGGAAATTCCGGCATCGGAGACGCCCGGAATCTGACGCAGTTTTTCCAGGATCGCCTGTTGCAGCCGCGCCACGCGCTCGGGTTCCTTCACCTCCATCGAGGGTATGGCGATCCGCAATATTTGAACCTGTTCCGGCCGCGTGAATCCGGGAGCTTGCCGCTCGAGCGCCCAGAACGTGCGGATCATCAGACCGGAACCGATCACCAGGACCAGCGCCAGCCCTACTTGAACGATCACCAGTCCGTTCTGGATTCGATGACGCTCGCGGCTCTGACTGAACGACCGGCTTCCCTGCCGCAGGCTGGTGGCGGGCCGCAAACCGGCATAGCGGAACACCGGGATCAGACCGAATAGCAGTCCCGACGCAATGGAAGCCGCTAGTGCGAACAGCACGGTGCGCGTGTCGATGGCGATTTCGTCCAGCCTGGGAAGGCCCGCGGGCGCGAGCGCGACCAGCAGCTTTAATGCGCCATACGCCAGACCCACGCCGGCCACTCCGCCCAGCAGCGCCAAGACCACGCTTTCCGATAGCAGCTCGGCGGCGATGCGATTCCAACCTGCGCCTAGCGCGGAGCGGATCGCCAACTCCTGCTGCCGCGCCTCCGCGCGCACCAGCATCAGGTTGGCGACGTTGGCGCAGGCGATGAGCAACACCAGGCTCACGGTTCCCATTAACACCCAAAGAACGCCGCCAACATCGCCGATCAAATCCTTCGCGAAAGGGCGCGCGTTGGGACCGAATCTCGCCGTCTCAAAAAGGTGCGCGTTGAAACCGGGCGGTGGAGGAAATGACGTGAGCACCATGGGCAGCATGCGCGCGACATCGGCGTTCACCTCCGCCACGGTGATGCCGGGCTTCATGCGCGCGACTCCCCGATAGCTGAAGTTGCCAAGAAATGTTTTGTTGCGGTCGAGGCGCAGCGGCAGCAAGAGGGAAAATTTGTAATCCAGGAAGCGGAAGTCGCGCGGCATGACGCCGATCACGTCGCGCGCGTCGCCATCCACTAGAATGCGCCGACCGATCACAGAGCGGGCTCCGCCAAATTTGCTTTGCCAGTAGCCATAAGCCAGCATCACCGTCTTAGCGCTTCCCGGCAGATCGTCCTTGCGTTCGAACCAGTGTCCCAGCAGCGGCGGGACGCCCAAAATCGGCAGAGTGCCGTCGGTCACCTCGATGGTCTGCACCTGCTCGGGCTGCGCGAGCCCAGTGACGCTCGCGCTGCGATTGTTGTACAGACCTATGTCAACGAGAGTCCGGTTCTGATCCCGATAGGTGAAGTAATTCGAAGGTGACTGCTCGAGGTCCGGAATGTTTATGCCCTGAGCCGTGTGCCACATTCCCACCAGTTCGTCCGGCTTGGAATACGGCAGCGGCTTCAGCAAAACACCATTGATCACGCTAAAAATCGCGGTGTTCGCGCCGATTCCGAGCGCAATCGTCAACACCGCGACCGAGGCAAAGCCGGCGGTCCGGGATAGACGCCGGATGATTTCGGGCAGGCGCTGAAGCCAGTATGCCATTTGGCGGTACTTGGTTTCTTATACGGATTTGTTTCGATTGTGTTCCGAAAACTTCGGGCAAATGCAGTTGTTTTCGAAAATTTGGAGCGGGAGACCGGATTCGAACCGGCGACATCGACCTTGGCAAGGTCGCACTCTACCAGCTGAGTTACTCCCGCATAGCAGGCGACAGGACCCATTGTCGCGCCCTCACCACGCATTGTCAAATGAACCTGAAGAGTGCTGAAACACCTTATTCATATAATGTTCAATGTTTTATTTGATCACCTATATCTTATTGAAAATAGTGGACTTAAAAAACTATAAGATATATATTGCATACGGATTTTTTGTGCTATTCTTGAATTCCGCGAAAGACGGTTGGCTGTTCGAAATACCCCTCGGCAACCGCCCGAGCACGACGATTCCAGAAACAGAATCGGTAACGGAACGTAGGTTTTCCACAGACGGTGGAAAACTTGTGGGAAATTTGTGTGTCGGAGAACATCATGACTGGAGAAATGATTGCATTGGCCAACCCTTGGGAGCAGATTAAGGCGCGGTTGACCACCAGGATCAGTGCGCGCGCCTATGAAGACTGGGTAACTCGAACGGCGTTCGATGGCTCAGACGGCGGCGTGTTGCGGGTTAACGTTCCCGACCAAGTCACCAAGACCTGGATGGAGCAGGAATACGCCGAAGACATCCGCGAGACTATTCGCGAGTTGAATCTCCCGGTGGAACGCGTGGTCTACACCGCGCAGCCGTCCGGTGTAGCCACCAGTGTAACGGGGGCGCCTGCGGGGTTATCTCAGGAACCTATATTTGCATCTCCCTCCAGCCAGCTCAATCGCAAATTCCGTTTCGATAATTACGTGGTCGGCTCCTGCAATCAGTTCGCGCATGCGGCGGCTCGCGCGGTGGCCAACAGTCCTTCGCGTACCTACAATCCGCTGTTCATCTATGGCGGCTCGGGTATGGGGAAGACTCACCTGATGCACTCGATTGGCACGGCGCTCTCCGAGCAGTACGCCTCAATGCGCGTCGTCTACACCTCCAGCGAGCGCTTCATGAACGAGATGATCAATTGCATCAAGACCGATCGCATGCCGGCCTTCCACCGCTACTATCGGTCGGCCGACGTGCTGTTGATCGACGACATCCATATCCTGGCCGGCAAGGAACGCACGCAGGAAGAGTTCTTTCACACCTTCAACGAGCTCTACGAGCACCAGAAGCAGATTGTTGTCTCTAGCGACACCACACCCAAGAGCACGCCTGGTTTAGTGGACCGCTTGCGCTCGCGCTTCGAATGGGGCTTGATGGTGGACATCCAACCGCCGGACGTCGAAACCAAGATGGCCATTCTGGATAAGAAAGCAGAACTCGAAGGCGTCAGTCTGCCGGAAGACGTGCGGGTTTATATCGCCACGAAAACCAAGTCAAATGTTCGTGAGTTGGAAGGCGCTCTTGTGAAACTGGTGGCCTTCTCTTCGGTGATGGGGACTCCGATCACACTGGCGATGGCTCAGCAGGTCTTGAAGCATCTGATCCCGGGACAAGAGAAGCGCATCACGATGGATTCCGTTCTCCGCGCCGTCGCCGACCAGTTCCAACTTCAGCCGGCCCAGCTAAAGCAGAAAACCAATACGCAGAAAATAGTGTTTCCGCGGCAGATCGCCATGTATCTGATCAAGGAATTGACGCACTCTTCGTTACCCGAGATCGGACGCGTTTTTGGAGGCAAGCATCACACTACTGTGCTGCATTCCATCCACAAAATAGACGAGCAGCGCCAAAAAGACGCGGATTTGAACCGCCTGATCCACAACGTAATTGACACCATACATTGAGGTTATTTGGCTTATCCTCAATGTTCCTGTGCGCCTGATTGTGGAGAGCTGTGGAACAAATCAAGCGCTCCAAATCATGCAGCGTGGCTTACCCGGGAACCCACAACTTGTGATGACTTTAACCCTACGATCTTGCTATAATTTAGGGAGAAATCAACGTTTCAACAGCCCCTATGAATCTGGTTCTTCTACAACTCTATTGAGAGAAGAATACAGAGAGAACAATCGCGAAGGAACCGTGCATGGAATTCACCGTCAGTAGGGCCGATCTCGTGCGGGAGCTGAACCTCTCGCAAGGTGTAGTCGAGAAGAAAACCACCATTCCAATTTTGTCGAATGTGTTGGTCGAGGCGGATGGAGATCGTATTCTACTCACCGCAACGGATCTCGAATTAGGAATCCGCTGCTCTTGCGCGGCGCGCGTGAAGAAGTCCGGTGCGGGAACCATTCCAGCGCGCCGCCTTCTCGACTATGTACGACTGTTGCCTGACTCTGACGTGCAAGTGAAGGTCGGTGATAATCACTGGGCGAATCTGGTTTGCGGCCGCTCGAAGACACGCATCGCCGGAATGTCGCGCGATAGTTTTCCTGAGTTGCCGGAGATGCCGGAGCAGTTGGCGGAGATTCCAATCGGCGTCCTGGGAGCCATGATCGCCAAGACAGTGTTTGCGATTTCAAGCGAGGAGTCGCGTTTCACGTTGAACGGTGCGTTGCTGGTACTGCGTAAGGGCGGCATTGTGATGGTGGCGACGGATGGCCACCGTTTGGCGATGGTCGAAAGTTCCGGTGAACTACCAGGCGTAACTTCCGCGTTTCGTGCGTTGTTGCCGAGGAAAGCGATGCTTGAGTTGCAGAAGCTGGCTAGCGATTCGGATCCCGCGGCCATCGTGCAATTCTCCGGCGACGAGAATCATCTATTTTTCAAGCTGGGAGACCGATTGCTATTGAGCCGCAAGTTGACCGGCAATTTCCCGGACTATGAGCGCGTACTGCCGAAGGATCAACCCAATTCGGTGACCTTGCAGCGCGAAGAGTTGCGGGCAGCGATTGAACGGGTCGCGCAGTTTTCCGACGAACGCTCGCGTGCGATTCGTGTGCGCGTGGGTGACGGCGAAGTGAAAGTGCATTCCTCGGTTTCTGAAACCGGCGAGAGCGAAGAGAGCATCCCGGCGGAATATAACGGCACCGCCGTGGAGATCGGATTCAACGCGCAGTACTTGATTGATTTCCTGCGCGTGGTGCAGACCGATCAGGTCAGCTTCTGGTTTAAAGATCCACACAGCGCTGGTGAGCTTCGGCCCGGCGGCGACAAGGCCGACACGTATCGCTACGTGATCATGCCGATGAGAATTTGATCGACACATTGATTCACCACATTGATCCACGACACTATGTCCAGCAAAGTTACCCCGATAGATCCTAACGTTTACGATTCCACCAGTATTAAAGTGCTGGAAGGCCTCGAGGCCGTGCGCCTGCGGCCGGCGATGTACATTGGGTCGACCGGCGAAGCCGGGCTGCATCATCTGGTCTACGAAGTAGTCGACAACTCTGTCGATGAAGCGCTGGCCGGCTATGCCAGCGAAGTAAACGTCACCATCCACGAGGACGACTCGGTGACGGTGGTCGACAACGGCCGCGGCATTCCGGTGGATCTGCACGAAGAAGAGGGTGTGTCGGCCGCCCAGGTGGTGATGACGAAGCTGCATGCCGGCGGCAAGTTCGATTCGAACTCTTACAAAGTTTCCGGCGGCCTTCACGGCGTGGGCGTGAGCTGCGTTAATGCGCTCTCGGAATTGCTGAAGCTCGAAATCTGGCGTCCCGCAAAGGGCGAAACCGCGTCGTCAACCTGGGAGCAGGAATACGCTCGCGGAATTCCGAAGGGCGATCTGACTCGTACCGGTAAAGCGGGCCGGAAGACCGGAACCAAGATAACCTTCAAGCCCGATTCGTCCATCATGGACGCGACCAAGTTCAACTTCGACACCTTGGCAACGCGGCTGCGCGAGTTGGCGTTCTTGAACAAGACGCTCAAGATCACACTCACCGACGAACGCGAAGATCCTCCGCGCGTTTCCGAGTTTCAATTCAACGGCGGTATTGCCGAGTTCATCAAACACCTGAACAAGGGCAAGAACGTGCTTCACGACAAGCCAATCTTCATCGAAGGCGAGCGCGATCTTCCAAACGGCATGCTCACCATGGAAGTGGCGCTGCAGTACAACGATTCCTACAGCGAAACGGTGTTCAGCTTCGCTAACAACATCAATACCGTCGATGGCGGGTCGCACTTGAGCGGCTTCCGCAGCGCTCTGACGCGCACCATCAACGCGGCGGGACAGGCGGCGGGGCTGTTCAAGGACGTCAAAGAGAATCTCACCGGCGACGACGTGCGCGAAGGACTAACGGCGGTTATCAGCGTGAAGCTGCCGCAGCCCCAGTTCGAAGGGCAGACCAAAGGCAAGCTCAATTCCGATATTCAGGGCTACGTCGTCCAGCTCATCAATGAAAAGCTGGGCGAGTTCTTCGACAAGAACCCGTCGGTGATGAAGAAGATCGTTTCCAAAGCGATCGATGCGGCCCGCGCGCGCGAAGCGGCCCGCAAAGCCCGCGATCTTACACGCCGCAAGGGTGCGCTCGATTCCGGTGGTCTCCCTGGGAAACTTTCCGATTGCCAAGAGCGCGACCCCGAGCGTTGCGAATTGTTTCTGGTCGAGGGCGAATCGGCCGGCGGCACCGCGAAGGGCGGCCGCGATCGCCGCTATCAGGCAATTCTTCCGCTGCGCGGCAAGATCCTGAATGTGGAGAAGGCCCGCTACGACAAGATGCTAGGCCACGAAGAAATTCGCGCCATGATTACCGCCATAGGGGCGGGCATTGGCAAGGACGATTTTGATCCCACCAAGATCCGCTACGGCAAGATTATCATCATGACCGACGCGGATGTGGATGGCTCGCACATCCGCACTCTGCTGCTCACGTTCTTCTTCCGCCACATGACGGAGTTGATCAAGCGCGGCAACATCTTCGTAGCGCAGCCGCCGCTCTATCGCATCAAGAAGGGCAAGAGCGAGAAGTACATCAAGGACGACAAGGAAT
>Ga0163163_10000598_pt1 | contig 31471 bp, 27 predicted proteins | sample S65metaG_FD_119766 | JGI IMG/M metagenome (GOLD analysis project Ga0163163, IMG submission 119766) | Switchgrass rhizosphere microbial communities from Kellogg Biological Station, Michigan, USA - S6-5 metaG | ecosystem: Host-associated > Plants > Roots > Rhizosphere > Soil | place: USA... | reverse complement strand
TTTGAGCCTTTCTTTCAATTTTGGGCTGGGTGCGATCATGCAACGATTGCCGTCGTTTGAAGCTTCTGCGGCGGTGTAGATTTTTTGGAGGTTCTTAACTAGCTTTTCCATTTGACTGGTTTGAGAAAAGTTACGTTGATTAGGAACGGGATACAATACCCGGTAGTGGGAAGGTTGGCGGATTGCGGTTGTCTTTCGTTAAAAATTCCTCAATGATTCTCAATCACTCGAAAACACGAATTGAAAAAATTATATTTAATCAAAGACTTTGATTGAGAAAAGCTGGTTTCACCCTTGTTCTGCTGGTCGGAACATTCATTTCCAAGGCTCAATACCTTTCTGATCCAAAAGCCGCTCCTGCGCCTGATGGGCCGCGTTACCATTCCTGGTGGATGATTTATGCCACCAGCGCCTGGGTGCCAAAGGATGTCAAGATTGGCGATCCGGGTTTTGGCGTTGGTACCAGTTTGTTGTTTCCTCTCAATGGTAAGATTTACGATTACCAGTGTCCTGTATGGTTAGGACTCGATTTCAACTATCATTATTTTGGAACAGAGGAAATTAATGATTGGTACGTGCATTACGAAAACTGGCAGCTTGCCTTCGTTGCGCGTATAACAAGCTCTGATAAGCGAAGATTCAAGCCCTTCATGGATGTGAGCCTGGGCGGCCGATACCTTGCCAGCCTGACAACAGATCACAGGGATTACGCGGGTCTTGCCTTCCGGCGTGGATGGCTACTCGCAGCGAATGCCTTTAATTTTGCGAGCCTTGGACCGACTGATTTTAATATTTCAAGGGAATATGGTAAAGTGAGTTTGATTGGAAGCCTGGCTCCCGGTATTCGTTTTATTGGCCGTGGAAAGGAATGGTCGGGCATGACGATAAAAGGCTACATGCAGTTTGGTACAAGCGTTCATTATTTAAATCGTGATTCTGTACATGTGAGAGGTAATCCGATGATTCTTTCTTCCGAAAAAAGATCCGGATTGATGTATGGATTTCAGTTGGGGGTGACAATATGATGGTGATTCAAAACTTAGGTTGTTGCCTTCCATTTAGACAAATCAATTCCGCTTTCACATTTTTTGTAGTCTTTTATCTATGATTTCGCCTTCTTGGTAGATAGAAATCTGCCTTTATGTGTTTAAAAGCTCTCTTGCTGGGTTTGATATGGGTTTGCCATAGTCAGGTATTCGCTCAAACAAAGATTCAAAAACTTCCCCCAGGAAGCCACACGCCTGATGTCAAATTGAAAACGTATATAGGTGACAAGTCGCAATTTATGCGCCTTCGCGACTTAAAAAGCCGGTTGGTCATTCTCGACTATTGGAGCGAGTATTGTAGTAGTTGCATCTTTGCAATGCCCAAGCTTGACTCTCTGCAAAAGGTCTTTGGCGATTCTGTCACAATCATTCTAGTGACTCAACAGGCCAAACCAGGCGCCGATAAACTTTTCAAAAATGTTACATTTCCACGTCCCCATCTGATGATGGTTTTTGGGGACACGGTTCTGAGAAAATTTTTTCCTCACAATTCTGTTCCGCATCATGTTTGGTTGGAACCTCGCGGGACCATACGGTACATTGCCAGCGGATATAATACCACGGGAGAAAACATTCGACAATTCTTGTCCGGTAAAGACTTGCATCTTGTCTACAAAAACGAACAAGAAGATTTTGATTCTGATGCTCCCTTTCTTTCTGTTGATAATGGCAGCTTGTTAAAAGGCGTAGTAAGGTATTCTGCGCTATTGAGAAAAATCAGTGAATATGGTGGTAGTGCAACAGGCTTTGTTATGGATACCATGCGAAGTCTTTTCGGAATTAAAATGATAAACACAACCCTATTATCGCTGTATAAAACCGCTTATAGTGAAACATTCTATCGTCCCAGGTTTGAATTTGATAACAAGATAAAGTTAGAAGTGAAGCGACCCGAAAGATTTCAGTTTCCTGAAGTTATGGAGGAGCTTGATACATGGAGTTCTGAGAATGTTTACTGTTATGAATCGAGAATGAAGTGCATTGGGGTTCAGGAATGCTTCGACCAAATGAAGACCGATCTGCTCCAATCTCTGCCTTATGTAGCCGAGGTAAAAAAGATGATCACGACTTCCTATGTTCTCATCAAATTTGGTGAGGCGGATTTACTGGCTACTCAATTTCCTCTTTCAAAATCCGACATCTACGATGTACATCTCAGAAATGCTAGTTACCAAGATCTGGTAATTCGATTGCAGGAATTTTGCGGCGCTTTCGAATACCCTTTGTCATTCGAATATCAATATGAAGGAAATATCGACTTCGACTGGCCTGTTGATCAAAGTAGTCATGTGATTACGGTGGAAGAGCTTAGGCCGTACTTACAGAAACGTGGACTTGATTTAATAAAGAAAGAGACCCCACAGGAAATGCTAGTCATAAGAGACAAATAGTTTCTATGAGGCCAAAATACCTGCCATCTGGTGGCATGGTTCAGTCGACTAGTTTTTTGTCTTGACAATAACTGAAGAGCCAGTTAAGATGGGCCTTTCTGGGTTTAATCCATTTGAAGGTGCAAATACTCCACAGCGGTGCATCCCACCTGGGCAAAAGGTCGTCGTACTAAGTTCATAACGATTTGGATCATTCATGAGGAGGTCAATAGGGTAATCCAAGTATTTGAAGAACTTGTTTGCAAACGCAGCAGGCTTGGGTTTTACCGTAAATGCGCTTATGCCAAGCGCCAGAACGGCGGCAATTGTGCCAGGCAAATACTTTTTCATGTTAAATTAGTTTTACCAAATTTCGGCACTGATCACAAACTATTTTTTGGCAATTGAATTGATTCCAGAGGTCATCCTTATGCGATCCGGATTATTTCGGTCTGAATTTCAATTCAGCGCAGCCTTGCTGAAGATATGATACTCACCCGGTGCCAGCTGATTGGCGTAAGTACCTGTAGGAAGTGAAATTGAACTGCTGCCGAAGTCAAACCAACTACCATTTGAGCCAAAGTCAATATTTGCCGTTTGGGGAATCACATCAAAATTGCCGACTACAACTACCGTGTTGCCTGCACTATTGAGTTTGATGTATTTGACTCCGCCGGTCAGGTCAAAATTGTAACTCTGCGTATTGAAAACGTCATTGTTTTCTTTCAAATGAATAAATTGTGCGTACGCATTATACAGCGCCTTTCTATTGGCATCGTCGAAATAATCCCATTTCACCGGCTTTTCGCCCGTCCTGCCATTTTCGTCAATGCTGATATCATAACCTAATTCGCCAAATTGCCAGATCATTTTCGGACCGGGAATGCTGAACAGGAATGCAGCCGCCATTTCTTCGCGTTTCAGCGAGGTAACCAGATTTCCTTTGATGGAGTAGGTGCCGGAAACATTTCCAAAACTTTGATTCTTAAAATTCAATCGCTCTTCATCGTGACTCTCTATATAGTCTAAAAGATTATCGGATTTGGTTAAGCCGCGATTTCCGAAAAATGCCCAGCTAAAATTGGAATTGTTTAGCCAGCCCATGGTGGCTTCGTTCATTGGATAATTCAAATTATTCCAAAGCATCATTCCTTCATCAGCGAGTACCGTTTCTTCACTACCAGTTGCAAAATGTTCGAGGATGACATAAAAATTATCGCGATCGAGTGTTTTGATATAGTTATTATACTCTCTCCAAATGGCAATCCGACTCTCGTCATAGGCCGAGAAAGTGGAAACATCTGAGGTCATTTTTTGTGTGAAGCCCTTTGAAAAATCGAAACGAAAGCCGTCAATTTTATATTGCTGCATCCAAAACTTCATCACGTTCTTGGAGAAATATTTGGTAGCCTCGCTTTCATGATTGAAATCAAAACCTACAGTTAGCGGATGTTTTGCGTAAGCATTATACCATGGACTTTTTAAAGATGGCTTCGATCCGTCATAATACAGCTGAACCATGGGTGATTGACCAAACGAATGTTCTAATACCATATCCAAAATAACAGCAATCCCCTTTCCATGACATTCATCAATGAAATTCTGCAACGCCATTTTGGTTCCATAGTATTTATCGGACGCGAAATAGAATGAAGGATTATATCCCCAGCTTGAATTTCCTTCAAACTCATTCACCGGCATTAATTCGATTGCATTAATCCCAAGTCCCTTCAGGTAGTCAAGTTTCTGAAGCGTTGAGGCATAATTATGCTCCGGTGTGAAATCCCGGACCAATAATTCATAGATCACCAACTTATTTTTATCCGGCCGAACAAACCCTGAATTTTTCCAGGTATATGTTGGCTGATCGGCCTGCATGATGCTTACAATTCCTGTGGTTTTGCCCGTAGGATATGTTTTCAGCGCGGGATAAGTTGTGGTTGAAATGTAGCCATCGTTATTTGGGTCAAGTATTTTCTCGCAATAGGGGTCAGCTACTTTCAGGTTGCCATCTACCAGGAATTGATAAGCATATTCGGCGTTGGGATCAAGGTTGTCAATTTTCACCCACCAGGTTTTCAGATCGGGCGTAAGGGTCATGGGAGTTGCAAAAGATTCCCAGTTATTGAATTCGCCGATAACCGAAACTGCAGATTTTCCGGGCGCATAGAGGGTAATGATCGCGGATGTTCCACCATTAATAAAAGTAACGCCGTCGTGGGCTCCTGCGGGCAAATCTGCGGTTTGAACCGGGGGTTCAACGCAGCAGTCCTTGGTTTTTTTACAGGAAGCAATTGTTACAGTGACCAGTAGTAGGAAGAAGAGCCGTTTCATGAGTTGTTTACCAATGCTGGATTGTAAACTTAGCAAAATAATATTTTACACGACCTGCATATTATCACTAAACCGGTAGTTACGGCACAGCTGACTTCGGGGTTGCTTGGTACGCTGTTCCTTGTTGTAGGGTTACCAGTGGAAGCTATATGAAACCCTGAATCCCAGTGAAGTCAGGCTATATTTATTTCCGGGAAGGTCATTTTCCAATTTCAGTCCGAAATCGATCGTGTTGTCTCTCATACCGACGCCGAGGCTGTAACCGCCTTGTCATGGAAAAAAGTACGTGGAAATTTATGGGAGTTTGAAAAATCAAAATGGAAAGTCTGGAGAGGAACCTTGATTACGGTAACATATATTCTAATAGTGTTTTCCTCCTTGCAAGTTTAATATGGATATGAAGAGCTTGATTTTTACTTCTTGTCGTCAAACAGTTCTTTTTGATCAGTTGCTTTTAATGCCTCGTTTATTTTTACGGAAAGAGGTATGTCATCGTATTATTTATTTTTAATTAGAAATTTCCTAAAGGACGATCTCATTCTTTTATCTGATCAAATCTTAAATAGGCGAGGCGATCTACTTTTATTTAATTTACTTAACGTTTTATGCTCACCTCATTTTTCCCTAACTTCCCTTGAAACTCCACTGCATGCCGCAGTACATACTTGCATTCGACCAGGGAACAACCAGCTCGCGCGCGATTATTTTTGATCATAAAGGATCCATCATCTCCGTCGCGCAGAAAGAATTCAAACAAATATTTCCGCAGCCCGGTTGGGTGGAACATGATCCAAACGAAATCTGGAGTACACAGCTAGGCGTAGCCGCAGAAGCGATCACCAAGGCCGGGCTCTCCGTAAGCGATATCGCGGCCATTGGCATCACCAACCAACGCGAAACGACAGTTGTTTGGGAACGCGCCACCGGCAAACCGATTTACAATGCGATCGTGTGGCAGGACAGACGAACTGCACAATTCTGCGATGAACTAAAGTCAAAAGGTGTTGAACCGCATATTAAAGAGAAAACCGGACTCGTCATCGACGCATATTTTTCGGCGACCAAGGTGAAATGGATTCTCGACAATGTTCCCGGCGCACTCGATCGTGCAAGAAACGGTGAACTCTGCTTCGGCACCATCGACAGCTGGCTGATCTGGAACCTCACCAAAGGCGAAGTGCACGTCACCGACGTCTCCAATGCTTCCCGCACCATGCTGCTCAATATCCACACCGGTCAATGGGACGGCGAATTACAAAACATATTCGACATCCCCGGCAACATGCTTCCCCAGGTCAGAAGCAGCAGCGAAGTATATGGCTACACACAAAATATTCTCACCGCACAAAAAATTCCAATCGCCGGCATCGCGGGAGATCAGCAGGCGGCACTATTCGGACAAATGTGTGTGCACCCCGGCATGGTGAAAAACACCTACGGTACCGGCTGCTTCATGCTGATGAATATCGGCGAGAAGCCAATACCATCAAATCACAACCTGCTCACGACAATCGCATGGAAACTGGACGGTAAACTGATCTACGCCCTCGAAGGATCTGTCTTCATCGCGGGCGCAGTGGTACAATGGCTGCGCGATGGACTCCACATTATCCGCCAGGCGAGTGAAGTGGAAGCGCTAGCTACCAAAGTTGAAAATAACGGTGGCGTATACCTGGTGCCAGCATTCGCCGGACTCGGCGCGCCGCACTGGGATCAACACGCTCGCGGCACCATCGTGGGACTCACCCGCGGTAGCAATTCATCACATATCGCGCGCGCAGCCATCGAAAGCATCGCCTACCAAACCTTCGATGTGCTGGATGCCATGCAAAACGACGCCGAATTAGAGATCATGGAACTGCGCGTGGACGGAGGCGCCACGTCCAACAACCTCCTTATGCAATTCCAAAGCGATATTCTTTTTACCACGGTCGTACGACCACGCATAACCGAAACTACAGCACTCGGTGCGGCCTACCTGGCCGGACTGGCAGTTGGCTATTGGAAGAACCTGGACGAAATTTCACAACAGTGGCAATGTGACCAACGCTTCCTGCCCGATATGGACGACGGCGTCAGGGAAGATCTGAAGAAGGGATGGCAGCGGGCTGTGGCCGCGGCGAAGGCGTGGTCGGGGGGAGGATAGAAAATGGGCCGGTGGATTAGTGGACCAGTTTAGCAGGTTAACTAAGTTAATTAGGTTAACTAGGTTAACTGGGTTAATTCGACTCATTCCCCAATACCTTTATACCCTAATACCCAATACCTTCTTGCTCATGCAACGAGAAGCAATGTTACACAACCTGGAAACCACCACCCAATGGGATATCATCATCATTGGTGGAGGATCAACCGGGTTGGGGTCCGCCGTTGACGCGGCGTCGCGGGGCTACCGCACACTGCTTCTTGAAAAATATGACTTCGCCAAAGGCACATCGAGCCGCTCTACCAAACTGGTACACGGCGGCGTACGCTACCTCGCGCAGGGAAATATCAAGCTCGTAATGGAAGCCCTCAAAGAGCGGGGCCTCCTCCTGAAAAATGCACCACACCTCTCTAACAATCTTCCATTCATCGTTCCATCTTACAAATGGTGGGAGAAATGGTATTATGGCGTCGGACTTCGCATCTACGATCTCCTCGCCGGAAAACTGAGTCTCGGCAAAACAGCGCTGCTTTCAAAATCAAAAACACTTCACTATCTGCCCCTGGCCGAGCCTGTTAGCCTGTACGGCGGTGTGCTCTATCACGACGGACAATTCGATGATGCACGCCTCGCCATCAACCTCGCACAAACCGCCGTAGAAAATGGCGCAACCATTCTCAACTACGCAGGCGTGATCAATCTGGTCAAATCAAACGGCAAAATTACCGGCGTTGTCGTCAACGACTCCATCAACAATAAACAATTCGAAGTATCCGCGAAAATCGTCATCAACGCAACCGGCGTATTTACTGATGAGATTCTGAAAATGGACGACCATCACCAACACCACCTCGTGAAACCCTCGCAGGGCGTACACCTGGTGGTCGATAAAAAATTCTTTCCCGGCCATCACGCATTGATGATTCCAAAAACAGAAGATGGTCGCGTACTCTTTGCCGTGCCATGGCACGATAAAGTGGTACTCGGTACGACGGACACACCAATTGAAAAAGCGTCACCCGAACCCAGACCGTTAAAAGAAGAGATCGACTTCATCATTCGTCACTTCAATAAGTACATGGTGAAAGACATCAACGCATCAGACGTAAAATCAGTCTTTGCCGGATTAAGACCACTCGTGAAAGTGCCCGGCAAAAAAAATACCGCCATCATGCCACGGGATCACACCATCGTGGTTTCGCCAAACAACCTCGTCACCATTACCGGTGGAAAATGGACCACCTACCGAAAAATGGCGAAGGACGCCGTTGATCGCGCAGAGAAAGTTGGCCAGCTGGGAAAACGGGAATGCGTAACCGAAAACCTGCACATCCACGGCTGGATGGACGAAGTGAACAATACCGATCCACTTCACTTCTATGGCTCCGACGCAGAGCATATCCGAGAATTAATGATGCCCGATCGGTCACTCACAGTCAGACTTCATCCCAATCTCATCTATTGTAAGGGTGAAGTGATCTGGGCTGTGCGTAATGAAATGGCCATGACAGTTGAAGACGTATTGGCGAGAAGAACTCGATCACTCTTCCTGGACGCTCGCGCAGCCATGGAAGCCGCGCCAACCGTGGCTGAACTCATGGCTCGCGAAATGAACAAGGGCGAAGCGTGGCGACGCGAACAAGTGGAGGCTTTCAACAAGATCGCCAGCGGATATTTGTTGTAATCTTTCAAATCGAAGCATTAAATTCGACGCTACATAACCAAAATTGATTGCTATGTCTCCATTCGTCGCCGAGCTCGTCGGCACTGCCCTACTTATCGTTTTAGGCGACGGCGTTGTTGCAAACGTCGTGCTCAACAAAACCAAGGGAAATAATTCTGGCTGGATCGTCATCACTTTCGGGTGGGGCATCGCGGTGTTCGTCGGCGTCTATGCAGCAACCACATTGGGAAGTGGAGGACACCTGAATCCGGCCGTCACCATCGCACTGGCCAGCCTGGGTCAATTTGAATGGTCGATGGTAGGACAATTCATCGCTGCACAAATGATGGGCGCCATGGCGGGTGCATTTATCGTGTGGCTTTGCTATCGCAATCATTTTGACGAAACCGACAACTCCGGCTCACAACTTGCAGTGTTCTCAACCGGACCTGCTATTCGCAGTCCGCTCAGTAATTTCATTAGTGAAGTCGTGGGAACATTTGTGCTCGTCATCGGCGTGCTGCTGATGAGTAAGGCAGAAATGAAACTCGGTACACTTGACGCGCTGCCCGTCGGGCTGTTGGTACTTGGCATCGGACTTAGCCTGGGCGGTACCACCGGTTACGCGATAAATCCTGCAAGGGATCTCGGACCAAGAATCATGCACGCCGTACTGCCCATGAAACACAAGGGCAGCAGTGATTGGGGCTATGCATGGATTCCTGTATGCGGACCCATCCTCGGCGGCGTATTGGCGACGCTAGTATTTCGCGCAATATCATAGCGCCCTAGCCGGCAATTTGTAATTGCAATTGCAGCACATCCTTGAACTGGAACTGGCGTTTGTCAACAATCCGCCGCCAGAGTTCGAGAATATTATTGTGCAGATCATCCAGTTCGTTGTTGAAGAGTGTTTGACCGTCGTGAAACTGGTATTGCGTGCCCAGGAATTTTTCCGCCGTTTCTTTCTCCTTCTTTTTTCCTTCGAAATAACCTTCTTCAATGTGCTTCGTTAAAAGCGACTTGAATTCTGATTCATACTTGCTTTTGTATTCATCGCTCCACTCGGTCAAATCCCGAACGGTAAGGCGGTCGGCATTGCGGAAGGAATTCACCTTCTCAAATATTTCATTCATCTGCTCCAGCGTTTTTTCGTCGTCTCTTTTCGCATCGAAATATGCCGCCAACTTCTTCCTGTACAGGTCAGCCATCGCCGGATCTTTGCTCAACGCTTCGCCATAGAAAAATTTAACGCTTTCCTTATCGAGTTGCTCCAGCTTTTCATTGTCTGTTTTAATCTCTGCCCTGATTTTTTCGGCAATATCTTCTGCCGATGCCTTATCATATTTTTCTCCTGCAAAATCGAAAGTCTTGGTATCAATATCGCCCTTTGCAATTGCAGCCAGGACTGCAACGTCCTGCTCCTTGGCTGTCAATTGTTCTTTGAGCCTTCCATGTTCAACGGAATATATTTCCTCAAAATTTCCATTTTGACCGTTTAATCCGGAACCAAGCAGTTCTTCAACGTCAAGGGTGGAAAAATCACGACCATCATAAAATCCGTTATACGCTGGCGGGTAGCTAAAAACCGTCTGTTCATAGGTGTACTTGTTATCAAATTCTTCAGCCGAATATGACACCATCTCACCTTCACCCTTTGCATTTCGATATAGCCAGGTGGTAAGCTGTTCCTGGACGGCCTTCGGATTTTCAAACAATAGCCATGGCGAGTCTTCCCTGATTTCGGCATCAATATTCAACTCCGCAATCCTGGCCATTCTGTCTTTGTTATCAGGATGAGATGCCCATTGATTGTGAAAATTGACGCGACGCAGTACCTGGTTTTCTAAAAATTCAGGCGTTACAACAGGCAGCTCATGATCCAGCACAAGCTCGTTTTTATAGGCAAAATGTGCTGCTACCTTGCGTTGACATTCGTATGCATTGTGAATGACAATTTTTTGTTCATACCACACATTGCATTTTTCGATCACGGCTTCAAAGTTCGAATGCCCTACGTCAATTCTCCTCAAAGCACCCATGCATGCTTCGGAGCCGGTTACAGATGCCGCCACCGCATCTGCGTGAAATTCCATTTCGCGCGAGAGTGACATGTAGTTTTTGTTGACCAGTCCATACATTTTTTGAAGTACCCACTGAATGCCTTCAATGATCCTGACGGTGATTTTTGCAAAAAAGGCGAAGTATCCGCTTGCACCTGCCCAGCTGGACAAAGCAGAACCATAGCCTTCATTATCGAAAAGCATATTGTAAACAACGCGGTTCACATTGTAAACAAAACTTCCCAGCTTCATGCTTCGCTGCGAGAAGTGGCCAAACTCATGTGCGATCACAGCTTTGAACTCAGATATGTTCACAGCGTTGACCAGTCCGAGACCAATCAAGAGATTTTTCTTCACTGGAAAAAACATACTCCAAAAACTGGAGTCGTAGAAAACCGCGGCATTTGCATCGGCGGCCAGGTAAATTTTTTTCGGTTTTGGCGCGCTGGTGTCTTTTGCAATCTGATTTACAAAAGCAAACAACAAGGGATGTTCTGATTCGCGAATCTCGATATTCTCAGAAGTATTATATTTCTTTTTTGAAAAGATAAATTTCAAAAGGAAGAAAAGTACCATCACACCAAGCCCGATTAAACCGATCCCAATCATGACTGTGAAGATGCGCGGGATGGTTACAATAATAATTACACCCAACCAGGAACAGGCAATCGCTAATAGAACAGCAAGAACCACAAGCACGAGATAGACTGCAAAAAACAGCATGATGGTGCCGAGCACCTTTTTCACTTCTTTCCTGAATTCAGGAGATACAACGGCCTTTTCCAATCCGGAGGCCGGAGGATTTGCAGGGTAAAGGGAATCCAGGGTATTCATCAACTAGAGAATTATTGAACTAATATGCTGGTTTTCATCCAAAATTGAAAGTCCAATCAGACTTTTTTGAATTCCGTGAAACGCATGTCTTTATACGTTTATATGATTATGTTCCGGACGAGAATTGGAGCAGAAAATATTACTCAAAATGTTCGAAATTAGATTCCCATTTTTCGTCATTCCGGCTCCAACCCTTACCTTTGCGGCGAATTTCAGGAACCTCATTATAAAATTGTTTTATATATGTCTAATAAGGGTAAGATCAAACAAATCATCGGCGCCGTTGTAGACGTTCAGTTCACTGGTGAACTGCCCGAAATCTACAATGCATTGGAACTGAAGAAAGGCAATGGCGAAAAGCTGGTCCTGGAAGTGCAGCAGCACCTCGGAGAAGACAGCGTTCGTTGCATCGCCATGGACGGTACCGAGGGTTTGGTAAGGGGCGTGGAAGTAATCGATACAGGCAAAGCCATTGCGATGCCGGTTGGTGAAGGCATCCACGGCCGTCTGTTCAATGTAACCGGCGACCCCATCGATGGTCTTCCTGCAGTAGACAAATCAAAAGGCCGTCCCATTCACGCCATGCCTCCCCGTTTTGAAAACCTGAGCACTGCTTCTGAAGTATTGTTCACGGGTATCAAAGTAATTGACCTGATCGAACCTTACGCAAAGGGTGGTAAGATCGGTCTCTTCGGTGGTGCTGGTGTGGGTAAAACGGTGTTGATCCAGGAATTGATCAACAACATCGCGAAGGGTTATGGTGGTATGTCGGTGTTTGCAGGTGTGGGTGAGCGTACCCGTGAGGGAAATGATCTGCTGCGCGAAATGATCGAAGCCGGTATCATGAAATACGGCGACGATTTCAAACATAGCATGGAAGATGGTGGCTGGGACCTCGACAGGGTAAACATGGAAGGTTTGAAAGAATCTAAGGCCACTTTCGTATTTGGACAAATGAACGAACCACCCGGTGCCCGTGCTCGCGTGGCATTGAGTGGATTGACGATAGCCGAATATTTCCGTGATGGTGATGGCGAAGGAAAAGGAAAAGACATTCTCTTCTTCGTTGACAATATCTTCCGTTTCACCCAGGCAGGTTCTGAGGTATCAGCGTTGCTGGGTCGTATGCCATCAGCCGTGGGTTACCAGCCTACACTGGCAACAGAAATGGGACTCATGCAGGAAAGGATTACTTCAACACGCAATGGTTCTATCACTTCCGTTCAGGCGGTATACGTACCTGCGGATGACCTGACTGATCCGGCCCCTGCAACAACTTTCGCTCACCTCGATGCCACCACGGTATTGAGTCGTAAGATCGCTGACCTAGGTATCTACCCCGCGGTGGATCCCCTGGATAGTACATCTCGTATCCTTACTCCACAGATTGTGGGTGAAGCACACTATAACTGCGCTAACCGCGTGAAGCTGATCCTTCAGCGTTACAAGGAACTGCAGGATATCATCGCGATCCTGGGTATGGACGAATTGAGTGAAGAAGATAAAATGACAGTTAGCCGTGCCCGTAAGGTACAGCGCTTCCTGAGCCAGCCCTTCCACGTGGCTGAGCAGTTCACTGGTTTGAAGGGTGTATTTGTAAGCATCGAAGACACCATGCGCGGATTCAACTCCATCATGGATGGTGAAGTAGATGAGTATCCTGAAGCTGCGTTTAACCTGGTGGGAACATTGGAAGACGCGATTGAAAAAGGTAAGAAGTTGCTGGCTGAAGCACGCGCTTAATCTCATTAATTCAGAAGATCAGTATGGAACTCGAAATATTAACGCCGGAGAAAAAACTGTACAGTGGCACCGTATTCGGTGTGCAGCTGCCAGGCATCAATGGCTCATTTGAAGTATTGAAGAATCACGCCCCGCTGGTGAGTGCACTGGGTGTTGGCAAAATGAAGGTGTTGGTGGATAAGAGCCACAACATTCATTATTCCATCAAAGGCGGATTTGTAGAAGTCCTCAACAACAAGACAACCGTACTTGTTGAGGGCGCAACCGAAGATTAGTAAGATCCAAGCAATAAATGGTCCTCTTGTCGAAAGGCAAGAGGATTTTTTTTGATCTTAGCGCGAGCTTTAGCTCGTGCTCCCAACAGGCACGACCCCCCTCGGAGCTCGTGCCAGAACTTTTAATATGACAGCTCGCACTCATCGCATAGCCGTTTCTGTTTTCTTCTTCCTAGCGGGCTGCTTATTTTCCAGCTGGGCATCCAGAATTCCAACCGTAAAAGACCGTTTTCATTTGAATGAGGCCGAATTGGGCGCCGTTCTGTTTATGCTGCCCATCGGATCATTCATTGCGCTTCCTTTTGCTGGCTGGTGGGTGAGCAAATTCGGAAGCCGCTTCACCACAACCCTCGCAGCCCTATGCATGTCGGTGCTGCTCATTACCCTCGGATTTTGTAACACCGTAGCACAAATTTCAGTCACGCTATTTGCGTTCGGATTTTTTGCAGACACGATGAACATCGCTGCAAACACCCAGGCATTGGATGTGCAGGATATTTATCAACGTCCACTGATGTCGTCTTTTCATGGCCTTTGGAGCCTCGGCGCCATGACCGGCGCAGTGACGGGCGGCTGGATGATGAAGATAAATGCAGGCATGAACGCGCATTTCCTCGGCCTTGGAATTCCAAGCATTATACTTTCTATTATTTTTTACTTCTACCTCGTCAACAAAGACCAGGTGAAAACAAGTGCTGTCATTTTTGCATGGCCAGATAAGTCCCTAATGTTATTAGGTGCGATTTGTTTTTGCTGCACGCTTTGCGAAGGCGCTATGGCCGACTGGAGCTCACTTTACTATCGCCAGGTATTGCAGGATGCGGGCGGCGTGAGTACGACGGGTTACACTGCATTTACACTCACCATGGCGACCGGCAGATTGATTGGAGATCGCGTGATTCACTGGTTGGGAAATCGCACTGTGCTAATTGGAGATGGGCTGCTTATTGCTGGCGGCCTCGCTTTAGCGCTGGGGGTTCAAAACCCGGTAGCTGTGATAGCAGGTTTTTCAATGGTGGGCTTGGGTGTGGCCACCGTTATTCCCATCGTGTACACGTTGGCGGGAAGTAACAAGAAAATGTCACCAAGCGTAGCACTTGCGGCTGTGAGCACCGTTGGATTTACAGGATTTTTGTTCGGTCCGCCAGTGATTGGATTCATTGCCCATGAAACTGGATTAAGGCTGGCGCTGGTATTGGTGTTGGTACTGGCTTTGGTGATAGTTGTGCTTGCGGGGAAGATGAGAATAACTGGCACGAGCTAAAGCTCGCGCCAAGAAATATCTACAATCAACAATCTAATTCAACTGCGGATCAATCGGATAATTAATCAACGCCTCATAATCGCCCCCAAGTAGCTTGAGCGAGTCTTTCCAAATTTCATCAAGCTTCCTGTGAAATACCAGTTTTCGTGTAGCCGAAGTCGTTAGCCAGCTTTTTTCCTTCAACTCATCAATGAGTTGACCACCGCTCCAACCACTATAACCGATATAAAAGCGAATCTTATTGGTATCAATCTGTTTGTTGCGCAGCAAATCCACGGCAATTTCAAAATCGCCGCCCCAATACACGCCGTCGATGACTTCAAAACCTCCGGGAATCTTATCGGGAAACTGATGCAGAAAGTGTAGTGTGTCCATTTGAACCGGACCGCCGTAATTCACCGGCAGATGAAGACCGGATAATTCAGGAACCAGCTCATCCAGGGATTGGTCAAATTTCTTGTTTAATACAAAACCAAAACTGCCTTGTTCCTGGTGTTCACAAAGGAAGACAACGGTTCGCATGAAATTGGGGTCCTTCAGAAATGGATCCGCAATTAGTAATATGCCTGCTGCGGGGTCCTGCATCACTTCTAAATTAGAATTAAATTGCTTAATACAAAATTCCTGTTTAAAGAATTAGGGGACTCGCGATAAATCACTGATTATTATGGATTTTTTCGCACTTTTGTAGAGCCGGAGCATCCCGGCATATTCCATAAACCTTAGTTAAAACACCACCCATAACTGTGACGACTGTAGTCACAAGTTTATTTTTGCATATTCATGAAGAAAGTCTACACACTCATCATCTTACTGATTACGCTTACGCTCATTGGGATCATTTTTATACAGGTCTCCTGGATAAAAAATGCCATCGTGATCAGGGATGAGCAGCTCACGCGCAATGTACAGATGGCCATGAACGAAGTGGCACAGGAGCTGGTAGATCAGAAAAGCAGAATTCCTTCCATGCCCAAACTGATGCCCGATTTGCAAAGTGAAAAACTAATGCAAATTATGCGGGCACCAACTATCGTTCAACGATACTCGTCATATGAGATCCACGAGAAACTTCAAAAAGCATTCGAGCGCCAGGGTTTGAAGGAGACGAAATTCGAATTCGCCATTACTTCCACGCAAAATATATTCACCACCGAAATGCAGTCGGAGCGCTTCGCGCGGTTGGTGGATGATACCATCACTAACCGGCTTTTCATCATGCCATTGATTCCGCAAACCGGAACGATCGCCGAAGGATTAGCACCAGAGGAAATGATGTTCGTGATTGTGCCGCGCGTAAAAGATTTTGTGTATCGATCCCTGGGATGGATGATCCTTGGGGCATTGGTGTTTACACTGGTCATTGTAACGGCATTTTATCTCACTACGCGAACGATGCTCAAACAGAAAAAACTGAGTGAGATTAAGAGTGACTTTATCAACAACATGACGCATGAATTCAAAACACCACTCGCCACTATTTCATTGGCCGTGGATGCCATGCGGAATGAAAAAGTCCTCACGGACAAAGACAAACTGAATTATTTCAGCAGCATCATCAAGGAAGAAAATAAAAGGATGAATCAGCAGGTGGAGACTATCCTGCAGGCCGCCTTGCTCGAGAAGCAGGAATTGCAACTCAACCTTCAGCCGCAACATGTTCATGAAGTGTTGCACCGAGTGCTTGATAATTTCCAGCTACAGCTGGAAGAAAAGAATGCAACTGTTGAATTGAAAATGAATGCAAAGCAGGATGGCGTTGGGGCGGACGAGATTCATTTTTATAATGTTTTCAATAACCTGATCGATAACGCCATCAAATATTCCGGCGAAAACCTGGTGTTGAAAGTGAGCACGCAAAATATTTCAAAGAATATTCGCGTTCGCATTGAAGACAACGGTATTGGTATGAGCAAGGAAACGGTGAATAGGATTTTTGAACGTTTCTATCGCGCGCATACCGGCAACCTGCACAACGTGAAGGGATTCGGCCTTGGCCTCAGCTATGTAAAAACAGTGGTTGATGCACACAAGGGAAAAGTGAAAGTAGAAAGCAGCGTCGGTCGCGGCAGCGTGTTCACGCTTGATTTCCCATTGTGTAAGATTGAAGAGCCCCGCGAAAAAGAAAGGGAGAAGCCCAGGGAACCCATCGAAAAAGTGGAAGAAGCCAGCGACCTGAGTTGATCGCAGGCGATCTCAAATTCTTCTAGTAACATTCCAGTTCAGTCAGCGCGACCTGTCCGTTCGGATGTTTAAAAACAATCCGGACCTTATCTGCAACTATTTTCTCGAATTCGAATTTGTTGACTGTATTCCCGATTAATTTTTCCGGCGTCTGCTTTGTCATTTTTGGCGAGAGCCATTGGTTGCCACTTTGATACTGAATGGAGAGGCTATCCGGCAAGGTAAATCGCTTTCCATCGTTGCAGAGATACAGTTTGATGGATGATAGTTCCTGACCTTTTCCAAAATCAACCTGGTACCAGTCTTCTTTGGCTGTTGATCCTTCGGTTGACCACACATTCTGCACCTCAGGGAAATACCAGATTTTGCCATCGATTCCTTTATAAAGTGTATCTGTGATCGTATTCACTGAAGCAGAAGGCGTGGGGAAGCCCTTCTTCCAGATATTTAAAGCATAGTTTGTGGGATCCACGGTTGGCTTACTAATGATCGGCGCGCCAATTCTCACTTTGTACTTGTCATTGCTTTGCCACAGGTCTGCTTTTTTACCATCCACAAAAGCGGTAAGTCCCTTTCCCAGCCCATATTTCGTACCGTCGCGGTCATAAAAAAGGGATAATTCATGTCCGTGGTACAAGAGGTTATCCAATGCGAAATAACTAATGGAGCTGTCTACGAGCGGATGGATATCGAGTGTATCACCTGCTGATGGCCTGATCCCGCAGAGCCCAGAGATGATCAGGTTATTGTAAGTAGAGTGGTTGTAGTGATTGCTCCAGTAATAGAATACGATGGGCTCGCCCTTATTGGCATCGTAATTTTCTACCAGGTTAATGACACTGTCGTTCAGGTAATGTTGATTGGTAAATTCCCGCAATAATTTGAGATAGTCAGAATTGGTTACGGTCGATTGCTGGTAATCATTCAGCAGGTTTGCCATGCCGGTGATCACCTGGCTACTTTGGTAGGGCCAACTGGGTCCGTTCCACTGGCTGCTGGGCTTGCCGAAGGTGAAAATGAACTGGTGCATGTACCACTGGTAGGCGGGCTCGTTTGTGCGCAAGCCATAAGGACCGCGCAGGTAATTCGTGTCCAGCACGTGCTTCCATTCGGCCGGGTACTTTGGATCATTGTCGGGAACATCAAAATACCAGGGAATCATTCCCGCCAATTCCATGTTACGGATGAAGGTCCAATACTTCACATATTGGTTGTCTGCTTTAAAGCGGTCCAGAAAATGATGCACTGAATCGCTCCATAAATTCTGTAAAATATTTTTCCTGAGTGCAGTCGCTTTGTCCAGGTATTCCTTGCTGGTTGCTGCGTCTCCCTTCATCGCAGCAATTCTCGAGATGGCTAACGCGTTCGCATACATGTAGCTGTTGATGGTTGGGCGGAAGGCTTCGCCGCCATCAAAACCGCCTTTGCCGCCGGATTGGTCAATGGACGCGACCGTGAATTCAGTGGCATCGGGCATAGCAGCAATCCAATACATCTGCTTGGCTTCTTCCCAATGGTTGAGCCAACCCTGGTACGAGCTCTTCATACTGTCCAGGTGGCTCATCAGGGATACTGAATCAGCATTTACGAGATAATTTGCGTAGGCTGCATCGCCAATGCTTTCACTGTAGCTCCTATTATTGCCACCCTTGTTGTACAGGTTATCGATATAGGTTTCTATGAAGCGGTTATCGCGCAACCAGCGGCCCTCATAAATATGATGCATAGCCGCTGCATTGATGGTGCAGTAGGGCTCATGGTCCCACGACATATGGGTGATGAATTCGGTGATCACGAATTCATTTGGCCCAACATTCCTGATATGCGCCTTATACATTTCCCAGCGGTAGTAGTAGGCCTTTTCAATTTTCTGATCTGAACATTCGAAGAAGGGAATATTATTGACGTACCAGGCGGCGTCTTCTTTGAAATATTTTGATGCAAGCGCCTTGTGGTCAAGAGACACAGGTACGGTTTCCGTTTCTGTTTTTGATTTGCATGCGGAAAACAAAAGAGTGCCGGCGAACAGCGTTGTTGCCAGGCTTGCAATCGAACATAATTTCATGAATCGAGATTTTATCTTGGATGGCTTAGTTACTGAAGATAGGAAGTTAAGGAGAAATTTGAGCGAAGGAAAATGTTGAACGAAAAAGTTTCAACATCAGAGCCATGAGGTATTTATAAATCATTACTGCTAATTAATGCCTGAAATGCTCATTGTCTCCCTTCTCATTCATCGCTTTTCGCTGCTCTTCTGCAGACCGAAGCTCCACCCTCCTGATTTTGCCACTGATTGTTTTAGGAAGCTCAGTAACAAATTCAATGATCCTGGGAATTTTGTAAGGGGCTAAGTGGCTTTTGCAATAATGGAACATTTTATCGGCGAGCTCTTTATTTGCAGTCACACTCGTCGTCAATACTACAAAAGCCTTTACTTCCTGGCCCCTGATGGGATGCGGGCTGCCCACCACGGCAGATTCCAACACCTCATCCAGCTCAAGCAGAATGCTTTCTATTTCAAAAGGACCAATCCGATAATCAGACGATTTAATCACATCATCATCGCGACCTACAAACCAATAATAACCATCTTCATCTTTATATGCCTTGTCGCCGGTATAGTAAAGCCCGTGCCTGAATACCTCACCCTGCATTTCCACATCACCAATATAGGATTTGAATATCCCATTGAATTGGTCTTGACGCATGCGAACAGCGATCTGGCCCGTTTCATGAACGGGTAATTCATTTCCCTCAGGATCTGCAATAGTCGTGTCGTACAAGAAAGCAGGACGGCCCATAGACCCAAACTTAACTATATCGCCGGGCAGGTTGTAAATCATGCACGTACTTTCGGTTTGTCCATACCCATCGCGCAGTTCAAGGCCCGTGCCATCCTTCCAGATCTTTATAACCTCAGCATTCAGAGGTTCACCTGCGCTTACACATTCCCGTAAGGAAAAGCGATGTTTCTTCAAATCTTCCTGTATCATTAACCGTAGCGCAGTTGGCGGTGCACAAAGGGTGGTTATTTTGTGATCTTCTATAATTTTAAGCTGTTTGCTTGCTATGAATCGTTCTTTCGTGATGTAAACAAAAACCGTGGCGCCCAGATTTAATGGTGCAAACACGCAACTCCATGCAAACTTCGCCCAGCCTGGCTGTGAAATATTATAATGTTTGTCGCCCGGTCTCAAGCCAATCCATGCAGCAGTGGTTAAATGCCCAAGGGGGTAGCTGGCCTGTGTATGTGCTACCACCTTTGGCATGCCCGTTGTGCCGGATGTAAAAAACCAAAACAGGTCCTCGTCTTTACGGGTATCTGCTGAGCTGGCTTGTTTTTCTTGCGCATCAATCACGCTGAATGCAATCCATCCATCTCGTTCTCCGTCTAAAATCAATTTTACAGAAACAGGAAGCTCATATTTTTGGAGAGCTTCTTCCATCTTCCCTGCATTCTCCCCGTCCGTGATAATTACTTTTGGCTTTGCTTTTTGGAAACGATAGACAATATCATCGGCTCGAAGGATGCTGGCTGCGGGAATTAAAATGAGTCCTCCTTTGATGGCCGACAAATAACTAATCCATAAGCCTTCGTGCAATCCGCACATAATAAATACACTGTCGCCCTGCTGCACGCCCTGACTTCTCAAATACCTTAAGAGCTGGTTGCACTTTTCAAGTCCCTGCTTGTAGGTAACCCACTTTGTTTCCAACGCATGATCGGTGACGATTTCAAGCATAGTACGGCTACCGTGGGCCTCCACAACCAGGGGTTCAAATACATCACGAACCCAATAAAACGTGTCGGGAACATCCAACGATATCTCAGAGAGCTTTTCGTATTCTCCCTTTTCAAGAATTGTTGCTATTTCAACGAACTTCTCCTGGAACGCTTTCATTTTTCTTTTGCTAGGGGAATGGGTTGTAGAACTGTTTTTTCCCAATCCATGTATTTTTGTTTCAACCGTTTAAAAGTATTTTCTTCCTTTGCCGTAAGATCGGTTTTCTCTCCCGGATCAGCATCCAGGTTAAAAAGATATTCACCCTTCTCATCCTGTAAATATTTCCAGTTTCCTTCCCTGATGGCTTTCTGTCTGGAGCGCTGAAATGTTCGCCAGTAAAGTGTTCGTTCAATATTTGTTTTTTCTCCGGTCAAAACAGGCATCAGGTCGATGCCATCCAATGGGAAGTCTTTATTAGCATGAGCACCAGCTAGCGTTAAAATGGTTGCTGACCAGTCCATCGTAATTGCCGTTTGTCGTGTTGTGATTCCGGCCTTGATTTTGCCGGGCCACCTGACGAATGCGGGCACTCTTATTCCGCCTTCCCACAAATTTCCCTTCGACTTCGCCAGGCCACCATTGTCTGAATATTGCTCACCTCCGTTGTCGTTTGTGAAGATTACAATTGTTTGATTGGTTAGATATTCTTCGTCCAATAACTTCATGATGTTTCCAACCGCATCATCCAGGCTCTTCATCATGGCCGCATAAATAGCAGGCGAACCACCCTTTCTGAAGTCAACGGAATCTTCGTATGCCTTGTCGCCAGGGCCCTGCCATGGCCAATGTGGCGCGTTAAACGTAATGGCAAGAAAGAAAGGTTTGCTATGTTTCTGTTTGATAAATGCCATTGCCTTATCAGCAATTAAATCGGTCAGGTAGCCAGTGGGATTAACAAGCACATCATTTTCATAAAGGTCATATTTCCGCTGATCATTTTTATGAGATGCATAGTCATCGGCTCCGGCGTGAAAGCCAAAAAAATAATCAAATCCATTTTTTATCGGGCTATGTTCCAAGCCAGAACCCAGGTGCCATTTTCCGACTAATGCTGTTTGATAGCCTGCAGTTTTCAGTAAAGTTCCAATGGATGGATACTTCGTCGTCAAACCAATGGCAGAATCCTCCTTGCTACCAGTAAGGGGCTCGATTAAGCCAACAGGCGTTCTTGCCGGATAACGGCCTGTCATGAATGCAGCGCGAGTTGGCGTACAGAGAGGCGCGGCGGCATAAGCATTTACAAATTTCATTCCCTGCGAAGCCAGTTTATCCAGGTTAGAAGTAGTGTAATCCTTACGCCCATAACCACTCAAATCTCCGTAACCCATATCATCAGACATAATGTAGATAATATTTGGTCGTTTCGACTGGCCATAACCATGGAGTTGAATCAATAGCGCCGCGAGCAAAATGATAGGAAGCTTTTTCATTTGTTCTGTTTTGAAATAAAAAAAATGATTGCAAATACGAGCCAGGATACAAATGGAGCCGTTTCCCCCTGCATTAAGTTCCCTTTAAATGTAATATTTGTCATGGACGGATAGCTGGGAAAACATAATTTTATTTTTTACGCCAATATGGACAACAGAAGAGAATTCTTAAAACGAGCCACTTTGCTGGCAGGCGGTGCAGGAATGTTAAATATACTGCCGCCCTCAATACAAAAAGCGCTGGCAATTGATCCTCTGCCAGGAAGCACCTTTATGGATGCTGAGCATATTGTTATCCTGATGCAGGAAAATCGCTCTTTCGATCACGCCTTCGGAACGCTTCGCGGGGTACGTGGTTTCAATGATCCAAGAGCGATTACATTACCCAATCAAAATCCGGTATGGCTTCAGTCGAATAAGGAAGGAGAAATCTATCCTCCTTTTCATCTTGATATAAAAGATACCAAGGCCACGTGGATGAGCTCTTTGCCGCATTCATGGAAGGACCAGGTGGATGCGCGAAATGACGGCAGGCATGACAAATGGCTCGACTCAAAACATTCCGGCCACAAGGAATACAGGGAAATGCCGCTGACCATGGGTTATTACACGAGGGAGGATATTCCATTTTATTATGCGCTGGCAGATGCGTTTACGATTTGCGATCAGAATTTCTGTTCCTCACTCACGGGTACCACACCCAACAGGTTGTTCTTTTGGTCCGGCGCCATTCGCGAAAAAGCAAACGACATGGCAAGAGTGTGGAATGGCGATGCTGATTACGACAATTGGGTGAATTGGAAAACATTTCCTGAAAGACTGGAGGAAAATGGCATCTCATGGAAAGTTTACCAGAATGAAATCAGTGCGGGCGTTGGACTGGATGGAGAAGAAGATGCCTGGTTAGGAAATTTTACGGACAATCCCCTGGAATTTTTCAGTCAGTACAATGTGAGGCTTTCACCTGGCTATATCGCAAACCTGCCCAAGGCTGCAAAAAAAGCTGAGGAAAAAATTCAGAAGATGGAGCAGCAGCTTTCAGGTCTAGCCGGGGAGGAAGCGGAGGCATTGAGAAAAAAAATTGAAGCGTATAAAAAATCTCTTCAAAGCAATGCTCAACAGCAGAAAGAACTTACGCCGGAAAAATTTGACAAGCTATCCGACCGCGAAAAAGCAATTCACCACAAAGCATTTACAACAAACAAAAAAGATGCGGATTATCACAGCCTCGTTGCTTTGAAATACCAGGATGGCGATACGGCGAGGGAAGTAATGGTGCCGAAGGGAGACGTGCTTCATCAGTTCAGGGATGACGTAAACCATGGGAAGTTGCCAACTGTTTCATGGATTGTTGCGCCAGAAAATTTTTCAGACCATCCCGGTGCGGCCTGGTACGGCGCATGGTATATCAGCGAGGTGATGGATATACTCACAAAAAACCCGGAAGTGTGGAGGAAGACAATTTTCATCCTGGCTTACGACGAAAATGATGGTTACTTTGACCATGTGCCTCCATTTACAATACCTCACCTACACAAAGAAGCAAAAGGGTTGATGTCTCCAGGTATTGATAGCAGTCTTGAATACGTTACCAAATCGCAACAGTCTTCAGAGCCGGATGATATCAGGGAAAGCCCAATCGGTCTCGGGTTTCGGGTACCGCTGGTTATTGCTTCACCCTGGAGTCGTGGCGGGTTTGTTTGCTCAGAAGTATTTGACCATACTTCCACACTCCAATTTCTTGAGCAATTTTTGAATGGTAAATACGGCAAAAAAATTACTGAGACCAATATCAGCGAATGGCGCCGCGTGGTATGCGGTGACCTTACTTCTACCTTTCGTCCCTACCAGGGTGAAAAAATCGGGCTGCCACAAATGTTGAAAAGAGATGAAGTGGTTGAAAGTATTCACAAAGCCAAATTCAAAAAGCTACCTTCCAATTTCAAGAATCTTACCGCACAGGAAGTGGAAGAAATAAAGCGAAATCCGGCTGCGTTTGATTTTATGCCCCGACAGGAAGCTGGTACAAGACCATCTTGTGCATTGCCTTATGAGTTGTATGCTGACGGAGGATTAAGCGCCGATAAGTCAAAATTTGAAATCAGGTTCAAAGCTGGCTCCGCGATTTTTGGGAAAAAATCTTTGGGGTCGCCATTCAACGTTTATGCGCCGGGCGTATATAAAAATGTATCCATTGAGACCTGGGCTTACACGGTGAAGGCCGGCGACCAACTTTCAGACCAGTGGTCATTGGCCGATTTCAAAGATGGCCAATATCATATAGCGGTTTATGGTCCGAATGGTTTTTTCAGAGCGTTTAAAGGCGACAGGGATCAACCTTTGTTAGACATCAGCTGTAGCTATGAAAGGACCGCGAAGAAATTCACGGGGAATATTTTTCTGATGATCAAGAATAAAAGCGATAGCAAGCAGACCATCGAAATTACTGATAACACTTACAAAGCACCTTCAACAACGAGGACGTTGGAGGCTTCAGCCTCTGTGCTCATTGTGGTTGATCTGGCCAAGAGCCGCAACTGGTATGATTTTAAGGTGAGAATGAAGAGTAATGATTTATTTGAAGCAAGGTATGCGGGTCACGTGGAAACTGGAAAGGATGGTATAAGTGATCCTGCGATAGGTGCCTGATATCATTTGTCTTTTTTATTTTCAACGACTATGACTTCGATCGTGTCGTTGGTTTCGTTCACATCTGCATGCTGTTTATTTCCGGGAGGATCTGCATCCAGCCAGTAAGCCTGCCCGGTTTTCCATTCCACTTTTCTTTTCTCGCCCGTGTCCTGCTGGATCGTCAAAGTGCCGCCCTTTAGTACAACGATTGTTCGGCCGTGCTCATGCCGATGCATCGTAAGTGGGGAGTTGGGTATGATGATCGTCTTCCACACTTTAACCTGGTCATTTTCAAACAGAGGGATGCGGTGAGTTGTGTTCTGCGCCCGGGCTACAATTCCGAGGAACATTCCGGCGGTTAGACAAATGATAGCAGCTAATTTTTTCATGCTTGATATTTTATAAATGATCCATTCATTTGGCCAGCTTTTCTTTTTGAAATTCTTTATAGGAAAAGACCACAGGTACGATTGCCAAAAGAAAAGTGATTACACCGAATATAATAAAGAACAGGCGGTTGTTGCTGACTAAAAAGGAAAGAATGGCTATCAGGATGCCACCGCTGATCCAAAGCTTTCCTCCCAGGCGATGCGTCTTTTTCCATACCTCCTCATTTTCGAGGGTCCAGGGCGTGCGAATTCCTATAAAATAATTTGGCCTTACGGTTTGGAAATAATTTCCAAGCATCGCGAATAGCGCACCAATTAAGGCAAATAAAATATTAGGATTTTTTAGGCTTCCTGTTTTGCTTGTATAAAGAAGGTAGGTGAACATGAGGGAGATGAATAGCTGCATCAACAAACGCAGGCTGAAATACTTATTTCCCATCTGCTGAATTTTTCTTTTCGGATCAAGCACAGGGATAAGCCGCATTAATATATAGAATCCTATTTCTACCCCTCCTGTAATGATTAGCAGCGTGGTTTTATTTGACCAGCTGTCTGCAACGCCGTCGATGTTGAAATGGGTGGGTACCTGCGCTGGTAATTCATTCCAGATTGTAGCAAGGTATGCGAAGGGCAATGCTATCAAAAGCCAGAGAATTGCCTCTTTTAGATACTTGTTCATGAATCTATTTTTTAAGCGTTAGAATGTACTGAATCAGGTCGTCAACAATCGTCGTATTAATTGAATAGTACACAAACTGCCCCTGTTTCAGGGTTGTCACGAGTCCTGCGCGTTTTAGTTTATCAAGATGATGCGAAATACTCGGAGCTGTCATATCAAACCGCGAGGCAATATCTCCTGCGGTCATGTCGCGCTTGCGTAACATTTTTAAAATTTCCCGTCTGGCGGGATCGTTAAGGGCTTTAAAAACTTCGTTCATGTCTGACTGATTAAGCAGTATGGCATTTGTATAATTAGACAAATGTCTAAATATTTATTTGAAAATCATAATATATTTTGAATAGTTAACCCATTCCAGCCATTGCCAGACCGTAGCAGCTGGACCGATATTATACAGAACTCTCAGGGACTGAACAATGTACAACTGCCCGGTCAGATTTACAATGATAGGTTGAAGCGCCCCGGCCCTTCGACAGTTTAATGTGACGTAAATTTGGTTTCTCTCTATCTATGGACAAATACATGCAGGAAACAATGGCCAGTTTAGGGGTTTGGCAAAAAAGGATGATGCGCCGCCCCACTTTGTTGAACAGGCTTTCAAAAAGAGTTCAAACAAAGATTAATTCCTTCATTCCGGAAAAAGTACATGCTGCCATCACAGCTACGATTAAGCAAATGATTCGCGGCGTATTATTTGGTGCTAAATACACGACGTCGAAACCACTGCAACACAAATCTCTTGAAGTGCGGGAAACTGCCGTGCGGGAGAGGATCAGGGCCTACAAGGGCACAGCTGCTGTAGAAGGTGGAATAACCGGGGCAGGCGGAATCTTGTTAGGCCTGGCAGATTTTCCCATTTTGATCGCGATAAAATTAAAGTTACTGTTTGACATTGCTTCTCTCTACGGATTTGATGTGAAGGATTATAAAGAGAGGGTCTATATACTCCACATATTTGAATTGGCATTTTCGAGCCAGCAACACAGGAGGGAAGTCTACCAGAAGATTGAGAATTGGGAGGAATACGTAAAATCACTTCCAACTGATATCAATGAATTTGACTGGCGAAATTTTCAACAGGAGTATCGCGATTATATTGACCTGGCAAAGATGGCGCAGCTGGTACCGTTGATCGGCGCGCCGGTGGGCGTTGTTGTCAATTATCGGCTGATTCGAAAGCTTGGGATTACTGCGATGAATGCGTACAGGATGCGGGTGCTGGGTTAGTTAAACCAAACCGCATATCCCTTTCTTCTTAAATCCAGGGCCAGTTTTTCTTCCATCTTCAAAGCTTCATCCCTGCTCATCGGTTTCAAATTGATGTGGTCGTACAGGCTCGGGCGTAAATAAGACCCGTATTGCTGAACAATGTTTGCGGATAATTTGTGACCTTTTTTGTTTACGTACCCGGTTTTATGTTGTTTGAATCGCTCTGCCGGCGTTTTACTCGTCATTCCCACATAGAGGCATTGCAGCACACCATTAAACTGCGGATTGGCAGCGCGAAATCTTGCGTTTTCTGTGAAGACTCGTTTTGATAATTCTATAACATAAACCTGGTATCTCATCTACTTAACAGAAATTAACAATGTTGCTGGTGGAATTAAAGTTAGCAATTTGGTACATTCGCGGCTTATGTATTACCTGATCTACGGATTGTTTTACCTCCTTTCCCTTTTGCCAATGCGCGTCTTGTATTTCATTTCCGATGGCATATACGTAGTAGTTTATTACCTGCTTGGCTACCGGAAGAAAGTTGTGATGGATAACCTCGAAATCGCCTTTCCTGAAAAGGCAAATGCAGATCGCGTCAAAATAGCCAAAGCATTTTATCATAATCTCCTTGATTCATTTATAGAAACCATAAAATTAGTGAGCGCTTCCAGCCGTTTCCTGGAAAAAAGAGTAACAGCGAACTGGGAAGTGTTTGAGCCTTTATATAAGCGTGGTAAGAGTTGCCAACTTCACCTTGGTCATAAATTTAATTGGGAATGGGGTCACCATGTGTTGGGAAGTCATACAGATTACCAGGTACTGGTGGTATACATGCCTCTAACTAATCCGGCGTTGGAAAAAATCATGTACAACCTGCGCGTCCGGCATGGCAATAAATTTATTGCTGCGAGCAATATGAGTAAATCCATGGAGACACTTAAAGATACTCAATACATCCTCGGACTTGTTGCAGACCAGAGTCCCAGCAACCTTAGCAATGCTTACTGGACGAATTTTTTTGGCAGGCCTACCGGTTTTGTAGCTGGTCCCGAGAAAGGAGCAAGAGCGGGCAATTTACCTGTACTATTCACACAAATCATAAAACCCAGGCGTGGTCACTATCACGCCATTTTGGAAGTTGTTTGCGAAGATCCCAGTGCCCTCGAACCGGGCGAACTGACTTTGTTATATGCCCGGTACATGGAGAAAGTCATTCGCCGGAATCCTGAAATGTGGTTATGGAGTCATCGGAGATGGAAACGCAATTTTGATCCGGCATATGCAAACAACTGGATAGGGGACGGCATTCCGGTTCACATGTCAAATGCGAAGTAATAGGCCTTCTTGTTAGAGCTTTGGCTTAGTTTTTTGAAATAGGAATTTTCACTCCTTTCAAAACCAGCCAAAGGCCCAAAGCAATTTCATCCAGGGCGATAGGAGCATAACAGGCAGGTATAATCGTATTCTCTACTTCAGGGAAAACAATAATAGCAAATTGACTTATTAATAATAACAAAGAAGCAAATATACCCCAGGCAGCAAGGGCCCTCGGAATATACCTTGATTTGAAAAATAAATAATTGAATACTGTCGAGCCCAAACCTAAAAATATGGCGACAATAATAAAATTCAGGGCATATGTGTCGTGCGATATGGTCAGCTCCTGCATTTGATTTGCATCGAAGGGTTTCTGATGGTCGGCGTCACTAATAAACTGCATAGCAACGTAATAATGTGTAATACCAGCCAGGGCAAGGGTTGTCTCAACCAGCCTGAAGAATAATGCAACCAAGGCAAGATTTCTGCTTACTGGTCTCAACAATAAATAGAGCGCCCAAATTAGTACCACGTCCACTGCAAACGTGATTATATTGTTGGCAATACCAATTCGATATAGTCGTTCGCTGGCCATAATATTAGCTGCCGTTTTTGCAGCGTCTCCGCTTACAATGAGAGAGGAAGGGAATCGTATATACATTTCGGCAAAGAGTCCGGTGACCATTGCAATCAGGAATAATGCTCCTGCGAGTCTCGCTGCCTTATGTTGTGCGTCAATCGTGAGCATACTTAGAAATTATGTCATTTCACAGCCAATTGCTTCCTTGGGTCAACAAGTAACCAGAGAAGGCATCCAATTAGCAATACCACCGCAACGATAATAACCGGTACAGTAAAGCTATGCGTAATGTCGGCTACCTTACCAAACGTCAAAGAGAGAAAAAAGCCGCCCATCTGGCCGGCGAAATTCACGACGCCTGCCGCTGTGCCTGCCTGATTTCCCCCAATGTCAACGCAAGTTGCGTAATTAGTGGTATTGTTAAGCGGAAAAAATAAGTACGCAACAATTAGACTAATCACAACCACTGTATTGCTTGAAGTGAATCCGGTAACAAGCAAAGCCATTGCCGTACCACCAAGAATGATCATTCCAAAAAACCTTCGGCCGAATAAAATCCCCCTGCTTTTTACCAATCTGTCAGAAAAAAGACCGCCAAAGAGAACTACCAGTAATCCCATGGCAAACATAATTGAGACCGTCCATTTCATATCATGCTCAGAAAAATTCCTCCCTTCACGGAGATACACCGGGAGCCATCCGATAAAAAAATAGAAGCCCCAATTTGCACAAAATTGAATCACTGATAATGCGAGGAGACTGCGACTTCGTAAGACTACCCTGAGCCCGAATTTATGCCTCCCCGGTTTGAATGATCGATTTTCCTGGATGTAAGCCTTTTCTTTTTCGCAAATCCCTTTCATCTCAGATGGATGGTTTCTGAACCAGCTAACGCATACCCATACCCAAATCAGGCCGATAAAGCCATTGATAAAAAAAGTAGATCGCCATCCATAATAGTTTGCAATGGGAACTATGATCAGGGGAGCAATCATCAGGCTCAGCGTCTGCCCAATTGTGGTTGCGTTTATTCCTCTTGCAGTTTCGGTAACGGGAAACCAGCGGGAAATGACTCCTGTGGATGTAGGAAACACGCCTGCTTCGCCCATTCCAAATAGAAAGCGGACAATAAGTAGCGAAATAAGTCCGGTAGTAAATCCAGTCAATACTGTAAATAGTGACCACCACAATACAATCCGGATAAATACGGCTCGCTGACCAATTCGATCTGCCAGGATACCTGACGGAATTTCAAAAAGTGCGTACGCCAGTGAAAAAGCGCCCAGGACCCAGCCAAATTGTTCATTAGTTAGACCGAATTCTGATTTTATGTTCGTTCCAACGAGTGCGATGCAATTTCTATCGAGGTAGGTGATAATGATTAAAAAGAAGAGAAAAACGTGGATGCGAAAGCGATAAGGGAGCCTTTGTTTCATGACGGGCTAAGATAATGAAAGTTCTTTCGGAGCCAGTTATGTCCAAAGTTCAACCGGTGGCACGAAAAAGAAGACCCTTGGGTAATTGGTCCAAAGAGAGGACTGGTCATAGAATAACTTGTGTCTCTACAAAATTCTTAGGAAGCTATTTACTGAGTGAATTACGCAAAATGAAACTTACCCCTGGATGGTTCCTTTTTTCCTTTATGATCGTTATGCTGTCTGTTATTTCTTGTGATAAGAAAGGAGTTTGTGAAATTTGTGATCAGAAAAATTTACGGCCTATTGCGAGAAGTGGAAAGGATACTATTATTGTTTTACCTACTGATAGCATATTATTGAATGGCAGTTCATCTTCTGATCCGGACGGCCATATCACCAACTATAATTGGTCTGTGATTCCAAGTTCAATTTCGGGTTCTGTGCCTTCAATACGTCATAACAATGAAGAACAAACGATAGTTACTAATCTTCTACCAGGTATTTACCGATTCGAACTAAGGGTAACAGACGACCAAGGGGCCCATTCAGTGGATACAGTGACGGTTCAACTCGAAGACCAGGTTTACCCACCGCATCCGGTAGGATTTTATCCATGGGCATACCCGGGCCTACCGCGGGATTCCACTGCAACAGGAATGACCGTGATTGGTCCTGTTCCTGAGTGGAAATTTTCTGATTTCCCTGAAGACAATGGCGGCACCAAATGGAAAGTTCAACTCGTGCAGCAAGCTACCAATACAAGTAATTTTCTGCCGTATGTGGAATACAGTCATATTTCCACAACCGGTCAGTCTCTTTTCTACAGCCTTGGAGACCTTGTAGTGGGTTCCCAGGGAGAGAATCCAGTCGGATCTGTTTACATTTTCGCCAATCCTTCACAGACGCTTGGTATTGATTTAACCAAACCAGTGGAGGTTATTGTTTATGTGAAGTTTTAATTGTCCAAATTCTCTCAATCCCTTCATTTCCTCATCGACAGCACATAAGTGACCATCAATTTGGCATCTTCCATTGAAAGTTTGGGATGAGGGTCCATGACCGGATAACCCCAGGCACCGTTTCCTCCGGCGATCACCTTTTGAGC
>Ga0163163_10000597_pt1 | contig 31566 bp, 46 predicted proteins | sample S65metaG_FD_119766 | JGI IMG/M metagenome (GOLD analysis project Ga0163163, IMG submission 119766) | Switchgrass rhizosphere microbial communities from Kellogg Biological Station, Michigan, USA - S6-5 metaG | ecosystem: Host-associated > Plants > Roots > Rhizosphere > Soil | place: USA... | reverse complement strand
GCGCGTGACTTCCGAAGCGAAGCCGCGCAGCTGGTCGACCATCGTGTTGATGGCTTCCTTCAACTGCAGGATTTCGCCGCGCACGTCGACCGTGATCTTGCGCGACAGATCGCCGTTGGCGACAGCGATCGTCACCTCGGCGATGTTGCGCACCTGTGCGGTCAGGTTGTTCGCCATCTGGTTGACCGAGTCGGTCAAATCTTTCCAAACGCCGGAAACGCCCTTGGCTTTCGCCTGGCCACCGAGCAGTCCGGCGGTGCCGACTTCGAGCGCAACGCGCGTGACTTCGGAGGAAAACTCCTTCATCTGCTCGATCATGCGGTTGACGATGTTCGCCGACCGCAAAAACTCGCCTTGCAGCGGACGGCCGTCGGCTTCGAGCGGCACGGTGCGCGTGAGGTCGCCCTTGGCGACACCGGCCATCGCCTCCGTGATCGTCTCGACCGGTCGCACGAGATCGTCGACAAGACCATTGATCGAACGCTCCATTTCCGACCACGCGCCTTGCCGGTTCGCCGGCATCAGGCGCTGGCGCGTCTGGCCCATGTGCCCGACTTTTTCGCCGACGAACGCGAGATCCTGCGCCAGCCGGCGGTTATGGGTGACGGTGACGTTGAAGATGTCGGCCAGCTTGCCGGGCAGGCCCTCCCAGTGATGCGGCAGGTGTACGGAAAAATCCCCGTCGCTGACGGCGGTCATGGCCGCCAGCAGCTGCTCCAGTGGTTCAAGCGCGACCGGGTGTTGTTTCGAGGGCTGTTTGAGTGCGCCGCGCGCGCGACGGCGGGTGACGATGGCGGATTCGGACATGTGAAAGGGATTCCCCAAGGGTTGAAGCTGTAAACGATTACAAGGTATCCGCAAGTCGTGTGCCAGTGCGCCTGAGACCTCCAGGAGCGCTTTTTGCGCCGCAAGTCGGGCGAAATGCAAGATCGCCATCTAATCGCCATGCAATTTGCCTTGACCGCGGGCGCCGTCACCTCACGTGCGCGAGGGATTTGCGCGATCCCGGCGCATGCAATGTGCAACAGCCGAATTGCCTCAGCTGGCGCGATGCACGGCTTGACACTTCACAAATCGCATGAACGTGAGCGCGGCACTGCTCAGCGGCTTGGCACGACCGTTGCGATACGAAGCACCGAGATGTCTTCCCCACATCTCAGCCAACGAAATGGAAGTGCCGTGCGTGAGCACCGCAAGTTGGATGGCCAGGAGGGCCAATGCGCGGCGGGTGTATACCCATTCGCCAAAGCGACGGGCCGGTGCTCGACCGGCCCGTCTTTTATTTTGGGCCTCTCTCTTTTTTGACGAGAAAGCGTCAGTGGCGCTTGAAATACTGCACTTCACGCTCGTGCTTTTCCGCCGCCTGGCGCGTGGCGAATGTGCCGAGGTTGCGGCGCTTGCCGGTGTGTGGGTCGATCTTGCGTGAATACAGACGGTATTCGCCGGATTTGAGTTTGCGGATCATGGTTGCAGGCTCCTTACGGCTCCGGGTTTATCGGCGGGAAATGCTGTGGCCAGCGCACCTTTGATGCCGAGCCACGGATCGATGAGGTGACGACGCTGCAAATCGAGCGTTTCCACTTCTACCTGGTAGCGTTGCTCATCGCCATCGCCATCGCCATCGCCATCGCCATCGCCATCGTGATCGAGCAGACGCAGGCGCGCACTGAATTGTGGTTTGAGCTGCCTGAGTACGCCGAGCAGCTGCTCGCGCGGCGCAGCCGACATGAACGTGCCGAGCGGCGTGAACAGCTTGTGCGCGCTCGCGCGCAGCGCGTCGCGCTCGCGCGCACGTGCCTGCGCGTGTGGCTTGGCCGGCGTCATTTGTGCGCCTCGCGTTGTTCAATGCGCGTCCGTGCGGCCTTGATCTGCAATGCCACGGTATCGCGGTTCTGTGAACTCTGGATCAGAAAGACCATCAGGAACGTCACCAGCGTGGTCACGGTATTGATGACAAGCTGCCATGTATCGCTGTAGTGGAAGAGCGGTCCGGTGCATGCCCATACCAGAATGACGAAGAACGCGAGCACGGTCGCTGTGGGGTGTCCGCTCGCGTGCGACGCCCATTCCGTCAGGCGTGTGAACAGTTTCTTCTCGCTCATGGCGCGAGTCTACATAGTGCAGTTGACTGGCCTTTGAATGAGCGCTGCAGCCGAATGTGCGACATGGCGAGCGTAAATTGCAAAGTACGTTGCGCAGGTGAGCGCACGTTGCAATTCACCGTCGCGCCGCTGCGCACGCAGCGGTCTTTCCCGGCGGCACAGCGATTGCAGCGCCTGTCACATGACTTTTGCGGCTGCGCGCAAACGTGTTGAATCGCTATTGGACGGCACCGGTGTCCACATCGACGGCGATCTGCCGTCGGATATGCAGGTGCGCGATGGCCGCTTGTACGCTCGCGCGATCGCGCACGGCTCGCTGGGGTTCGGCGAAGCCTATATGGACGGCTGGTGGGACGCAGAAGACCTCGACGAGTTTCTGTTTCGTGTGCTGCGCGCCCGCGTCGACGAACAGATCGGCAATCTCGAGGATACGGCGCTATATCTGCGTTCGACGTTGCTGAATCTGCAGCGCGGACGCCGCGCGTTCGAAATCGGCAAGGCGCATTACGATCTTGGCAACGACCTGTTCCGCGCCATGCTCGGCAAGCGTCTCGTCTATAGCTGCGGCTACTGGAAAGGCGCAACGAATCTCGATGACGCACAAGTCGCGAAACTCGACCTGATCTGCCGCAAGCTCGGCTTGGCGCCCGGGATGCGTGTGCTCGACATCGGCTGCGGCTGGGGCGAAACGTTGAAATTTGCGGCCGAAAACTATGGCGTCAGTGGCGTCGGCGTGACGGTGTCACAGGAGCAGGCGCAGTTCGCGCTGCAGTTGTGCCAAGGTTTGCCGATCGAGATCCGCGTGCAGGATTACCGCGAAGTGAGCGAGCGCTTCGATCGCGTGTTGTCGATCGGCATGTTCGAGCACGTGGGCGTGAAGAATTATGCGACCTATTTCCAGGTTGCGCGGCAGTGCCTAGAAGACGATGGCTTGGCGCTGCTGCACTGCATTGGCAGCAACACGTCGACGAATCATGCTGATCCGTGGATCGCCAAGTACATTTTTCCCAATTCAATGCTACCGTCGGCAGCGCAGATCGGCGCGGCCTGCGAAGGACTGTTCGTGATCGAGGACTGGCACAATTTCGGCGCCGATTACGATTCGACGTTGATGGCGTGGCGGCGCAATTTCGAGGTGGCGTGGCCGCGCCTGCGCGACAACTACGATGAAAGGTTCTACCGTATGTGGCGGTTCTACCTGTCGGCTTCGGCCGCCGTGTTCCGTGCGCGTCGCAATCAGCTCTGGCAGATCGTGCAGAGTCCGAATGGAGTGCCCGGCGGTTACCGGGCGTTGCGCTAAGGAGAAAGTCGATGGCGACACAACTTATTGCCTGGATCGTCGGCGTGGCGGCGGGGGTGCTCGCGCTCGCCTATACGGTCATCCTCGCCGAACTGCTCGCAGCCAAGCGGCGCATGCGTCTGCATTAACGCAGGCTGATCGTCGCGCCGTGCAATGGGAGCGAATGCGACGGCGGGCGGTCCATAATCTACAGGGCCATGAAAACGGGAGAAACGAACATGCTGGATAAAGTCCTGGCTCCTCTGCGCTCATCGCGCGTCGCGCGGATTCCGTATGTGGAAAACATTCAGAGCGGTTATCACGACGCCGAAAAGTTTGCGCGCAGCAAGGCGAGTGCGCTGGTGCGACATCCACCCAAAGCAATGCGCTTATTCGCGAATCGCTATGTGCTGATCTCACTCGCGGCTGGCGCCTGCCTATTTGCAGCGAATCGTTTTCGCCGCTGGCGCAACAACAATCATCACCCCTCGCCGGGACTTAGTGCGGCGCGCGTGCGCACCACCGCTAAGCCGCGCACGGCGGCGCGCAAGAGCACGCGCACTGCGACCCGCACACGCATGCATTGAGCTGCGCCGTTCAACGCCAGGGCAACGTGATCGTGAAGCGGGTGCCCTTGCGCAGGCGCGAATAACTCGATCTCGCCCCGCCATGACGGCGCGCGCGATTGCTATAGCCCGTATTCCTTGCGTTTTCGGTAGAGCGTGGACACGTCGATGCCGAGGGTCTTTGCCGCGGCGTCGAGCGACGGGCTTGTGGCCATGACCCCGCGGATGTGCGAGCGTTCCACTTCCTCCAGGCTCAGCGCATCGCCGATGCGCGGCCGCGCCTTGCGCTCGGCGGCTTCGGCGATCGACAGCATGTCGACGTCGATCTCCTCGTGCGAGCACAGAATCACCGCACGTTCGATCACGTTCTGCAGTTCGCGGATGTTGCCGGGCCAGCCGTACGCGCGGATCGCTTCCACAGCCCCCGGCGTGAACTCGCGGGCGGGGCGCCGGTAATTCGCTGCGTAGCGCAGCAGAAAGCGCTCTGCGAGAACGGGTAGGTCTTCAAGCCGCTCGCGCAAAGCCGGCATGTGAATGCTGATCACGTTGACCCGATACAGCAAGTCCTCGCGGAACAAACCGTTCTTCACCATCTCTTTCAGATCGCGATTGGTCGCCGCAACGATGCGTACGTTTGCACGACGTGTGATCGGGTCGCCGACGCGTTCGTATTCGCGGTTTTGGATGAAGCGCAGCAGCTTCGGCTGCAGCGCGAGCGGCACGTCGCCGACTTCATCGAGAAACAGCGTGCCGCCTTCGGCCTGGTCGACGCGGCCGAGCTTGTTCTCCACCGCACCGGTGAAGGCGCCTTTCTTGTGGCCGAACAGTTCGCTTTCGAGCAGTTCCGCCGACAGCGATGGACAGCTCACCGTGGCGAAATTCGCGCTCACGCGCGGGCTGAGCTGATGGATCGTACGCGCCGCCATGCCCTTGCCGGTGCCGCTTTCGCCGAGCAGCAGCACGGTCGCATCGGTATCGGCCACCTGGCGCAGCGTCTGCAGCACCATTTTCATGGAGGGGCTTTCGCTCTCCATCTCGGCGATGTTCGGCGCCTGTTCGTCTTTTTCCAGCAGCTCTACGCGCTGCTCGAGGCGTCGCGCCTGAATCTGCTTGTTCGCCGCCACGCGCAGTTGGTCCGGGGTACATGGCTTGACCAGATAGTCCACTGCACCGGCGCGGATTGCTTCGAGCGCGCTGTCGATCGAGGAATGCGCGGTGACGATCACCACGCGCATCCACGGCGCGTACTGGCGCAGCATCGGCAGCAGTTCCAGTCCGGACGTGTTACCCAGACGCAGATCGAGAAAGCACACGTCGAACACGTCGCTCTGCACGACCTGCTCGGCCTGCTCGGGGGTCGACGCCGTCGCTATGCGATGGCCAGCATCCTCCAGACAATAACGGAACGTACGCAGGATGTTCTGCTCGTCGTCGATCAGCAGGATGCGCGATTTCGCGTCGGTCGATTGTGCCATCGGGGTACCCTTCGCCACCGCCGTGCTCTGCATATCTTAAGTCCCCTCCAGGTTTGCCATTTGCCGGCGTGTACGCAATGTGCGGCCAATGGAATCGTGTGTGATAAAACGCGCCGCTGCAAGAATCGTGCACTAAACAATGTCAGGCGTTAAAGATCTGTAATTGGGATGCGCACGGCTGACTCCACGGCCATCATGCAGCCTGCAAGATGCGGCAACCCTAGACCTGAGCCTGGATGGCGCGTTGCCGTGCTGCCGCGCTTGGCACGACGGTTGATAGCGTTGCTTGGAAATCCGCGCTGCGCGGTCTGGCAACACCCTTTCGAGAGCAGGGCAATGAGCAAGTTTCACGGCGAGCAATTTTGGACGACGGTTCGGCACCATGCATTGTGCAACTGGCGCGAACTCAGCGATGACGAATTCGACACACTGCGCGCGATCAGACACGACCGCGATGTGCGTGAACGCAACGTACGCGAGCGGCTGCGCCGCGAGCGCAAGCTGAAACCGCAGGACCTGGACGCATAGGAGGCGCCAAGTGGATACCGACACAGACAGAACGGCCGAAACCGGTGCGGAAACGTCGCCCGGCAATGTCGATGCCGAAGGCGTCGCCGCGAAGTTCGCCGAAATCGAATCGCGGTTGTGCCAGGGCTATGAGGATCTGCTGACCAGTGCCAAGGAGATCGGCGATGTCACCAGCCATCACGTGCGCCTGCATCCGCTGGCCGCGTGCGGCGTAGCATTCCTGGCCGGAATCACGCTGGCGCGGCTGTTGCGTCGCTGATGGCCATGAACGCGGCTCCCGAGCAACCCGCGCTCGGCGCAGAACCATCGGCCCGAATCAGCGACCTGGCGCAGTACACGGGCGATTATGTGCGCGCGTGGAGCGAGCTGTTCGCCGGCGAGGCGCAGCTCGCTCGCATTTGCGTCTACCGCCTGCTGTTTGCGGGGCTATGGGCGTCTTTCCTGGTATTCGGCATCGTCGTGGCCGGCAATGTGCTGACCGTCGCCTTGCTCGAGCGCTGGCTGCACGACTGGACGAGCGCGGTCGCGCTGACGTTGCTGCTCAACTGCCTGGTGCTGTGCGGGCTGTTACTGGCGATGCGCTCATGGTGGCGAAATCTCAGCTTGCCGCGTAGCCGCCGTGCGCTGCGCGAACTGATGCAGAGACTGCATGAAACTGCTGGTGCCAGCAGCACTCAATGAGCGGCTGCGCGAACGCGCTGGCCGGCTCGAGCAGCTGAGCACGGCCATCGCAAGAGATGTGGCGGTGTGGCGCGCGCGTTTGGCGCGTCATCGCGTCGCCATAAGCATGGTCGGCGGCGGCCTGGCCGGGATGGTTTTCGCGGCGCGCTGGCGCTCGATATTGCGCGTGGCCGGTGCTACCGTGCGCGCCGTGGCGCTCTCGATGGTGGCACGCGCGCGGGTAGAGCGCGTGGTGCAGAAAGAGTGGGCTCGTGCAAGGCGCACGGATTCATCGTGACAATCGCGTATTTCGCATGGCGCAGCGGCGCTTATCCACGATGGCACGGGGTTTGCCCCGTTTTTTTTGGAAGGAACTGAAAAATCCGCGCTCCCGCGGATAACCAAGAAGGAGCTGGTCATGTCACTGGGCACTATTCTGTTGATCGTCGTCGTATTGCTTCTGCTCGGCGCACTGCCGACCTGGCCGTACAGCGCGGGCTGGGGTTACTACCCCTCTGGCGGGCTCGGCCTGGTTCTCGTCATTATTCTGATACTGTTCCTGCTTGGCCGCATTTGAACAAACCTGTCCAAGATCTGCTGCGCTCGCATCTCGCGCGCGGACGATTTTGGATCCGTCGTAAGCAACGCGCGTTGCAGGTTTTATCGTGAAATTCAGGCCGCGGCGGCTTCGCCGTTCGCCGCGTCGTGACTCACCGCGAGCAGTTTTGAATACGCTCCGAGCGCGACGCTGAAGCGCCAGTGCGCCTGCGCGGTCAATTCGCATTCGAACCACAGGCCGGCATCAACGAGTGCGGCGGCGATGCGCTGGGCGCTTTCGCGCGTGCTCGCGGTGATTGCGCGGTTGCCGGAGCGGGCGTGGTCGTTCAGAGCGCGAATGGCGCGTTGCACGTTGCCCTCGGCAACCGTCAGCGCATGCATGGCGTCGATGGCGGAAACGCCAGTGTGCTGGCGGATTGTGTCGATGCGGTCGGGAGTAAGCATGATTGCACGTCGTTGAGGTGGTGCCGGTGCCAAAGCAGCCGGCGTGCCAACGGGCGCGAAATCACGCGAGCGGCATTTCGATCGCTACCGTCGTGCCCTGCGTTTCGGCGGCGAGGACGCGCAGCGTGCCGCCGTGGCGGCGCACGATTTCCTGCGCCAGCGTCAGACCAAGGCCGCTCGCGCCCTGCGCGCGCCGCGTCGTGAAAAACGGTTCGCTCACACGCTCGCGCCAGCGCGCCTCGATGCCGCTGCCGTTGTCGGCGATGTCGATGCGCACGCTCGACTTGTCGGCGGCAATGCGGATGCTGATCGTCGTCGCGCCGGCTTCGGCCGCGTTGCGCAGCACGCCGGCGAGCGCGCTCTCGAAATTTGCGGTGTCGACGTCGAGCGCCGCGTCGGTGGCACCACCGACGACGAACTCGATGCCGGTGTCGGGCAATTCGTCCCGCATTTGTGAGATCGCCGACTGCAGCAGCATGCCGGCCGGGACGCAGTCGCGTGCGCCGGATTGCAGTGCGGCGCCGAAGCGCTGGAAACTCTGCACGAGCCGGCCGCAGCGCGCGGTGTCGGAAAGCAAGCGGTCGAGCGCTTCGCGCGCGGCGGCGGCATCGCCGCGATCGAGCAGCACGCGCGTCAATTCCGCGTTCATCGCCATCGCGTTGAGCGGATTGGCGATGTCGTGCGCGAGCCCGCGCACGAACTCGCCGAGTTCCAGGCTCGCCGGTGCGGTGTTCGTCGTACGCGTAGGCTGCATGGCGGATTCTGCGGCGACGCCGGCCGTGTGCCGGCGCGACGAAGCTTGCCACCGCGCACCGTCGCTGACAACGTCAGTGCGCACGACCGGCGCTCGCAGGCGAGTGTTGCGTGACAAGATCAGCCACGCTGATGCTGATTGGCGTTGTCCTTAGCCTTGGCTTGCTTGATTTCCGAATCGTACGTGTTCTTCGCGCTGTCCTTGCACGACTTTTCCGCGGATCCGATTTGCGCCTTGCAACGCGCCACCGCAACATCGTACCTCGCCTCGGCACTGGCCTTGTCGACGCCGTACTGCGCATCGGCAGCCTTCTTCGCCGCCTTGTCCTGCGCATTGGCAATGTCGTTGTTCGCGCTGGCGTTCGCCGGCGTGCCAGGCTCGGCATTCTGGGCTGGCGTGGCGTTCGCGCTTTTCGCGGCGTCGCTCGCGGCGTCCACGCGTGTTTCGACGATCTCCTTGCGGTTCTCGGCGTTCACCTGATCGAGTTTGGCTTTCGCATCGGCTACCTTCTTCTGGCCTTCAGCCTGGGCCTTCTCGACGTCGCGCTGCACCTGCGCCTGATCGGGCGCTTGCGTACAGGCTGCAAGTACCAGCGTCGCGGTCGCACCAAGAGTCATGAGCAGTCGTGGTTGCATGTCCAGTCTCCTTTTGGGCAATTCTTGTGGTCTTCGCAACGTGGATGCCATATGCGAGCGCGTGCAGATGGCAAATTGACCAGAATCCATCCGGCCCTATTGCGAACTGCACGCCAGCGGCGCGGCCGATTCCGACCGCGTCGCCCTCATCCGATGTGGCTTCTCTTTCTGCCGTATGCGCTCAGTTGCGCGAAGTCAGCGCCGAGGCATCCACCTTCTGCACGCCCTTGATGCCTTTCGCCAGCGCCACGGATTTCTGCACCTGCGCCTTGGTGTCGAGCACGCCCGACAGCGTCACCACGCCGTTGGTGGTCGTCACGCTGATATCAGTCGAGGGAATGCCTTTCGTCGCCATAAGCTGCGTCTTCACTTTCGTCGTAATCCAGCCGTCCGTACCTGGCTGCGCGGACTCGTCGCTCGCCGAAGCGCTGGCATTCGAGTTTGCTGTCGCGCTGGGGCTCGTGGCAGTGCTTGGGTTGTCCGTGGCCTGTACGGCCGCGCTCGAGGAGAGCGCACAAACGAGCATGCTTGCGAGTAGGTTTTTCATTTGTCGATTCCTTCAGTGACCGAGGAAAATGCGCTTGACGCATACCACCGCGCTGCGAACGAGGTACAAACAACGTGCCAATCCACGCACATTGATTTCGCGCCCAGCGCGTAGAGTGTGCAAACTGCGTGCGGTGCCGACGTTGCCGCTTGCACGATTCGGTGCCGTGCCGATTGCACACCACACTGCTGGCACATAGTTTGCGGCTAGAGCGATGAAAGCCCATTGAGGACCCGCCCATGAACATCTGCACCCGCAAGCTGTTGCCGGAAGCCTCCCTGCTGTTCGCCATGGCGATCGGCGCTAGCATCGCGTCGGCGGCGGAGACGTCGAGCGCCGCCGACGTGCAGCTCCATCACGCTGCAATCAACCAGGCACTGACGACGGCTGCGCCGTTCAAGGCCGCAGTCGAATCCTATCGGCGTCATCACGACGATTTTCCTGCGAGCAATCTCGACGCCGGGTTGCAGCCGCCGGACATGTATCGCAATCCCGATGTACGCCAGGTCGCGATCGATCGCGGCGGCACGATCAACGTGACGTTGACGGCCAGTTCCGGTGTCGATGGCGGTGTCATCGTGCTGACGCCGAAATTGCCGAAGAACAGCGACGATTTCGCCGTCGAGTGGAAATGCACGACGGCGAGCTACTCCGATGCTTCGGATGCGACGCTCGGGCTGTGCGAGTACACCAAGGTGCCGTGATTGGCGCTGAGCAGCTGCGCCAGGGCGCCAAGCTGCGGCACGTGCTCGGCGACGATCTTCGCGCAGGTCAGCAGCGGCATCGCCAGCAGCAGCCCGGCCATGCCCCACATCGCGCCGAGCGCGAGCAGCGAGACGAACGTGACGACCGGATCGAGCGCGAGCCGGCGGCCGACGAATAGCGGCGTGAAGATCCAGCTTTCGATGATGTGCAATACCAGGAATACGCCCGGCACAGCCAATGCGGCGAGCGGCGTGCGCGCTTCGCTGAAGCCGGCGACGCCGAGTACGATCAGCGTTAGCAGCGGCCCGAGATAGGGGGCGAAGTTGAACAGCGCGGCGATGCCACCCCACAGCAGCGGGTTCGGGATGTCGAGCAGCCACAGCGCGAACGCGAGCACGGCGCCGACCACGAAATTGATCAGGCCGATCGTCAGCATGTAGCGCGACAGCTCATGCTGCACGCTGCGCGTGGCCTCGACGATGTCGCGTTTGATGCGCCACTGCGGTGCGAGTTGCACCGACTTGAGCAACAGCGTGTCGGCGTGCCTCAGGAAAATGTATACCAGCAGCAGCGTGGCGATCGTGCTGATGACGATGCCCGGCGTTGCGCTCACCACTTGCCATAGCGCGCCGGGGCCGGGCGCATCGATGACGCGCACCGGCTGTGCATCGCCGTGAGGATCGGTCAGATCCGACCATGCTTGCGTGGCCTGGGTCGCTGCCTGCAGCGGCCGGCGCAGCAACTCGTGCACGGCCTGGCCGAGCCGATCGAGCGTTTTTGGCACGCGCGCGATCCAGTCGCGCGCCGGGCTGATCAGGCTCGTGATCAAGGCGCCGGTGGCGGCGAGCAGGGCGCCGACGACCAGCGCCGCGGCGAGCGAGCGCGGCACGCGCCAGCGCGTGAGCGCACGCACGGTCGGCGCCAGGATCAGGCTCAACAACGTGGCGAGCGCGATCGGGATGAACACGCTCGCGCCGATCACCGCGATGTAGATCACGATGATGCACACGAGTGCTGCGAGCAAGCGCCGGATCCAGCGCAATTCGGAAAGTCGCGCGGCCTGCAGGTCCCGTAGCGCGCCGCTCACGCCTGCTCCCCGCCGGATACGCGCGCGAACGCATGAACCGGAGCGACGTTCAACGGCGTCTCCGGTTCATGGTCATGCCCGCGGGTCAAACCGTGGCTCAGGCGGCCTTTGACTGTTTCAGCTCGCGCATCTGCGCATGATCGCGACTGACCTCCGGCATGTAACGCTGTGCGATCGTGCGCACACCGGCATCTTCGGACTTCTGCGCCGCGTGTTGAAACTGGTGCAGGATGCGATCTTCGAATTGCTCCAGTTCGGCGACGTACGCGTGATCCTTGTCCGTGCTGAGCTTCGCACGGATTTCCGAATACGCCTTGTGGATGGAGCCGGCGAAACTGCCTTTCGTGGCCGGCTGTTCGCCGCGCGCCACGACCGCGGTGCGCAAGTCGCTCGCGATCGCGCCCTTGGTCTGCGCCATGCGACTGAATAATGCGCGCAAATCCGAGCGTGTCACTTTCGCCACCGCTTCCGCGTAGAAGTTCTTGCCGTCTTCCAGCACTTCGATCAAATCATTAAGGGTTGCGCTGTCGGTTTTCATCGTTCACCTCTTTACAAAAAGAAGCCCCCGATAGAAGCACCAAATTTCGTGCCATGACGCGCGCGCTGAGAATGGTGTGGAATGAGAGGGTCGGGCACGTGCACTGTGCACGGCGATGCACAAGGCTCAAGGCAATTTGCGAGGCGCCGCTGCGCGAGTGGCGATGCCCGAAGGTGCGGCAGCGGGCCGTGTCGACGTCGATGGGATTCGCCGTGTGCTTACGTGGCACGGCGCATGCTGAATTCGCAGTGTGAGAAGGAGGCTGTCATGGTGAGCAGAACGCCGACGAACCACCTGCGAGAGTTGACCGAACTGGGCCAGGCTTTGTGGCTGGACGATCTTAATCGAGCGCTGCTCGATGACGGCACGCTTGCGGGTTATCTCCGCGATTGCCACATCAGCGGCCTGACTTCGAACCCGAGCATTTTCGAAAAGGCTATCCTCGAGAGTGGCCGCTATGACGACGCGCTGCATTCGCGCACGCAAAATTCCGCGGAAGAGGTGTACCTGGACCTTGCCGTGGATGACGTGCTGCACGCGGCGAAACTGTTCGCTCCACTCCATCGCGCCAGCCATGGTGCCGAGGGCTGGGTGTCGCTGGAAGTCTCGCCGCTGCTCGCCGACGATGCCGAGGCCACGATCGCCGCGGTCGCCGCACTGCATCGCCGCGTCGACCGCCACAACGTGTTCATCAAGATTCCCGGCACGCCAGCCGGCGCGCGCGCGATCGAGGAATCGCTGTTCGCCGGCATCCCGATCAATGTCACGTTGCTGTTTTCGCGCGAGCAGTACCGCGTTGCCGCCGAAGCGTGGCTGCGCGGTATCGAACGGCGCATCAAGGCCGGGCTGGATCCGCGCGTCGATAGCGTCGCGTCGCTATTCGTCAGCCGCTGGGACGTCGCCGTGAACGATCGCGTCTCCGCATCGCTGCGCAATCATTTGGGTCTCGCCGTCGCGCGACGCACCTACCGGGCCTACTGCGACCTGCTCGAATCGGCGCGCGTGCAAGCGCTGGTCCGCTACGGCGTGCGGCCGCAGCGGCTGCTGTGGGCAAGCACCGCTAGCAAGGATCCCGGAGCGTCCGACACTTTATATGTGCAGGCGCTCGCCGCGCCGGCGACGATCGACACGATGCCGGACAAGACGCTGCAGGCCTTCGCCGATCACGGTCATGTCGCAGCGCCGTTGCCGCGCGATGGCGGCGATGCCGACCGCGTGCTCACCGAATTCGCCTATGCGCACATCGATCTGGATGCGCTCGCGCTGAAGCTGCAGCGCGACGGCAGCGCCGAGTTCGCGAAATCCTGGCACGCGTTGATGCGCGGCATCGAAGCCAAGCTTGTACAGCCGCGGCAGCTCAAGGCTTCGTGATGGGTTTAATCGGATGCGCACCGAACTCGTGGCGCAACGCCGCGAGCAGGCGATCAGAAAACGACTCGGCATCGCGCGAGCGCACGCGCGCGAGCAGCGCCTGCGCGATTACCGGCGTGGCCACGCCGAGTTCAATCGCTTCGGCGACCGTCCAGCGGCCTTCGCCGGAATCGTCCACGTACGGCGCTATCGCCGTGAGGTTCGCATCGGCGTGCAACGCGTCGCTGGTCAGATCAAGCAGCCACGAACGCACCACGCTGCCGTAACGCCAGATCTCGGCGATGCCGTGCAGGTCGAAATCGAATTCGCGCTTGTGCCGAAGAATGGAAAAACCTTCCGCATACGCCTGCATCATTCCGTATTCGATACCGTTGTGGATCATCTTGACGAAATGTCCCGCGCCGCTCGGGCCGACGTGGCCCCAGCCCCGATCCGGCGCCGGCGCCAGCGTCTGCCACAGCGGCCGCATGCGCTCAATCGCTTGCGCGTCGCCGCCGAGCATCAGGCTGTAGCCCTGCTCCAGGCCCCACACGCCGCCGCTCGTGCCGCAATCGATGTAATGGATGCCCCGCGCGAGCAATGCTTGCGCGCGGCGCATGCTGTCGCGGTAATGGGAATTGCCGCCGTCAATGACGATATCGTCGGCGTGCAGGGCAGGCGAGAGTTCATCGATCGCCGCATCCACGGGTCTTCCGGCCGGCACCATCAGCCAGAGCACGCGCGGCTTGTCGAGTTTCGTCGCGAGTTCGTGCAGCGAATCCACTGAGTCGATGCCGCTGGCGCCCGCGCGTTCACGCGCTGGCGCCGCCGGATCGAAACCGATCACTGTGTGTCCCCCGCGCAACAGCCGCAGCGCCATGTTGGCGCCCATGCGACCCAGACCCGCTATCCCAAGCTGCATCGTTTCTCCGCGCCCGGCGCCAGTCGCAGTATACGCGGCGACTGCGCGGCGGCGCGCAGGTTCATGATTCTCGCGCCGATTGAAGCTTCCGCCGGCCTCGGCAGCAGGCGCTCGTATTCGCCGCGCACGACCGCATAGCATTCGCACGCGCGCCGCTCCAGGCCGCCGCGATCGAGCACGCTGATACGCCCGCGCCGGTAGCGGATCAAGCCAGCAGACTGCAGACGGCCGGCCGCCGCGGTAACGCCTTCGCGGCGCACGCCGAGCAGGCTGCCGATGAGCTCCTGCGTCATCGTGATCTCGTTCGTGGGCAGGCGATCGAGCGTGAGCAGCAGCCAGCGGCACAACTGTTGATCCAGGCAATGGTGGCGATTGCACACCGCGGTCTGCGCGGTCTGCGTCATCAGCGCCTGGGTGTAGCGCAATAGCAGGTTTAGAACTGGTCCGGCGCGGCTGATTTCCGCGGCGATGACATGCGCTTTGAGGCGATAGCCTTCGCCTCCGCACTGCACGACCGCGCGACTTGCCGTGGTGCCACCGCCCATAAGCTGGGCAAAACCGACTGCGCCGTCGCAGCCGATCGCGGCAATTTCGGCCGACGCGCCATCGTTGAGCAGATGCATCAGCGAGACGATCGCTGTCGTCGGAAAATAGACGTAGATGGAACTGCCGCCGCACTCGTGCAGCACCTTGCCGAGCGGCAGTTCGACGTGCTCCAGCAGCGGCAGCAGACGCGTGCGTTCGTCATCTGGCAGCATTGCCAGCGGGCGGTTCCTCAGCGGACTCCATGCAGCCCTCTCCGCGGGTGCGGGCGTGGCGACCTGCGGATCGGGGCCGGTAAAATTTTCCATTATTGTTGCCATGCAAATTTTTTCCGCAGGGAATGATGCCGCAATAATCCTTCACGTCCCGTGCCAGCTGCCCCGCGGTGGTATTTCCCTTCGCGGCTGCGCGCCTTGGCATGCGCGAAAAATTCATCACACATGCAAATTTCACGAACCTGACGAAAGTCATGCTCGCGATCTGCGCGATGCGCGATCAGCGTGCGATCGCTCGTGACATGCTCATGATCTACCGCCCGGTGGCAGTAACGCCGATCGCTCGCGACAGCGCACGGCTGGAAACCGGCGGCACGGAAGGCGACGAGTGCACGCGGCAAGTGCAACGCCGAACTCACGAGCCCGATCTGCGCCGACAGCCCCGGTTGCAACGCGCGTAACTGTTCGGCATTTTCCCAAGTGGTGCGGGAGCATCGCGTTCGCGTGCGGCCGTCGGCTACTTTTTTCCGACCACCAGTCCGCAACACTGCTTCGACAGCTTCGGTCCGCTCGGACCATGATGTAGGCGGGAGAGCGAGGCGCCGGCCGTTACGCGGCACGGACGCCGATCAGCCGCGGAACCTCGTGGAGAGCGTGACGGTCGAATAGGAAGATGTGCGCGACAAGGAGAGCAGGCCATGATGGTGGATCAGGAAACGACAAAATGTGCGCGGGACGGCTGCAAGTGTCAGGTGCCGGCGGGACAGACCTATTGCTCGCCACATTGCGCGGAGGCGGCGGCCAGTGTCGAAGTGCGCGGCGAGGAGAGTTGCCAGTGTGGACACAATGCATGCAAGACCCCGATCTCGTAGTAGGCACGCGGCGCCTGCGCTAGGTCACCGGAGGATCCAAGCGTTCCACACGCTCGATGTCGCCGAGCCAAACATACGCCTGCCACGGCGGCGCCCGCGGGTCGTCCAGGCGCAGTTCCGCATTGAATCCTTCCACGCCCTGTGCGTCTTCGTACAGCTGCAGGGCCGGGCGTTCGGTGACTGTACCGCGCAGGCTGTCGCCGTTGCGCAGGACCACGCGCACCTGCGCCTGGCTCGGCAGGTCGGTTACGAGCCGCTGCAGCCGCGCAATCTCGGCGGGCCACACATAGACCCTGGCTGCATTTCTACCCATGTCGATTACTAAAATCCATTGCGCAGGATGCGGCACCGAATTCGTCGACGCACGCAACGACGTGCGGGCGGGCGACGCGGCGATTTGCCCGCACTGCGGCGCGCATCATGTCTTCAAGGCCAACGTAGAAGCCGGGGACATCGCGCTGCCGGCGGCCGCTCGCGACCCCTCGCGCGAGAACGAATAGACGCATCATTTTCGTGACGCGCGTCTGCTGCGACGCGGCGCCAGCGCGCGCAGTTCCGTGTTTTGCCGATTCCAGCACGCACCGCCACCGCGCCAGTTGCGTGCTCATCCGCTACGCCGCGTGCGCGCGGCTTTCTTCGCCGCGGCCGAGCGCCGTGCCGGACCTTTCGTGCGCGCGGCCTTGCGCGCAGCGGCGGAACGGCTCGCTGCACTGCGCTTGGCGGCCGCGGAATGCGCCTGCCGCGACAGCGCACGCGGCGATGCCGCCGCGTGGCCTTCACGCTTGAGCGCTTGGCTGATCGCGCGGGAGCGTCGCGCTGAAGGTTTGTGCGGATGGCGCGCGGCAGCAGTATCTCGCGCGGCCTGTTTGCGCGTGCGGCTGGACGTTCCGGCGTTCGGCGCTGCGAGCTTCACGCCGGCGCGGCGCGCCTTCGACAGGCCGATCGCAATCGCTTGCTTGGTCGAGCGCGCGCCGTGCTTGCCTTCGCGTATGTGTTCGATTTCCTCGCGCACGAATTCGCCGGCTTGCGTACTCGGCGCCTTGCCTTCGCGTCGATCTTGTTTGGCACGTTCGATTGTGGATTTCTCCGGCATTCGCCGCTACTCCTTGAGCTTGTTGGCTTCGCGCAGGTGCGCTTCCACTGCGGCCGTGGTCTTCTTGATGTAGATGCGCAGCTCGTCACTACTCACGCTACCGGCGGAGGATTTGAGCAGGTCGCCCATCTTCTGGTGATCCTCGAGCATGGCATCGATGTAGGCCTTGTCGAATGCCTCGTCCTTCAGGCTGGCGAGCCGGTCGCGGGTCGCCGCGTGTTCGGCATCGAGTTCCTTCGGCAATGCCACATTTTCTTTGCTCGCGATCTTCTCCAGTTCGCGATTGTTCGTGGTGTGGTCGCGCACCATGTGCTCGGCGAATTTCTTCACGTCGCCGGATTTCGCTTTTTGCTCGGCGAGCTTGCTCAGCTCGACTTCGGCCACGCCGCCCTGACCGGCTTGCTGGATGAAACTCGCGTCGGTGCCGGCCGTCTCTGCTGGTTGCTTGGGCGCACTGGAGCCGCCGCTGGTCTGGGCGAGAGCGGCGCCGGTAAAGACGATCGCACTGGCAAGCAACAATCTGGAACTCTTGGTCATCGTATTCTCCTCGGGAAGCGAGCACGCACAGCGCCTGTTACAGGCTGCATCCGATGTGCCAGGGACGAACCAGCGCTATTGCGTGACCCGTGCTGTGCGGACCGTCGGCTTTTCGTGCGATTTGCGGTTATGCGCGCCGCGTTTTTCGCAAGCTGCAACGCAGTCAACACTATATCCAGGATACGGCGCAGAGGTATACTTTTTCCCAATCGTCGCCGGCTCCCATAGATGCAGGCGCGGCCATCGCGTGCTCGCACGCGCAATGCACGGATGCTCGGCGGCCCGCGTCGCAGTACGCTCATGCGAGCGCATGGCGGGTGGCGATGACAAGAAAGGTCGCGAACGGGGTGTGACCCCACAACGGCTTGATTGTGAACTGCATGCCGAGCTCGCCCAGCGCAGATTCGATTTCGCCGCGTCGCGGAAAATGCCGCGCCGGCATACCGATCCAGCCGCAGCCGTGAAGTAAGTGCTCCTCGAGCCTGGTTGCCCGGTAACGCCACGCCGGCTCTTGCAATGCGGTGCGCACGACCAGCGCGCCGGCATCGGAGACGCGCCGCGCGGCTGCACGAAGCAGCGCGCGTTGGCGTTCGCGGTCGAGATAGTGCAACACGTCGAGGATCACGACACTGCCGCAGAACGACGGCAACACGATCGCATCGCGAGTTTCGTAGCTCAGCGTGGCGCCCTGTTCGCCCGCTTGGTGGCGGGCGCGCTCGATCTTCGCGGCGTCGCAATCGATGCCGAGATAGCGCTGGGAAAAACCCCGCGCATGCAGATGCAAACCGAGCAGACCGATGCCACAGCCGATGTCGAGCACCGGCTCATTGGCCTCGACGAGCCGTTCCGCCACCGCGGCATATAGAGGGTCGTAGCGCAGTTTCAGGCGCGCGTAGCTGCGCAGACCGCCGCGGTAGTTCGCGGCGATGCCGCGGTCGAGTTCGACGATGGCGCCGCTGACGATGTTGAACATTCCCTGTCTCCCTGTCCGTTCTGTTTTTTTACAGGAAGATTCGTGCCAACAGTGGCATGTGGATTGCTGTACCAATGAGCGCCTGAATACGAGTCGCGCTCATGCAACGCACGCAATTGCACTTCGTTGCCGATTTCCATGTCGCGCTGAGCAATCCGCATGCGCAGATCGCCGAGATGACGATCGCGCCCGGCGCAGCCGAGGGTGGCCCCGACAACCGCCATTCCGGCGCTGACCAGTGGCTATTCGTGCAGTCCGGCGTAGGTATGGCGCGCGTCGGCGACAAGCAGACCCGGCTGCGCCGCGGCACCGTGCTGTTGATCGACCGCGGCGAAGAGCACGAACTCCGCAATACCGGGCGGGCGCCGCTGCGTACCCTCAATTTCTACACGCCGCCCGCGTACGATGCGGATGCGGAACCATTGCCGCGTGGGCGCGCGAAGGGCTGACCACCCTCTGTTTTTCAGTACATCTCTTTTGGCGCGAAAGTCAAACCTTCCGCAGCGCCACCGAGCGACGTTGCGACGCTGGGTTCGAGCTTGCGTTTGCGGGGAGCCGGAGCTTCCCGTGCGACGCCCGGCAAACAGATTTCCACTTGACGGTGATCGCGCTTCAGGTCGATTGCATCGTCGTGTTGCTCTAGGCCACACGCACGACCACACGTTCCGGCGTTACCGGCCACGCGGGTGCGCGCCTATGGTGATCTTCGCTATTGTCGAGTGCTCGGGCTCTGACTTTTCAACCCGGACGCGTCTACGCGCGTCACGCCTTTGATCGTTTGCGCCGTCGCTACGGCCTTCTTCACGGCGATATCGTTCGGCTGGGTGCCACTGAGCTGCACGATTCCGTTCTGCGTCTTGACGCTGATATCCATGCTATTGATGTCCTTGGTCGTCGCCAGTTCGGACTTCACCTTCATCGTGATCCAGGCGTCGCTGACCGGCTGATCGGAACTCTGCGACGTCTGCTCCTGTTCCGGTGCGCGGCTGCGCGAAGGCACGGCGGTTGGACTTGGCGTGCTCGAGGGCTGCGGTTGGTTCTCCGGCGAGTTCGGACGTGCGGTCGGATTGGCGTCGGCTTGCGCCAGTGCGGATGTCGACAGCGTCAGGGCCGCGAGGATCAGCGCGAATCGTTTTGAGCTGTTCATGTGAACTCCTCGTGTTGGGAACGCGCCTGGACGTTGCATGAAACGCACCAAGAACTTCCTGCGCGATGGCGAGTCGGCAAAATCTGTGTGCGGAAAATAATTCAGCCGCACTGAAATTCGTTCACGCTGCCGCTAGTGGCACGCGCCTTGATGGAGCGACATAGATGAAGCCGCGCGGTCTGGTCTATTCCAGCGATGTGCAGCCCGGTTACCGGCGCCAGCGTGAACACGGGCGCTTTGTATACTCGACGCCGACCGGTGCGCGCGTGAATGCGGCGCGCACGCTGGCGCGCATTCGCCGCCTGGCGATTCCGCCCGCGTATACCGACGTCTGGATCTGCCGCGACGCGCGCGGGCATCTGCAGGCCAGCGGCCGGGATGCGCGCGGTCGCAAGCAATATCGCTATCACCCGGACTGGCGCACTGCCCGCGACGCGTCCAAGTACGAACGGCTCATCGAGTTCGTGCAGCACCTGCCGGCGTTGCGCGCGGCCGTGCAGCGCGACATAGCGCTGCCGGGCTTGCAGCGGCGCAAGGTGCTTGCGCTGATCGTACGACTGCTCGAGACCACTTCGATTCGCATCGGTAACGAGGAATACTCGCGCCAGAATCATTCCTACGGATTGACGACGCTGCAGATGCGGCACCTGCAACTGGACGGCGGCCGTATGCGTTTTCGTTTTCGCGGCAAGAACGGCAAATTTCACGACGTGCAGCTGCACGATGCACGACTCGCCGCAATCGTGCGCCGGGTGCAGGACCTACCTGGACAGGATCTGTTTCAGTTCGTCGACGACGACGGCGAAGTGCAGGCAATCGGCTCCGTTGAAGTCAACGCCTATATCCGCGAGCACACTGCGCCGGACTTCAGTGCAAAGGATTTCCGCACCTGGACCGGCACGCTGCTCGCCGCACAGGAATTGGCCACGGCGGGCTACGCGGACGGCGACGCGGAAGCCAAGAGACGCATCAGCGCAGCGATTGCCGCGGTAGCTGCGCGGCTCGGCAACACGCCAGCCGTGTGCCGCGCGAGCTATGTGCATCCGGCAGTGCTCGATGCGTATCGACAACACCGGCTGCGGCTGCCGAGCAAAGCCGCGCGTGTGGCGCCACGCCGAGGCATGTCCGTATTCGAACGCGCGGTACTGAACCTGCTGCGGCGCGCGGAACGCGGCCGCTGATCACGCGTTCCAGCGCAGCGGATCATCAACGCGGCACGTCGTCACGCTTGAGCCGGAAACGGCTGAGCATTCGCGGCCTGACCCTGGCTGCTCGCGCAATATGTGAAAAACTTGTGGAACGTCTTGCAGCTTGCAAGAGCAGGTATTCAGATAGTGGCAAATTGCGTGGTATGTCCTCCGTGCCACTGCTCCAAGACATGAGAAAACGTGACGTCTTCTTGGCACTTCTTGGCACAACCGTTGCGACGAATATCCGCGATGCTCCCCGCGAGGCGGCGCAGCGTTATGGGACAAGCGGCCACGGACGGCTTTCCTTCCGCGCGATCCCAGATCTTTTGCTGATACGGGTTCTCGAAGCGTGGATCTAACAACATACGAGGCAGGAGAAACATCATGCAGTATCAACGCACCAGACTTATCACGTTCTTCTGCGCCGCCGGCATGTGCTGCGGTGCGTTTGCCCAGACGAGCTCGTCCGATCAGAGTACGCAGCCAGCTTCCTCGACGCCGAGCAGCACGCAGTATCCGTCTAGCACGGCCCCATCCAGTACATCACCATCACCATCGACAACGGCGCCGGGGAGCACATCTCCCTCTTCGTCGACGAGTTCGTCAGCTTCATCGATGAACACCTCATCGACGCTGACAAATAATCCGCGTCAGGTCCTGGCACGGCTGGATACGAGCCGCAAGGGCTATCTGAGCCAGACCGACGTGGCCTCGAACAGCTACCTGTCGAGCCATTTCGCGCAGTGCGACACGAATGGCGACGGCAAGCTGGCGGAAGATGAACTGTCCACGTGCATCCAGGGCGCGCCGTCGGGCACGAGCTTCCAATAAGCATGTAAGCATGGCGACGCGGCCGCCTGTACGAGGTCGTCATGCTGCACGAAGCGATGGCCGACGGCTACAGCCGCGCTTAAAACGGTGTCGCCCTGCCGCATGCAGTCAGGGCTGGCGCGCGTGGGCTCAGCCGGCGCGCGCCAAACCCGTGGAGATCGCGCCGATGTCCGCAACACGCCAGGAGGATCGCCATGGCAACGCTGCGTTTCCGCATGTTTGGAAGCAACAATCAGATCGACACCATGATCACGTTATTGCATGGCATGGACGAGGTCGATCGCATCGAGGAAGTCGCCGACCAAATCCATGACATGCGCGACGATTCGAGTTCGGCGAATCTTCCCGACGATGCCGGACCGGATTTCCACAATATCGAAGCACACACGCGCTCGAAGAACGTCGATCGATTACGCGAAATCGTGGAGAAGACCGCGACCGACATCAATGCCGCGGTGGAAATCGTCGAACAGTTCTAGGACCCACCGAAATTTGAACTGCAGCGCCCGCAACGCCCACGAATCCCAGCAGGGCGGCGACGATGGCGATGATCAGAAACGTTACGGTCCATGCAAGCAAAAGCATTTTCGCGGGCGCGCCTCGCGCGAGGCAACGAAAGCAACAGCACGTGGCACGCAACCTGCACCCTCCGGTCGCTGCCGAATATGTTTTTTCGCACTGCGCGCCGCGCGATCGGCAGCCGCGACCGCAGGCATCGGAGCATTGCATGAACAAGATCAGCGAAGTGATGACGCGCGACATCCAGGTCGCAAGTCCGGATCAGACGATACGCGAAGCCGCGCTGACGATGGCGCGCGAAGACATCGGCAGCCTGCCGGTCGGCGAGAACGACAAGCTGATCGGCATGATCACCGATCGCGATATCGTGCTGCGTGCGGTCGCCGAAGGGCGCAGCCCCGACACGCAGGTGCGCGAGGTGATGACCGACAGCATCAAATACTGCTACGAAGACGACGACGTGGGCCACGTGGCGCAGAACATGGCCGAGCTGCAAGTGCGCCGGCTGCCGGTGGTCAGTCGCGACAAGCGCCTGGTCGGCATCGTCGCGCTGAGCAACGTTGCGCAGTGCGGCGACAAAAAGGCGACGAACGAGATGTTGCGTGGCGTAGCGACACCGCACTAGGGATCGTGGCGGCGCTTGAGTTCGGTATCCACGTCGCACAGCGACAACCCGCGCGCGCGCAGCAGCACGGTGAGGTGGTAAATAAGATCGGCCACCTCGCCGAGTAGCGCTGCGTCATCGGCGGTGACTGCGGCGAGCGCGACTTCAACGCCTTCCTCGCCGACTTTCTGCGCAATGCGCGGTACGCCCGACTCGAATAATTTAGTCGTATAACTGCCGGCAGGGCGTTCGCGCTCGCGCGTTGCCACGATCTTGTCGAGTTCCCCAAGCATGCTCGACGGTGCGGAGGCAGCAAAGCAGCTCGGCGTGCCGAGGTGACAGGTCGGGCCATGTGGATGCGCCAGCACGAGTAGCGTGTCGCGATCGCAGTCAGCCGCGACGCTCACGACGTTGAGCGTGTTGCCGGAGGTCTCGCCTTTCGTCCATAGCCTGCCGCGACTGCGGCTGAAGAATGTGGCCTTGTGCGTGCTCAGCGTCAGGCGCAGCGCTTGGCGATCCATGTAGCCGAGCATCAGCACGCGCAAGGTCGCTGCGTCCTGCACGATAGCCGGCAGCAGGCCGCTCTGCTTGTCCCAGGCGAAAGCGTCGATGCCATCCAGTGTCAAAGCCGGTTCAGCCACGGCGTACCTCGATTCCCGAGTCATGCAGGTAGTTTTTCAAATTGGTGATCGCAATCGCGCCGGAATGAAACACGCTGGCGGCGAGCGCTGCATCGACGTCGGCGTCGCGAAATGCATTGGCGAAATGTTCCGGCGCGCCGGCACCGCCAGACGCCACGAGCGGCACCGCGCAGACCGCACGCGCCGCGCGCAGCTGCTCGACGTCGTAACCAAGGCGAGCGCCATCGCTGGCCATGCAGTTCAACACGATCTCGCCGGCGCCGCGCTGCTGTGCTTCTTCGATCCAGTCGAGCGCGCGTCGTGAAAGCGCGCGCGTCTTTTCCGGATCTCCGGAGTGGCTGCGCACGCGCCATTCGCCATCCGCGTCGCGCTGGCTGTCGATGCCGACGACGACGCACTGCACGCCAAACGTGTCGGCGAGTTCGCCGATCAGCTCGGGGCGCTCCAGCGCCGGCGTGTTGATCGAAATCTTGTCGGCACCGACAGCGAGTACGCTGCGTGCATCGTCGACGCTGCGGATGCCGCCCGCGACGCAGAATGGAATGTCGAGCAGCGCCGCGATACGGGCGATCCAGTTGCGGTCGACGCTGCGTCCCTGCGGACTCGCACCGATGTCGTAGAACACGATCTCGTCAGCGCCTTCATCGCGGTAGCGCTGAGCGAGTTCGACGATATCGCCCATGTCGACGTGATCGCGAAAGCGTACGCCTTTGACCACGCGCCCATCGCGCACGTCCAGACACGGAATAATGCGCTTGGCTAACATGCGAGGGCCTGCGCGAGCGTCATCGCGCCATCGAGCAGCGCCTTGCCGATGATCGCGCCGGAGCAGCCGGCGGCGCGTAGCACATCGAGATCCGCCGCGTTGCGCATGCCACCGGAGGCTTGCACCGCCAGCTTTGGATAACGCCGGCACAACGATATGTACAAATCGACATTCGGACCGCCGAGCATGCCGTCGCGCGCGATGTCTGTGCACAGCAGATGACGCGCGCCGCCTTCGGCGTAGCGGTCGAGCAGGGCAAACAGTTCGGCGTCGCTGGCTTGTGTCCAGCCGCGTACGGGCAAACGCCAGCCGTCACCGTCGTCGCGCGTGTCCAGCGCGACCGCGATGCGTTCGCTGCCAAAGCGCCTGATCCAGCCGAGCACCTGTTCGGGTTCGCGCACGGCGAGTGAGCCGACGACGACGCGCTGCGCGCCTGCATCGAGCAGGGCCTGCGCGTCGTCGGCATAGCGCACGCCGCCGCCGGTCTGGACGGCAAGACGCCCATCGTCGGCGATCGCGCGCAACAGCGCGAGCAGCGTGTAGCCGCCTTCGCGTGCGGCATCGAGGTCGACCAAGTGCAGCCAGCGCGCGCCGGAATCCGCATAACGCAAGGCGAGCGCGAGCGGGTCGTCGCGGTAACGCGTCTCCTGCGCGTAATCGCCCTGGCGCAGGCGCACTACGTCGCCATCGCGCACATCGATGGCCGGATAGACGACGAAGCTCATGTCGGCTCCCAGCGCAGGAAATTTTGCAACAGCCGCGCACCGACTTGCGCCGAGCGCTCGGGATGGAATTGCGCGCCAGCGATATGGCCGCGTTGTACAAGTGCGGCATAGCGGTCGCCATGTTCGACACTGGCGACGCAGTTCTCGTCGACGGCTGCGGCATAGCTGTGCACGAAATACGCGTAGTCGTCGCCGATACCAGCAAGCAGCGGACTTCCGCGATCGCGGCGCAAACGGTTCCAGCCCATGTGCGGCACACGCGCGGTCGCTGTCGCTTTGACTTTGCCGATGCTACCGGACAGCAGGCCCAAGCACGGCGTATCCGCTTCTGCGGAGTTCTCGTACAACACTTGCATGCCGACGCAGATGCCGAGCAGCGGAGTGCGCAGTTCACGCAACAGATCGGCAATGCCGGACTCGCGCAGCTGCCGCATGATTGGCGCCGCCGCACCGACACCGGGCAGCAGCAAACGCTCCGCAGCGCGGATCGTGCTCGCATCGAGCGTAACCGGTGCGTCGACGCCAAGGCGCAACAGCGCATGGCGAACGGACGCGAGATTGGCGCCGCCGGAGTCGATGATGACGAGCCTGCTCACAACACGCCTTTCGTCGTCGGCAGATCGGCGCCTTCGCGACGCATTGCCTGGCGCAGCGCCCGCGCGACGACTTTGAAACAGGCTTCGATCTGGTGATGATCGTTTTCGCCGCGCACCTGCAAGTGCAGGTTGATGCCAGCCGCATCGCACAGCGAGCGAAAGAAATGCGGCACCAGTTCGGTCGGCAGATCGCCGACGCGCTCGCGCGTGAAGCGGCCGTCGAATACGCAGAGCGCGCGCCCGGAAAAATCCAGCGTGGCTGTGGCCAGTGCCTCGTCCATCGGCAGCGTGAAACCGTAGCGTGCAATGCCGCGCTTGCCGCCGAGCGCTTCGCGCAGCGCGGCCCCGAGCGCGAGCGCACTATCCTCGACGGTATGGTGCTCGTCGATGTGCGTGTCGCCTTCGCACGTGAGCGTCAGTGCGAAGCCGCCGTGCTTGCCGAGCTGCTCGAGCATGTGGTCGAAGAAACCGAGGCGCGTGCTGATCTTCGGCTCGGCGCTGCAATCCAGATCGATGTCGACGCGAATGCGCGTCTCACGCGTATCGCGCGCGACATGACCGGTGCGCGGCGCATCGCTGAGCGCGTGCGCGATGCCGGCCCAGTCCCATGCGCCGCCGAATTGCGGCGTCTTGAGTTGGAATGCGCGCACGCCGAGATTCTTCGCGAACTGCACGTCGCTGTCGCGATCGCCGATGACGGCAGAACGTTGCCAGTCGATGTTGCGATCCTGCACGTAAGGCAGGACGAGACCGATGCCGGGCTTGCGCGTCGACGCGTTGTCGGCCGGCAGCGAGGTATCGATGAGCTGATCGCGGAACGTGAGGCCTGTACTGGCGAACACCTGCAGCATCAGCTGGTGCGGACCGTCGAAGGCCGCGCGCGGAAATGCCGCGCTACCGAGTCCGTCCTGGTTGCTGATCAGGATGAATTCGTAGCCCGCATCGCGCAAGCGCAGCAGCGCCGGGATCGCGCCGTCGACGAAGCGCAGCTTTTCATACGCGTCGATCTGGAAATCCGCGGGCTCCTCGATCAGCGTGCCGTCGCGGTCGATGAACAGCAGCGGGGTCACGAAGCTACCTCGATCTTGTCGAGCGCCGCCAGCACGCGAGTGTTCTGCGCCGGCGTGCCGATGCTGATGCGCAGCGCGTCGCGCAGCTGCGCTGCCGCGCGTTGGTCGCGCACGACGATGCCGGCGGCGAGCAGTGCGGCATACGCGGCGCCGGCATCATCGAAGCGCGCGAGCAGGAAGTTGGCCTGCGACGGGTAGACGCGGCGCACGCCAGCGCAGGATGAGAGCGCAATCCGCAGCGTCTCGCGTTCGCGCCTGATGATGTCGATGCGTTTACGCGTGGCAGCGAGCGCGCCCGGGGTCAGCGCGCGCAGTGCAAGGTCGCTGCACAGCGCAGGGATGGGGTAGGGGCTTTGGCAGCGTCGCAACACCTCGATCAGCGCCGGATTCGCGATCACGCAGCCGATGCGGGCGGCGGCGAGCGCATGTGCTTTCGACAGCGTGCGCAGCACGGCGAGGTTGTCCTGGCGGGCGACGAGACTCGCGAGTGACGTCGCGTCGGCGAATTCGACATAGGCTTCGTCGGCGACGACGAGTGCACGGCCGCGGAGTTGCTGCGCGAGGCCGAGCACTTGGTCCGCTGCAATGACGCCACCGGCCGGATTGCCTGGTGCGCACAGAAACACGATTTTCACGTTGGTGGCCAGGGCGCGTTGCGTGAGCGCTTGGAGATCGACGCGGAAATCCTCGGGCTCATCGCGCAGCGGCACCTCGAGCAGACGCGCGCCGTGCAGGCGTGCGCAGATCGCGTACATGCCGAATACCGGCGGCGTGATCAGCACTGCATCGCGCGCGGGCGCGCACAATGCACGCACGAGCAGATCAATCGCTTCGTCGCTGCCGCGGCCGATCAGCAGCTGCTCGGGTGCTACATCGTACAAATCGGCGAGGGCGGCGCGCAGTTGTTGCGGCTGCGGCTCGGGATAGCGGCGCGCGCTTGGCGTAGCGTCCGCCGGATTCGCCCACGGCGATTCATTCGCGTTGAGCCATATATCGCCGGCCGCCTGTGTGCTCCGCGCCGAGCTGTAGCCGGTGAAATCGCGCAGATCCTCGCGCACCAGTTGCAGCACGCTCATGCGGCCTCCAGACGCAGCGTCACCGCATTCGCGTGCGCATCAAGGCCTTCCGCCGTTGCCAGCGTCACCGCGGTGGCGCCGATTGCTGCGATGCCGCGTCGATCGACGCTCTGCACGCTGATCGCATTCTGGAAACTGGCGACGCTCAAGCCGCTGTGCGCGCGCGCCGCGCCGCCGGTCGGCAGCACGTGATTGGTGCCGCTGCAATAATCGCCGAGCGCTTCCGCCGCGTAATCGCCGAGAAACACCGAGCCGGCCGCTTCGATTCGGTCGAGCCAGCGCCGCGGCTCGCGCAGCGCGAGGATCAGGTGCTCCGGTGCATAAGCGTTGCTGATCGCGAATGCAGCGTCGAGCGCGTCGACGAAAATCGCGCGTGACGCGGTCAGCGACTGGCGTGCAATGTCGGCGCGCCGCAGTGTCGCGAGCTGGCGCGTGATTTCCGCGTCGACCGCATCGAGCAGCCTGGCGTCGTCGCTGAGCAACAGCACTTGCGAATCGGCGCCATGCTCGGCCTGCGAAAGCAGATCGCCCGCAACGAATGCCGGATTAGCACCGGCATCGGCGATCACCAGCACTTCCGAAGGGCCGGCCGGCATGTCGATCGCCGCGCCGTCGATGTCCATCGCCACTTGGCATTTGGCTGCGGTGACAAACGCATTGCCGGGGCCGAACAGCTTGTTGCATTTTGGCACGCTGGCCGTGCCGTACGCCATCGCCGCGATTGCCTGGGCGCCACCGAGCTTGAACACGCGCGCGATGCCGCAGACTTGCGCTGCATACAAGACGGCTGGGTCTACGCTGCCGTCGGTACGTGGCGGCGAGCACAACACGACTTCGCTGCAACCTGCGAGGCGCGCCGGAATCCCGAGCATCAATGCGGTCGACGGCAGCGGCGCGCTGCCGGCCGGCACGTAGAGGCCGACGCGCGCGATGCCGCGCACGATGCGCTCGCAGATCACACCATCGCCGCTGTCGAGGACGTAGGGCTGCAGCATGCCGGCGCGATGGAAGTTGTCGATGCGCTGGGCCGAAGTTTCGATTGCCGTACGCAGTTCTGGTGTGACTGATGCCACGGCGGCGGCGAATTCATCCGCGCTGACGGCTAAGTTCGCGATGGCGACACGATCGTAGCGCGCGCTCAATTCACGCAGCGCGGCATCGCCGCCCGCGCGGACCGCGGCAATGATTCGCGCGGCGCTCGTGCGTACGGAATCGGCGACGACTTGCGTCGGCCGGCGCAGTGCGTCCGCGCGCGCCGCGGTGTCGAGCGCGTTCCAATCGACGCGGCGCAACGCGCTCATGCGAGCATCCTTTCGATTGGCAGCACCATGAGGCCGCGCGCACCGGCGCGCTTGAGATCCTCCAGGCGCTGCCAGGTCAACACGCCGTGACACAGCGCCTGCAGCGCGAGCTGGTCGCTATCGTGCACGGCGGTCACCGTCGGCGCTTCGGCATCGTCGAGCATCGCCAGCAGAGTGGGGACCGCCACACGCGCAGCCTGGAACAAGAGCAGCTTGCTGTCGCGGATTTTCAGCACGCCGTCGATTCGCCGCAGCAGCAGCTCGGCAATTTCCGCGCGCAGATCGGTAAAGTCGACGCTGGGTCCGGCGAGCACGGCTTCGCTCTGCAGCAGCGTTTCAACCGGTTTCAGGTGATTCGCGGCCAGCGTCGCGCCGCTGGAGACCAGATCGCAGATCAAATCGGCCTGGCCGAGCTTCGGCGCGATTTCCACCGAACCGGACAGTGTCACGATCGATGCATCGATGTTCTTCGCGCGCAACCACTGCGCGAGCAGACCCGGATAACTCGTGGCAATGCGCTGTCCGGCGAGGCCGTCGACACCGTTCCAGTCGAATTCGTTCGGCACGGCGAGCATCAGCCTGCAACCGCCAAATCCGAGCGCACGCAGTTCCGTGAACGGTGCTGCCGGTATCAGCGCGCGCTGTTCGAGCAGCACGTTGCGGCCGACGATGCCGAGGTCGCAGACGCCGCCGGCGATCAGACCGGGGATGTCGTCGTCGCGCACGAGCAGCAGGTCGATCGGCAGCGTTTCGCCGAAGCAGAACAGGCGGTCGCGTGATTCGCGCCAGTTGAGACCGGTCTCACGCAGCAGGGCACGCGCCGGGTCGCCGAGGCGGCCGGATTTCTGGATGGCGATGCGCAGGCGGTCGCGCACCGCGGGAGTGGCGGCGGAGGGACTCATGCGGGAACCCTCAATGCGCCGCGGTGGGACGGCGGCGGTGATGGCGCAGCGCGACGCCGTAGCCGCCGGCGCCGCGCTCGAGCGTACGCGCGACGCGGCCGACCGTGGTGACGCTGACCAGCGTGCGCTCGTGGATTTCACGGTAAGGCACGCCTTGCAGCAGCAGCGGCACGACTTTCCAGCGGTCGCACATCGCCTCGAGTTCGGCCGGGGTGCATAGATCTTCGAGGAACGCGCGCACGTCGGCGGGCTTGTCCAGGGCCGCCAGCGCGCGCACCAGCGCGTCGAGATCGCTCTCGGCGTCGCGTCTTGGCAAGGGCTGGGTACGCTGTTTCATAGTGTCTGGTGTATTAATGCGCTAATACAATAGCTCAAACGCACGCGCGCCGTCAAGCCTAGACGCGGTCACCGAAACCTGACCGGGGACGAAAATGCCTTTCCCTTCTCCCGCCCGCGAAAGAAGGGAAAGCACAGCCGCAGGTAGTACTGATCAGGTTCTGAATAGACGGCTATCTCAAAAATAGTCGTTGCAACGCGGCAAGCTTGCGTGTACTGTCGGCGCCATGTCTTCCGTATTCACCGCGACCGGTTCCCTCTCCAGCGCCCGCATGGCCGCTGGCATGACCTCGCGCGCGCGTCGACCGTTCATCCCACTCTCCGCCGGGTAGCTGTCGCACGCGTTTAATACGCATGCTCCATGAAAACCCGGCCTCGCGCCGGGTTTTTTCGTTTTGGCACAAGGAATTCCAACCATGCTCCGCCACTTTCTCAACACCCAGGACTTCAGCCGCGCCGAACTCGACGCGCTGCTCGCGCAAGCCGCGGCATTCAAGCGCACGCGTCATGGTCGCGATCTTGTCGGCCGCAGCATCGCACTGCTGTTCTTCAATCCTTCGATGCGCACGCGCACGAGCTTCGAACTCGGCGCGTTCGAACTCGGCGGTCATGCGATCGTGCTGGCGCCGGGCAAGGATGCCTGGCCGATCGAGTTCGCGCCGAAGGCGGTGATGGATGGCGAAGCCGAGGAGCACGTTGCCGAAGTCGCGCGCGTGCTGTCGCGTTATGTGGATCTGATCGGCGTGCGCGCATTTCCGAAATTCCAGAACTGGTCCATCGATCGCGAAGACCGTGTGCTGCACGCGTTCGCGCAGCACGCCACGGTGCCGGTGATCAACATGGAAACGATCACGCATCCGATGCAGGAACTCGCCCATATCATGGCGCTGCAGCAACATTTCGGCTCGAGCGACCTGCGCGGAAAGAAATACGTGCTGACGTGGACGTATCACCCGAAACCGCTGAACACCGCGGTGGCGAATTCGGCGTTGCAGATCGCCACACGCTTTGGTATGGACGTCACGTTGCTGTGTCCGACGCCCGAGTACGTGCTCGATCAGCGTTATCTGGATTTCGCCAGGAGCAACGTCGCCGAGAATGGCGGCAGCTTCGCACTTAGCCACGATGTGGATGCGGCATATCGCGGCGCGCATGCGGTGTACGCGAAGAGCTGGGGTGCGTTGCCGTATTTCGGCCGCTGGGACGAGGAAAAGCCGATCCGGGAAAAGTACAAAAACTTTATCGTCGATGAAGCGAAAATGGCGCTGACCGACCACGGTGTATTCAGCCATTGCCTGCCGCTGCGGCGCAACGTCAAGGCGACCGATGCGGTGATGGATTCGCCGGCGTGCATCGCGATAGATGAGGCCGAGAACCGTCTGCACGCGCAGAAGGCGGTGATGGCGAGTCTCGCCGCGCAATCCGGGAGCAAGGCATGAAAGACATCGTGCTCGCGTTTTCAGGCGGCCTCGACACCAG
>Ga0163163_10000596_pt1 | contig 31583 bp, 30 predicted proteins | sample S65metaG_FD_119766 | JGI IMG/M metagenome (GOLD analysis project Ga0163163, IMG submission 119766) | Switchgrass rhizosphere microbial communities from Kellogg Biological Station, Michigan, USA - S6-5 metaG | ecosystem: Host-associated > Plants > Roots > Rhizosphere > Soil | place: USA... | reverse complement strand
CCCAATTCCTGAATACCACAACACCCGAATACCTCAGGCTTCATAAAGACTTTCAACCGCTTGCATAGATTGGTCCCAAACAGTGCTTCCCCTGCTGTAAATTTTATTACCCATTTTTTAACCACAACAACTACTATATGTTACGCTCGTCCTTTCTGCGCCTGGCAGTTCTGTCATTCACATTGACGATTGCCCATTTTTCAATGTCACAGGTTACTACGCCGCGGGTTCCAAGTCCCGCAGCCAACGTCACACAAACCGTTGGGATTTCTACTGTTAACGTAAACTATTCGAGACCATCAGTAAAGGGTCGCGAGATTTGGGGGAAACTGGTTCCCTATGGCTGGAATGTGCAGGCATTCGGCCTCGGAAATTCCGCGCCATGGCGTGCAGGCGCTAACGAAAATACCATCATCACTTTTTCGCATCCGGTAAAAGTAGAAGGCCATGATATTCCAGCAGGCAGCTATGGACTTTTTTATGTAATCAATGCCGACAATTCCGGTGAAGTGATCCTGTCGAAGGACACGAAGTCATGGGGCTCCTTTTTTTACATAGCCGCGAACGACGTGATGCGCGCACCCATCCATGCTAGAGATAACAGCATGACGGAAACCCTCACCTATGATTTTTCCAATGTAACAAAGAACACCGCCGAGCTTGATCTAAATTGGGAAAGGAAAACCCTTCCCGTTAAGCTCGAGTTTGCCACTGACGAAATTGTGATGGCAAATGCGAAAGAAGAGTTGAAGGGTGCTAGAAACTTCAACTTTGTAGGGCCGGCAAGTGCCGCAAACTATGCTCTTGCCAACAAAGTTGACCTGGATCAGGCGCTGATCTGGAGCAACCAGGCGTTGGCCCAGAATCCAAGCTTTGCGATGGTTAACCTGAAAGCCAACATCATCAAGGCAAGAGGCGATTCTGTTGCCGCCACACACTTAATCGATAGTGCCCTGGCCAACGGCAGCGAAAACGATCTCAATACCTACGGCTATACCTTACTGTTAGGCGGCCAGGTTGATAAGGCCATCAAAGTATTTACAATGAATACCCAGAAGAATCCTAAGAGCGCTAATGTTTGGGATAGCCTCGGCGAGGGTTATTTTACAAAGGGAGATAAAAAGAATGCCATTGCAAGCTTCAAAAAATCTTTGAGCCTTAATCCGAATGCCGCTACCCGAGCCAATTCGGAAAAATTCATGAAGCAGATGGGCGCGATGTGATTTTTTTGGGATACCAGATACGGGATACCAGATAGCGTGAGTGTGGGTGTGAGTTTTGATTAACTTAAAAACTCTCACCCACACTAATCTGGTATCCGGTATTCAGTATCTTAGCTTATGCTTCTTCGAATCCTCATCATCGTTTCTTCAATTTTGGCAGGCCCGAGTTCCTATTCGCAATTCAGGATAATTGGCTATATCCATCTCAATCACAGCGCCACTGTGCTGGATAGCATTCCCTTTCAAAAACTAACACACCTGAATATTGCTTTTGTCAATCCCGATTCAACGGGAACCTTAATTGTCCCCTATGCATTTGATTCCACCATCCAAATTGCAAAAAAATACAAGATTAAAGTGCTTGCGTCACTTGGAGGGGGTAGTTTCAATCCCAATTTTGCGCGCCTACTAAATAATGAGAACAGGAAAATGTTCGTCATGAAAGTTGTGCAGCTCGCAACCGATTACCAACTGGACGGAATAGATGTGGACATCGAAAACGATAACCTGGATACCAACTACAACAAGTTTATCGCGGACCTTGCACCCGAACTTAAGAAACAGAAAAAATTACTGACAGCCGCAGTTGCCACCGGCACAGGTGAAAGAATCAGCTCCGAAACTTTATCGCTGTTCGATTTCGTTAATGTCATGTCATACGATCAAACGGGTCCATGGAAAAAAGAATACCCGGGGCCGCATTCAACTTACCAAAAAGCTGTTGATGACCTCGCTTATTGGAACAATCGCGGAATCAATCGCAAAAGGCTCAACCTGGGTCTTCCCTTTTATGGCTATTGTTTCGGAACGCAGTATGGCGAAAGCATGTCGTTCAAAGAAATAAGCGCCAGGTTTCCCGCGGCGGTTGGTTTGGATCAATACCGTCCCCCTGATGGTGGAACTATTTATTACAATGGCATTCCTACGATTCAGCAAAAAACGTTGCTGGCACAACGAAAGGCAGGCGGCGTCATGTTTTGGCAGCTGTTGCAAGACGGAGATGGCGATAACTCGTTATTAAACGCCATCCTCAACAGGCTCAGGTAAGCCAGTCACAACTCATAAGCTCGCGATAATAAGCATAAATTAGTACCATGGCGACCTGCAAAAACTGCGGACACATGGGTAATGAAAGATTTTGTCCGGAATGTGGAGAGCAATTGGTGCTGGAGCGGCCAAGTGTAAGGGGCCTGTTGGGTGAGGCCGTCCACACTTTCACCCATTTCGATGAGGGCTTCCTTTATACCTTGAAGCAATTGGCTATTCGGCCTGGATCCATGCAGCGTCAATACCTGACCGGGCCACGCAGGCATTTTCATAAGCCATTTTCAATGTTTGCCATCTGTGCGAGCTTTTGCGCGCTCTCACTTTATTTTATTTATAAACCTTCTCACGACGACGTGCAACAGGTGTTCTACAAGAGCTACTATACATTCGCACAAACAGCCATGATACCAGTTTATGCATTTACTACCTGGATCCTGTTCAGGCCTGGCAAATGGTACTACGGCGAGAGTCTCATCCTCATCATTTACATGCTGGCTTTTATCACATTGCTGGTTATCCCGATTAACCTTCTTCAATTTGTACTTCCCAATGGCCCGGTAACACTCATCGAATTGTCGGTGTTCACGATTTATACGGTTCGGACCTATCTCAATTTCTTTCGCGGTAGAAAAACCTGGGTGATGCTGAAAAGCATTTTTGGAATTGCATTGAATTTTTTGCTTTTCCAACTACTCGCTAACCAGATTATAAAATGGTTTATGCATTGAAGTGTTGCATTCATCAATACCCGGGATTCTGAACCAGGATATGATTTACGGCGAGCTGTTCTTCAGGAATTGGGAACACCAGGTATTTGGGATCACTTAAATATTCTTTCTCCTGAAAATTCTTGAGAAATGTTCCGAACCTGATCATATCCTGTCTGCGCCAGCCTTCCCACCATAGTTCCCGACCTCTCTCCTCAAGCAATTGATCCAAATTAATTGAAGTGAACGCGCTGGCGCCGCGTGCTGGATCGGTACGAATAGTATTGACGATAGAAAGCGCGTCATTACCATAAGTATCATCGGGGGTGGCTGTGCCGCCGCGCATAATGGCTTCGGCCTTCATCAGAAGCACATCGGACAAACGAAAAAATACATAATCATTATCCGGATCAAAAAGATTGTTCCAGTCAGGTTCATATTTCAACGCCCTGATTCCGGTCACCTCCAAATTGGATCCGAGTTCAATATTTTTTACTTCCCGTGTAAACGCCAACGGTTGACCACTTCCATAACTAAGCGGCGTATCATCAAAGAGATTATACTGTTGTTCCGCCAGAAATCCAATATTTACGCGGTTACCAGGATTGGGTGGAGTACCGGTGGTGATATAGTGAATTCCCCGACGTTTATCCGATAGTTCGAATCTGTCGTAGAAGTCTGAAAGGGTGGTAAATCCATTGGCCCCGCCAGGCGTATTGGCGTAATGCATGGTGACAACAAAAGTCATGAAAACCAGGTCATTTGCAGAAGCACCTCCCTCATGAAATTGCGTGAATATGTTTTCCTTTCCGATTACAGTATTACTGGGCGCAAAATTGTCGAAAAATTGGTCGCTGAATTTATACTTACCACTATTAATGATCTCGTCAGCGAGGCTGATCACCTTGTTCATGTCCTCTGCTTTAAAAGTGGGATCGGCGCGATTCTCATACACCGCTTTGTTGAGGTAAATTTTCATGAGCAGTGCCCTGGCTGCATATTTGTTTGCAACATATGGCGGCCCGCCGGCCAGCATCGGTTCTACTGCGTTGATCTCACTAACGATGTAATCGAGCGCATCTAACCCTTTACGCACGCGTGCTTCGGTAAGCAATGACTCTCCCGGATCGCGGTAGGGAACCTGGTTGAATAAATCGAGCAGGAAATACATGGCATAAGCACGAAGGAATCTGGCTTGTGCCTGCTGCTCAGGCGTTGGATTGTACTGTAACATGTCTGTCGCCAGGAACGATACACCATTGATCTTCTTGAAAACCTCTGCTATCTTCGGATTTAAAGAATTCCAACTGTGCTGGTGCAATGCCCTCCATGTTCCATTGTCATCCCAATCCTGGCCCCTGGTTGGCGCTATAGCCGCGTCTGTAGGTAATTCGTTCAAAGCCCACGTGTTCAGCGGGAAGACGAAAGCGTCTTCCATAGCGGAGTACACCCCATTTAGCAACGCTGCTGTATTTGCATTACCGCTGGCGACCTGGTTTGAAGTGAGATCGCCATTGAATTTCTCATCGAGCTTTGTGCAACACGCAAGGAGAAGGATCAATACGAATGATCCATTCAACACCAAACGCTTTCCCGAAAAATGAATCGTTCTCACAGCGAAAAATTTAGGCCAAATAATATGGTTCGTGCAGTTGGATATTGAACATAGTCAATACCCAGGGAAGGAACGCTATAATTATTGATGTCAAAATTGGACTCAGGATCAAACCCCGGATACTTTGTAATATTAAAAAGGTTCTGACCCGTTATATAAATTCTCACTTCACGAATGGCTTTACCAGGCTTACCCAGCGCATAAGTAAAAGTTGCATTGCTTAGTTTGAAATAATTACCCTTGTAAAGGTAACGTGAAGAGGGTGTCACATAATTCGCAGCAGATTCCTTCACAGGCTCCTGGTAAAGTGAGAGGGCGATATTGCCGCCACTATTCATTTTACCAACATTTATGACATTCATGAGTGTATTGTAATAAATGTCCTGCCCGAAAGATCCGTACATGTTTATACCAAGTGAAAATTTTCTATACCTAAGGTTGGCATTCAAACCAGCCAGCGTCTTAGGGTTAGGGTCTCCCAAGTGGAAAAAAGTATTTCCGTTGTCTTCGTAAACAGAGAAGCCCGTGTTCTTGTCCATGCCCAGGAATTTACGCGTGAAGAACGCATTCATGGGCTGCCCATTTTCAATCACCTCAACTGAAGCGCCTGATACACCACTACCCTGCAGCCAACCCGTCTGGATCACAGTTGGCATCTTGGATACCTTGTTCTGCAGGAAACTTGCGTTTGCTGAAAGATTTAGCTCCCAGTCTTCACTTCTTATAACCTGTAGGTTGAGCAAAACTTCCAACCCCTTGTTGGTAATATTGCCAGGGAGGTTAATCCACCGCACAGTACTTGCTGGTGGCGCCGGCTGGATCGGAGGGCTGGGGAAAAGAAGATCGGTGGTGGTCTTGTTGAAATAATCCAGGGTACCAGATAAACGACCATTCAAGATAGAAAAATCAATTCCAAAATTGAATTGCACGTCGGTTTGCCACTTCAAATCCTGGTTAGGGTTATTGACCTGGGTAAGCACGCCGTTGTCGAAAAAGGAATACTTCGCCTGCGATGCGCCTGATGGAAAATCCTGGTTACCCGTTTTTCCCCAGCCGGCTCTAATCTTTAGCGCATTGATGAAGTCTATATGAAAGAATTCTTCGTTACTGATTTGCCAGGCACCGGCGAACGAAGGGAAATATCCATACTTATTATTTGCGCCGAATTTGGTGGAACCATCCGCTCTGAAAGTTCCTGTGACAAAATACTTGTCTTTATAGTTGAGCATGGCCCGCGCAAAGAAGGATTGAATTTCATTTGTGGGATCAGCGAAAGATGAGATTTTTCTGCCAGACAGATTGGAATATTGAATGTAGTTCGTGTAGTCAAGACCGTAATTACCGAAACCGACACCCGGCGTACCTGTGGCCCTCATATAATTCCCTTTCATAGCATAACTCACGTATTCATAGCCGGCCAGCGCGTTCAAATGAAGTCCTTTTGATAAGTCCTTTTTGAATTCCAGCGTGTGCGTAATTTGCCGGGTGGACTGCTCAGTATTGGAAACGGAGGCCACGCCTTTGGGATCAGCATTAAACAGGATATCATTGACAGAAAACCGGTTGATGCCGGTGCTATACAAATAACTCAGGAACATTTTATATTCAAGCCAGCTGGTTATTCTGAACGAGGGCGCCAGGCTGGCGAGTACTGTATTTACCTTCAGGTTGGTGCGAACATATTGGTTCTGTAATGCCGGGTTAAGTTTCACAGTTCCGTCGGCATAGCTCAGGGAGTCGGTGGGATTCCATACCAGCGCAAATCCTACTATCTGGCTGGAACCATAACGCAACTCACTACCGTCCTGGATATACTGGTTGGCATTGAGGTTGATGTCGAGTTTCAATCGTTTGTCTGCTAAAAAAGCGAAACTGGTTCCCATGTTCATTCCATATTTCTTCAGTCCAGACTTTCTCAATATCCCTTGTTGATCCAAATAATTTCCCGAGATCCTGTATTTTCCTCTATCCCCTCCTCCGCTGATAGAAAGCGAATAGTTTTGCTGAAAGCCCGTTTGCAAAATGGAATCGAGCGCATTTACGCTGGCGCCGCGATCAAGAGTGGCTGGCATGCCATAGTAGGGAATGGCTTCCCGGTATTGATCAGCATCCAGAACTTTAATTCGTTTCATGATTTGTGAAAAACCTGTCGCTGCGCTAAAACTGATTCGCGGCTCACCAGCCTGTCCTCTCTTGGTATTGATGATCACAACGCCATACGCACCTCTTGAACCATAAATAGCGGTGGCTGATGCATCTTTTAGAACTTCAATCGAAGCAATATCATCGGGTGAGATAAAGGTTAAGGGGTTAACGCCTCCCTGCAATTGAATAGCATCGCCAAAATTATTATTAGGATCGGAATAGTCACCACCCCGCAATGAACGTCCATCCAATGGAACACCATCCAACACAAACAAGGGCTGACCGAGTCCTACGAGCGCTGAATTGCCTCTTACCTTAATATTCGCAGTTCCTCCGGGTATTCCGTTGTTTGAGGTGATTTGCACACCCGAGACTTTCCCCTGTATCAATTGATCGGGCGAAGTAATCATCCCCTTGTTAAAATCTTTTGCTGAAACTGAACTTACTGCACCCGTCAAATCTCTCCTTCTCGATGTCCCGTATCCTATCATGACGATATCGTTCATGTTGGCAATAGAGGGAACCATTGTCACAACGAGGGGCTGATGGCCGTTTACACGCACCTCCTGTTTGAGATAACCAACATAAGTAACTATTAATCTTGCTGCGGAATCAGCAACCGTGAGATGAAAGCTTCCGTCGCTTGAAGAAAAGGTTGCATTTTTCGTTCCCGATTCAAGAATCGTGGTGCCGCTGAGCGGGGCACCTGCCTCGTCTAACACATTTCCAGAAACCTTTACCGGCTGTGCGAGTGTCGCGTGGCCCAGTATCAAAGCCAGGCAGGAAGGAAGAAATTTGAGCATTAGAGTTGGTTAAATATGGGTCAACTACATCTATTATAAATTTAATAGGATTTGACCATTCTAATAGTTACTATTTTTCAGGCACTTCGAAATTCCTTAAATTGGTTTTTCTTCAATTAATCTAATTTCATTCACTTCAAACTATATCATGTCAAATCGTTCCCAGGCGTCAAGAAGAAAATTCTTACAGCAAATTGGTAGCACCAGCATCCTGTTGGCAGCGGGCCCTCTTAGCAGTCTTGCAGCAAAAGAAAAGGCAGAAGAACGAATTCTGCATTATGAGAGAAAAATTTCTTCCAATGATGCCATTCGCGTTGGTGTCATTGGATTCGGTATCCAGGGTCACATGGACCTCGCGACTGCATTAAAGGTGCCGGGAGTTGAACTGGCTGCAGTTTGCGATCTCTATAACGGAAGGCTCGAGAATGCCAAAGAACTCTACGGCCCAAATATTTTTACTACCAGGAATTATCTCGAACTGCTCGATCGCAAAGATGTAGATGCAGTCATTATCGCCACAAGTGACAACTGGCACTCACGTGTTACCAAAGCTGCACTGCAAAAAGGAAAAGCTGTGTATTGCGAAAAACCGATGGTTCATAAGATCAGCCAGGGTGCTGACGTGGTAGCGGCACATAAAGCCAGCGGCAAAGTGATGCAGGTTGGAAGTCAGCGCGTGAGCAGCATCGTATATCAGAAAGCACAGGAATTACTGAAGGCCGGAGAGATCGGAAAACTCAATATGGTGAACGCAGTGTATGACAGGCAAAGTGCCATCGGAGCCTGGGAATATACCATGCCCAGCGATGCTTCACCAGAAACTGTGGACTGGAATAAATACATCGAGGGTGCGAATAAGATTCCATGGGACCCAAAGAAATTTTTCTGGTGGCGCAACTACCGCGACTTCGGCACCGGTGTAGCGGGCGATCTCTTCGTGCACCTGCTCTCCGGTACACACATGATCACCGGGTCAACTGGTCCGAATAAAATTTATTCAAGTGGACAGCTTTCATATTGGAAAGATGGACGTGATGTTCCTGATGTGATGACCGGAATTCTGCAATATCCTGATACCAGCGTGCACCCTGCATTTCAACTGACATTGCAGGTAAATTTCGTGAGTGGTACGGGTGGACAGGAAAACATTAAATTGGTTGGCGATGAAGGCATCATCGAGCTGCGTGGTGGTGGACTGACGGTTAAGCATAGCATCATGTCAAAAGCTCCTGGTTTCGGAGGGTATGATGCGGTTTTCACTTATCCGAAAGCCATGCAGGAGTCATTAAGCAAAGCCTATAACGCCAAATACACCGACGAAGACAAAAAGCGGCCCACAAAAGCCGACATCGATTTCAGAGCTCCCCAGGGCTATAGCGATCATCTGGATCACTTTACCAATTTCTTCGATTCCGTGCGCACGGGCAAAACTGTGGTTGAAGACGCAACTTTCGGCTTCCGAGCCGCAGCACCCGCGCTTGCTTGCAATGACAGCTATTTTGAAAAGAAGATTATTAATTGGGATCCAAATGCAATGAAAGTTATCAAAGGATGATTGTCGATTGTAGATTGTGGATTGTGGATCTCATCATCTACAATCCACAATCTAAAATCTACAATCTAAAATAATGCATCACTGCGCAAATTGCAGCAGGCCGGCATACGACAAGTACTGCAGCCATTGCGGGCAGAAGGTGAACCTTGAAAGGATCAGCCTCTCCTATCTCTGGGAAGAGCTATTTCATTTTTTTACCCATATCGACAAAGGTTTTCTATTTACATCCTGGAAGATGATTGTATCGCCAGGAAAAACGCCGCTTGAATATGTTGCCGGCAGGAGGAAAGTTTATCAGTCGCCCGTCTCTTACTTTCTTATCTGGATTACGATCTACATCTTGTTTTTGTATTGGCTCGAAAAAATATTCGGACAAAACGCGGTCATCAATTATAAAAATTATTTCGGTGCCGATACCAGGGTTGCAATTAGTCATCTTGCCATCGTGCTCACAATTGTGATTCCCTTCCAGGCTTTTTATTTGTGGTTGCTCGTCACCAAAAAACAATACAATTATTTTGAAACGATGGTTGCGACCATTTATGTGCTTGGCACCATCATCATGCTGCAATTTCTCTTTGCCGTAATATCACTCTTACTCTTTGCTGTGGGAATCAAATCCATCAATCTGAAAATCTCGGATCTCCTCAAGATTCTCTACCTGCTCTGGTTTATCATCCAATTCGTGCGCCTCTTCGATCTACAAATGAAATGGCTTCGCGTTGTTGGTTTTGTGCTACTGGCGTTCGGCACTTTTAGCCTTTGGAGGATGTATGGGGTGCCGGTGCTCTTTAGGGGATAATAAGGACCCCCATGCCCTAATACCCTAATACCCAATAACAAAGGCACCTTAAACGTTATATATCCATAAAACCTGGAGCCTTGAAAAAACTTTACCTCCTATTCGCATCCTCTATTGTATTTCAATTAGTTATGGCACAGCCCATGGTCGACACCATGGGTAAACTGATTGCCCAAAAGGAGAATATCATCAAGTCTACAACCATTCTCCAGATCGAAAACCTGGGTATCAACATCAACAGTGAGCTCCCTGAATTGAGGCCTACGATTTCTGCCGATGGAACACTGCTATTTTTCATTTGTCAGAACCACCCCGCAAATACCAAATTCAGAGATGCCAGGAACTCACAGGACATCTGGTATTCTGAAAAAGACAGTATTACTGGTAAATGGGGCGAGGCCATTCATATGGATTACCCACTTAACCTGACCTATTATAATGCGGTCTATTGGGTTTCACCCGACAAGAACAAGATTCTCATTCGTGGGGCTTTCCAGGATGGTGCATTCCTCGGTAAGGGCGTGAGCTTGAGCATTAGGAAAAACAAAGATGAATGGGGCATGCCCAATATGCTATACATTAAAAACTATAGTAAGTATGACCGTGGTCTCACGTCAGGCGCAACCATGTCGGCCGACGGACAAACGCTATTACTTTACATGACGCCAGAAGAGGCTAGCAGAACAAACGATATCTATGTTTCCTTTTTGGAAAAAGACGGCTCATGGTCAGAACCGAAAACGATCGGTAAAAAAATCGACCTGCCAGGATTTGATGAGATGACGCCTTATCTCGCATCTGATGGTGTGACACTTTATTTCAGCAGTGACAGGCCGGGAGGATTAGGTGACAACGACATTTGGATGACCAAACGCCTCGATAAGAGCTGGCAAAAATGGAGTGACCCTGTAAACCTGGGAGCACCAATCAATACACCCGACTGGGATGCCTTCTTCACCATGGATGCGGGCGGCGAATATGCTTACCTGAGTTCAAGTGAGAAGAGTTATGGTTCCAGTGATATCGTGCGTGTACAACTGCTGGAAAGAGAAAAACCAGACCCCGTCGTAATGGTGGATGGAAACGTGTACAATGCAAAAACAAAGAAACCGCTCAGCGCAAATCTCGTGTATGAAACACTTCCCGATGGAGAAGTGGCGGGCAATGGTTTATCGAGCGAAGAAGATGGCGCGTTTAAAATTGTGCTGCCTTATGATAAGAACTATAGTATTCGTGCCACTGCAGATAAATTTTTTGCGATCTCTGAAAACCTGAATCTCGACTCACTTGTAAAGTCAGGGCTCAGGGTCATTCACAAGGATCTGTATCTCGTGCCCATTGAAATTGGACAGATCGTTCGTTTGAACAACGTATTCTTCGACCTTGATAAATATAATTTGCGTCCGGAATCGTTTGTAGAACTTGACCGCGTGGTGAAACTCATGAAAGAGAACCCGACGATTGAGATCGAATTGAGCGCGCACACGGATAGCCGTGCGTCTGACGACTATAACCTGAAGCTGAGTGATAACCGTGCGAGATCTGTCCGTGAGTATATCATATCAAAAGGGATTGACCCGTCGAGGATGACATCTATCGGCTATGGTGAATCAAGACCAATTGCGCCGAACGACACCGAAGAAAACATGCAGCTTAACCGAAGAGTCGAATTCAAAATTGTCAAAGACTAACCCACACTTCGATAAGAAAAGGCCCTCGTCATAAGCGAGGGCCTTTGCATTTAGAAACACACTACAGATGGACGGCTATGAGCCGGACGGTTGTTCTTTATAATCAGACGGTTTTTTGTAGTAATTCAATTTCAGATCCTGGATAGCCTGGTCTCTTTCATTTTTTAACCTGTGTACTTCGGCTTTCCGTTCCTTACTGTTCAGGGTTTCGTCGTGCCTTGCAGACCAGATCCTGTCCTTGTAATCTGTTTTGATATCTTCAATTTTCATTTCAAGTCGGCTGGGATGGTAATACCCATACGATGGATAATAAGGATATACGGGCGCCCAGAAACCATAATAAGGATAGATTGGTGCGTAACTATGTACACCCACATACACCGGCACGCGATGAACATATCCACCCCTGATCACGTGTCCCTGCGCCGATACCGCCAATGAACCCAGTCCGAACATTAAGATCATGATTAAGGTTTTCATATGATGTTTGTGTTTTCATATAAGACGTGATAAGCTGCATAAAGAATATTAAGGAAGGGCTGTCTAACAAAGGAATAACAGTCATTAACGTTGTCTTAATTGGATCCTGTATCCAGCATCTGGTATCTAGCTCAGAAACTTCGTCAACGATTTATTAATAATCTCATCCCACCCCGTTCTAAAATTGTCTTTTGCGAAGTCGGGATTGTTGGCGGGAAAAGACTCGAGACCATCGTGGGTGAGCCTGAGCCTGGTTGAGTTGCCTTCCGGGAAGAGCTCAAAATGCACGAATGATATGCCGTCATAACCGCGATATCTCCAGCTATAGGTTAGCTTTTTCTTTGGAATGATCTCGGTGACCTGGCACAGGTGTACATATATGTTATCGTCCTTTCCACCTTCGAAACTGAATTCTGTACCGAGCACAGGTTTAAATTCAGGCATATCAAAATACCATTTTTTCATTTGCTCTTTATCAGTAACGGCATTCCACACCTTTTCTACAGGCGCGTCATAAGTATGCTCAACAACGATTGCTTCATTTTTCATTTTCCTGGATTTATTGATGGAAACATTTATGGCGTTCATGCAATCGGGCCAAATTCCGGGCCAACCTGCCATCAGCTTCGTCCCTGGTTTCCACAGTTCATGCAAGTCTGTGTTTCACCCTACGTATCTGCGGCCTTGCTAATCAAAATAATATTCACAATTATGTAGATCACCAACAGTGTTTGCGCGGCGATCATGTCAAATCTTTTTGCCTGGCGAATCTTGTTATTTTTCACCATCGTCAAAGAAACAGCGGTGCAGGCAATGACTGCAAAAATGGAGAAGAGGGTTAGTCCATGCAAGCCATCAACAAGTGTAAAGGAAGTGGATTCAGGTAATGCCGAGTCCACAATGTATTTGTTACCTACTACAGCAAACAACGAACCCACGCTCAAACCGAAGCGCGAATCCATGCCGTCTGAGTGAATATAAAAGCAGATGTATGCAATGAGAAATGCAATGTACATCCCCAGGAACATTTTCCAGAATAAACCCATGGCATCGCGCTTCATATCCATGCGTACGCGGAAATTGCTGTATTCCGTATGTGGTTTGCTCAGGCTTTCATCTCCAAATCCCGTTTCATACGCTTTTACTCCCGTCATCAGAATGCAACTGTCAATCAGCCATCCACTAAGTGTAAATCGGGGATCAAAATGCTTGCCTACCGTGTCGGCTATAAACACAAGTGATTTAGAATCGAATTGTGAGTTCTCAATTGAAAGGCGAAGCTTCTGCCGGTCAAACGGAAAATTGACAATACGCCAGGAATCTTTCATGACGCATTGCAATTTCATCAATAGCGATACATACTCGCCCGAGCTGTCGATCGTTGCATAAGAGCGTGAAAAAGTTTTCGCCTGTGGAATTTCCAGGTTTTCAAGGAAATTAAAATCCCTGTTTTTGTACTTGAACCACATCCAACAATTGATGGTGTATTCTTTTTGTTTAAAGTCAATATCATGAATGCTGGTGATATACAGACCCACTTTTACAGTATCAGGGGCTTTATCCAATGCTAATGAGGAGGAGCCTGCACCTAACAAAAGGGAAAGCAGGAAAGCGGTTAGAATATTGGATTTGTTCATCATAACCTTAACGATTAAGAGATCAGAAAATTATTGATCCTGAAAGTTTTGCAGCGAATATAAAAAGCAAAAATAATCATGTAGAATAAATTCCACATCCTCCCTTATCGATTACGATCTATAAGTATTAATAGCCTTTAACACACTAATAAACAGCGCATTACTAAACTACCCGAGATCATGGTATGATTCTTCTTTATAGTCACTTAAAGTGTCTCATTGACCACCAAAAGCAAACACCCATCGGTTTTGGGGCAGGCCTTTCGCTCATTCTTTCGTGACAATGGATTCAAGTTGAGTGCATCGCTTTCTTATTATACCATTTTTTCATTAGGGCCGGCTCTTTTAATTGTACTTTCTGTTTTAGGATTGTTCTTTGGAAGAGATGCAGTAGAAGGCAGAATCTTCGGTCAAATTGAATCACTGACCGGTGCACTCGTGGCAAAACAGATTCAGGATATTTTACAAAACATTCAATTCAATCGCGACAACATCGCGGGCATCGTAACCGGTGGGCTCATTCTCTTCCTTGGATCAACAGGTGTGTTCACGGAATTGCAGGATTCTATTAACTATCTCTGGTCTGTGAAGCCTGATCCGAAGAAAGGAGTTGTTAAATTCTTACTCAACCGCTTCATCTCATTTTCAATTTTATTAGGCTTTGCCTTTATCCTGCTGGTATCACTCATCCTTGATTCAGCACTCCAGGCACTAAGTCAACGTGTATTCAGCATGTTTCCGCATTCACTGTTGGTTGCCACTTATATTATCAACCTCGTCATGACATTTTTTGTGACCTCGTGTTTGTTTTGTCTCATTTTCAGATTTCTTCCGGAAGCCATTGTAAGATGGAAGGATTTATGGCGAGGTGCATTTCTTACGGCATTTTTATTCATGGCAGGAAAATTTGCCATTGGTTTCTTTATCACCCACTCTCGCATTGGAACGGTTTATGGAACTGCAACGGCAATTATAATTGCGCTTTCCTGGGTTTACTACTCCGCATTCATCCTATTCTTCGGTGCCGCTTACACGAAAGCCCGTGCGCTTCATAAGGGCAGTGGATTGAGGCTTAAGGAAAATGCAGTGTACGTATCGAAGACCGAATCGAAAGTTTACGGAAAGATTTAAAATATCCATGCATGGATCTTCATTCATCAAAGCCATATTCGCTGGTCAGGCATGGAATCATCAGGAGTTATCCATCTATCGCGGAGGATCTTCACACTGATGCTGTTGTGCTTGGAGCGGGTATCACTGGCGCCCTGGTTGCATGGCATTTGATGAATGCGGGGATTGCAACAGTGGTGCTTGACAAACGACACGTTGGAATGGGCAGCACAGCCGCCAGTACTGCCCTCTTGCAATATGAAATTGATATAACGCTTGAAGAATTGACGAGCAAGCGGGGAAAGAAAGATGCCGAAGCCAGTTACCTGCTCTGTCGCGACGCTATTTATAAAATCGAATCAATCTGCGCGCTGCTAGAACTTGAAACCGGATTCACCAGGAAAGTCAGCTTTCAATACGCCAGCTACAAATCTCACGCGCCGCAGCTGATGCGCGAATTTAAACTCAGAAAAAATATAGGCCTTAACCTGGAAATATTGGGACAGGCAGAAATCGTTAAATTATTCGGGATCAAGAAAGAAGCCGGTTTGCTATCCGCAGATGGTGCCAGCGTAGACGCCTACCTGCTAACTCATGCCTTGCTGGACCGAAGCATTGAAATGGGACTAAAAGTTTTTGACAACACGGAAGTCATTAAAATCGAAAACAAGCGCGACCAGGTTCTTTTAAAAACAGACTGGGGTCCCACAATTACAGCAAAGAAGCTGATTATCGCCTGCGGATATGAATCTCAAAAGTATTTGCCAAAGAAGGTTGAAACATTTTGGTCAACCTATGCCATCGCAAGCGAAATTGCCGAGCGTGTTCCGTGGTACAAAAATTCACTAATCTGGGAAACAGCGAGGCCCTATCTGTACATGCGAACCACAGATGATAACCGGATAATTGTTGGTGGTAAGGATGACAAGTTTTCAAATCCGATCATTCGCGACCAACGCCTGGATGGTAAGAGTCGTGAACTGACAAAGAGTTTTGAAAAGCTGTTTCCGGAAAAGGAATTCAGAAGGGATTTCGCGTGGGCAGGCACATTTGCGAGCACCAGAGATGGCCTGCCTTACATTGGTAAAATCCCTCAACGGCCGAATACATGGTTCGCGTTGGGCTTTGGCGGAAATGGCATCACTTTTAGCGCAATCGCTGCAGAAATTATTCGTGACGAATTATGTGACAAAACAAATAACGGCACAAAACTTTTTTCCTTTGTCCGTTAAGTTGGCACGATTTCTTATCCATATTATTAAACTCAAGCCATGAAAATCAGATTACCGCTTTTCTTCGCACTCGGCGGCGTGATTATCAGTATGATAGGTCTGGCGCTGCAAAACAAATACAATAGAGGAGAAATGCTTACATATGGCGGATTAACACTATTGGGAATATTCTGGGCCTGGTCCATCTTTGATGTGGCAAGTGCGCATGATTTACGGAGATATCAGAAGATGTTTTGGCTAATTATCACGGTTTCAGTTCCTGCCATGGGCGGATTGCTTTTCTACCTCATGCATCAAAGGCCAAATAGGATTGTGACTTAAGTACACAGGATGTGGAATATTAGCCACTAATTAGTTCAAAGTTCAAAGTTCAAGGTTCAGAACTCTGAACTCTGAACTTTGAACTCTGAACTATTTCATCCCCACACTGCTCTTACTTGAGCTGTGGGGATTTTTAGCATCTCACGGTATTTTGCAATCGTCCTTCTAGCAAGCTTAAATCCACTCTGGGCAAGCTTGTTCACGAGTTGGTAGTCCGTATATGGGCTTCGTTTGTTTTCGTTTTCAATCGTCTGCTTCAAGGCTTCCTGTATCACGCGAGCACTCACTTTCTTTCCGCTTAAATCAGTGAGCCCCTCAGAAAACAGCGACTTCAATAATACGTGACCAAATGGCGTTGAAACATATTTATTGCAGGTGATTCGGCTCACCGTGCTGATGTCCATATCTACCAGGTCGGCAATATCTTTCAGGATCATGGGTTTTAGTTCCATGCGGTCGCCGGTTGTAAAAAATTGACCCTGGAGTGCAAGAATGGCCTTCATGATCTTTAGCATGGTGTTCTCACGTTGCCGGATAGCCGCAACAAACCACTCAGCCGCCTCCAGTTTCTTTTTAATATAGTGCATGCCCGTCTTGTCCTTTTTTTCTTTGCAGGATTGCATTTTCTCTATCCAGCTCTTGTTGACACCAATTGTGGTGCTTCGTTCATTGCACAAAGTAACCTGGAACTCCCCATCTTCAACTGTTAGCACAAAATCGGGAATAATAGTCTCTTTCATAAACTCTCTATTGCTACTATTGCTCAGGGGTCTTAGTTGTAGGTTTGCCAGTGTTGCCAGCGTTGATTTAAGGTCTTCTTCAGAAATACTCATGGAAGACCTGATTTGCTCAAGCTCACTATTAATGAGTTCAGAATAGTGTTCCAGGAGTAATTGTTTCGCGATTCTTACAAATCGATCGTCGGGGTCCATCCGCTCCAGTTGAAGCAAATAGCACTCGCGGATACATCTTGCACCAACGCCTGCCGGCCCGAGCTTTTGAATCACTAATAATATTTCTTCCAGTTCATTCGGGTCTATTGCCATCCTTTCGCGAAGCGAAATGTGATCTGCCACTTCGTCGAGCGACATATCGAGTAAACCGGAGTCATTAAGTGAGTCGATAAGATAATTGCCGAGCAGGAATTTCCTGTCATCTGTGATTTCAAGCCTTAACTGACTTTTTATCACTTCCCGAAAACTCAATTCTTCTGCAATTGGCCGTTCCGGAATGGATTCGGCAGATAAATAATTGCCGTATTCCAGTTTGTAGTCAGGAATGTCTTCATATATCAGGTCATCCCACTCAGCGACGTCGCTACTGGGATCATCGGTTTCGCTTGTTGAATCATCCTCCTTATCTTTTTCCTCCAAAACAGGATTGTCCTCAAGTTCAAATTGTATCTGTTGATTCAATTCAAGAGTGGTGAGGTGAAAAATATTAAGTAGTTGAATCTGTTGCGGCAAGATTTTCAGCTGCTGCCTTTGCGATAGGTTCTGAGCAATCATAGTGAAGCTTTATTCGAGGAATCACTTCAATCATCGGTCCAATTTTAACGCGAAATGTTAAAATATTTTTAACGCCAAAGCGCCTGCATTACAGCGCCCTATTGGGTTTCGTGCATTAGCCATTAGTTATTTTGGTGAGGCATGACTTCCCCAGATTGTTGCAAAAGGAAGGCAATGGGAACCTCCGCTCCCATCGCCTTAATAAAACCTAAACCTGGTTTGCTATTATCAAAAGTTTAAATTATGTGGTCTCTTACTCACTGTCATCTCCTTTCATCTTTGCCGGAAATTCCGGGTTTTGAGGATAAACTGGTGTATTGATCTCCGGATTCCCGTCATCGGGTTTGATAAATTCAGGTTGTTCCGGGCGTTCCCGGTCCATTTTCCTGCTATCCTTTCCGATCAGTTTATTTGAATTGTCACCTGTACCTTCTCCAAAGGCTCTTTTCTTTTGATCAGGTGTCTTTTTTTCCTTGGGTTTGTTTTTCATCTTATTTCATTTATAGTTTGAAAAAGTCTGACTTTTTACTTTGAATTTTAAATTTTGACTTACTCTTCTACCTTCGTCGTCGTCACGCTTTTCACATTTCCCAAATCATCTTTCTCAACAGTAGTTGTTGTTTTCCTTATCCTGCTTCTGGATGTTGAAGTTGCAGCTAGAAGAATGATAAGGAGGATTGCGCCTGCAATCCAAAGCCAATTGCGTTGCATCCAACTGGCCACCCGGCTACTAGCTGCAGGTAAAGAATCCTGCGCGAGCACCGGAATCTGAAAAGCTATCATAAAGATTGATGCAAGTGCGATCCATACGCCAAGTTTTGATTGCTTTTTCATATCAGTATATTTTAATTTTATCATTTTATTTTAGTCAATGCCTGGGCGGAATCAAGGTGCGTCTTGATCACCGGAAGTGTTTTGTCTATAAAAGATTTCACACTTGGCTCGGGCAGACTCTTTGACTTTTCAAAATCTTTGATCACGGCTGAATGTCCTTTTACCATCATCGCTGCGTATGCCTTATCGAACGCTGCTCCTTTTTTTGTTGCCAGAGAAGCAAACTCTTTTTTCTCCTTTGCGGGCAGGGAGTCGTTGATCATCAGATTAGATCCCTGAACCATGTTTTTTACTTCCTGTCTTGCCTGGTTGTGGTCTCTAACCATCATTGATCCAAAATCCTTCACGCGCTGGTTCCGGGCATTTTGTTGCGCCAGTTCACCCAGTTTGACTTCCAGTTGACTCACATTTGCAACCTGCGCCAAAAATGTCAAAGACTCTTTGCTCAAGCTGACGGTAGACGCTACGGTGTCTACTTTCTTATTCATTGAATCGGTTGCAGGCTTCGTCGTATCCATTCTCGTAATGGCATCAGTCACTGACGTGGAATCCTTGGAAGTTCCTGATCCGCCACCCCGGCATGACACGAGCAAGCCAATAGATACGATCCCTGTCATGATAAGTACTGGTTTCATCTGGGAATTGTTTATACAATTGGTTAAAATTCTTATGCCTGCCAGGGGCCGTGCGTGGGTAGCCAGAGAGGGAAAATAATTCTACAATCCACAATTGTTAATTGAATACTACAAAATTTAGTGGCACAGTTTTGTATCTCTACTTACTAAACTCCAACATGCTAAAAAATGCGGATATACTCACGAAGGTTTCGATGAAAGTGTGGCTTTTTAGCGAAGTGATACACTATGTAGAAATGAAAAAGGAGGACCCCGATGAGAATCTATTGAAAAACGCGGGTATCTGTTCAAGCATTTGTTTATGTACCGTAAACTACTTGTCAGACAAGAAATTTAGCGAATGCAGGCCCATGCTCATGATGGATTCATTTACACTTAAATCAATTTATTATCGATACCGGGAATCTGCCGTACTTGACCTGCAAAAATGGGCAGAAATATGTTTCCAGTGCGCCGTTGCGTTCAGGAAATTCATACTTGACCTGTCTAAAAACTAGCTCAGTTCTGCTTCTCTAAAATTTGCCTCATCGTGTCTAACATCGTCGTCCAGTTCTTTTGTGACTTTTCCATTTCTTCGGAACTGGCGTTATTATCCTGGGTAAGTGTGACAATTACGCCCGGTTCATCATTCTTCAATTCTATGGATACCGTATGATAATTTTCTTCCTTCTCGGGTAGTCCGGAGCTTCCGCTAAAATGTTTGAATTCGAGCAATTTTCTGGGGATCATTTTTGTGATCATTCCATGGTCTTCAAATGCCTTGCCTTCCCACTCGCCACGCCACATAATTTGACTTCCCTCTTTCCAGTCGGAGAGCACGTCTGCGCCAAACATATATTGCTTTATCATGTCGGGATTGATCAATGCATCCCAAACCTTTTCAATTGGCGTGTTGATGCGTGTCATGGCGCGTGCAATCCATTGTTGCGTTTGTGTTTCCATAAAAATTATGTTTTGTATTTACTCGTGATCCCTCACTGACTTTATGTAGTCATGTGATTCTCTCAGGCTGTTTCGTTGGTTCTCGATCATGTTGAGCTGTTCCATGGAAAGATCTTTCTGAGATTGCAATGCAGATTCATACGCATTCAGGGCGGCATCTTCACCATATTCGCAGGATGCAAGAATGGCTTTTCGGTCTTCGCCCGTGAAAGTCGCTTTTACATCCATCCAAACGCGGTAGATTTTTCCGGTGATGGTGGTTGAGTTGAGGGGTTCGTAATCGATGGAGTCGATCCATTTTCGCAATTCCTGTGCAAATTGCTGGCTTTGGCCCGCCATGTCTTCAAATAACAATTTAAGTTCGTTATCAGTTTCACTGATCTCTTTTGCGGCTTTAGTATAACCCGCAATCCGGTCATTGTTGATCTTAATAAGATCAGTGATGATTTCCGTGTTTCTTTCGGTAATCGTTTTCATGACTCAAAATTTTGGGACAATTATCTGGGCGTCAGAAATTAATACCGAAAAAATCATACCAACTGCTTCGCCGGAGGCAAAGCAGAGTTTGGAGTTTTAAGTTTGAAGTTTTGAGTTTTGAGTCCAGCATCCGGTATCTGGTATCTGGTGTCTGGTTCAAAACACTGCATTTCGAGGCTTTTTATCCGCCCTTGCAAATGCTTTTTGCATCAATTGCTTTGCCTCGGCGGCTTCTTTTTGTCTTTTCTGGCCAGAGAGTGCCTGCCAAAGGCCGGTATAGGACCAGCCATTTTGGGGATTAATAACAAGGTCTTCTCTGAATATTTTCTCGGCTTGTTTGAATTGCCTGTCTTTGATCAAGACAGCGCCAAGGTATTGCCTCGCCGGATGCACCCAGTCGCGCGGCTCATCGTAAACCATGGAATCTTCATGCGATACAGCCAATCTTAACGCAGCAATCGATTCTTTATAATTTTTCATTTCTTCTGCAATCACGCCTTCGAGAATTTTTTCGGCAACCTTGCTCCCATTGATGCCCGGGTTCGAGAACGTTGGTGCTGGCGCAAAAAGTTGTTCTTCATTCATTAAAGTTTTCAAAGCCGACAATTCGGCTTTTGCATCTGCAATTTTCTGTTGCCTGGCCAATGCCAAACCCCTTCCGTAGCGCCAGAGCAGTTTCGCATACACATATCTCTCCTCTGGCGCAGGCACATTTAAGATGTCATCCCAGGCGCCAAATCGCACCTGCGTCAGGAGCGGTGTCATGTGCACGTATTGCATGAAGATGCCATCGAAGCCAGGTAAAGCTGCCCAGGAAGTATCCAGCGAAGCACGCGTGTCATAGGAAGCCTTCAAGGCGTCACCGAAACGACCCTCCATATTTGCGCAGGCCGCTTCCATATGAAGATTATGCATCTGGTACAAGGGGGAAGCACCCGCCGATTCGGGATAGTGACCCAGATAGTCATTGTAGGCTTTTATGGCAAGCCGGTTTACGTCCACTCCCTCATTGTAATATCCTGTTCTGATAAAAATATGCGAAGGCATGTGCGCAGGATGTGCGACGCCAGGCATCAGCTTATAAAGATGTCGGGCTGCATCCAGTGCACGGCCAGGCCTGTCGGAAGCCTCGGTGGCATGTATGTAGTAATGCTCTGCGCCGGGATGAAGCGGAACCTGTTTCAGCAATCCTTCCAACACCGCAATCAATTCAGGCGTCCAGGCCCTGTCCTTTCCGGCTTTATCATAGTAATTCCAGGGGTGCAGTAGCATGAGTGCATCGGCGTAAAGTGCAGCTGCATCCGGATAGTTTGGAAATCGCTGGTAAACCGATTTCATTTCCCTGGCGTACTGCTGGTTCAGGGCGGGCCTGTCCTGTACACTATCCGTACTGTAACGTGAAAGTATAGCCGTAATTAGGGCCTTCTCTACGGGCGAGCACTTTGCACTCAGCGACTTTGCTTTTTGTGCCATTTCCCATGCTTTCGGCGAAGCAGCATAGCTACCGTCATTGATATTGGGACCATAAGCCAGGGCAATGCCCCAGTAGCCCATCGCAAAGCTGCTGTCAAATCCGGTACTCTTCATAAATGAAGCCATGGCTTCAATGATGTGAAACCCGTAGTAAAAATTGATGCCCTGCTGAAAATAAATATATGCACTGTCATTTTTTTCGGTTATCCGCATCCGGTAGTCGCCCCATCCCGTCAATAGTGGAATTGCTGCTGCTTCAGGCAGGTCAAATTCCGGTCTCACGATGCAAGCAAGGGAAGTCATCCGCTTTTTCTCAAGGATATCTTCCCTGGTGTTTACTTTCTTGTTCGCAGTAAATGGCAAAGCCGCCAGCAACACTCCATGAGCCAATCCGATAATGATCACTTTAAATATAAATCTCATGGAAATGATTTGAAAGTTTAGTCTCATTTAGTCCAAAAGGTAGATCGGGATTAAGATAGAAAAATATTTCAAGGTGGGCAAAATTGCTCTTCAGCAAATTGTCGTATCCGCCCTCAACTTAGTCGCTATTACCCCCTTTTGAAGAATTTAAAATGCTCCAACTTTATAATCGCATCAACATACATCCCATGTACAAGTCAACATCCATCGTTAGAGTCGCCATGCTCCTGGCTTGCTGCCTGCCGACGGCAACTGCAACTAACAGAACGTTTGCGCAGACTGGTTCTGACAAACAAACTGGTTATGCGCCGGTGAATGGCTTGAAAATGTATTACGAAATGAGCGGCACGGGAAAGCCCCTCGTTTTACTTCACGGATCATACATGTCCATCGATCTCAATTTTGGACAAATCATTCCCCAACTGAACAAGAATCATAAGGTTATCGCACTTGAATTGCAGGGACACGGAAGGACGGCCGACATCAGCAGACCATATTCGCTTGCTGCCATGGCAGACGATGTCGCGGCACTGATGAAATATTTAAAAATCGACAGCGCGGACGTGCTTGGCTACAGCATGGGCGGCGCGGTCGCACTTCAACTGGTGATCAGTCATCCGGAACTTGTAAGAAAATTGGTATTGATTTCGATCCCCTATAAATCGGATGGATGGTCGCCGGAAACGAGGGCCATTTTTCCAACAATCAAACCCGAGTTTTTTGAAAAGACTCCGCTGAAAACAGAATACGACAGACTTGCACCGGATCCCAAACATTGGGCAGACTGGGTAATCAAGCTGACGAAATTCGCAGGCGAGCCGTATGACTTCGGCAAGGAGAAATTGATGGCCATCAAATCTCCTGTGCTACTCCTTTTTGGAGATGCAGATGGTGTACAACCCGAACACATTGCAGAAATGTACCGGCTTGTAGGAGGCGGTTTGAATGGCGACCTCGGGAAAATGCCCAGGTCCCAACTCGCCATCTTTCCCGGAAGCACACATGTATCGTTGATGATGATGCATACCGACTGGCTGCTCGCAATGATTCCTCCATTTTTGAACTGACCATAAAAACAAATCACCATGCAAAAAATCGTTCCATTTTTCTGGTACAATTTCAATGCAGATGAAGCACTGGAATTGTATAGCGATGTATTTGGCAACAACATGAAAATTGTTGCAAGAAGCAATTATGGAGATGCAGGACCAGGCCCCAAAGGAAAACTACTGGTCGCAACCATCGAATTGTTCGGCCAGCAAATCAGTTTGCTGAATGGTGGTCCTGTATATACATTATCACCGGCTGCTTCTCTCCTCATCAATTGCGAAACACAGGAAGAGGTTGATTATTACTGGGATAAATTATTGGTGGACGGACAGGAAGATATGTGCGGATGGCTAAGGGATAAATTCGGCCTCTCATGGCAGGTTATTCCCACCATACTGGGAAAGTTGCTGCAGGATAAGGATGCTCGAAAAGCAAATAATGTGATGACAGCCATGTTGCAGATGAAAAAAATCATCATCAAAGACCTGGAGGCCGCTTACAATAAATAATCCGCCGTTACTTAAACGGCGAATGCTGCGTCGTCATATACCCGACTTTTTAAATCAAAAAACTTTTGAAGTTTGTACCTCGATTAAAAGATGGTCAACTTGAAAGGTTTTTTTTATGAACGGCGAAGTATTAAACAAACAAGTTGCAACCGCAGCTATTTCAGGCAATTCATTCTCTCCTTACCTCCTGTCTGAGGTGATCAAGAGAGACGGTGCGATTTACAACAGGCAGTTTCGGTATAGTGATGATTGGGTATTTGAGGAACTGAGTTATGATGATAAAGAATGGCCCAAAAAGTACATTCTGTTTCTGAAGCCACCGCAGTCGGGCGATGAGCCCTTCACAGATCTTGAAACTGCAGAAAGCATTGATGATCTTATTTCCTGCCATGTAAAACACAATTGCGCCATGCGCGCAGGTATCCTGGACTTCCAGGTCTTATCCCTACCCAATTGGCTGGGCACGGCGTTTGGAACTTCGCTCGGCATTGCGAAAACAAGAATTTTTGAGCTCATCATCAGGAAAGGAAACCAATCGCGCAGTTATGGCGTAGTGTTCGAAGTATACTCCCCAGCCTATTACTTTCCTGAGATTACTAAAGTGGATCAATGGCAGGTTGCTCTTCCTTCTCGTGAACTCTTCAAGGCCGCATTTACCCTGGGCGAATCCTGGGTTTCACTGGCACAGTCCACATTCAGGCCCGATCTGGCTCAACGTTATCCGGAACTCTTCTTCCAATTGAAACAGCGATTGTTCGAGATTATGAAAGAATCGCTGCCCGTGTTGCGAACGTATTGAGGCTTTACTTGAAGAGTTAAACTTAATAAATGAAACTTATCATGATCGGGATCACTGCATTACACAAAATGTTTCTGCCACTGCTTCATTTTTTTCATGTAGCTGGGAGAAAAAATCAGAAGGCGGATTTATTCTGGTTTACTGAGGACGATTACAACGACATCTTTTAAATAGGATATAGTTTTTTAACAAATAAAATGAATCAAAATGAAAAGCAATTTCCAAAGGTTGGGCTTTACGATCTTAGCGTCGACAGTATTTTCTTTTTGCACTTTCTTTCTGCACGCAGAAGGTAAGCCCTTGAAGGCTTCTTACAATTTAACCAGTCATTCGCGCGATGTGGATGCGAATGCTGTGAACAAGCGTGCCGTGCGGGATTTTCAAAGATCTTATCCTGATGTAGCCAATGCCACTTGGTACCATACTGAAGATGGGGGCTGGCTCGCGATTTTCGATGACGGCGCTGTAAGGACCGTTGTTGCATATAATCGCATAGGAGCACTTAATCACACCATTAAGTACTTTGATGAATCAAAGTTGCCGAAGGATGTTCGCAGCATCGCCAGGAGCGCGTATTATGATTTTAAAATTAATAGGGTTGCAAATATCATTCTGCCGGATACGCAGGCAAATGAATTTTACCTTGTCTATATGGAATCTGAATCTGAGTTGAAAGTTGTGACAATTTCCAACAGGGAGATTATAGACGTAAAGACTTTTCAAAAGGGCGGTTAATGTAGAATCAGGCCGGAAGCCGTCATCGAACTTGAGATGGCGGCTTCGACTGTGCCTCCACCAGTTCCCTCGTACAGCGCCTCGCCCGCAAAATAAATGGTGTCTTCAATGGGTGTGTTCATCAGTTTTCTCGCTTCGCCAGACTGAATCGTTGAAAAACTATAACCACCCAGTGAAAAGGGATCTCTTGACCAATTGAAAATATGCGTCTTCGAAATTGCAGATTCGACCTGGGACTGGGTCATCTCAAAAATTTCCGCTAATGATTCGTAACTGATCTCTGCCAATGCATGATCTGATTTCGAAGCGTGCGCTCTCGCTCCTGATCCGCCAAGCCAGCCAGTCAGTACTGTTTCTTTTCTCGGAAGCTGTGTCCACCACGTAGGAATGACTTCGTCTGTAAAAAAGAAAGAAGCCTTTTTCGATCTTTCATGCCAGAAGGGTTCAGCACACTCCAGCACCACTTTCACCACATTGCCAAATCCGATATTATGTGATTGCGTAGTATGCGGAATGGCGGGAATAAAGTTGATATGTGCCGGGTGTTGAATAGAAGATTGTAAAACGCCAATTGGTACCGTGATCAGGACTTTGCTACCGGAATAGCTTGTGCCGCGCGTGGTGAAAACCTTCACCTTACCACGCTCCCATTCCACACGGTTAACAATAGCCGAAAACTCAATGGACGCACCCTGGTTCAGGCAATCCTTCACTAATGCATCTACCAATGCACCATAGCCCTCATCGATTCGAAACTGCGGTTCATCGTCATCGCCTTCCCATTCGTGATAGAGTGCGAGTGTACTTGCCGTGCGGGTGTCTGCGAGGTCGAATCCTTCGGCAAATCGCGTTGCAGAATGCCTTAATTCCTCGTAGATGGGATCGTCAAAATTTTTTGAAAGAAATTCAGCAAAAGGCATGTCATCATCCAGGCGTTTCATGGACTTCATGAGCTTACCCCAGTGGTCAACAAAGGTGCTGGTACGTTTGGCTTTATCGTTTTCGATGCGCACCATATCGCCTTCTATTTCATGAAAACCGATATTGTAGTTGCTCAGGATTTTCATCGTGAGTGGAAGCTCTCCGTGAATAAATTCAGCGCCGCTTTCAATCCTTGCGATCTCGCCCTGGATGGTTTGAATTCTTCCGCCGGGGCGATCACGCGCTTCGAGGACAATGACCTTCGCACCCTGTGCCACTAATTGTTTACAGGCAACGAGTCCCGCGATGCCACATCCGATAATAATAATTGGCAAATCATGGTTCATCCGGGAACAATAGCAATTACGTTGCCAATTGGAGGTGAAAGGTGAAAGGTTAAAGGCCTTTACCTTTTACCTTTTACCTTTCACCTCTTTTTGAAGATTTTCTTATCCGGGAATTCGAGAAATATATTTCTCAATTTGCTTGATCTGGTCAACTACCTGGGGCGTCGTAGGTTTGAGATCCTTGGCCTTCCTAAAGAAATCTTTGGCTGCCCTGAATTCGCGCTTGGTGATATATATCTGGCACATCTGGAGGTAGGCCGCGGCGGTGTTCTCTTTATCCGGGAGGCCTGTGCGTATGGCACGGCGGATATATTCTTCTGCCTGTTTGAAATTATTTTTCTGCATAGCGATGCTACCCAGTTGAAAATAGGCGGCACCTTCACTTTCTTTCATGGGCATCCCCAATGCGAGGCTTTTCTTCATCAGTCCTTCGGCTTTATCAAAGTCCTGTTTGAACAATGCCAGGTTGGAACGGAGATAATAATATACACTGCGAACGGGTTTGATGAGGAGGCCCGGAGCCCATATGGCATTCAGCACTTTTTCCGCGCCTTCGATATCACCGTTTTCCATATGCTCCTGGATTAACCGCATCGGACCAAAAAGGAAGTGGGTCACGATGCAAAGAAGGGCCCCGAAATAGAGTACAAAGGCCGGCCAGAATCCTGCATATACGTTCACGGCAATACCCACGGCCAGGAGCACCAAACCCAGCCATAGCCGGTATTTTATAATGAGGTTATATATTTTCATGAACCTTGATTTGCCCCTTTTTGGCAGTTTTAAGGGAGGGCAAAGATAGGACAAGTGTGAGGAATTATTAATTCTTTATCTCGGGCTGATTTTAATTTCTCTTCGAAAGAAAGGCAAGCAAATCAGTCATTTGTTCTATTGAAATGGCCGACTCCAGGCCAACGGGCATGGCAGAAGTTTCTGCCGTTTCCATGGATTTGATCTCGTTCCTTCCAATAATAATTTGTCCTCCTCCCGGTTGGCAGAGTGTAATTGAGGTAGAGGACTCTGAACATATGATACCACTCTCTTTTTTGCCACTCCGTTGGGTGATGATCCAAAGATCATATTTCACCGCTATGGATCGATTGGGATCAAGAATGTCTTTCAGGATGGAGCTCTTGTCGCGGTTGCTGATGGTGGCCAGATCAGGCCCGATAGAAGTGCCATACTTTCCCTGGTAAAGATGGCAGCTTGCACAAACGGTTTGATAAACTGCCAACCCGCGCAGACTGTCTCCTTTTTCTGTGAGTGCAGACTGGTAACGATCGATCACGGCTTCACGACTTTCAATTTCAGATGCCAGGAGTTGCCTGGCCTTTCTTCGGATGCTGTCATTGTCATTGTTCATTAATTCAACTTTTCCCGGCCAACTGATGGAGCTGGTTTGAATTTCTCCACTCTTCACAGCCTCCAGTAGCATGTTCATTCCAGCCATTGAGGAAAGCATAGCCTCCACCCCGGTTTTGCGAAGCCCTTTCGGCATGATCTTCCAATTTTTGACGATGCATTTAGCCGCATCGGTTGGAGATTGATGATTAAAAGCTTCCAATGCCGATTGCTGCAAGCTCACCGGCCCTTCTGAAATAATAATCTCTTCAAATAATTTTGCGTAATCAGTTCCCTTGTTCAATGCCAGAACTTCCAATGCGTCTTCCCTAAATGCGGGCGACTGCATTGTGTCGGCAGCTATCGCCTCCGCATAACCGATAACTTGTTTCCATTTTTGTAACGATGGTACATCCAGTTTTGCGTACAATGCAACTGCCGCTTTGCGAGTGGACGGCGGTGTGTTTTTTTCAAAACAATTCAGCAGCCGAAGGCCTGCTTTTTCGAATTGACCATTGGGAGAAAGAGGTTTTATCCGCAAGGATTTTCCCAATCCGTTTAGCAAAGCGGCCTGCCACCAGGAAGATTTCATGGAACGATGACCTGTTGCAAGTGCTATTAAATTGTTGATGTCGTCTGTACGTCCCGACATACCCATGACCGCCGCACAATTGGAAAAAAATAAGGCGCTTCCATTGTTCTCGCGTGCAGATAATGTGGGAAGTGTGTTTTGAAGAAGTGTCCATTCCCTTCCGCCCGCTGCGCTCAATGCTGCGATATGTACCCATTTATCATTTATATCCTGAATTAGGATTCTCTGTTCTGCTGCGATGGCCGGCTGCGTGTTAAGATCTCCTAAAGAGCAAAGAAGTTGGAAGCGGACTCTTGCGGAAGGATCATTCTGCATGCGCAAAAGCTTTTCAGCGAGGGATGGCATGTCATTTAAATGTCGCTCTGCAATCCTGATCGCATTTTCTCTTACACCTTCTGAACTGCCGCCAAGAGCATGAACCAGGCTGAGCGTATCCATTTCCCCCAGTCCCTCCAAAGTCCAAAGCGCGTGTGCGATTCCTGCTGCGGATGTAGCAGTGTCTATAAGTTTTTGAAGCATGTGCACGGAAGACCCGTCTTTCCTATCCATCAGCAGTCGCTGAGCATTTCGGCGCCACCAGATATTTTTGTTGGTAAGCGTTCTTACCAATTCTTCTGTTGAGGACCTGCCCAGATCGATGTGATTGCACCATTTCATACTGGAAGCGCCGGCGGGCACGATACGATAAATGCGACCCTTTTCGGAACCATTGTACAAGGCTCCTGATTGTATGACTTCTTCACTCAACCATTCCGGGTGTTCTATGATTTGGCGATAGTAGTCGATGACATACAATGCGCCATCGGGCCCCACATAAATTTGTACGGGTCTGAACCAGCCGTCAGTTGAAGCCAGGAATTCCTTTTCTGGATAAACTCTTGATGCGGTAAAACTCGCACCATGATCTTGAATGCGATCAACATGCACAATATTGCTAACCGGCTCTGCGACGAATGTGAAATTGTTAAAGCTGTCGGGAAAAAGGCCGCCATTATAATAAGTAATACCACATGCCGAGGTAACGACTCCGCGGTCTGTCAGCAACTGGTTTTCAGGATTAACGGTGATGGGATAGACTTCACAGGCACCGCCATGATCGGAGATATAATCGGAGGCATTTGCCACCAATAAAGCGGGATTTCGATTCAGGTATTTGGCCGCGATCACTTCTTCAAAAATATGATCGGCATTTTCAACGCAGAAATGATGGCCCCAGTTGTCAAAACTTTGCCCATACTGCGATTCACCCGAAAGCATTTCCAGTTCAAGTTTGTCCACATTGAACCTGATATTTCTTCCATCGGCATTTCGCGGCAATGTTCTTGCTTCGGGCGCATCAACAAAACGCACAAGGCTGCCACTATCATTAAACATCATCGAAACCTTGGGCGTAACGGTGCCCATGTGTGCGAGGTAGATCCAATTGTCAATCCCAAAAATGGGCGTGTTGGCAACATGTTGCGGATTAGTGAGAGCGATGCCTGTGATGATCTTTTTTTTGATATCGGCCATTCCATCATGATTGGAATCTTCCAGGTAAAGGACATCGGGGACGTCTACGACGATCAAACCTTTTTTCCATCGCATGATGCCTGTTGGCAGTCGCAGATGATCTGCGAATACTTCGCTTTTATCGGGCAAGCCATCACCATTGGTGTCAGTAAGCAGCTTGATCTTGCCAGTTCCCGAAGTATCAAGGGGATACCCGTGCATTTCCAAGACGTAGATATTGCCATTTTCATCCACTTCCATCGCTACGGGGTCTGAAATCATCGGTTCGCTGGCCACCAAATCGATCCTGAAGCCCTCTGGTATCCTGAATCCTTTCAGCGCTTCCTGAGGCGACAAGCCGTTAAAGGTTTTGGGACGCCCGTTGTCTTTGCATGCGAGCAGAGAGACCAGGAAAATCAGGGGGGCAATTTTTTTCAAGTCGATTTATTAAGGCCCGAATAAGATAGAACAAAAGTGCGGAAACCGGAATTAGCAATTCTTTTGTAAATTCGCGGCCGGTCGGCCAGAATGGAGTTCAGAGTTCAGAGTTCAGAGTTCAGAGTTCAGAGTTCAGAGTTCAGAGTTCAGAGTTCAGATGGTCGCTGGTCGCTATCCCCGGTCCCGTAGTTCAATGGATAGAATAGAAGTTTCCTAAACTTTAGATACAAGTTCGATTCTTGTCGGGACTACAAAAAAGCCTGCTCGTTTGAGCAGGCTTTTTTATTATTTCCGATACCAACCTGAATTTTCAACATCCTCGTCTTGTTCTGGATAAGGCATATATCACGTTGCCTGAAACAAATAAATTGAAGATCTTGCCTTCTTTTGAAGGAAGCAACAGTTCCCACGTTTTTCCATTGTCTGATGATTTAAGAATGCCGTCAGGATGACCACAAAAAAAGTTTTCTCCAGCCTGAATAACAGAGGTAATGGAGAGTTGCGCCGGGAGGCCAGCATCAATGGGCTGCCAGGTTAGACCGCCGTCGTAGGATGTTCGCACTCTTCTTGTATTTGACGCTGAACTATAAGTGATAGCGGCGAATCCACCTTTGATGGGCTCTACATCGATGCCAACACCGCCCTCCATAATCATCCACTTCCAGTTTTCACCATCATCGGTCGATCTTAATATCCCCTT
>Ga0163163_10000594_pt1 | contig 31759 bp, 21 predicted proteins | sample S65metaG_FD_119766 | JGI IMG/M metagenome (GOLD analysis project Ga0163163, IMG submission 119766) | Switchgrass rhizosphere microbial communities from Kellogg Biological Station, Michigan, USA - S6-5 metaG | ecosystem: Host-associated > Plants > Roots > Rhizosphere > Soil | place: USA... | reverse complement strand
GTCAGCGTCGTTTCGGTCGCGGCCGGCGGACGGCCGGGCCTCAGCAACTACGAGCCGTTTCTTGGCGGCGTGAACGTCGTCTTCAACAATTTCCCCGCCAACCCGACGTCGTGGTACCTGGGCACGTACATCCACGTCATCCTGCTCTGGGCGGTCTTCTCGCGACGGCTGAACGTGTCGGCGACCGTCCTGCTGCTTTCGTTGATCGTCGAGATCGCGGTGCGCGCGCTGCTGATGCAGACGGCGGGCAGGTTCGTCGCCTACATGCTGGTGCCGAACTGGATCACCGTGCTCCTGCTGGGCTACTTCTTCGGCCGGCGCGAAGGACTGCCGGCAAAGCGGCCGGCGGGAACACGCGACGGCTGGTCTGCGATCAACACCGCGGCGCTGGTGGCCCTGCTGGCTGCGGTGACGGGCTGGACACTTCTCGCTCCGCATCTGCCGTTCGAGCCGGCGTTTCCGTTCATGCGGCTGCGGGTGGATCCCGCCGCGCTCGGGGAGCTGCTGGTGTCGATTCTGGTGTCGGTCATCTATCTCGGCGTGACGTGGCTCGTGTTCCTCGTCGTCAAGCCTCTGCAGTCGCCCGCGGCCGTCCGGTTCATCGCGCGCAATTCGCTGATCATCTTTCTGGCGCACATGCCCGTGTACTTTGCGATCGCTCCGTGGGTCGAAGCCCATGCGAGCAGCGGCTTCATGCGAAGCGCCATCTTCCTGACGGTGTGCCTGCCGGGACTGGCTCTGTTCTCGGAGGGAGTACGCCGGATCGTCCGGCCCGTGGCTTTGCGCGACCGCGTCTTTCAGAGCTTCGGCGAGTACAGCTCCAGCCACATCATGTAGTTCAGCAGGCCCCACAGTGCGCGGCCGTGATCGGCGCGGGCGGCCTGATGTTCGTTCACCAGCCGTTCGATGGCACGAGGCTCGAACAGACCCGACGCCGACACGCGCTCGCGTCCGAGATAGGTGTCGACCAGATCCTTCAGCTCCGTTCTCAGCCACCGGGAGTACGGCATCTCGAGACCGACTTTTTTCTTGTCGAGAATCTCGCGCGGCAGCACGCCCGACAGGGCCTGGCGCATCACGTTCTTCTTCTTGAGCCCCGGCAGCTTCAACGCCGAGGGCACCGTGGACATGAACTCCGTCAGCTCGGGATCCGTGAACGGCACGCGCGCTTCGAGCGAATGCGCCATGCTCATGCGGTCGTTCTTGATCATGAGATCGTCGGGCAGAAAGACTCTGGAATCGATCCGCATGAGTCGCGACAGCGTGTCGCGCGGGCCCGGCTCGGCGAACACCTCGGCAAAGAACCGTCCCGGCGGTTCGGCCGCGGCGAGCCGCTCACGCACTTCCGGCGAATACAGCTCGATCTTCCTCGCCTCGGACAAGACGAGCCGCCACCAGATGTGCGCCTGCTCGGGAGGGAGATCCTGACCGCCGAGAAACCGTTTCAGCTTGAATTCCAGGCTCAGTTTCTTGTGCGACACCGGCAGCGCGTTGACGACCGGCGCGATCAGACCCTGGCGAATCCACCGCGGGACGTGACGGAACCACACGGACGCCTTGAACGCCGCGTAGGTGTCGTACCCGGCGAATATCTCGTCCCCTCCCTCGCCCGATAACACGACAACGACATCGTCTTTCGCGAGTTGGCAGACGTAGTAGGTGGGAATGGCCGAGCCGTCAGCGTATGGCTCGTCGATGAACCGCAGGTACGCCGGCAGCATCTCCCGCACGCGATCGGAGGAGATGATGATCTCGTGCTGCTCCGTCTTGAACTGCGCGGCCACCCTTCGTGCGTACGGCAGCTCGTTGAAGCTGCCATCCTCGAAGCCGACCGAATAGGTTTTGATCGGTCCCGCCGCGTGCCGGGCCATCAACGCGACGATGGCGCTCGAGTCGAGGCCGCCAGACAGCATCACGCCGATGGGCACGTCCGCAATCAGCTGGCGATCCACCGCACGATCCATCAGCTCGAGCGCCCGGGCTCCGGCGCGGCCGAGATCCATCGAGTCGTCTACTTCGTACGACACGTCCCAGTAGCGGCGCGACTCGATGCGGCCGTGCCGATCGATGGTCATCCAGTGCCCCGGAGGCACCTCGTGGATGCCTTCGAACGCCGTCTGCGTGCCCGGCACGTAGTCGAACGTCAGGTAATCGTGCAGCGCCTGCAGCGAAACGCGCCGTTCGACGCGCGGGTCGGCGAGAATGGCTTTGATCTCGGATCCGAACCGCAGGTACTCCGCGTCGCGCTGGTAGAAGAGCGGCTTGACGCCGTACGGATCCCGCGCCAGGTGCAGTTCCTGCCGACCCTCATCCCAGATCGCGAACGCAAACATGCCGTTCAGGTGCGACGCCATCGCCGGCCCGAGCTCTTCGTACAGGTGGATGAGCACTTCCGTGTCGGTCCGCGAGCGGAACACGTGACCCTTGTCGTCGAGTGCGAACCGCTTTCTCAGATCGAGGAAGTTGTACATCTCGCCGTTGTAGACGATCTGCACGCGTCCGTCTTCGTTCCCCATCGGCTGATGGCCGGCGGCGCTGAGATCGATCACGGAGAGGCGCCGGTGACCGAGCGCCGCGCGCGCTCCGCACCAGAGCCCGTGGTCGTTCGGCCCACGATGGCCGATCGCCGTGGTCATACGGGTGAGCAGCTCGCGGTCCCACGGCGCCGCGGCGCCACTCAGTCTCAACATGCCCGCGATGCCGCACATGGTTAACGCGTCTCCATGATGGCGACGCCGTTCCGTGCGTTCGCGGTAGCCGTCCGGTCCGCCCGGAGCACGTAGATCGCGCCATCGCCGAGGCTGCCGTCGAACGTACGGATGACGTGAAAGTCCTTCCGCGCCGATTCGTAGATTTCGGGATAAGTGTTCGCCATCTCAATCGGCAGCGTATAGAGCAGCCAGGTCCGCGCGCTGGCGGCCCGGATCGCATCGAGCTCCGCGAGCGTGGAGACCGTGCGCCATTCCGGCGCGTAGTACGCTCGAAAGGCAAGCGCCGCGACGCCGGCCGACGCCACGGCGTCGCCCGGCTGACGATCCGCTTCCACGAACCGCTTCGCGCCTTCGTAGTCCTGCTTGGGACGATAGACGTACGGAATCGAGCGCGCCATCGCCGCGGCGATCAGCACCGTTCCTACCGTTGCCAACGTCGTGGAGCGCTCGCGCGGCAAGGCCAGCCAGCGGCCGAAGGCGGTGGCGACGACCGTCGCTCCACGGACGGCAATGAGGATGGCGAACCCGGCCGCGAACAGGAAAAACCGCGGCCACAGATGATGTCCGAGGGCGATCATCGTCGCACCGCCGGACACGACGGGCACGATGAACAGGATCGGCAGGACCGGCGACTCTCGCAGGTAGCTCACGCAACCCGATCCGACGCCGATCAGCCCGGCGACGACAGCCAGGCCGACCAGCGGCCCGGCGTTGACGCCGCGACCGAATTCGCGCAGCAACCATCCGAGGCTCCGCCACTCAGCCACGTTCGATAGATCCGCGGCGGCCGAGTCCGGCATTTGCGGGAGCACGATCGCGTAGCAGACGATGGTCAGCAGCCCGGCCAGGAGAAAGCCGCCGAAAAACGGCGCCAGCCGGTCGTCCCAGCTCTCGTGACGACGTCGCGCGGCGTCCCACACGTAGGCGGCGAATTGCCCCGCGACCACGAACGCCATTGTCAGGTGCGTGTACATCCCGAGGGCGACGGCGACGGCATACGCGGCCCAGAGCCGGCGCGACCGCTCGCGGAGGCCGCGCACGAGGTAATAGCTCGAGGCGATCGTCCAGAAGAGGAGCGCCGAGTAGCCGCGGGCGTTCTGGCTGAACCAGATGTGCGGGTACGAGAACGTCAACAGCGCCATGCTCAGGAGCGCTTCGCGCGGACTGGTCAATTCGAGCCCAAGGCGCCAGAGGGCCCACAGAGTGGCAATGCCGAACAGCGCCGCGGGCAGCCGCAGACTCCAGACGCTTTCGCCGAACGCCGTGATCGAAAGGTGCGCCAGCACGGAGAACAGAAAGTGCTGATTCTGCGATCCGTAGGTGGTGACGATGTCGCCAAGTGAAGGGCGGACGTACTCGACCAGCGTCGTCACTTCGTCCACCCAGAGGCCGCGATTCAATCCGTAGAGGCGCAGCGCCGCACCTGCCGCCAAAAGCACGAGCGCCAGCCGCGCGCCGTATCCGGACTCGTTGGTGACGCCGCGGGTGCCGCTGTCTGTCTCCCAGAAGCCTCGGTATCGACCGACGATCAGAAACGCGCCCAGAGCCGCGAGACTGACGCGAAACAGCGTCGCCCCGGCCATCAGCTTTGCGGACGCGGGATCGGATGACGATCGGAGCGCATCGAGCCAGCTGTTGGAAGGGACGAGCGACAGCAGCAGGACCGCCATGCCCGTGACGGACTCCGCGGACACAACCAACCCGGGCCCCCAATTCCGCTTCCGGGTCATCCGGGAAAAGCGGTCCCTCGCGACGCGCCGACGTCGTGCACCGATGTGGACGCGGCACTGGTGGTCACGGCGCGCGACGGAATCAGCGGGTGGTACTGCGCGATCCGCCGGAGCACGGCGTCGGCGACCAGCCCGACGACGAGCAGCTGAAACCCCGTGAACAGGAGCAGGACGGCGGTCGCTGACAGCACCGGCAGGTAGAAGATGCCCCACACCGACGCCGACGTGCGCGGGAACAGCGCGAAGATGTCGTAAACCGTTTTCAGCACGCCGAGTCCGCCGAACAGCATGGCGAGCGGCAGAAAGACCCTGAGCGGTTGGAAGAGCACGGCCATGCGAAGCACGAGCATCATGAAATCCATGAAGTGCCACGGTGTGATCTTCGATTTCCCGATGCGCGGATGGTAGTTGATGGGGTGGTACACGACCCGGTAATCGTCCGCGAGGAACGCGAGCGTGATGGTACTGGTGAACGAGAAGCGGTTCGACAGGATCGTCAGATACTGGCGGGCGCAGTCTCGCCGGAACGCACGCAGCCCCGAATTGAGGTCCGGAATCTTCCGGCCCGCGACACGTGCGGCGACCCAGTTCAGCACCCATTTGGCGGGGCGGCGAACCAGCGGAATGTGCACTTCCGCGCCGGTCCTCGCGCCGACGACCATGTCGGCGGATTCGAGCTGATCCAGCAGTACGGGGATCTGATCCGCCGGATAGGTGCCGTCCGCGTCCGTGATAAGGATGGTGTCGTGCTGCGCAGCCGCCATCCCGGTCTTGAGCGCGGCGCCGTAGCCGCGATTCTCGACGTGTCTGAGCATCACGGCGCCGGCCGACACCGCCCGCTCTCCGCTCCGATCGCTTGATCCGTCGTCGACGACGATTATTTCGTGGACGATCCCGTGCGACTGCAACACCGCCCGGATGTTCTGGATCTCCGTGGCGACCGCGGCTTCCTCGTTGAACACGGGGATGACGACGGAAACCGGCATCAGGCGGCTGGGGGAGAGCACGGTGTTTTCCATCCTCGTAAGTAGAAGGCCAAGTATAAGATACCTCGTGCGACCGTGGCCGTTTACCATCCGGGGCACCGCCCTCCGGCTGTTCGCGACGTGCTGGCTTGTCTATGTGATTCATTCCGCGACCAACGTCGTGCGCGAGCACTACCTGACGTTCGCCATCGCCGAGCACCTGACGTTTCGCGTCGACGAATATGCCGGCCTTCATCCCGATCTGTTCGACAAAGCGGGATACGGCTGGCACATCAATGCCAATCCTGGCGTGTCGATGATGGCGGCGCTGCCGTACGCGCTGGCGAGACCGTTGATCGAGCCGATCGTGGCGCGCGTGCAACACGCGCGTCAGGCGTCAGGACGGCAGGAGCCTCCTGTCTACGCCACGCCGTGGCCGAACTCTCAGGCGTTCTTCGCGGAGGCCTGGCGCCGTGGCCTTGACGTCAAGTTCGGCCTGGCGACGCTGGTGATTCAGGCGCTGTTCATGGCGCCGGTGTCGGGCGTGGCGGCCGTCGGGATGTTTTTCCTCCTTCGCGATCTGTTTCAGTCCGACAGGCGCGCGACGTGGATGGCGCTGCTCTTCGCGTTTGGCACGCCGGTGTTCTTTCGCACGGGATATCTCAACCATAATGTCGTCGTCGGATATTGCTCCGCGGCGGGATTCGTCGTCCTCTGGGATCCGGGAAAACGTCTGCGGTGGAGCGACAACACGCGCGCCATGGTTGCCGGCCTGGCCGGCGGCGCCGCGGTTCTCCTCGACTACACCGGCAGCGTCATGCTGGCGGGCCTGTTCCTGTACGGCGCGGCCCGGCGATGGTCCAGCGATCTGCCGCGCTTCGTCTCCGCGTTTGCGATCGGCGCCGCGGGTCCAATTGCCCTGCTTTGGCTCTATCAATGGGCCAGCTTCGGGAATCCGTTCTTTCCGCCGCAGCAGTGGATGCCCGGCGTGGCGTGGGTCGACGCCGGATATCGCGGCATGTCGATCCCCCGCATCGATCTGCTGGTGTCGAACCTGTTCGATTACCGCTATGGCCTGTTTACGTCGTGTCCGCTCGTCCTGCTGGCGTTGGCGCAGCCGTGGGTCGATCGCGCCGGGGTGGTGCCGCGACGCGAAGCGCGATTCCTGCTCGGGATCTGCCTCGCGTTCTGGCTGTTCTGCGGCGGGGTGAACTATGGCCACCTGCAGTTCAACACCGGCATTCGATACATGACGGCGATTCTGCCGTTCCTCTTCATCCTGTCAGCCGTCGTGCTCGCGCGGCTGAACGGGGGCGTCGTCTACGGCATCGCCGCGGCCTCAGTCACGCTATCCTGGTGCCTGGCGATGCATCGCGACGTGGAGCGCGGGTACGGCGTGCTCGACCCGCTGCTGCACGTCTTCATCGGCGGGTTCGAACTGCCGCTGCTGACGACCGTCTCGCGAATGAAGGATTCCTTCGGCGAGATCCTCGCCCGGGGCGTGTCGCCGCTGCCGCTGTTCGTCGTCACGGCGGCTGTGATCCACGGAATCTGGACGACGCACCCAGGGAGATCGCAACGATAGCGTCGACGTCGTATCAGGATCGTGTACGGCCTCGAGATTCCGTTCGTACCACGTTCCCCGCAACTCGTCGAGGGCCAGCACGTGATAGTGCGTTCGCAGAAAATCGATCACGCCTGGTGAGCGTTTCGCAACGTAGGCGGCGTCGCTCCGGCCCATGTAGATGAACGTCGGCGGCGATCCGGCGAGGAGCGTGGGAAACGTATCCCACTGTCGTTGCAGAAGCGATCGCAGAGCGCCGCCCCGCAGCGGAATGGCCTGCGGCCGACCGGCGAATAGCAGTATCCGAAAATCGCCGAACACGAAGACGGTTCCCGGCCTCGGGTTCGTGCTGATCAGCCGTGCCGAGCGCTGAATCAGTGGATATGCCGGCAGGATGTCGGCGCGAAACGCCTCGCCGAACGACTCGTGGCCCACCGCTTTCAACGCCGCCGCAAGTACGGGCCGCATGGGAACAACCATTGACAGCACGAGAGGCAGCACCATCAGAGCTGCCATCCCGGGTTCGTTGGAGACACTGACCTTCACGATATCGAGCGCTTCATCGAGACCGGCAGCGGCGAGCAGGCCGAAGGGCCCAACGAGCAGCAGGAAATAGTAGCGCCACGCCGTGAAACTCTGCGCGGCGATCGCGACCGCGGCGGCTGCCGTCCATCCGCACAGAAGCCACATAAAGATGGATTGCGTGGCGCCGGATCGCCGTCTCAGCGCGAGCAGGAGGAAGGGAAGGCCGGCGAGACGGGGCGTGCCGAACCAGAGGCAGTCGCTCACCAGACGCCATCGCGGGGCGTGCTGAAGTTCGGCGAGCGCAAGACGCGGGAACGAAAACGTCGTCCAATACGCAATCTGGAGCGCATCGCGCCGCCAGAAATGGACGATCAGCGGCAGCACGCACAAGACGAACCCTGCGCCTCCCGGCAGCACCACTGATGAGAGCCATTGCCCGACACGCCGCCTTTCCTGCGTCCACAGGTTCGCGATCCGAATGGCGGCCAGCGTCAAAGGCACGACGAGGACAACCAGCTTGAACATCGCGACCACTGCGCTGGCGCAGCCGAACGCGAACCACGTCAGTGCCTGTCGCCTCGGTGAGCCGGCGTGCGGCATCACGCACCACAGGCACACCGCCAGCGGCAGCAACAACAGGGCTTCGGCCTGCGTGAGATCGAAATGGGACGCCTGCATGTAGTAGAAGCCGACCGTCAGCAGAGGCACGGTGGCCGCGAGCCATTTTCGGGAGACCATGTCGCGCGCGATGAACACGAGCACGACGGCGGCCGCGACCATCCACAGCAACTCGAGCGTGTGGACGCCGAACTCAGTGAAGCCGAAGAGCCGCCCGGCCAGCCAGTAGAAATACGCGGCTCCCGGCTGTCTGACGTCCCAGAGATCCTTGTAGAGTGTCTGCCCGCGATCGATGGCCTGGGCCCCGAACAGCGTGAATGCCTGATCGCCCCAGAACGGGAACGGCAGGTGGAGCACCGCGACTCCCGCAGTCATCATCAGCGGCAACAGCACCGCGGCTATCTTGCCCGGGCGATAAGCGACGGCCGGAGATTCAGACGCGCTCACAGCATCCATCATGCCCCGCGCTCGAGCTCGAGCGCGAGTATAAGATACCCAGAATGTGGTGGCGGGCGGCGCTTCGGCAGCGACGACTGGACGTGGCGTTCTTCGTTGTCGCCCTGGCGATTTACCTCCCCGGCATCGGCTGGGGCGTTCCGCACGAGGCCATTCGCGAGCGCGCCGCCGCCTGGGGAAGCGACGAGATCGCGCCGGCCGCGCTCTCTCAAATCAACACCACCCTGACGCGTGCCGGCCGCTACAACCCGCAGTATCCGCTGTTCGGCTACGTCATCCAGGCGGTGACGGTCACGCCGTACGCGATGGTTTTCGGGCGGCTGTGGGAACCACCGCCGGCTCGCGCTGCTCGCGTGCTGCGGATGTACGTGATCCTGTCCCGATTGGCGAGCGTGCTGATGTCCGCGGCGCTGGTCGTCATCGCCGCGCGAACCGCCGCCGTGTTGTGGGGTCCCGCGTCCGCCGCGATTGCCGGCAGTTTGACCCTGCTGCTGTACCCGATGTTCTACTATGCGCGGACGAGCAACGTCGATGCGTCGGCGCTCGCGTTGGGCGGCGTCGCGCTCTGGCAGTATGCGATCTGCCTGACGCGGGGACTCGACAAGCGAACGGCCATCCTGCTCGGACTCTCGGCGGCGCTGGCTGTCGCCACCAAAGACTTCATGATCGGCATCGTCGCGCCGATCGGGATGGTGGTCGCGCTCATCTACTGGCGGCAAGCGCCGCGGCTGGTCCTGCTCGCGGCGATCGTCGCACTGGTGGTGTATCCGATCGCGAGTGGGGCAGTGTTCAACCTCGATCGGTACCAGGCCCACATCCACTTCATTCGATACGGATCGACGCGCCACTACGGCTTTCAGTTCGGCAGCACCGACAGCTACGCGCACGTATTTGCCAAGGCGACGGGCTATCTAGTGATGGCGATGAGCGTTCCCGCTTCGCTGCTGGCCATCGCCGGCGTGGTCGTCTGTCTTCGATCGCGTCGCAGACTGCTGCTCTGGCTGTTGCCGCCGATCAGCATCATCGTCATCACCATTCTGCCGACCCGCTTCGTGCTCTACCGCTTCCTGTTTCCGACGGCCTATTGTCTGGTGTTCTTCGCGGCGCTGGCACTGTCGTCGCTGGTTGCCAGCAGGCCGCGTCTCGGCCGCCTCGCCGTCACGCTGACCTGCGCCTGGATGCTGCTGCGAGGCGCGGACCTCACCTGGCAGATGCTGCGCGATTCACGCTACGAGGCGGGGGAGTGGTTCGAGCGGAACGCCAGAGCGGGGGACCGAATTGGCTACTACGGGACCGAGCCGCACAAGCTGCCGTTCGTGTCGGGCGCTGTGTCGCTGATGCGTGGACCGGCGGAACTCCCCGTGCAGGATGGTCCGGAGTTTCTGGTGGTGATTCCGTGGCAGGACTACGAGCGCGTCCATGAATACAACCTGCCGGATGCGACCTACGCGGCGTTGCGGCGCGGCGACGCCGGCTATCGTCAGCTGCTCGGCTTGAAGACACCCGCGCTGTTTCAGCTGCAGCCCGGCACGTGGGTCAATCCGGAGGTCAAGGTGTTCGTCAGAAGTGATCGCGTCTTGACGCTCGTCGATGCCCAACCACGGATCCACGTCCTCGAGTGAACGGCTCGACCGTTCATTTTTACGGACTGTTTATCTGATCGGTGCGTACGGTTGAAAGCAGGTCATGGTAGGGTACGCGGCACGTCGTGCTAGGACCAACATCTGACGACGCCGCACCGGCGTCGCCACACCACATTGAATCTCTGGACGGGATGCGCGGGCTGGCCGTGCTGCTCGTCGTGTCGTACCACCTCGGTCACCTCAGATCGGGCTGGGTCGGCGTTCAGATGTTCTTCGTACTCTCCGGTTACCTGATCACGAACATTCTTGTCCGTGACCGGGACGAGTATCCGGCCGGCCCGTTCTTCGGGCGATTCTACTGGCGCCGCGCGCTGCGCATTTTTCCGCTCTACTACGGTTATCTCCTGGTGGTTACATGCGCCCATCTGATTACCAGTCAGGTTGCGCCGGACCTGCCGCAGCTGTGGCCGTATGTCTTCTTCTACGGCATGGACATCGCGCGGATGCAGCAGATCGACCAGGGCAGCTTCTGGTTCAGGCATCTGTGGTCGCTCGCTGTCGAAGAGCAGTTCTACCTGGTCTGGCCGTTCGTCGTGTTCTTCGCGTCGCCACGAACGGTTCGACGCATCATCGTGCTCGTGCTGCTGGCCGTTCCGGCGCTCGCGTTGGCGATCCAGCTGGCGTCGTCGGCCAATCCGGTCTACATCGGCCGCCTGATCTACGTGCTGCCTCTCGCGCAATTTGGCAGCTTTGCCGCCGGCGCGGCCGTTGCCGTTTTCCCGCTGACCTGGATTCACGACGCCCGCCGCTGGTTCGCTGGATCATTCGCGCTGGTCGTGGTCCTCGGCGCCGCGAATCTGTTCGTCAGTGGTCAGCCGATGCCGATTTCCACGCTCGGCTATCCGCCACACTTCCACTCGAATTTCCAGCCCGCGTGGGGCTACTCCGTCCTGAACCTCTCGGCCGCATTGCTGATTCTTTCCTGTGTGCGCGACTCGCAGGCGTTCCCATGGCTGCGGAACCGGGCCCTGAGAAGCATCGGTCGCGTGTCGTATGCGATGTACTTGATCCACATCCCCGTCATGGTGGCCTACAACCAGCTGCCGTTCGGCGTGAGTTGGTACTCGGGAACGGCGCTGCCTCTGCTTCGCCATTCCGGCTATCTGGCCGTGTTATGGATTCTGGCGAAGTGCAGCTACCACGGGTTCGAGAAGCATTTCCTGGCGCTGAAGGATCGGGTTCCGGTGCTGCGGCACACATCCCGGACGATCCCCACGCCGGCGAACTCCTAGGCGGCCGCACGATTGTGAAATCCGCGCTAGAATCCGGCCTGCATCGTGGCCACGGCGCCTGACAGCTCCCCTCGGTCTGAGTCCTGGCCCGCCCGGCTTGTCGCGTCGTTGCAGGAGCTCGGGTACGGAGCGCGCCCGGATCGCGACTCCTCGCGAGCCGTGGCGGCGGGGGCCTGGCTCGGTCTGGCGTTCGGATTCCTCGAAGCCGCGCAACACTGGTGGTTCCGTTTCAATCCCGACATTCAGACAATCCAGAAAGTCTCCAACGAGATCTTCTGGGTCGCGCCCACGCTCAACCTGCTGCTCGGTCTTGTTGTCGCGTTCGCCTGCATCGTGCTGACACGGGTGGCCCCCTTCTGGTCCGCCTCCTCGCTCGCCGTGATCTTGTGCGTGGCAGCGGGCGTCTTCGGCCAACTCACGCTGATCAAGAAAGTTCAGAACGCAGCGGCGATTATCGCGGCGGTGGGCGCTGCGGTGTTCGTCGTGCGCCTGCTGACGACGCGGCCGGCCCGCTGGATCTTCATCGAGCGGACGCTTCCCGCGCTGCTGGTGCTGCCGCCGCTGATCGCCGGGGGCGAGCTGATCGTCGACCGTCTTCGCGAGCGCGCCGCACTCAGCGCGTTATCCGCACCGCCACGCTCCCGCACACCGAACGTGCTGGTCGTCGTAGTCGATACGGCCCGGGCGGACCATTTTTCCTTCGACGGATACGCACGGACCACGACGCCGAAGATTGATCGGTGGGCACAGGGCGGGACGGTCTTCAGGAACGCGTGGTCCACGACCTCGTGGACGTTGCCCGCACATGCGTCGCTGCTCACGGGCAGAGACAACTACGAACATGGCGCCGATCGTGGCACGCGTCTCGACGGCCGCTTCCCGACGCTCGGCGAATTCTTCGCCGGACGGGGCTATCGCACCGCTGCCTTCGTCGCAAATAGCCTCTGGATCAATCCGGAATATGGCTTCGGGCGCGGCTTTCACCGCTTCCGGGTCTACAACACGTGGATTCTTGCGGCAAGGACGGTATACGGGCGAAAGATCAATGCGTCGCTGAACGATGGCCTTGGGCTTCGCCGCCTCCCGGTGCGGCGCGACGCCGCGACCATCAACGCAGAACTGCTGCAATGGCTGGATGAATCGCCGCCGCGCCCGTTTTTCGCGCTGCTCAATTATTTCGACCTGCACGACCCGTACGAGCCGTTGCCCGCCTACGAGGCGGCGTTCGCCGGCCACGATCCTCCCGGCCGCGTCGCAGGGCAGGAACATTTCAAGACCGCCATCAATCGATACGACGCCCTCCTCTCCTACCTTGACGACCAGCTCGACCTGCTGTTTTCTGAATTCGCGCGACGCGGACTGACGAACGACACCGTCGTCATTCTGACTGCCGACCACGGAGAATCGCTCGGCAACCACGCAGAGCCCCAGCACGGCAGGACGCTCTATCAGGAGGTCCTGCGAATTCCGCTGGTCGTCGTCGGACCGAAAGATCTGGTCGGCGCTCGCCGCGTGGACGAGGCCGTCGGCCTCCGCAGCATTCCGGCGACGATCGCTCAGCTCCTCGGCTCGGAGAACGAATCGCCCTTTCCCGGGCCGTCATTCGCACCCGCGCTGAGGCCAGCGGCATGGAACGATCCAACCGGAAGCGACATGGTTCTCGGCGAATTGAAGGCGATCGGCGGCGTCGACGCCGCGAAATCGCTGGTCAAAGGGGAGTGGCAGTATATCTGGACGGCGAAAGGCGCCAGGGAAGAACTGTTCCGCCTGCGCGACGACCCGAAGCAACTCACGAATCTCGCTGCCGCGCCGGAGCGATTGCGCCTGCTGTCGGAATTCAGAGAGAAGATGGCCGCCCTCTTCCCTCGGCTGCCGATTCCCAGATAATCGCCGTCGCCCGGCCGGCCCGCAGTTCGGCGTCCGACGGCGGCGCCTGCGCGAGCGGATTGAAGCATGGGGTCGCACCGGGCGCGTAGAAGCTGGTGTACGCCACCGGCCTCCCCTGCGCGCGTCGCGCCGAGAAGAAATTCGTCGAGAGCAGAAACTGCGTGAAGAAACGCGGCTGCGGGATTGAGAACCGGTCGAGACGGCCGAAGTGGCGCTGGTAATCCGCGACGTAGCTGGTGAAGGCCGCGGGCTCGATATCGAGCCATCGGTAGCGATAGCGCAGACGAGTGGCGGGCTGAAGGCCGAACCAGTCGAGCCGCGCCAATTGCCCGCCGAAATGCCCCATGCCGGCCGTGCGGATCACGGCGAGCGAGCCAACCGTCGCTGCCGCGAACGCGCCCGCGATCGCCAGAAACGAGCGGCGCTTCACGCGAAGAGCCTCCGCGCCGCGCGGGTCGAGAGCGCCGAGAGCGTCAGCGTCGGATTCGCCGGCGGGCAGGTCGGGAACACGCTCGCGCCGAGCACGAGAAGGTTTCGCACGCGATGATGCCGCAGATCGGCATCCACCACGCTGGTCGCAGGATCGAGGCCCATCGGCGTCGTGCACTGCACGTGATGCTCGGTCGCGGTGAACGACTCGTCGATGCGGAGCTTTTGGATGGGCAGCGCGCGCAGAGCTCGCGGCAGACTGTCCGGGAGCGCGGCAGCGGCGGCGTATGCGTACGCCGAGTGGCCGACGAAGGTGACGCTGGGGCGATCGGGGTTGTCGCGGGAAACGGTGACCCGGTTCCCTGGCTGGCGCAGATCCTCGAACACGACCTTGAGCCGAAGATACTGGCGCCACCTGCCGCGCAGGTCTCGTAGCGTAACCGGCGCATTGTGCGACTCGATCAGCGCGGCCGCCTGCTTCGCACGGTGGGGCCCGTCGTGCATCGGATAGCCCATCGCCGTAATCAGCGTGCTGCCGCCGAAGCCATCGACCCCATCCAGATCCACGTGCGCGTACACCGACAACTGCTCGACCAATCCCTGTCCCACCTCCGGGCCGTCCAGCCCTGATCGCAGCAGCAGGTGCGGATTGAAGATGGCATTGGCGCCGAGGACCACGAGCGTGCCGCGGGCGCTGCGCTCACGACCGCCCTCGGTCCAGCGGATGCCGGTGGCGACGGCGCCTGTGTGCTCGACTTCCAGCGCAAGAGCGCCCGTGCGCAGCTCGACGCCCGGAGCTTCGTAGAGGTGTTTGAGCTCGTTCAGGATCGTGAACTTGGAATCCACCGGGCATTGAGGGCAGACGCCGGTCGCGCAGCACGGAGCGCGGCCGCTGGCCGGCTGCCGGGTCGGGCGCGCGCACGGCTGTTCGCACCAGAGGTGAGGCGCGGCCGCCTTGAGCAGCCGATCGGGCTCGGACAACCGATGGGGCGGCTGCGGATAGGGACGGCTTCGCGGCCACGGTCCGCCCTCGATCGGGCCCGAGACGGTCATCACATCCTCGGCCTCGCAGTAATAACCCTCGAGCTCGTCGTACGTGATCGGCCAGTCGACGGCGACGCCGTATCGCGTCCGCAGCTCGAAGTCCTCGGGGGTCATTCGCGGCGTGCACGCCGCCCAGCAGTTGGAAGAGCCTCCGAACGCGAGCTTGAAATTCCAGATCTTCGACGGGGTCGTCGTGCTGTAGCTGTCGCGGGTCTGCTGACCGAGCTGGCCGGCCAGCCGTCCGTGGTCCGCGTGCGTCAGCATGTCGCCACGCTCGAGAACGAGGATGCGCGCCCCCGGAGCGTGCCGGGCGTACTCCAGCAGGAAGAACGACGACGCGAAGCTCGTTCCGACCAGGATCAGATCGTAGGCATTCGGCTCGGCAGGCACGGTTACATCATCTCGTCGCTCCTGCATTGTACGCGCGGTTTGTTCGATGCGTTCCCGGGCCGATGCGGTCGCGATCACCTCGGTGGAACCGACTTGCGTCGAACCGATGGGTCAGGCATCCTTCAGTTTGCCAGCCATGGGTGTCGCCGATGCGGAATCGCGCGAACGGGCGTTTGTCCTGTTTGCGTCGTTGTGGGCCGCCGCGACGCTCTTCCACGTCGGCTCGTTCAACCAATGGCGCGAGCACGTCGTGCTTGCGGTCGCTGCCGCGTGGGTCCTGTGCCGCCCCGGTTCGGTCGCGGCGGTCGCGACGCTCGCGCTTCTGCAGATCGAGAGAGCGGCCGCCTTCGCACCGTACATCTCCAATCACTGGCTCTTCACGAGCCTGATCAACGCGGGCTTCCTGCTTTCCGTCCTTTATCTAGTGTTCAAACACCGGCGCCTGACCGTGGACCGGGCCGAGCTCTTCGCGACGTTCGCCCCGGCCGCCCGGATGGCGCTGATCGCGTTGTACTTCTTCGTCGTCTTTCACAAACTCAACGCCGACTTCTTCGATCCGGTCGTCAGTTGCGGCGTGACCTTCTATGCCGCCCAGCTCTCCAGACTGCCCTGGCTGCCGGCCTCGCCGGTGTTTCACGTTGGATCGATCTACGCCACCATTGCGATCGAAGCGGCGATCCCGTTGATGCTTTGCGTCACCAGGACGCGCAACATCGGGATCCTCGTCGGCATGCTGTTCCATTACGTCGTCGCCATGAACCCGATAAGCGGGTTCTACAATTTCTCCGCGATGCTGTTTGCGATGTTCGCGCTGTTCGCGCCGCAGAGCCTGCTGTCACGGCCGATGATTGGATCGCGTGCGTTCAGGATCGGCGCGGTGGCGGTGGCCGTCGCATCCGGGGCCATTGCGGTGCTCGTCCGCGTGCTGCCGCGAACCGCGCTGCCCCAGCTCGATCTGTTTCTGGTCTTGTGGGACGCGTACGGCGCGGCGCTGATTGTCGCGTTTGCCGCGCACATCTGGCGTAGCGGGACGGCGATGAGCGACCAACGTACCCCGCGGCTGTTCGCAATGCCGGCACGCGCGCTGCTCGTCGTGCCGATCGCCGTCTTTCTGAACGGCATCATGCCGTATCTCGGCCTGAAGACCGAAACATCATGGGCGATGTTTTCCAATCTCAGAACGGAGGGAGATCGCTCGAATCACTGGGTGATCCCGGTATCGACCCAGGTTTTCGATTTCCAGCGGGATCTCGTGCAGGTCACCAGTTCGTCGGACGAGTCTCTGCAATGGGTGGCGAAGAGGCACCAGCTGATCCCGTACTTCGAGGTCCGTCGACACCCTGCGGCCTCCGTGTCGTACCTCCGTGACGGTGTCGAAGCACGCTTCGCACGGGTTTCGGACGATCCGCGATTCTCTCGAGAGATTCCGGCGACGATGAGGAAACTGCTCTGGTTCCGGCCCATCGATCCCGATGAACACGAGAGGTGTCGTCATTAGCGACGGAGCCAGCGATCCGACATTGACGCATCTTCGAGCGCTGGATGGCATGCGTGCCGTTGCCGTCCTCGCCGTCATGGGTTTTCATCTCCGCTATATCGGCGCCGGGTGGGCTGGCGTGCAGATGTTCTTCGTCCTCTCGGGTTTTCTGATTACCTCGATCCTGATCGCTGACAAACACTATCCGCTCGCCTCGTACCTCGAGCGCTTTTACTGGCGTCGGTCGCTGCGCATCTTCCCCCTCTATTTCGCCTTCATCGGTATTCTTGGGATCGTGGCGTTGTCGTATGGCCCGTCGGCGGCGTTCCGCCAGCAGTGGCCGTATCTCGTCACGTACACGTTCAACTACCGGCGGTTCCTGCCGGACTATATTGCCCAGCGTTATTGGGGACATTTGTGGTCGTTGTCCGTCGAGGAGCAGTTCTACCTGCTGTGGCCGGCGCTGATTTATTTTGTGCCTCGCCGGGCTCTTGGCCGGCTGTTCGTCACTCTGGTCGTTGCCACTCCGCTACTGCGGTTCGCGATTGAGGTGGCTTTTTCGGGCCGTACTGTTGGCGGCCATCCCGCCTATTGGCTCATTTATTACGTGACGGTATGCCATCTGGACGCATTCGCCTGTGGTGCGCTGGTGGCCTATACGCGCGGCTCCCGGCAGGTCCGCCACCCCGTGCGCCTGTGCCTCTTGATGACGGCGATCGTGCTCGGCGTCGGGCTTCTTCACCAGCTGACGATCGGCGATGCGATGTTTCTCACCGTGGGGTACCCGTGGGCATTGCCTTTCCATTACCAGGCCAGTTGGGGCTATACCATCTTGAACCTGTGGTCGGCGACGCTGGTCATCGCCTTGCTACAGGAAAACTGGATGACGAGGTTGTTCCGATGGAGACCGCTTGCGCACATCGGTAAAATCTCGTACGGCGTATATCTGTTCCACCTGCCAATCCTTGTGATTGCGCAGGATCAGTTGAATCTCCCCCTCGGTTCCCGATCCCTCGAAGGACTGTTCGCGGTCGCGCTGTATGTGGCTGTCACGCTGGCTGTCAGCCAGGTCAGCTACGTCGCGTTCGAGCGCCGCTTCCTCGCACTCAAGAACACCCGTTTCGTCAGACCCGCGAGGACAAATGTTGAGGGGCCGTCAGCCGTCGCGGCGGGGCCCTGACCAATCGCGAGTCTTTGGCAGCAACTCGGCGCCCGGTTGTTCGGACCGCCCATCCCCCAAGGTGCCTGTGTATCAACGGTCGGCGACGCCCGACGCATTCATCGTCCCCGATCCCGCAAAGACGCATGTCCGGGCGCTGGACGGCATGCGTGGCGCCGCCGTTCTCGCGGTCATCGCGTTTCATTACCTGGTGTTCGGGGCTGGTTGGGCGGGCGTGCAGATGTTCTTTGTCCTGTCCGGCTTTCTGATCACTTCGATTCTGCTCGAGGAACGGGACAGCCCCTTCGCGTTCTACCTGAAGCGGTTCTATTGGCGCCGTTCGCTGCGCATCTTTCCGCTCTACTTCGCCTGCATCGGTGTCATAGCGATTGCGACGGCAATGGCCCTCGGCCCTGCCGCGGCGTTCCTGGAGCAGTGGCCATATTTGTTGACCTACACGTTCAACCACGCCTGCCTCTGGCGAGAGTGCATCTATCCCTGGTACTGGGACCATCTGTGGTCGCTGTCTGTTGAAGAGCAGTTCTATCTGATCTGGCCGGCGCTCATCTTTTTTCTGTCTCGCCGCGCGCTTGGCTGGGTCCTGGTCGGCATCGTCGTCGCTACACCGTTCCTGCGGCTGGCGGTCGAGATCAGTTTTCCAGGGCGAATCGCGGGCCATCGGATCGGCGCCATCATTTACATGCTGACGGCCTGTCAATTGGACGCCTTTGCCTGCGGAGCGCTCGTCGCCTACATGCCGAGACACGCACGCGTCCCGAACGCTGTGCGCCTCTGGCGTGGCGCGAGCGTGGCGCTGCTCGCCGCCGGTTTGGCCAATCAGTGGGCGATTCGTCATGCCGCACGTTTGCTGCCTCTTACCATCGGGTTTCCGGTGAACGCGCCCTTCAACTACCAGTCCAGTTGGGGCTACACCCTCGTGAATCTGTGGTCGGCGACGCTGGTGATGACGCTGCTGCAGGAAAATGCCGTTGCCAGGTTCTTTCGCTGGGGACCGCTCGCTCACGTCGGCAAGATTTCCTATGGCGTGTACATTTTCCACCTCCCAATTCTCGTGTTGGCGCGACGCCACCTGGGCTTCTTCTACACGTCCACGCTGCTCGGCCAAGTGCTCGTGTTCGCCCTGTATTTGGCCGTCACGCTGGCCGTGAGCCAGGTCAGCTACGTGTGGTTTGAGCGCCGCTTCCTCGCACTCAAGAACACCCGTTTCGTCAGACCCGCGAAGACAGATATCGGGGAGCCGTCAACCGTCGCGGCGAAGCCCTGACGAATCGCGAGTCTTTGACAGCAACTCGGTGCCCCGTTATTCTGACCGCCCGTCCCCCAAGGTGCCTGTGTTCCAACGGTCCGCGAAAATGCTCGGCGCGTCGCTCGTCGCGCTGCTCGTCATCCACCGTTACGTCGCGGTCTTCAAGGACTCATTGATCGACGATGCGTTCATCCAGCTGCAGTACGCGCAGACGCTTGCCACATCAGGCACGTGGGGATTCTTCGGCGACCGGTTGACCAACACCGCCACGTCGCCGCTCAACGTCGTCTTGAGCGCGCTCGCCGGGCTGATCGCGCCGTCGATGGTGGATGCGGTCGTGTGGCTGACCGCGCTGGAGATGCTGGCGATTCTGATATTTCTCCTGCTGGCCGGCAGGACACTGTTCGACAGTTATGCCTTCGGCGCGATCGCATTCGTCGCCTGCGTCGCCAACCCGCTCGTGGTCTCGACGATCGGCCTCGAGGGTGTGTTGTTCATCACGTCGATCAGCGCGGCGATGTACTTCTTCGCCGCCGGGCGATGGTCAGCGCTGGCTGTCGGCCTGGCGCTGTTGACGCTGACCCGCGCCGACGGCGCGCTGCTCTTCGCGGTCTTTCTGGTGGCGCTGCCGGTCAGCCTCGAAAAGAAAGGGCGGTTCGTCTTGATCTATGCGCTGACGCTGGCGCCCTGGTATGCCTATTCATGGATCCACCTGGGATCGCTGCTCCCCGACACGCTGAAGATCAAGGTATTCCAGCGAGCCTTCGCGGCGTGGGGACCGTACCCTCATGGCCCGCTGCTGTACCTGCGAGCCTTCCCGATCGCGACGCTGTTCTCCGTCGCCATGCTGCCGTTTGGCGTGTTCCTGTTCACGACGTCCAACCGATCGGCGCGAAGAGTGGCCGCAATCATCGCCGCGTTTGCCGCGCTGCACTTCATCGCCTATTCGGCGATCAGTGTCCCGCCGTACCACTGGTACTACGTCAACCAGGTCGTGGCATGCGCCCTTATCGGCTCCCTCGGACTGGCCGCGTTGATTCAGCGCCAGTTCTCACGGACCGGTGCCGGCAGGGCGATCGCGCTGGCGGGCATGGCCATTCCGGCGTTCGGCATTGTTGCCGCGACGTATCCTGACTCGCTTCGCACCGTCGAGATGCCGATTCATTCGAACTGGGCGACGCACGAGATGTACAAGCAGATGGGATTGTGGATCCGGGACCACACCGATCCTGCGTCGACCATCCTGTGCGTGGGTGAGATCGGCACAGTGGCGTTCTACTCGCAACGCTACCTGATCAACGAGTTCAGCGACATGAATCTCATCACCGAGAGCATTGCGAGCAGCTCGTTCCGCAACAAGCCGCTCGTCGGATCGCTGCTCGGCCTGAACTACTACTGGAGACGCATGCAGCCGCCATTGGCGCCGCCGCAATACCGTCTGCAGGCGGCTCGTGTGGATTCGAGCGTGAAAGACGGCGCGGCACCGGGGTCCCTGATGTCCTGGGATGTGTCGACGCGCTTCGTCCAGTGGTCGACGCCCGGCCGGCGTATGCGTTATACGCTGGTCCCCGCCAACGAACGCATCGTCAAGTAGAGGACGCCTTCCGCCAAATCCCGAGCACTGACTTGCCGACCGAGTGGCCGAGAAGAGGGTCCAGCGCTTTTGAGCCGGTGACAAAGACACGGTCCCAGAGCTTGATCTGAGACGGCGTCGGCGATGCGCTCCGCAGCAGGAATCGATTGGCCGCGGACGCCAGAAGTCCAACCGAGTCGAGATAGATCAACTCCTGAACGCGAAGGCCGGGCGGCACGGCCGCGGCCAGCGAGCTCCTGGTGTATCGCCGGTAATGGCCGATGGCCGCGTCGAAGGCGGTGAACAGCCACTGGTGGGCCGGTGCGAGCACGACCAGCGTGCCCCCCGGCCGCAGGTGAGCGGCCGCTCGACGCAGCTCGGCACGGTCGTCCTCGATGTGTTCGAGGACATCGATGTACATGACCGAGTCGAAACGATCGTCGTCGCCGACGTCCTCGAGCGTTCCGACGACGATCGTGCAGCGGCCGGCGCCGCCGCGAAGCGAGTCGCGGAGGCGTTGCGCGAGGCGGGGGTCAGGTTCCAGGCAGGTCCACTGCCGCACGCGATCGCTGTTGCAGAGCAGCTCGGTATTGGATCCGATACCGGCGCCAACTTCCGCCACGTCGCCGCCGACGAAGCGGATGACGTGCGAGCGCCAGTACTGCTTCCAGTTGGTGGCGGCGGCGAATACGTCGAGCTCGTTGCCGAGGTACGCGGCCTGCGCGGTCATTCGGGTTTGATTTGCGTGACGTCGTCGATGAAGTACTGGTAGTCCCTGATGGGGATGAATGTCAGGGAAGCCCTGGCCGAGAGAATGATGAAGATCAGAAGAAACGACAGGCCCGCCACCTGGAACAGCAGCAGGAAGGCGATGCCGCCCGTGTAAGTCGCCCAGCCCGGGATGGCCAGATGGGCCTCGATGTGAGCCGTTTCGACTGAGACGACTCCGAAAATGGCAAGAACCAGCAGAGCGACCGTCGTCACGAGCAGGCGCACGCCGATGACATCGCCAAAGACGGAGAGCGCGCTGAGGCCGTGAACGACCAGCCCGACAAAGTCCATCGTCGGCGTGCCGGCGAGGCGGCGCCCCCGCTGCGTCGGCACGGAGTCGTGGGGGATCCGCGCCTTGAACACGGCGGCGGCGTAGTGATTCCAGAGCTCGGACACGCCGACGAGCATCGTCAGACATCGGAACGGAATGACGCTGAAGTTTCCGACGCGCACGCTGATGCCGGTCAATACGTAGTGGAGCAGCCGATACAGATGGTAGAGCACCCTGAACGGGAGGCTCTCGGAACGTTTCGTCCGCTCACCGAAAATGATCTTTGCGCCGGCTTCCTGGTGACATTTCTTCAGCAGTGCGGGCACCTCCGCCGGCCTGTCCTCTCCATCCCCGTCCATGAGGACGACGGCCTCGCAATGCCGTGCGACCTGCACGAACGTCAATCCAATGGCAATGGCTCTCTGGTGACCGAGGTTCCGTCGCAGATGCAGGACCTCGATCCGGCCGATCTGCCGGAGCGGCTGGTCCGGCAGCCGGCTTGGTCGCACCGTCGTGGAGCCATCGTCAATGATCAAGACGTCGGCAGCGATCTCGCTCTCGTGAAGTACGAGATCGAGATCCTTCAGGAGAAAGTTCAGCGATTCCCAGTCATTGAAGACCGGAATAGCGACAATCAGTTGCCCGGCCGAGCCCGCGCGGCTCAAAACCGCCGCCGCAGGCGGATCTCGTTGAGCCCGCCGCCGCCGCCGACGTAGGTCTCGATGCGCACCACCAGCCTCTCGACGGGGCCAGCCTGGTCCGGCAACGCCATCTGCGTCCAGTACGGGAAACGCCGCAGGTGCGTGCGCTGGTCCATGACGACGCCGCCGTTGCTGTAGGCCGTCACCCGAATGCCTTTCGACGCGCGGTCGCCTCGTCGCCCACCGCGCGTGTTGAGGATTTCGATCGCCGCGATTGCTTGCGGCGTTTCAAGATCCAGCGTGATTTCGCTGTTGCTCTCGCCGTCGCTCGGCCACCACGCGTCAGCGCAGGTTTCGAACACGACACCATCGACGACACGGCTCGCGGCGTAGGAAGCCGGACCGGAGGACCATTCGGAGGATGCATGGATGCGAGACGGCCTGACGAAACGCTGGTCGAGCGCTTTTGCCGTGGACGTGCGGGCAAAGACAGTCGGACACGACGCGTCAGGTGACCGGTGAGACAGCAACTGGTAGTGTTCTCCCACGAAACCCGCCAATTCCGGAAAACTCGTGATGCCGTCCTTTTCCGGGTCGCCGAAGCCGAAACTGCCAGGCGCCACGGCATCGATTATGTACTCGGGAGGATCGCTTTGGAGATCGCTCATCAGTCGATTGCGGAAATAACCGCGGAGCGGGGTGGGCCAGATCTGGTTGTAGGTGTGCATGTCGCGGGTGGCCGGCGTCCATCCTGACCACACATACCACTGCGGCATCCAGCCCCAGATCAACACTCGTCCGCGGTCGGCGTCCGGATCTGTAAACAATTGACCAGAACGGAATAAGGATTCCATGCCGACGATTTCCAGATCATACGACGTCGATCGCTCGCCGATGGCGAGGCCTAGAAGTAGGACGATCGAAATCCCGCCGATCACACTGTAGGCAGAAGAACCTGTCCAGTCACGTCTTGGTGACGGCGTGTCGAGTGACCACGCCAGGCCGGCGACCAGAGCCGCGGGCCAAAGAACGAGAGACGCATAGTGGGCGTACGGCCTGGCAGGCGCCATCACGGCCCAGAGGCTCGAACCAAGAACGGCCAGCACGGTGACCCATCGCACGGTCTGGGGACTCTTGAACAGTCTGGCGCGAGCCTCTCCGCCGCCCGCCACTTCCTTTACAGGTGCCACCAGGGCCAGAAAGGTGGTGACCGCCATCACTAGGACGTAGCCGCGAATCAAAGCTCCGCCGAGGATGACGCGCAGCGCGCGAGTGGAGGCCACGAACTTGTTCGACGCCGGTATTTCTCCCCAGCCTTTGCCGAGATAGTTCGTGGCGAACCCCACATAACTCGACCAGAAGTCAGGCAGTCCGCCCGCCGCGGCGAGTGGCGCCAGCAACACGAGCCCGGGCAGGCACGCGCTGAACAACAGCAGTGCACCGGTCCGATACGGGCGGCGCGCCTGCAACACCAACTGGCCGCAGAGAATCGCTGCCATGGCGACGGCGATGATGATCGCCTGGAGCTTCGCGAAGGGCACAAGGCCCAGACACAGGCCCGCCATGCAGATTTGCGCGGTCGTCAACGGGCGTTCGACGCCAAGGAGGATGATCCTCAGGGCGCACATCAGAAGGAATACCGGGACGACCTCGCTCGAGTAATGGAGGAAACCGCTCGCTTGAGTCCCTCCGAGGAACACCATCAGGTACGCCGCCACGCAGATGCGCACGGAACGTGGGGCAGGCGCCAGCGCAGAAAAGGTCAGCAGCCACGTGCCGCACAGGAGTGCGATGGTCGTGATCCGTGCGACCGCGAACCCGGTGTCTGCGCCGAACAGGAACGGCCACATCAGCGGGAAAATGTTGACGGGGCCGCTCGACGTCGTATCGACGGAGAGCCACGTCGTCATGTTGGCGTGATACTTCATCGCGCTGGCGAGCCACTGTGCTTCATCCGGGTCCAGCGGCACATTCACGAAGACGCCTGGCAGCCGGAGTGCGACGAATGCGGCCAGCGACAGCACCACGAACCATGACAACACGCGGTGGCGCGTGGCGTCCGCGCCGCGGGAAGACGCAAACGCCAGAACGATCGCGCAGCAGGAGTAGCCGATCAGCACGGGCAGGCGCAGCGCTGACAGCCAGGAGGCAAAATCGATCATGGCGTCAGCAGAAGCCGCGCGGGCATGCGGTACGATAGCACCATGCGGGAAGAGCTGCCCTGATGCTGCGTGGCCTCTGGCAGCGCGGAACACCGCTGGCCCGCCTGCTCATTCTGATCTTCGCCGCACAGGCCGCTCTCTTCGTGGCGGTGATCGTCGCCTCCTACCGCTGGGAATACGAACACGACACGCCGCTGCTGCAGTACGCCGGCTTTCTGATGTCAAAGTTCGGCATGGTTCCGTACCGGGATTTTTTCGAAACCAGCATGCCGGGCGTCTTCTTTTTTCATGCCGCGATCGTGCGGCTCTTCGGCACCGGCAACCTGGCGTTCATTCTGGTGACCCACGCCTTTCTCGCAATCCTTCTAGTCGTTTCGTGGTCGACGATGGCGAAGATAGACGCGCTCGCCGCGTCGGCATTCGTGATCTGGTTCGGCTTGTTTTATCTGGCGGGCGGTCCGTCGGTGATCCTGCAGCGGGATGGACTGGGCCTGCTGCCGATCATGTGTGCGTTCTGCCTCGTGGCCCGAAGGATCCCGCAGTCGCGGGCCCTGAGAGCGGTCCTCATCGGCGTCTTGTCAGGAATCGCCGCGCTCGTCAAGCCTCACCTGGCGATCGGCGGAGCCATCGTGCTCCTGGTCGACGTCTGTCTTGACGCCGGACCGGAGGAGTCGATTCTCTGGACCGTCGGCTCCGTGATGGTGTTGGCCGGCGTCGGGTTCGCGGTGCCCACGGGACTCACGGCGCTGTGGCTGTTCCGGAACGATGCCCTCGGCCCGTTCGTCGAGCTCGTCACGAAGTATCTGCCGCTGCACGTTCAGCAGGACACCGATCACGTGTTTCGTGTGCCATCCGAGCGATTCCGATATGTGCTCACTCGAGGTGTGCACCTTGCTGACAACTGGCCCTTCATCCCCTCGCTCGTCGTGGGCGTCGCGTTTGCGTTCAGCAGGTATTTCGAGGCGGAAAAACGTCGGCTGGCCATCGGCCTCGCGATCCTGACGCTGTACTACGCCGGCTACCCGATGCTGACGGGTCAATTCTGGGCCTATCACTTCATGCCGTTCTTTTTCTTCTTCCTGATGACGCTCAGCCTCCTCGTCGCGCCGATTCTCGAGGCGAGGTCCATATCAGGGACGACCGCAACGTATGTCGTGGCGTTGACCGTCGCTGTGCTGGGCACGCTCGGGAAGGATTTCCAGCATCCTGTCTTCGCCGCCAACAAGGCACAGAGCGGCATCGTCGGCCGCATGGAACCGGCGCTGGCGGCTGTGTGGACACCGGGCCAGACGATCCAGCCGATCGATTGGACCAACGGAACCATCCACGCGATGCTGCGTCTGGGCGCCCGGATCGGCACGCCCTTCTTCTACGACTACCATTTCCATCACAATGTCTCGAACCCGTTCATCCAGGAACTCCGGGCCCGCTACATCACGGCATTCACCGTCAATCGGCCCGACGTCGTGATCCGCGCTGCCCAGTATCCGCGGCCATCAGGGGTGGACACGGATCGCGCGTTCCCTGAACTGGACGCGATCCTGCAGTCGAACTACTGCGCCGTCACGCAGGATCCGGACTTCACTATCTACAAGCGGTGCCGCTGACGCCCGTCACTGGCTGCCGCACCGTTTTTGCACCCGCATGGTGACGGAGATCCTCGACAAGCGGTCTGGCCATATAGCGTCGGGGGACGATTCTCGAGAGCGTTCCGCATGATACTGTTCGCCCCGTGACGGCCTGCAGACCCGCATGACGACGGTGCGTTCGCGACAGCTGTGGAACAGCGTGACGATCCTGGCTGTCGTCCTCGCAACGGCGGCGATCGCCGCCACGTATCCTGTGCTCTCACAGAGCTACGACGAGCCACTGCATCTCGCCGGCGGCGTGGAATGGCTGCAATACGGCTCGTTGCGGTTGAACACCGAGAACCCGCCGCTGGCGCGGGTGGCGATCGCGCTCGGTCCGTTCCTCGCGGGCGGCCGCCTCCCCGACACCGCGGTGTGGGACCCTCGCGGACCGACTCCACCAGGGCCGATTCCGATGGGCAATCAGGTTCTGTACCGCGACGCTCACTACGTCAGAAATCTCACGCAGGCGCGGATCGGCGTTCTGCCTTCGTTCTGGCTGCTCGCCGCGGTCGTCTGGCTGTGGGCCGGCGGACGTCAGGATCCGCTGCGCGGCGCGATCGCCGTGATCGCCGCCGTCACCGTGCCGTCGGTGCTCGCGCATGCCGGCTTTGCGACGACGGACATGCCGTTCGTCGCGATGTTCACCGCCGCGTTGTACGGCCTTAGCCGCATGCTCGACGACTACCGGACGGGAACCGTCCTCGCGTTCGCCGGGTTGCTGGGCCTGTCCCTGCTGACGAAATTCTCGACGTTGATTTTCTTCGGGCCGGCGTGCGTCGGCCTCGGGATGGCGTATGTGTGGGAGCGCGGCGCGGCGACGTCGTTCAGGACGCTGTGTGCGATGCGATGGCGGGATCACGTTCGCCTCGGTGCGGCGCTGGTCACCGTCGTCGCCGTCATCGTGTGGGCCGGATACCGATTCTCGTTTGGGTCGATCGGCGACGTCTCGCCCCGGCTGGGATTCGGCGCGTCACTGGCGCGCGATGGCGTGCTGCCCTGGTGGGCGACGATTCGTGTGCCCGCGCCGGCGCTCTGGCACGGCATGCTGTCGCTGCGGCGCACCGTCGCCTTCGGACACCGCGCCTACCTGCTCGGCCACATTTCCCAGTTCGGATTCTGGGATTACTATCCGGTGACGCTCGCGATCAAAACGCCGATTCCGTTTCTCCTGCTGTGTCTCGTCGGCGTCGGCAACACCTTCCGCCTGGCGCGACGTCCCGGCACCTGGCCGTACTGTGGTGCGGCGCTGGCAGCGCTGTGTATCCTCGCCGCCGCTCTTGGCAGTACGTTGAATTACGGGAGCCGGCACGTGCTGGTCGTGTATCCGCTGCTCGCAGTCTCGGCGGCATGGGGCTGGCGTGAGCTTTGCCGCTCCAGCCGGAATACGGCGGCCGGCGCCGTGCTCGCCTGCGTGCTGGCAGCCCAGGGCGTGGTTGCCGTTCGTGCCTTCCCCGATTTTCTGTCGTACTTCAACGCCTTTGCCGGCCGCGATCCGGGACGGATCGTCGTCGAGACCGATCTCGATTGGGGTCAGGACCTGCTGCAGCTCAGGGAGTTCGTGCGCGCGCACGACGTGCAGCAGCTGCACCTCGCCTATTTCGGCACGGCCATGCCCTGCCGGCTTGGGCTCGGGGAATTGCTGCCGCTGGAGCCGAAGGTGCGAACGGCCGGCTGGATTGCGATCAGCGAAGTCTACGCTCGCGAGATCCTGACGATTGGGCTGCGGCGGCACCCGTGCGACGAACGCCCCGCGGGGTATCCGCCGGACGCGATCCGCGGTGGGTACTCATGGCTCGACAACTATCAGCCCGTCGCTCGCATCGGCCGATCGATTCGCGTCTATCACGTCGACGGTCAGTAAGTCAGCGATCCTACATAGACGATCGCGTTCGCTGCAGGTCTGCCTACAGCAGTTTCGACTTGTGTGGCGCAGGGCTTCAGCCCTGCGTTTTTCGCAGCCCTACACCAGAGAGCCCTAAAAGGGCTGCGCCACTGCAGTCATATCGAAACCGCTCAAAAAGGTGGACCCCACGTGCTCCACCGATCCGAAACGCGCTCTATCGCTTGTTGGCGGTTGATCCCGACGCGCGCTTCACGTCGTCGATCAGGAAGTCGGAGACCGCCGCTCCAATGATCCCGTTCATCAGCGCGGTTGGATGACATTGATCGAAGAGGATGTCCTCCGACGCGTGCGTTCTAAAAAGCGGGAGGAGATCGAGGTTGGGGAATCCGTGCTTTTGTGAAAGGGCCGCGAACGTCTTCTGGGGCGAGTCGTCCGCCGTGGTCGCCTGCACCTGAAACTTCACCGGGAATGTCAGCGTCGCCACTCGAAAGCCGTCGTGCCGCGCATGATTTTCGAGACGGGTCAATTGCTCGTCGATCGTGTGCCACGAGGCGTCGTCCCACGCCGCACCCCAATCGAAATCCGCGAGATGCGCGAGCTCCAGGAACGCGCGCTGATCGTGTTTCCAGTCGAGCCGATTCTGCGCCTCAATCCACGCAAACCTGGACCCACCCTGCTGTCGAATCCATCGCCACAGCACGAGCTTTTCGTAGAACTTGTCCGCGACCAGGCTGTGGCGCCGGATCCACCCGCGGCCTCCCACTTCTCCCGAGAACCCCCACGGCGGACGGCTGTCGTTCAGGTAGAACCCGAGGACGACGACATCGGGTTTCACTCGCAGGCCGGATTCCTCGAGGATGTCCATCTGCTCTTCCGAGCCGGTATCACCCTCGCCGCCGTTGATGACCTCGACGGGGTGACCGAGCGCGCGCGCGAGGTCCACTTCCGTGCGACGAACGTACGTATCCTCGTCGCGCAGGTAATCACCCCAGGTGATCGAGTCACCGAGCATCAGGATGCGTGGCACGCCGGGCGCCTTCTCGGGGGCGATTTCCTTCCCGCGGAAACCGAGCGAGTTGATTTCAATGGGGATGTCCACGCCGGCGAGCCGATGGTTCTTGACGATTACCTTTGCCCCTGGGATGAGCCGCTTGCCGCGAGGAGTGGTCCGTACGAGCAGTCCGGGATTCTGATCGATGATACCGAGACGCTGGATCAGGCTTTCTTTTTGGGAGACCACGTAGCTTTGGGTTCTGCGGAGATACAGCTCTCCACCGAGCACGAGGCCGAGCGAGACGAGCATGCACACCACGAGGGAAAAGAGGAGAGCGCGTCTGGCAGTCACGACGTCGCCATCATATTTCACGAGCCCTGGTGTTCATCACAGTCAACGACCTGATAGAGGCTGACCGTCCGGTGCATGAACCTGTCGTCCAGTCGATCGACTTCCTTCAGGCGTACGCATCCGCGAAGAACGATTCCGGTGGTGTCTCCGAGTGTGAAGACATGGGTGGCGCCAAGACGATGCAAGGCGCTGATGTCCATGTGCAGCGGCGAAGCCGCGCACGCGGGCGGGTAATAGCACGGCGGGGCGCCGCCTGACATCGTGCGTATCGCCTCCTCGAAGGTCACGACATGGTTGCGATGGCCTTCTCCGAACAATGCATAGTTCCAGGCGCGCGCGCCCGCATTCACCACCGTGGAGCCTGGAGGCAGCCGGTCAATCATGCGCGGATACCCGTACGCTTCGTGCCGGGTGGCGAAGTGCCGTAAGTACAACAGCTCCCGGCTGAATCCCACCGTCTGTTGCGACAGGATTACCAGCAGCGTGCTGCAGATTGAAATGGCCAGAACCGCCTGGAACACCTTGCGTGGCCGAGGGTCCAGCTGACCGGGGACCCATGCGACCAGCGGCACCAGGCAAACGAGCGCCCCCATGGCATACCGCGGCTGGCGCGGCCCCGCGGCCCACGTGAGCAGGAGCGCCGTGCCGCCACCGAGCAGGATCGCCAGCATCCGGCGTGCCCTGGTCGTGCTCTTCAGGATCCCAATCAGGCTGGCGAGACACGCGACCGGCACAGCGGCGGCGAAGAACGATCCCAGCCCGGTCTGTGAGCCGAAGTGATGTTCCGGTCCGGGTCCTTCCAGCCATGGATAGAGAAGCCACTCGCGCGGTGAGCGGACCCACCAGTACTCGGCGTCCGCATACATGGTCGGGGGTACGTCCGGCGGCTTTGCCCAGCCGAGGAGATCGAACACGGGCAGATGCCAGGGGTAAAAAGGATTGCCCAATTGCACGTAGTTGCGGACCAGCCAGAACCCGGCTGTGGCAAACGCACAGCCGAGGAACACCGTGACGGCCATGCCGCCTCTCCGCATTCGGTCCTTCACGCCATCTCGCGATGACATCACGCTCTCGACGACGATCATGGCGCAGAGGAGAACGATGGTGGCCACGTGAAACAACTTGAAGCCGAACGCGAGACCCGCGGACAGCCCCGAGAGCGCGCGGTACGTCACGCGCTCGTGACCGGGGGCAAGGGCAAAGTAAACGGCGATCGCGAGGAACGCGGCCCCGCCGATGTCGGCTTCGGCGACAGTCCCGCCGAAGTCGACGATCGGCATCGTCAGGAATCCGACGGCCGCGATCACGCTGAAGGTCTTGTCAGCTCCGGTGAGTCTGCCCAGCCCGTAGATCGCGATGCCCAGCGGGAGGAGGAATAACGTGTCGGCGGCCGAGACCAGCCGCTCCGGGATCGCGTTGAGGAGAAAGCCATAGTAAATGCTGGCGTTCGCCGCGATCGTCAGCGGAAAAGCCGGATCCCAGATTTTCAGCGACGACGCCTGGAAGATATGCAGCGCGATGGGCAGGTGATAACCGCGGGCTTCGTAGCCGACCGGAAACGCGCCGGTGAGCATGATCGCCACTCCTCCGAGCACCACGATCGTCGCCGTCAGGAGCACGAAGGCCAGGCGGCTGATGGGCGGTTCGAAGGCCGCCACCACGGGTCGCGCGCCGCTGACTGGCCGCGTCCCCGCACGACGCATCTGGACTGCAACGGCGGTCATCGCCAGAACGGCCACGATCGCGGCGGCCACAGGACTGACAAGGGGTCGCGCGGTGGCCAGTTCGAGGAAGCCGAGGACGTAGAAGCCGCCGAAGAATGCCGCGCCCAGCGTCGTCGTGAACGCCAGGAACGCCACTACCCAATTGCCTCGTTCCTGCGCGCTGAGCAGACGAGTGGATACGGCGCTCGCGAATGCGATGCACAGGATCAGATAGATAAATGAAGCCGCAGCGTTCACTTACCTCCCAGCAAGGACCTGAGCGTGCTCGCGAGAAAGCGCATGTGGTCTCTCATGTTGCCGCTCGCCATGAAATAGAACAGCAGCGAAATACAGCTCAAGCCGACGACGATGATTCCCAGCCAGCCGCCGAGGGAACGCGTGTCATCCGGCACGGTTGACGTTGGCGATGACGATGCCGGTGGCTTGCGCGCGACGATGACGCATCGAATGCCCCACGGGTAGCTGACGGCCGCGCCCACCGTGGTTTCGCCGCGCAACAACGTGCGAAGCAGGACGCTGTGTGACGTGGACCGAATCTGGCTCGCCACGATGCGGCTCTTCTCGTCGGCGGCGGAGCCGAGGAACCGCCGGTTTCGCCGCTTCACCCAGGCGAAGGCCGGATACATCCACGCGCCCAGGTGCGTGGCTTTCAGGATTTCAAATCCTGTTCGGGTCGCCAATTCTCGCAGCTGCGGCATCGT
>Ga0163163_10000592_pt1 | contig 31917 bp, 29 predicted proteins | sample S65metaG_FD_119766 | JGI IMG/M metagenome (GOLD analysis project Ga0163163, IMG submission 119766) | Switchgrass rhizosphere microbial communities from Kellogg Biological Station, Michigan, USA - S6-5 metaG | ecosystem: Host-associated > Plants > Roots > Rhizosphere > Soil | place: USA... | reverse complement strand
TCCACTATTGCGCCAGATTCATAAAGGGTATTAATTAGAAAGGGATAATCTCTGAATACCAATCATGAAGACTCTTAAACCAATACATGTATCTATCCCGGAGCGCTTTCCCTTGCAGGAGAACTTAAAGTTACCATTTTATTTCGCGGCGGATTCAAAACGCACCACGATATTTCGCGGTGATAATTATTGGCATGACCTATAACAGATCGTGATTTAGAATAACTTATCACAATGGCATTCGGTTGGATTTCTCCGTACCAAACACAAACATGGCCAGTAGATTACCAAAATCAATTGTTTTCATAACCGGAGCTTTTATTAGTAGCAATTGCTGGGATGATTGGAAGCCTTATTTTGCAAATGAAGGATACAAGTGTATTGCTCCCCCGTGGCCTTTTAAAGATGCGCCTGCTGAAGAGCTTCGTAACAGACCAGCAAAGGATCCGATCGCATCAAACACTCTCGGATCCTTGGTAGATCATTTTTCCTCTGTTATAACCAGCCTGCCGGAAAAACCAATACTCATCGGTCATTCGCTGGGTGGCTTGATCGTACAATTATTATTACAACTGGATTTGGGGATCGCGGGTGTTGCCATTCATTCTTTTCCTCCGCAAGGCGTAAACAGGTTCTGGTTGTCATTTTTGAAAATCCTCTGGGAAGCTATGGTGCTCTTTAGTTCTGCCGAGGAAACCTATTTAATGCCTTTTAGTAAATGGAGATTGGCAATTGCTAACGGTATGGACTATGAGCAACAAAAAGCACTGTATTATCTGTATGCGGTACCCGAATCAAAAAGGATCATAAGGGAAGCATTGAAATGCGTGGCTCGCATTGATTTTAATAGGCCACATGCGCCGCTATTGATCACCTCAGGCGGTAGTGACAAACTTATACCTCCTTCATTGAACTATAACAATTATAAAAAATATTCAAATGGCAATGGTGTAACTGAGTATATAGAATTCAAAGCTCACACACATTTGGTTTTCGGTGTAGCCACATGGAAAGAGGAAGCAAATTGTGTCCTTCACTGGCTACAAGAGTTAAAATAAATCTTTGACTACATAAACGTTCAAAAAACTAATGAAATGAAAACTCAACCTATTACAAATAACATGAGTTCCGGAGCAGTTGTGGTGGACCTGTCAGCAGGTAATGAGATTGTTTCTCCCTCTGGAGATATTATGAATGAATATAGGAAGTTCTTTCAGCAGCTTCGCTTGCCAGGGCTCGTTGATTTTCTAACAAACCTTACAGCTTCAACGGGCAAGAAAAGTTTCCTGGTCTTCAAAAGCAATAAGTACTTCAATGTGCCTACCGAAAACATCGCTTTCTTTTATATCAAGTATGAATCAGCAATGATCCTGTGCTTTGACCGACAAGAATATTTTGTCAATTATTCACTTGAACAGATACAAAACCTTTTACCTGAGAAACAGTTTTATCGCTTGAACAGGCAATACCTCATCAACTTCAACGCGGTAAGGGAAGTTGAACATTACTTCGCACGAAAACTCCTGGTGAACCCAGCTATACCAGTGAAGGATAAACTCATCGTGTCCAAGGAAAAAGTAACACAATTTTTGCGCTGGCTTGATAACAGATAACTAGCGAATTTCCATTAGCGATTCAATCATTTCTAATATTTAAAATAAGTAGTATGAAAAATTATAACCAGATAGAAATAATTCTTTTCTCTAAGTATTCCCTTAAGAATTTAAGTCAGAAGGAGCTGGCAAGATGGTTGGGGACAACGGCGCAGTATGCCATTGGACGCCAGCATGAGATCGCAAAGAAAATATTTCTCAGAATCTTGAGAGACACGCCTGCGATTTACTTGTCATGAGATTGACGGGAGAGTTTTTCAAAATGTTAGCCACACGCCAGGTTATTTTCAAGTTAACAAATGACCGGTTAAGGAGTAACAAAGTCCGGATAGGGTAGTTGGAACTTGACGGGAAGTTGATCATAAAATAGTTTTGAAATATCAAGTTCAAAAAATTTAAACAAATGAAAAGGAATAGAAAAACAATTGTCTACGCAGCCTTTGCATGCGGCCTTGCGCTACTGTCTCTCAACGCGTATAATCAACAATCAATGGCGAGCGACATCTCCTATCCCAATATGCCCCGTATCGCTCCGATCGGTGAACGGATTGAAAAATACCAGGAGGTAAATGAATCCGCAAAGGGGCCTTCCATCGATCCGCAAAAAGGATATCGTTTGCAAAAACTTGGTGCAGGCTTGTATATGATTACTGACAATGCTTATCAGTCCATGTTTATGGTGTATGAAAAAGGAGTTGTCGTGGTTGATGCGCCACCACCGTTTGCTCAAAACATTCGAAGGGCAATCGCGGAAGTAACTGATAAACCAATTACCCATTTAATTTATAGTCATTCGCACGCTGACCATATCGGTGGCACGAAAACCTTAAACTTAAGCAAAAACACGATTATCATTGCTCACAACGAAACCAGGCGGTTGCTTCTTCGCGACAATGACCCGAATCGTCCGATCCCAACTGTTACATTTAATGACAAATACATACTCCGGGTTGGAGGCCAAACATTGGAATTGTCGTATCATGGAAATGCACATGAACCAGGGAACATATTCATCTATGCGCCTGCCCAGAAAACGTTGATGGTTATCGATGTCATCTTTCCTGGCTGGATGCCCTGGAGACGGTTTGCTTTAGCGCAGGACATTCCAGCTTATTTCACACAGGTGCAGGAGATCTATCAGATGAAGTGGGATGTACTTGTATCTGGCCACGTTGAGCGAACCGGCACACATGCCGATGTTGCTCTTCAGCTTGAATTCATGAACGATTTGAAGAACACTGCGCGGGAGGCTTTAAAATCTACAAAGCCAGGCGAGGGAATGAATGCTGCCGACCAGCAAAATCCATGGGCGGTGTTTGATAACTACATTGACCGGGTAGTAATTCAGTGCGTCAATTCCCTTACACCAAAATGGTCTTCAAAACTTGCGGGCTATGATGTTTACATCTGGGATCAATGCTATTCAATGGAGCAAAGTCTTCGTATTGATTAAAAAGAGTGAGATGGTTGATTTTTTAGCCGATTAAATGTTTGTGAAATGAAGAGAATATTTATGAAAATATATTCAAATGCCAGTGATGCGATAAGTGATTTGCATATGCAGGGATTTACTAGTGACTTTCATCTTTCAGGTAACGACCTTTTATAGGTGCAGGGAGGTTTTCTTATCAGGGCCGGCGAATTTGCCATCGTCAGATATTGCGAAATAGAAGATACGAAAAACCGCATAAATAAACTCGCAATTTTCGGAGTCATCACACTCCATCATAGCATTAAGGGAATATTACTGAATCATTTTAGAGCTTATTCAGAAAGAACACCGCCGGTATTGATCAAGAAGCTCAATGAATTGCGCTTTTATAGTAAAAATAAAACTGAGAATAGTTATATAAAACTTAAACAAAAACTTTAAAGCAAATAAAATGCAAACTACAGAAGTAATTACCAAAATAAAATGGGCTATTGATCCATTGAACAGTCAAATTGGCTTCAGAGTGAAACATTTGATGTTCACGAATGTAAGAGGAAGCTTTAAAGAATTTGATGCAAGTATATATACAACCGGTGAAGATTTCACGACGGCGGAAATTGATCTGTGGATTAACCCGGCATCAATCGATACAGGAAATGAAAAAAGAGATGAGCACTTAAAGAGTACCGATTTTTTTGACGTGGAAAAATTCCGCGAAATTAATTTCATGGCTGACAGTTTGCTTGAAGTTGACAAAGACGGCAATTATGAGTTGTATGGGGCACTTACCTTAAAAGGCATCAGCAGGCAAATCAAATTAAATGTCGAGTTCGGTGGACTCAGGAAAGATCCCTGGGGTACGGACAGGGCACTCTTCACCATCAACGGAAAGATAAATCGGAAAGATTGGGGATTAAATTGGAATGCAGCTTTAGAAACAGGTGGAGTTCTAGTAAGTGAAGATGTTTGGATCATTTGCGAATTGCAATTGATAAGACAATCAGATTTTCAGGATGACAAAGTTTATTGAAATCTATTTCACCATAGCTATTTCAACCGGCCAATAATATAAAAACATGATACTGTCGAAAGGAAACACGGCTCCAAATTTCGCTTTGTTTGCGAAGACGGATCAAAAACTCAGCCTTGACGACCTAAAAGGTTTACCAGTTATCCTTGCCTTCTATCCTGCAGATTGGAGCCCAGTTTGCGGCGATCAGATGTCTCTGTACAATGAAACGTTACCACTTTTCAACAAATTCAACGCACAGCTTATTGGCATATCTGTGGATAGCAAATGGTGTCACAAGGCTTTTGCAGAAAGCAGGAATTTACACTTTCCACTATTGTCCGACTTTGAACCAAAAGGAGCGATCTCAAAATTGTATGGTGCTTACAATGAAGCAGATGGCGCAAGCAAAAGAGCGCTTTTTGTAATCGACGAACAAGGAATAATTCAATGGAGCTATCTTTCTCCGGACAATATTAATCCTGGAGCTGATGGCATCCTGGACGCACTAGAAAAAAATGGTTCACTAAAATATTAAATCATGTCAGTATTGAAACTTGCTATAAATTCAGCCGATCACCACGCGGGAAATGTCAAGGCCGACATAACATTAGTTGAATATGGAGACTTTCAATGTCCCTATTGCCGACGTGCACATCCCTTAGTCAAGCGTCTTCTAAAAGAAAAGGGTGAGGTCTTGCATTTTGTTTTTCGCAATTTTCCACTCAGGGAAATTCACCCTCATGCCTACATCTCGGCGGTTACTGCAGAGGCGGCCGGTAAACAAGGGAAGTTCTGGCAAATGCATGATCTGATTTTTGAGAATCAGGATAAGCTTAGCAAGACTTATCTATTGTCGCTTGCGGAACTTATGCGCCTTGATCTCACAAAATTTGCAAAAGATTCAACAAGCGAGGAAATACGAAAAAAAATTGAAACAGATTTCGAAAGCGGCATTCGCAGTGGAGTCAATGGAACTCCGACATTCTTTTTAAATAACTATCGGATTTCAACTTATGATGAAACCTATGAATCATTGTTGGATGCTATTCAGCTTGAATCTGAAATGAAATTGAAATCGTGAACAATGATATAAAGTCTATGAGTAAAAGGAGTAAAAATAAAAAAAGCTCAGCGGAGAACAGGAAATTCCCTTTGCCGATCTATAGAAAGGAAGATGACATTTACAATCGTGACAGAGCAGAGCACTTGGAAGATGAAGATAGTATTAGAATGCGAATAGGAAATGAAGACAGAGGCGTGGGTGCGGACCTTGATATTCCTGGTGCAGAGTTAGATGACCCGGACGAAGCCATGGGTGAAGAAGATGAAGAAAATAATTATTACAGCCTTGGCGGTGATAATCATAATGACCTCGAAGAAGATAATTCTTGATAATGCGGCAACCATCGGTGACTTGCAGTCACTAATCAATCATTCAAGGAAAAGGGGAAATGGTTATGATAAACAAATCAAAGGTTGCAGTAATTGGTCTTGGAAATATCGGTACTGCAGTTGCGACCAATCTTGTAAAAGGCAATCGTGCTGTTATTGTTGCAGACAGAAGGATTGAAAAAGCAAAGGAGCTATCTCAAAAGCTGGGAAATCTTGCACATCCAATGGAAATTCCTGATGCAATAACGCATGCAGATATTATTGTGTTCGCAGTTTGGTTTAATGGCATTAAAGAGTTGCTGAACAAATATGCTACAGAACTTCGTGGAAAAATTATTGTTGATCCCTCGAATCCAATTGCACGGGATAACAAAGGCGGATTCAAAAAGATTATCGGGAAACAGGAATCCGCTGGCGGGATACTTTCTTCACTTCTTCCCGAAGACGCGAAGCTTGTAAAAGCATTGGGTACATTAAGTGCTATTTCACTCGCAGGCGCCGCTTTCCAAAAACCGGCAAATGTTTTATTCTATGCAACCGATGACGCAGGCATTAATGAAGAAGTTGAACAATTAATTCGTGACAATGGTTTTGAGCCGGTACGTGTTGGTGGTATTGACCAGTCCATTCGCATCGAGGCATTTGGGGACTTACATGAATCTGGCGCGCTTGGGAAAACAGTAACCATGTCTGAAGCAATTAAAAAATTATATCACGATCAATTTACTTAGACGATGAACATAAGTATCATACCCTCATCAAATTCAGGTTCGGGAAGGACTGTTTCGTCGCTGATTTGGTCCGTGTAGGCTAATTGGTGATTGGAAAGGTGACCGTGTGACAAATAGATTTGTATAATCAGATTTGAAGTCCGAAAAAAAATTAATCAATGAAACACAGCAATAAAATTATCGCAAGCAGCCTTGTTGCTGGAACCCTTGTGATGCACAGCACCCTAGCCGATGGGCAAACGAGCACTTCAGTCAACCTATCACAGGATGAAACCATCAAGCGATTTGAGGTGCACGTTCCGAAAGAAAAGGTACAAGATCTTAAACGCAGGCTCATTGCAACGCGGTGGCCCGACAAGGAAACAGTTTCCGATAAGTCGCAAGGCGTGCAACTCGATAAACTCCAGGAACTCGTTCACTACTGGTCTACGGATTATGATTGGCGGAAGGCCGAGGCGAAGCTGAACGCCTTACCGCAATTCTTAACAAATATCGACGGAGTAGATATTCACTTTATTCACGTTCGATCCAAAGAACCAAACGCTCTCCCTGTTATTATAATTCATGGGTGGCCGGGTTCAATATTTGAGCTATTGAAAATAGTTGGTCCCTTGACTGACCCCACTTCCTATGGTGGAAAAGCTGAAGACGCCTTTGATGTTGTTATACCCTCATTGCCGGGGTACGGTTTCTCTGGCAAGCCAGGCACAACCGGCTGGGATCCGGAACACATTGCTCAAGCCTGTACGGAGTTGATGAAGCGCCTCGGGTACACGCGCTTCGTTGCGCAAGGTGGAGACTGGGGTGCAGTCATCGCCGAAGCAATGGGGCGACAAACGCCATCCGGTTTGCGCGGTATCCATATCAATTTGCCAGCGACGGTTCCGCCCGAGATCGACAAGGCACTCAATGACGGCGGACCGGCGCCAGCTGGGATCTCCACAGAAGAACGTGCGGTGTTCGACGCTCTCAGCACATATCGCAAAACGGGAAGCGCGGCTTATGGGGTAATAATGGGAGCGAGGCCACAGGCAATCGGATATGGAATAACTGACTCCCCCGCTGGACTCGCGGCTTGGATTCTTTTACATCCCGGTTTCACGAAATGGACGTACGACAGCAAGTCGCCGACCAAAGACGAAGTGTTGGATGACATTACTCTGTACTGGCTCACCAACAGCGCGACATCGTCAGCTCGATTATACTGGGAAAATAAAGGACGAGGTGTCATTAGTGCAACCGCGCAGAGAACTGGCGCGATCGCGGTCCCAGTAGCTATAACAGTATTTCCTGAGGATGTCTACAAGGCGCCGAAGACATGGGCTCAACGAGCATTTCACAATTTGATTTACTTCCACGAAGTGGACAGGGGTGGCCACTTCGCCGCGTGGGAAGAACCACAACTTTTCGCTGAAGAGATGTGGGCCGCATTTAAATCACTTCGTTAAAGCGGTCACAACAGAGAACTCACTTATCTCCGACAAAAATGAGGGAAGGATCGCCTGTTGTTAATTCAAAATAAGATTTAAACAAACGCTATATGAAATCGATTGCTAAGTTTCTGGTTACAGCTATAACAGTGGGCGTCCTTTTCACGACGTGCGACACTTCATCAAATCGTAGAAATGCAGACGACACACAGTCGATCGGCAAACAGTCTGCATCTAAGGTCGCTGATCGAAGTGCGAGGGAGATTCGGGGCTCTACTCCGTACATTGAAATTCAGAACGAGCCTGCGCCCAGGTTGATTGTGGATCCGCCGCTTCCCGATATGTTGGCTCAAGGAATTGTCTGGATCCAATGGCGGGTTGAGAACGTGCGCATCACACCGGTGTTTGGCAAAGGCGCTCTCAATGTGTCCCCGCGAATCGGACATTTGCATGTACAGGTAGATGACCTTTCCTGGTGGTGGGCCGACGCGAGTGATTTAAATACGATCGACGTAGCCGGCATGTTGCCTGGCCCGCACAGGGTCAAGATCACCTTGGTGAATGCCAACCATGAGAGCTTCCCCGAACAGTCCAGAACTGTAGCTTTCACAATTCCTGAAGGAGCAAGAATGTCCCACTCTCACTGATGGAGGCCAAAGTGTGCAACGATTCAGGGCGATCAAATCAGAATGGTGTCAACAAGTCGGACTCATGATCTGAGAATTGCATGAGCGCCGCAAAGACACCTTCTCAATGCTTCTGAAAACTTATCAAAGAAAATCAATGATACGAATATTCGCATACCCTTATCATCGTCTTTTGGGCATTACGCTCTTAACGATTATCTGCGCGGGTTCGATCAAGGTTGATTATTCATCAAGACATTTTCAAAGATCAAAACCATCGACAATGTTTTTATTACAAAGTGAATTGTCTTCACTTAAAAAGGCAAATGCATGGCTCAACTCGCCGTCGCTAACAGAAACAGAGCTCAGAGGCAAGGTAATTTTGATACAGTTTTGTACCTACACCTGCATCAATTGGCTACGCACACTACCTTATGTCCGGGCATGGGCTGAAAAATATAAAGAAAAAGGATTGGTGGTGATAGGGGTTCACACTCCGGAATTTTCATTTGAAAAAAATATTGATAATGTTCGTCGCGCAATTAAAGATATGAAGGTTGACTTTCCCACAGCCATCGACAATAACCAGGATATTTGGAATGCTTTTAAAAATCAATATTGGCCTGCCTTGTATCTAATCGACGCGAATGGACATATCCGGCATCATCAATTTGGTGAAGGAGGGTATGAACAATTTGAAAAGGTTATTCAACAGTTACTGATTGAGACGGGAATCAAAGACATAGATCCTCATAATGTAGAGATCAATGCACGCGGTGTTGAAGTTGCTGCAGATTGGAGCAATTTGAATTCAGCTGAAAACTATCTGGGTTATGAACGAACGGAAAATTTTGCAACTTCTGATTTACTGCATAACAAGCAACATGTTTATACGGCATCCGCATCTTTAAACGTTAATCAATGGGCGCTTTCGGGTAATTGGACAGCACAGAAAAATTCTATCATTCTTAATAACCCCGGTGGAAGGATTGTGTATCGGTTTTATGCTCGTGATCTTCACCTGGTGATGGGGCCGGCAGTGCAAGGAACATCAATTCGGTTTCGTGTATTAATTAATCGTAAGATTCCAGGAAGGGCGCATGGCATTGACATTGACGAACAGGGCAATGGCAAGATCACCGATCAGAGATTGTATCAGTTGATACGACAACCAAATCCTATCGCTCCTTGTGAGTTTCAAATTGAATTTCTCGATCCGGGAGTAGAAGCTTTTTCGTTCACTTTCGGTTAGTCGATACAAAATTCGGTTATCAAATTTTCAAATCAGCTGTCGATGTCAAAAGAAAGCGTTACCCTCGCTTTTATTTTTTGAACAAAACCTTCATTGGCTGGTCAAAATTTTAATTGTAAAATATTTTTCATCTGGACTTTTTGGAGCACCTTTTATCAAAATGGCAGAAGGCAAGCGGACCTCTGATTACATCTGAGGTCCATGCCGACTTTCGCGTAAATGAATGAGGTAAAGGAAGGTTAATTGGTAAGTTTATGCGTATCATAAAATGGTCGCCGCGGATTTTTTTGCGATCTGTCACTTATATACTCCGCCAGCCATTGAAAATACTCTCCCAAAAAAGGATCAGAATGTTTAATCCTTATCTCCTCAAAAATTGCTTTGTATTTCTGCCATGCGGTGGTTACAAATGACCCAAGCGTTTTATCCACTAGATCGATCTCTATTAATTGATCAGCAACCAAAATTCCTAGCGATTCCATTTCCTGCCCAAACTGGATGAATTTCGCCTGTTCAGGAAGCGAAAGCTTCTCAAACTCTTTAAAGCTGGTGGGCACCTTGTGGTAACTCAGTTTGCCACTAAGCTCGGCAAACTCCCTGGATTGAAAGTTGCGAAGAGCTTCAATCGTGCGACGTTCTTTTCGATCCCTTGCCGCATCACGCACCTGGAAAATACCAAATACAAGCGCCACAATAAAAGATAGCGCAAGTGAAATATCGGCGATGAGAGAGACGACATTATAGTTCATAATCTTCGATATCAGGTGTTCTATAAATCTTTGTCCAGAAAATAATTGCAATGTTCAACAAACATTTCAGGGTATTGGAATAATGCACCATGTGCTGAGTCAGGATAGAGGAATAATAATGAGCCTCGTATTCCCTGAAATAGTTTATAGGCGTTAATCGTGAGTAACATCTCATCATCGCTGCCATTGATGACCAAGGTTGGTTGCTTAATATCATTCAGAATAATTGAAGGTTTCATTATTCCCCAGCTATGAATGGCATGAGCCTGTGCCTGCATTGTTTCATTACTCACGATTGAGTCCCTGCGATTGCTGGGTGCATAAATTCTTTTCAGGCTTTCCATACCTCTTGATCTACTGTAGTCAGTGGAAGAGAAGAAAGTAAAAAGAAATCTGTCCGGTCCTGCGTGCATTTTCATTTTATTAAAAAATTCTAAAAAAGAGGAAACACTTCACTGGGGTGCGGTACCTACTAATATCATTTTTCTTATCAATCCGGGTGCGTTGATCGCCATTTGCTGCGCAATGAAACCACCCAAAGAATATCCGAGGACATCCGCTTTATTTATATTCAGAGCATTGATGAAACTGATTGCATCTTTAGTCATTTGAGCAACACTATCCGGAGTCTCTCCATTTGTGGATGCCACTCCTGTATTATTGAATAGAATTACATTCCTTGATTTTGCCATTTCATTTGTGATAGCGGGATCCCAATCATCTATGTTGCCAATGAAGTGCTGAAAAAATATCAGCGGAACTTTTGATGATGCACCAAAATTCCGGTATGCAAACCTGACACCATTTGTCTCAACATACAATGCTGGAGCAGTTTCTTGCGCCAATGCACAATTTTTCATACAATCTCTTTATTAGTAGATCTTTCATCACCGCCACGTTAAGTTAGCATGGTGTTCCTTTAACCGAATTTCAATCATGTTCCATTGCAGGATCAAAAAATCAAATGGTGGCGTTCATCTTTTCGCCACCGATCTATCTTTTGAATGTGATTTTAAAATTGAAAGACAACGCAACTTGTGCGTTGTCTCTTTTTTGCTACCTCACCGATTTGAACGCTGCGCGTACTTCTGCCACGAACAATTCTGGCTGTTCCCACGCTGCAAAATGTCCGCCTTTATCGAGCTTGTTGTAATAGATCAGGTTGGGATAAGCTGTCTCTGCCCAGCTCCGCGGTGTTTGAATGACCTCTTGTGGGAATGCACTCACTGCGACCGGGATTGTGACGTGCTTCGGTGCAAAGAATGCATTCTTGTTCTCCCAGTAAATGCGCGCTGATGAGACGGCTGTGTTCGTGAGCCAGTAGAGTGTTATATTGTCAAGAATGTCGTCACGCGTGATGTCACCATAAGGCTTTTCATTGACAAAGAGCTCGGAGATATGTGCATAGCTTGCGGCATCATGGTCGATGAGCCACGCTGCAAGACCAACAGGTGAATCTCCCATACCATAAATCGTCTGCGGACGATTCGCCATTTCCAGGGCATAACCAACTCCGTGTTGGTAGAAAAAGCCTAACTGTTCGACCGCATGGCGTTCGTCCGCTGAAAGATCTGATGGCAACTGGCCGCCGGTTTGGACTGCCTTATCGATATCTGATGGAACTGTGAAAGGCCAGGTGAGGTGAATGGCAAGTAATTCCGGAGGCGCCTGTGTACCCATCACATCCGTGATCATCCCACCCCAATCGCCTCCTTGCGCTACAAATCGCGTGTAGCCGAGGCGCTTCATTAACTCAACCCAGGCCTTACCTATCCGCGGAGGATCCCAACCAGTTGTTGTTGGTTGTCCCGAAAATCCATAGCCTGGGATCGAAGGAATCACAACGTCAAACGCGTCTTCAGCTTTTCCGCCGTGTGCAGTTGGATTAGTCAGAGGATCAATGATTTTCAACATCTCAATAATTGAGCCGGGCCAACCGTGTGTAATGATCAGCGGCATTGCATTTTTCTCTTTAGAGCGAACATGAATAAAGTGAATATCTACGCCGTCGATGTTTGTTATGAATTGCGGCAGGGCGTTTAGTTTCGCTTCGAACTTGCGCCAATCATAATCTGTGGCCCAATAATGCGCCAGCTTCTGTATTGTTGCTAATTGCACGCCCTGTGTTGCATCTGCTACAGGTTCCTTCTTTGGCCATTTTGTTGCCAATATGCGCTGCCGAAGGTCTTTAAGATCCGCGTCGGAAACGTGGACATTAAAGGGTAGAATGGCGTTGCCAGCCATGGTTTTAACAGAAGTCCCCGGTTGGGCATCGCTTACGGTGTCTTGCATTACCATAGCGCCAGCCATCAGGGTGGTTGCTAGAATGGTTTTACCTTTTTTCATATTTTCCATTTTTAAAAATTTTTCAGTTGTTCCCGTAAAAGTATTTTACTGCTTAGGCCATCGTCAATGATTAAATAGCCCATGTGGACGAAGTTGAACTCGAACCGGTCCTTCGGACAATTGAAATTTTTCCCGTCTCAGCAGCAAATTGTCTTTCATCACAACATCATTTTGCATACCGGAGTGTGAGAAGGAATTTAATGATGAGAGGACGCGAATTTGGTTAGATGTGCAATCTGCAGATCGGCAGATGCGAGTTTACTAATCCATGAACTTTTTCGGGTAGTGTATTTTCGGAGACGCGATCATGTCGAAGAATAAGTCGTTTTGTATCGCAAGGTGCAAATCAACTGCTTACTAATTTTGAGAAGGGAGGGCTCCTGTTTGGGGCTTCTTCATTTGGGCTTTATGCTTCCGCTCCCTATCATTGAAGATAGTCTGGGGATTTCTGACAAACTTGACAAACTATTCTTGAGAGGCTCAACCTTTCAATTCACGATCACCTCATCTACAAAAAACCATCCTCTTTTTCCTTTGCCCGAATGCCAGGGCGGAAGTTTTATGACCGGATTAGCGATCAGTTTGAGGTAATGGACAGTGGTCGGTTTGAAACTTAGGTTATATAATTTCAAATAGGCTGGTTGACTCTTTAAAGGTTCCCCTTTCTTTGAAGGTTTTGGTGGCTTCGGCGGCTGCACCGGTGTGATGCGCCCTAAAAGTTTCAGGTGAGCAGAATCATTTCCTCCCCATAGCTCCAGTGATAGGGGCGGCATCACGTAGCTAGCCGTATCAACCATGGAGCTTACTGACACTGTGGAAACTACGGAGGGCTGATTGAATATCATTAATGCGTCCATGCTATTATTCCTAAAACCTATCCATTTGCCGTTGCCTAAATTCGCATCTCCTTTCACACCATCGATCAATGTTTTTCCTTTTTCATCTTTGTAATAATTATCCGGTGGCAATAAATGCATCAATGAATCGGGCCTGTATTTAGTTTTATAAAAGTCAGTCTTTGTTGTATCGCTGCTATACCAGCCCGGTTTATAAGCTATTGCTCTCAAGTGCTCATTGCCGCTAACCATAACATCGTTTGTGTACATAGCCGATTGGACACTGTCGGGGTTCGTTCCGTCCAGTGTATATCGAATGGTAACTCCATTTATATAATGTTTCAGTTTCAAAGGCTGCGGTTGGAGAAGAACCTGTTGAGTATTTTCTAAAATAGGAGGAGTCAACTTTAAGATCATTGTATCAGTGCGGAAACCCGTTTCAATAACAAGATTCTTATTTTTTGAAAAACTTATATCTTCTTTTTTTAAGCCGGTATTCCAGATAAAAAGTTTCGTGAGCTGCTCCAGCGAAGAAAGTCCATTTAAGGATGCTGCAGTTATTTTAGTACCGGACAAAGAGAGGTGTTTTAACTCTTTCAATCCTTTTAATTCATTGAGTGTGCTACCAGTGATATTTGTAAATGAAAGATTCAATCGTCTCAGGTTGGTAAATTGACCAATCGTTTTTATATCTTCATCGGTTACAGGCATCTTCGCGAGGTTCAGCGAAACAAGTTGCTCTTTTATTGTAACCAAATCTTTTAAACTTTCCGACCTGAATTGGGCCGCGCTAAAGAATTCGGCAGACAAGGCAGGTGAATTTTTGGCCAGTGGATAAACAACCCGGTAATCATTATTCAATGATTTTACCTTGCTTTCATCCGCTGCTGCAAAATCGTATACATCCGTTTCAATTGTCGTGAAGATGTTGGTGGCAAGCTTTCTTAGTTCACTGTTGGGATCAAGGTCCAGCACTTTACCTTTAAAAGCAGCTCCGCTCTTTATCCATAGACCCAGGATTGAAATCTCTTCGTCGGTCAACTGAGGTTTGCCTTGTGGTGGCATATGCTTTTTTGCTTCAAGGGGAAGATGGATCCTTTTCATCAATAAGCCGAAATCAGCTTCCGTGCTGTCCCACAATTTCCCTTTCTTTCCGCCCTTGAGCAGAAGTTCAGGCGTTTCCATCACCAGCTCGCCTTTTGCCTTTTTACTGTTGTGGCAACTCATACATTTTGTTTCAAGGACGGGTCGGACCATATCCTTGAATACTTCGGCATCTTCCAGTAAAACCTGTTGTTGTTTTTTCTCCGGCAGGAGAGGAGCCAGCAAAAAATTCTGTCCGTGTGTAATACCTGCACCCTGGTGACCGGTAAAAATGATGACGGCAAAAGAAGTAATGGCGGCGATGAATGTTCCTGCCTTTGTTGCCGATAGGCGGTTGCGGAAACTGTACCATAGCAGCAGTAACAGTGAAACAGTGACTCCTCCCCATTTATGCCACATCAATGCTTCGGCATCATAGCCTTCTTCTCTTGATAAGAATAAACCCATAATGGCTGTAACAGCGGCAGTAAACGCAGAAAGAAGCAGAAGCCACTCACCGATTTGAATAGCAGTCCCGCGTGGTGAGAGTTTATCCTGGAGGAATAAAATGTATAATAAATACAGTACGGTCAATGCAATTGGAAAGTGAAGCACCATGGGGTGCATCCGCCCAGCTACCTGTAGCCAACCAGGCAATTGGATTCTGTTTTCAAATAACACCAGAAATACCAACAGGCAGTTGATAGCAAAGCTGGTGTTGAATAGTATGTTTCTGATTTTGTTCAGGAGCTAAATATAAATTGATTTTATTGAGAATGTGGCGATATCAAATTGAAGACTCCTTGTGTCCGTTGTGTTCCGATAGCCATCGGGACGTTGTGTTCTGCGACCGAAAAAGCTTACTTACGAGGAATAGGTCACAAGTACACGGAGTTTGCACAAGAACACAACGTTAGCCAAAAGCTCCAAAGCTTGCAACTAATAGCTTTTGAAACTATGCTACCGGTTCGAGTTTGTAAGGATATTCCTTCCCCGAATTCCATTGCGCCACATACATGTTCTCTTCGTCATCAATACACACGTCGTGGGGATATTGAAAAACATTGTTGGTTTGAAACATCTCTTCGGGTTTACCGTCTTTATAGACCGGCTCACTGCCGGCAAGATTGGAGATACATTTATTATTCTTATCGAGGATAGTTACAAATCCCGATTGCTTCCACAAATTATTCTGGCTTTGCAATACCGCGGCATACAAATACTCACCCTTAATAACGGGCCGGCAGACCCATGCACCGGGTAGTGAAATGGTATTAATGAATTCGCCTTCCATTGTATAGCGTTTAAAGGCATTTTGTTGTCTTGAAGTAACGATCAATACCGGGTTCTTTTTATCACGTGTGTCTATGCAAACACCGTGGGCGTTTAAAAGAAATTTTTCTTCCGCACCCCGTCCGCCAAAATGCCGGATGTATTCCCCTTTATGGTTGTACTGAATAATAAAATCTTTTCCGTATCCATCTGCCACATAAATATCCCCGTTGGCAGCAATAGCTGTTTCAGTGGGAATATATTCTTCTGGCTTTGTGTATTCTCCCGTTTCCCTGGGATAATCCAATTTCATCAAGACTTTGCCATCGATAGTTGTTTTGATGACCTGGTGCAGATTATTGTCACAGATGAATAATACATCTTCGCCTCCCTCGCTAAACAAAGTCAATCCATGCGCACCCGGGTACTCCGTGCCCCAGTAACTTAATAATTTTCCTGACCGGTCATAAATGAGAACATTATTTTTTGTTTCATTCGTTAATAAAAGGATCCTTCCTTTTTTGTCCTGTATCATTTCATGGCAATCCTTCACCGGGTATTGCATGGCATCTGCTTTACTCCATTTGGTATTGATGCGGTAGCGTTTGTTGCCCTGGCCTAAAATCATATCTTCCTTTTTTGATGAATTGAAAATAGAAGGAGAGAGTAGCATCGCTGTGGCAGCGAGTGATGACTGGCGGATAAAATGGTTTCTTTTCATGATTTATTTTTATCGATGCGATAAAGTTTTTTCTACTTGGCTAGTATATTCATTGTGTTCGTTGTGTCACCTTTGTGCCCGTTGTGACCCAATCGTCACGAAGAATACAAAGAATCACGAAGTGCACAAAGTCGTAGCATATCAAATCACCTATTACGCCATTAATCCTTTCACCAGCTCACCCGACACATCTGTCAACCTGTACCTGCGACCGAGATGTTTGAAAGTTAGTTGCTCATGATTCAATCCCATCAGGTGCAGGATCGTTGCATGAAAATCGTGCACATGTACGGGGTCCCTTGCTATGTTGTATCCAAACTCATCGGTCTCGCCATAAACACCCGGTCTTACTCCGCCTCCTGCCATCCACACGGTAAAGCATCTCGGGTGATGATCTCTGCCATAGTTTTCTTTTTTCAAAACACCCTGGCAATAATTGGTACGGCCAAATTCCCCGCCCCATATCACCAATGTTTCATCCAGTAAACCGCGTTGCTTAAGATCCCTGATCAATCCGGCACTTGCACGATCCGTATCCATACATTGTCCCCTGATCTCTGCGGGTAAATTGCCATGACCATCCCAACCCTGGTGATATAACTGAACAAAGCGAACCCCTTTCTCGGAAAGTTTACGTGCCAGTAAACAGTTAGCCGCATAAGTGCCCGGTATCAGGCAATCAGGTCCATATAATTTAATAGTGTCTTCCGGCTCTTTGCTAAGGTCTGTTATTTCCGGAATGGCAGTTTGCATGCGGTATGCCATTTCGTATTGTTGAACCTTTGTGTTTATCTCAGGATCTCCAAATTCTTTATACGATTCCTCATTCAATGCCGATAAATTATCGAGCATCGTTCTTCGGTCGGCCTTGTCGACTCCGTCGGGATTATTTAAATATAGCACCGGATTTTCTCCACTACTGAATTGTACGCCCTGGTGAATAGAATCTAAAAACCCGTTTGTCCATAATTTTGAATAAACACCCTGCCCGTTTCCTTTACCTTTTGACAGCAATACGCAAAATGCCGGTAGGTTTTTGTTTTCGCTTCCAAGGCCATAACTCAGCCATGCACCCATGCTGGGTCGATTACCAACCTGGGCGCCGGTTTGAAAAAAAGTCAGTGCAGGATCATGGTTTATAGCTTCAGTGTGTAATGTCTTTATTACGCATAGTTCGTCTGCTATTGACGCAATGTTCGGCAACAGTTCACTGAACCACATGCGGTGCTCGCCGTACTGATCGAATTTGAAATAAGAGCCGGCTAGCGGAAATTTTTTCTGGTCAGCCGTCATGCCCGTGAGGCGCTGCCCCATCCTGACTGATGCTGGCAATTCTTCACCAAACATTTCGTTGAGCTTTGGTTTATAGTCAAAGAGATCTAGTTGCGACGGTGCTCCATTCTGGAAAAGATAAATGATCCTTTTTGCCTTTGGAGGAAAATGTGGAAGTCCGATCATCATTTCTTCTTCGCTGCTACTGCCAAACAGATCCGGGATCAACAAAGAACCCAATGCCGCACTTCCAATACCTAAACTTAATCTCGACAAAAAACGTCGACGGTTTATGTTGAGACCATGTTCCAGAATTTCCTTTTCCATAGAAGTTATTTTATGTTTCTCAGAAACCTTAGTGAACTTTTGTGATCCCGATAGTTATCGGGACTTTGTGTCCTTTGTGACCAAGCGATCTTATTATTGCTAGCAGATCCGGTCACTAAGAACACCAAGTGTGCACAAAGAACACGATGAAAGACACACATCAGACAAACCACTCACGACGCACTACTCACTTTACAATCGCCTCTTCCATATTATAAATCATATTCACAGTTTTCATCATCGCAGCAGAGGCATCCTGGTCCAGGTTTCTATCCAATGGATATTCACCTTCGTTCAAGGTCGTCAGCGAAGCCAGCTTTTTCTGTTGAAATAACTGTAGCTGTTCGATATAATAGTTTCTTAAAATAGACAACTCTTTGTCTGTCGCCTTGCGACAAATGATGAGTCGGAATGCTTTGTTGATCTTTTCCTCAGGGGTAGAATGCTCAGCGATCAGCTTCTGCGATAGTACTCTCGACGCTTCCAGTATTGTTGGATCGTTCATCATCATCAGTGCCTGCAAAGGTGTATTTGTTTTTAGTCGTTTTACTTCACATTGATCACGGTTACTGGCATCGAATATCGCCATTGATGGTGGTGGTACTGTGAGCTTGATAAATGTATACATACCTCTCCGGTACAATGCCTGTCCTTCATCTTGTTTATACCTTGCCAAAACGCCGCGACCGGACGTGGCGGCTTCCCATAAACCTTTTGGCTGATACGGTTTTACACTTGGACCGCCGATTGTTTTGTTCAGCAAACCGCTACTGCACAAAACAAGGTCCCGAACTAATTCCGCCGCAAGCCTGACTCTCGGTGCGTGCGATAAATAGATATTCTCCGGATCAACCTTCAATTTATTCTCCGTTATCTGCGCAGACTGGCGATATGTAGCCGACAGTAAAATCTTTTTCATCAGCCGCTTAATATTCCAGCCGCTTTCCATAAAATCCACAGCCAGCCAATCGAGTAATTCAGGGTGAGAAGGCAGTTCGCCCTGCATCCCAAAATCACCCGTAGTTTTTACAATGCCTCTTCCAAAGATCTCCTGCCAAAGCTGGTTTACAAATACTCTTGCTGTTAACGGGTTTCTTTTATCGACCGTCCATTGCGCTAAGCCCAGCCTGTTTCGTGGAAATTTACTTTCATCAAATTTCATGACTGCTGGGATTGCCTGGGGCTGTACTTCGGTTGTTGGCATATTATATACACCGCGACTAAGAACAAAGGTTTTTCGTAGAGTGTCCTCAGCCATGACTGATACTGTTAAATCACCAGTGTCTTTTTTATTAATGAATGATAAAACCGTATGTGCGTCCGAGTCGCTGATATGTATCAATGGGTTTTTAGCAGGCTTTGATACTGATACATCTCCTTCATAACCTTTTTCCTTGGTATTATTAAAAAATGCCAACAACGAATAATAATCTTTTTGTTTAAACGGATCATACTTGTGATCATGACATTGGGCACATTCAATGGTAAGACCTAATATTCCTTTTCCGAATGTTTTGGTTTTATCGATCAGATATTCGATCCTGTATTCCTCGTCGATTACGCCACCTTCTTCAGTGTATTTGTGATTACGGAAAAAACCCGTTGCGAGTGTTTGTTCTTTCGTTGCCTGGGGTAACATATCGCCGGCGATCTGCCACACCAAAAACTGATCGTACGGAAGATTTTCATTGAATGCGTGGATTACCCAATCTCTCCAGGGCCATTGAGTACGTATGTTATCATCCTGGTAGCCGTAGCTATCAGCATAACGCGCCACATCCAGCCAATGAACCGCCATTTTCTCTCCATATTGTGGCATAGCCATTAACTCATCGATCTTTTTCTCATAGGCATTTGGTGAGGGATCGTGAAGGAACCTGTCCATCATATCCAACGAAGGCGGCAATCCTGTAATATCCAGCGATGCGCGTTTTAATAATCTTTCCTTGTCAGCCTCTCCATTGGGAGACAGATGTTTTTCATCCAGCTTCTGTAATATAAAATAGTCGATTTCATTCCTTACCCAATCTTTGTCACTGATATTGGGAAGATGAGCTTTTTGGGGTGGCGTAAATGCCCAGTGTGTTTCATAATGAGCTCCCTGTTCGATCCATTTTTTGAATAATTTGATCTCGTATTCGGTCAGGGCGCCTAAATGTGATTCGGGGTCAGGCATCATATACGCTGTATCAAGAGAGGAGATACGTTTATAAAGCTCTGATTCCTCCGGCTTGCCTGGTACCAAAGCAAAAGCTCCCTTTGTTTCTTTCAACGGAGCAAAAGCGCTATCAGCTATGTCAAGCCTTAACTGTGCCTGTCTCTTATTGGCGTCGGGACCATGACATTTAAAACATTTATCAGATAGAATTGGGCGTATGTGAAAGTTATAGCTGACCTTATCAGGTAATTTATCTCCGCTGTTTTTGGTAAAACAGGAATTGATAACGACAACGATTGTCGCAACGAGGGACAGTAATGTGAAGGACTTCCATTTCATGGCGCAAATGAAAGTTACAAAAGTAGACAAATCGCCTAAGTTTCAATTTTCTTCATTTTTTTGGATCGATAGATCAAGACAGATGGAGATGAACGGCAAAAGGTCGGTTGGGTCTAATTACCACTCGGTGCCGACGGTTTGGTGAGAATATCATCATTACTCACTCCTTTTTTCTTCGAAACATTTTCAGTGAGCTTTCCAAAATTCCAGGTAAGTGCAAGTACCGCACCTCTTCTTATTTGCGTATTGATATTCGTGCTGTAAAAATTCTCATCTTTTGTAACCGTTTTGAAATCGTGGGTTTTCTCAAAATAGTTCACGGCTCTTAAAGAAATGTTGACTTTATTCTTGAAGATCTTGTAATTAGCAGCCACATTGTGCCATGTATTAAAAGGGTATGTAGTTTGAATAGTTTGAGGATCCTGCCACAAACCAAGATAACTGCTGATAGTAAATTTTTCACTGAACTTATAGCTGGTAAACAGATTGAAATTGCATCCGAAACCACTGTTGGATTGAGACCTGTTTGTATTATTTGTGACCGTGCTATACCGGAGTGAGCCATTCACATACAGGTACCATTTCTGTGTGATCTTTGTATTAAAATCAAGGTTTAGGCTGGATTGAAATTCTTCGCCAATATTGAGGCTCGTGGTGCTGGTGACCCCTGTTTGCGGATCAAAGAAGGAATATTGAAGTATTTTGTTGTTACTATAACTTCCTTCGAGATTGATTCCTGCAAAAGTATTTCCTTTTGCAAATCGTACCTGGCCCGAAAGAGCATGTATGGTTTGCGGACCAAGATTCGGGTTACCGTACGAGATATTCAGGGAGTCATTATTATTGACAAACGGATTTAGGTCCCAGATATAAGGCCGCTGCAATCTTTTTGTATATCCAAATACAAGCGTTGTTATCGGGCTGATGCGGTTGGTGAATTGAATGTTTGGAAGGAAATTGGCATAGTCCTGCTTGACTTTTGTGTTAGCTGAAGTAAAATCTCCATTTACATCAGTATATTCTACACGGACACCGATCCTGAAACTTGATTTCTTTAACCTGAGGCTATACATGCTGTAGAAACTTAGCACATTCTGCATGTATTTGAAATAGTCAGTGTTGGTCGGGTCGACTTTATAATCGGAACCTTCATCATATTTCTCGAGACTTTGAAAGTTGGAATTTGCACGGCGCAAAATAGCCTTTACTCCCCCTTCGATCTTGCCTTTCTTTTTTAAGGGGATACTGTTGTCTGCCTGGATCGTGTATTGATCGTTCTTCGCATAACTATCATTTATTAAATACCTGTCTGTGCCCGGGTTGTCCTGGTAGCTGTTCAGCTTCGAATCGTTCTTACCAAATTCGCCGAGGAATCGCAGGCTGAATTCTCGTTCCTTATTTTTTTTGAAGTGTTTTATGTAATCACTTCCCACATTTATGCCTGGGTTATTGCTCTTATTGTCCAAATGATAAAGACTAATTGTTGATGGATCCGAAACAAAATCGGTAGTGATCGTTTGATCGGATACCGTTTTATTTGACCAGCTGTCAATATTAGTATACAAACTGATGGTATTAAGAGTATCCAGCTCCCAGCTCAATTCTGCATTTCCAAAACTCCAGTTCGAACTCGTGTATTGATTTCCTTCCAGTGTTCTTTGCGAATAAGCAGTAGGTACTGTCGGTATCGTAGTGTTAACGTTGTATTGGGCCACCGGGTCTGAATAGCCCGCATTCAGGAAAACACTAAGCCCGAATTTGCCCAATTTCGCATTCCCGTTGATAGCATAATTGCTAAGCTTATCACTTGTACGGTTAAACGAAGAGAGTGTGCCATTGTACCCTGCCACGCGTTTCTTTGTGATGATGTTTATAATGCCTCCGACTCCTTCAGCATCATATTTGGCCGACGGACTGGTTATCACTTCTATTTTTGAGGTCAATGCACCAGGAAAACCACGTAAAGCCTCTTTAATATTTCTGGCGAACATGGAAGTCTCCCTGCCATTTAGTAAAACTTTGAAATTTGATTTTCCATTTACCTTGATATTATCGTCTCCGTCTACGGTGACAAATGGTGTCCTTCGCAAAATCTCGATAGCTGTTTCTGATTTGGCTGTTGGATCATCACTCACATTAAAAACAATTTTATCATCCGACTGCTCGATCATCGGTCGTTGCGACGTTACCACAACTTCTTTCAAAACCCCAGTCAGTCTCGATAGTTGAACTGATTTGACCTGCATGTTACCAGGCTGAGAATCGACTGAAATACTAATTTTTTTTTCCTCAAAACCGGTATGTGTAAATGAAAGGATATACTGCCCGGTATCTGGTTTATTTAATTCAAAACTTCCATTATCTTTCGACAGGGTAGTTTGCAACGGCATCGTGCTACTAGTCTTAAGCAAGCGAACTGTTACAAGCGGCAGGGGTTTGCTGCTGTCTGAAACCGTTCCTGATATTTTCTTTTTTGTTTGGGAAAATAAATAAGGCGGGAAGGCAAATAAAAATGTTATTAATAGGGAGAATAGTAAAAGATTCCTCATGGCTGTTTATCTGCTCGTAAGAGTAATGATCTTTTTTCGTATTAAAGAGATTTATTTGATGAGAGGCAACTGTGCCCGTAGTCTCGCTGGGTCATTACTTTCGATAAAAAGAGAAATGTCATCGATCGTTGATTGATTTTGAAATTCCTGCCGAACGATTACGACTTTGTCTCAATTGATGTTCTCCCACCATCTTGAAAATTTCATTGGGCCATTTAAATCCACCTCTTCTCCAATCATTGGGTGAACTAAGGGCATATTCTTTTTCGATGCTTCAGCAGTAACCCTTTTGATGGAATCATCCCAGTCATTCAATGATAAAGAAAATTTTGCCCAATGAACAGGTAATATTTTGTTTGCTTTTAAATCGATACCTGCCTGCACTGTCTCTTCCGGCATCATATGTATATACTTCCAATAAGGGCTATATTGGCCACATTCTAAAATCGCAAGATCAAAGGGGCCGTATTTATTGCCTATTTCGGCGAAATGTGTGTCGTAACCACTATCTCCTCCCAAAAACAGTTTGAAAGATGGAGTTTGCAGAATAAACGACAGCCAAAGATTTCGGTTTCTTTTAAATGTTCGTCCCGAAAAATGTCTGGCTGAAGTAGTGTTTATCAAGAAGCGATTATCTAGCATTACCTCCTGGTTCCAATCTTTCTCAACGATCTTTTTTTTGTCATAATTCCAACGTTCTAAATGTGCCCCTGTGCCAAGACTTGTGATTACTTGCTTGACCTTTGGTCTAAGCTTGACCACAGTTTTATAATCCAAATGATCCCAATGGTCGTGTGTTATAAACAAATAATCTATCTCAGGAACATCATCTGCTGTATAGACATCGCTTCCAGGGAAACTTTTTGTCGTCGATGGAAGAGGAGAAGCATTACCACTAAAAACTGGGTCAACTAATATCTTCTTTCCGTCAATCTGGATGAAATAAGATGAATGTCCAAACCAAACCAGGCAATTCTTAGAAGGAACTAGGTTTAACAGGTCAGTTTTCCTTGCGGGCACAACGCCGGGTGGCGTCCTGTTTTTGTTTTTCCCGAAAAGGAACTGTTTCATTACCGTGGCTATGCTGACTCCTTCCACAAGATTCGGCGTAAAATGCATATTCTGAAATTGCCCTTCTTTATAATGAGGAGATTTCTTTATGCGCTCCAGCCTTTCGCCGGAAGACAATTTGCCAAATTGCGGTAGCCTCACAAAAATTCCAATGCTCAAGACTAAAAGAACAACGGTGCAGAGGAAAATGACCATAAATGATATTTGAAGTTTATCTTCTTTGTAAGGACACGATTCAGGAAATAAAATATTTTAATTCGGCGATGTTTTTTATACAATTTTTTAACTCTTTAGAAGAAACGAAAGCCGATCAGGAGTTTCAATTTTAATTTTTGAAAGGTCACCATCCAGGTTTACACCGGCCCTGACAAATCTGTTGCAAGGTTTCGTAAATAATGAGCAGAAAGAAAGCGCCAGGATTATCTGACGCTTGCATCGAGGTCGGTCCTCTTGGAATCTTAATTGTTGTAAATGTAATTGTTTCACACACTGAATTCATTTGATAAGTGTCAAAAACAACCGTAAAGGCCGCTCCTCCGCATCCTATCAGCATGATTAAGCCCGATGACTTTCATCCTTCATTACTATCTGTTTCAACACATGCTCGTTTACTTCAATTTATTGCAATACATCTGGTGTGCCGATAAATGCTTTCATAACATTTATTTAGAGGCTGATCGGCGTAACAAGAGACCCTGGGTGGCGAAAGAGCAGGTTTTGTAATTTCGGGTAAGATCAATCGCACTGACTGGGGCATCAATTTCAATGCGGTGTTGGAAACAGGTAATTTGATGCTTACCGGAGAGGTGAAGATCAATAGCGAAATACAATTGGTGAAACAAGCTGCGTTAGCTGTGGCATAATTCTCACAACAAGCATGAAGGAGAACGGGGAAAATTTGATTGAATTTATCGGGGAGAGGGTGATTGCGATTACCAAAGAACAGTCAATCCTTGATGCGAGTCTATTGGCGGGTATTCCGCACTATCATGCGTGTGGTGGAAATGCTAAATGTTCAACATGCAGGGTTTTGGTTGTCGAGGGTATTGACCGCCTGACACCGGCTAACCAAAAGGAAAGTTTTCTCAAGAGTCTAATGCATTTTCCGCGCAATGTAAGATTAGCTTGTCAAACTCGGGTAACAGCAGGCCCTGTCAAGCTCAGGAGAATTATCCAGGACGAGACAGATATTGGATTATATGTTGGAAGTGCTGCGGGTGATTCGACTCAGCAACTTGGTGAAGAGAGAGATTTGGCTTTAATGTTTTTGGACATCAGGAACTTTACGCACATCGTAGAGAGTCATCCTGCATTTGACGTGATACACATTATCAGAAAACTTTTCTCCTCTTTTCAATCAAGGATTGAAAGCAATAAAGGAAAAATCGTTGAAACCACCGGTGACGGGTTGTATGCAGTCTTCGGGTATGAAACCGGAAAGCAGGAAAGTGCACAAGCAGCGGTCCAGGCTGCTTACTCAATGTTAGAAGATCTACAAATATTAAACGAAACATATTTCATTCCTCATTTTGAAGAAAGGATAAAAGCTGGAATAGGCATTCATACGGGAAAAGTTGTTAGTGGTACTGTAAGAGTGGGAACGCAAGATCACTCGGTGGTGATGGGTTACCCGGTAAACGTCGCTTCGAGATTACAAAACGCAACGAAAGAACTGAATAACGAATTTATTGTGTCCTCCGACATTTATAACTTACTGATTGATCCCCCTGCGCTCACATCTCAATCGATTTTTGTGAAAGGGATCTCTGATCCTTTGACGGTTTATTTGATGGGCAACCCGTACCAGCAAGCCAATGAGCGGCCTCAGGTTAGGCATAAAATTTAACACACTGGCAACTGATTACATCACTAGATGTTCGTTGAAATACAATGATGTTGTCCGTCTTAGTTTCCTTCACCTTCATCTTATTTGGACCAGCGGCAACAAAAAAATTTATATTTGTTGAAGCCTTTTCTGTATGAATCGATGAATAAATATTTCAAGAGCTATACGACCAGCCCCTATAGCCGAAATTGTATAAATTAACTTATAAAAGTACAAATATGAACTCCGGTAAATATGCCGCGGTGGTGGCAATAACTGCTCTCTTCGCGACCAGCTTTACAAAACAATCTCATAAAGATGACTGGCAGGCTTTGTTTAATGGCAGGGACCTGGATGGCTGGGATACTTACATTGGACCGCCATTGGATGACGCAGGAAGAAAATTAAGCGATGTACCTGTGGGTTTAAACAATGATCCCAAACATGTTTTTACAATAGTTGATGACAACGAAAAAAAAGTGATCCGTATTTCGGGAGAAAACTGGGGTGGTATTTCTACAAAAAAAGAATATTCGGATTTTCATTTGCAACTCATGTTCAAATGGGGTGCATTAACGTGGGGGCAAAAGAAGGGTAAGAAAAGAGACAGCGGCCTGCTTTATTTTGCCGTTGGCCCGCACGGTGCTGATTACGGGGCATGGATGCGTTCACAGGAATTTCAAATTGAAGAAGGTAACTGCGGAGACTACTGGGGAGTTGCAGGCGGCATGGAAGATGTGCCCGCCGTAAAAAAATCGGACAGTGAATATGTATACGACCCCTCTCAGCAGATGCACACATTCAGTGCGTCAAGCAAAACAGGAAGACATTGTATAAAACGTGGTGATGGTGAAAATCCTTCGGGACAATGGAATACATTGGATCTGTATTGTCACGGCGATACAAGTGTGCATGTTATCAATGGAAGGGTTATGATGGTATTGTATCATTCGCGACAAGAAGATAATGGGAAAGAGTTGCCGCTTAGAAAAGGAAAATTGCAGATTCAATCAGAAGGCGCAGAAGTATTTTATAAAGAGATAAAAATAAAATCGCTTCATGCAATTCCACGGGATTTTCTTAATTAATCTTATGATCAAAACTATGTTATGGCATCTCGCAAACCTTCTACTTTTCATATAGTCCGACTATAAAGCTGGTGCGCCATTGTCAGGGTCATGGACCTTACAACAAATAGAATTTGGACTCTACAGAAATGGCACATACGATTATCGCCTCTCATGAGATAATTGTATCTCACGAAAGCGGTTCCGGTTTTGGCGCACTGCCTGCAGGTTTCGATTTATCATCAGGCAGCGGAATAAATTCTTTATTGTCATTCGGAGGTAGTACGATTCTGCCTTGTTTCCAATCTTCTTTCGCCTGTTCAATACGCTCCTGGCGACTCGAAACAAAATTCCACCAGATAAAACGTTCGCCCAAAGGTTCACCTCCCAAAAGCATGAGTGTGGTGTTATCTTTAGCGAGGATCAATGGGTCTGCGCCTGTTGTAAAAACAAGCATTTGACCTGCGTGATAAACATTGCCCGATACTTCAACACTTCCCTTTACAATATAAAAGCCCCGCTCCGAATGTTCTTTCGGAAGTCCGAATGTTGCTCCTTGTTGTAAACTAACATGCAGGTAAAACAGAGGTGACCTCACTTTCACATCATTGCGCAGGCCGTACGCGTCGCCTGCGATCAATCGCATCCACACTCCTTTCTCTGTAAATACCGGAAGTTCTTCCGGTTTGTAATTATTAAATGCCGGAGCCGCTTCTTCATCTTTTTCGGGAAGTGCTACCCATGTTTGTATCATTTCAAGTCCACCCGCTAAAGCTGAAGGATCTTCAAATCTTTCAGAATGCGCAATGCCACTGCCTGCGGTCATCCAGTTTACTTCACCCGGACGAATAACCTGCTCAACGCCCAAACTATCACGGTGTGTGACCCGTCCGGCAAAAACGTAACTCACAGTGGAAAGCCCGATGTGCGGATGTGGTAATACATCAAGCGTTGAAGGATTCGACGGAATCTCCGCAATAGGACCTGCGTGATCCATAAAAATAAAAGGACCCACCATTCTGCGCGAGCGAAACGGAAGGATCCGTTTCACTTTTACTGTCTTGCTGATGGCGGCATCGCGGGCTTCAATTACAATGTCAAGCATATGGCTATCTAATCTCCATTAAAAAGTTTTTGAGCAGTTGGCACAATGATATCGCGCCATTCTTTGTGTCTCTTCAGGTAAGATTGCACAAAGGGGCAGATAGGAACTATTTTGTAGTTATTGTCTTTAGCATATTGCAATGCCTTTTGCACGATAGCGCTGCCAGCACCTTTTCCTTCGAGGGCAGCGGGCACTTCAGTATGAATAAGAATCAAAGTATCACGATCGAGCTCGTATTCTATAAACGCAATGGTTCCCTCGACTTCTAGTTCGAGGCGATGCAATTCAGTATTCACTTTTAGCTTTTGTCCGTCGTATTTCATCAATTTTAACTTGTAATTTAAAGGTAAGCAATGCCAGAATATGCCGCCAAATTGCATTGTACGCTTGTATCAGGGGTGAACGGGAAAGCCCGGATCACCGGAAATACGAGCAACATAACAAAGAAGTAGAAAATTTGTGAAGGCATGGGTTAGTACAAAGCAAATATTAGGTGACTGGGTTTGACCAGCCACCTTTTATTCACTCTCGTGAGATCATATTTTTTTAATTTTTATTATTGCTTGTCCTGCACCAACGGCTTGATTTGAGTACCAATCAACTCAATAGCCTGCATTAATTTTTCATGCGGCACCTCGGCAGTATCCATTTGGAAAGTAAGCCTGCTAATACCCCCGAGTGCATCCGAATGGTGCAAAATTTTTGCGGCTACTTCTTCAACGCTGCCCACAAGCAACGCGCCTTCTGGTCCTATCTGTGCCTCGAACCTGCTTCTTGTCATGGGTGGCCAGCCACGTTCTTTGCCAACCTTTGTCATAGCCTCGCCATAACCAGGATAAAATTCATCTAATGCTTGCTGAGTAGTGTTTGCCACATAGCCCAACGAGTGCATACCCACTTTCAATTGTTCAGGACGATGCCCTGCTCTTTTTCCAGCCTCGCGGTAAAGATCTACCAAAGGCCGAAAGCGATGTGTTTCACCGCCGATGATAGCAACCATGAGTGGTAGTCCGAGTGCACCGGCACGAATAAACGATTCTGGTGTGCCACCGACGCCCAACCAGATCGGTATCGGATCCTGTAACGGTCGTGGATATATAGGCAAGTTCTTAATGGCAGGGCGAAATTTGCCAGACCAGGTTATAAACTCGTTCTCACGAATTTTAAGCAAGAGGTCAAGCTTTTCGGCAAACAGATCATCATAATCCTGCAGGTTATAACCAAACAGCGGGAAAGCTTCGATAGAAGAGCCACGGCCAACCACCATTTCAGCTCGTCCACGCGAGATCAGATCAAGTGTTGCAAAACTTTGAAACACTCTCACCGGATCGGCTGCACTCAGCACCATAACGGCACTTGTAAGCCGGATACGTTTTGTACGGGCAGCGGCCGCAGCCAAAATCAGGGCTGGAGCAGAATCAAGAAAACCCTTGCGGTGGTGCTCACCAATCCCAAATACATCAAGACCCATCTTGTCGGCATATATTATCCTGTCAAGAAATTGTGACATTGCATCTGCGTCGGTTATCACCTTACTGCTATTGTCGCTAAACATGGCTGCGAAACTATCTATGCCAATTTCCATATTATGTATAAAGTATGTTCTTTGCCTTTATTTATTGCAATAGTAAAGTCACCACGAAATTATTTCGAGTTGAATTTACTTAGCGTGATCATGAACTCGCCACATATTTGTAGCGATGTTCCCCAGGATCACCGGTTGCAACCATGAAGGTGCAACAATGGAAGGTATAAAACGATGATAAATGACAAGAAAAACCATTGATAGATATCAATGGAAGTAGCGGGCAACAAGTAAAGCAGCGCTGGCGAACCATGGTAACTTTTTAGAAATAGTTGTATATATTGATTGATACCCCTGAACAAAAAGGCCGAATTACTGCAAAGGGACCTTATCGTGCAGGGGAAGGGGCGCGTATTCGTTGAAGGGGGCTTTTGAAAATATGCGGGTTATCGTAAAATCATAAGTAAGGAATTGCAGGGGCTTTTAAGTTAAAACAGGTAAACGAACAATGGACCGCTTCTCATGAGTCGCGTATGCCTACAAAAGATTCCGGCAAAAAGGAGGTGAAATATCGACATGCATTTTAGAAGTTCCCATAATTAGTGCCCTGGCAGAAGACTCCTTTGAGAACTAAAAAGGCCACTCGCTACGGCCTTAAAACGCATAATGGAACTCTCCTGGATTTTGGTGTACCAATGAGGTTTGTGATGGCTTGATGGGTCTTCGTCACTTATCTGAAGTTCGTCAACCTGGATGGCGCTCAAGGCAACATCAAATACCAAAATACAGCCGGGATTCCCTGGAGTGCACTTCAGTTCTGCTATTCCCCCGTCGAATTTTACTCCAATGTTTAAAGCGATGACACCCCAATTTCCCCGGAACCCGTCGCTCCATAGATTCAACATGACCTTGTCCTCAACTGTCCCCGCTTGCAATCTGCACTCTAAGGATTGATTAAAGTCCATGGTACAGTTTAACTTCGTTGCAGCTACAGATGCCTCACCAATGATAATGTAATTACCGGAAGGAAGCGCCAGCCGCCCAATTACCTGGTCGACTTTACTAACGGTTTGTCTATCCGACCATTTGTAAAAGAATCCTTTGCTCATAAGTTGTATTTTTTCAAGGTTAAAAGTTCAACAAAGACTCGTGAAGCAATTAGTCGCCATTTTTGCTAAAACAGAAACGAGAGTATAAAAAAATTAGGATGGGGATGGAAGGGGAGCAGAGCTTTTTACATTATGGAAAGCGCCATTTGAGAATATTCGTTTCTGAGGGATCATGAACGTACCCTTACTTTCTTTTCTTAAAATACCATTTTTCAGCATTCGTATAATAAATTTTGTCTACCACGGTTCGCGGCAGATGCAAGCCTTTGAACTTCTGATTAACGTAAGGTGATTGCAAACTATCACCGGTAGTAAAATATTGCCAGTCTTTTAGCCAAAGCTCATGTGCATTCTTTTTGACGCTATCCGCATTGTCAGGGACTTCTTGCGACAAGTCAGTTCCGTACATTATTCTGTCCTGGTATTTAATAAAAAAATCGTGCACTTTTTGCCAGATTTCAATGGACTGGTATTGCAATTGCCCCATTCGCGCCGCTGGTTCTATTGACATGTTTGGGAATTTATCCAGTCGTTTTGCGATTTCATCCACACTCCATTCCAGGCTGGCGAGATGAGCTCCTAAAAATTTGAGATCAGGATGTTTTTCGAGCAAATGATCGCGTGCATCTATTTGAGCTTCGTAAGAAGGATAATCTGGGTGAAGGAACATGTAATATTCCGGATGTGACTTAAAGTAATTTCGGTCATTGTTGGTGGTCATTGAATCGAGCGGCAACCAGCAATTTTTCGGTTCTCCCAAATGACCCATGACAGGTATCCCATTTTTTTCCAGGTAATTAAATATTGGGTCAAATACAGGATCATCTATCATAATAAATTTGCCATCTCTATTCTTAATACTCATCCCGATATTTTTCCAGACCTTGATACCAAGAGCGCCGCTGTCAAAAGTTTTTTTCAACTGAGAAAGTTGCTCCTCACTCCATCCCGATTCATTGATCTTCGCTGTCTCAAAGGTGGTCACGAGGTAAATGTTGTCTGGAAAATCCCGGTGCAATTGCAAAACGTAATGTCGCTGACTATCGACAGGCGGATAGTCAGGAACTTCAACGTT
>Ga0163163_10000591_pt1 | contig 31919 bp, 32 predicted proteins | sample S65metaG_FD_119766 | JGI IMG/M metagenome (GOLD analysis project Ga0163163, IMG submission 119766) | Switchgrass rhizosphere microbial communities from Kellogg Biological Station, Michigan, USA - S6-5 metaG | ecosystem: Host-associated > Plants > Roots > Rhizosphere > Soil | place: USA... | reverse complement strand
GAAGATCATAATGCCGACATTTCAGTGACGGATAACTCCCCGCAGGGCAGTAATTTCATCGTTAGTTTTAAAACTATGCACTGATGAGGCACTAGCAGATTACAAATCATTTTTAAAAATGGCTGAAAATAAAAAACCGTCAATATTGCTGGTAGAGGATGAAGAGAATTTGCACGAAGCATTAAAATTAAACCTCGAGCTGGAAGGTTATGAGGTGAGTTCTGCTTATGATGGCGCCGCGGCTATAAAAGCGATTCAAGCCGAATATTTTGATCTGCTCATTTTGGATGTAATGTTGCCGGAAATAGATGGCATAAACATCACCGAAACCGTGCGGCTGCAAAACATTGATGTGCCGATCCTGATCCTGAGTGCGAAAAATACCAGTGCAGACAAGGTATTGGGATTAAAAAAAGGTGCCGACGATTATCTTACCAAACCCTTTAATCTTGAAGAGCTGATTTTAAGAGTACAGAAGCTGATTGAAAAAAATAAAAAACTACAGGACAGGTCCTCAATCGGCGATACCTACAGCTTTGGAAAGAATACGGTTGATTTTAAAGCACAGGAGGCCATAACAAAAAACGGGGAAAAAGTTCAGTTGAGCCGAAAGGAAAGCATGCTGCTAAAACTGCTGATCGAGAATAAAAATGACGTGGTGCCCAGAGAAAAAATCTTACAATCGGTATGGGGTTATAATGTTTATCCTACCACAAGAACCATTGACAATTTCATTCTTAATTTCAGAAAATATTTTGAAGAGGACAGCCGCAACCCCAAATATTTCCATTCTGTTCGGGGTGTGGGTTATAAATACGCGGAATAATTTCAACTTACTATGGTCTTGTCGATTGAAGCAAGAATTGCCGTGGCTCTTTCAAGAAACTCAGGTTTGTTTACGTTCATTTCTGCATTAGCATAAACGCCCGTCTCGCATTGATGAATGATCGTTATCAGTTTATTTATAAGTTCCATCTTAACCCCTTTTTTATCCAAAATCGCTGCCAATGCCTGCTTGCTGAGGTTTATATTGGAATCCGGAAGCCGATCTCTAAAATAATTCCATATCGATCGATCCAGTTCCCTGTAAAAAATTCTGTTTTCTTTATTTAAAGATAAGGTTGCAGGCGTTAAGATTGCCTCGATGGTAGGTGGCAAACTTGTAGGCACTTCCAATTTTTTCAACTCTTCATAGCGATCGGCAATGGTTTGTCTTCTTCTTATTAAGACGAATATGATAATGACCAATGAAGCCAGGCTTCCTGCTATCCACCACCATCTTAATTCTCTACCCTGATCGAGACTGACCGGAATAACAGAAGGTTGTTCTTTTTTGATCTTCTCCTTCACAAAAACTGTAAGGGCCTTTGATAAGACTGTCTTATAGGATTTCGTATTGAGATTAAAAAAAGAGAAGGAAACAGGAGGAATTGTGTATCGACCCGCCCTGTTACCGAGAAATATATACCGGAAACGACGTTCTCCAGTTAAGGGCACTTGCTGTTTGTTCAAAGTATCCGTTATGGAAGGCTGAAAAAATTCCAGATCTTTTGGCCACGCAATAATGGGTGAACCGACTCTTTGAAAATTTCCCGCACCACTAATGGTTATGATTAAAGAATCTTCTTCATTTCGTGAAATCGAATCTTTTTCAAGAGAGGCCGTGATCGAGAAATTTCCAACAGCACCAGCAAAAGTATCCGCCACGTTTTTAAAAGGCAGCGGTCTTACTTTCACCGTAACAGGGTTAGTTTTAATGTTGACTTTATAAACTTCGGCGTTTTTATTTTTATCGTTATCTGCTTTGATACCGTACATATTTTCGGTGACTTCCTGTTCGGTCTTCTTATTCACTATACTCCTTGAAAATTCGATTTCATTAGCAAGTTCCATGGGATCGATAGTAAATATTCCGGATTGTAATGGATAAAGTTGAACTTTAAGAACTGTATGCACATCAAACCAGTTGCCATTTAATTTCTCTTCCGCCTGTGAGTGATCATTTACATTGACCATGTCATATACGCTAAATCCATAAAACCCCGGGTTTTTTATGATGTTCGATTTAGATTGCAGCCGCGAGTATAATTTAAAAGTCGCGACAAGTGGCTCACCGACAAAACAAGTTGATTTATCAATGCTAAGCTTCAAAAATAAATTCTGACGGATCTTTTGAAAAGGGTCCTCACCCTGTTTTAGAAAATACGAGGTTTCATCCATTTCCTTCGCTGAAATAACCCTAATAACGACCTCATTGCTTTTTGCCAATTTGCCATCTGCCAGGCAAGAGGCTCCGGGGATTTTAAAATTACCTTCGCGGATCGCTGCCAGTGTAATAACCAGATTTTTTTGAGCAACAGGTCCATCTCCTGAATACATGTGAGGACCCGAAACCACCCTAAATCCCTGGAATGGGGGTGGTAAAAAATCAGAAACTTTTTCGGCGTTTTCTACAATATATTGAACTTGGAAAGATTCACCGGGAGCTATGGGATGTTGCGGCACGATAGTTTTAAAACTCACCTGTGCGTTAGCGTGAAAAAACAGAAAGACAGATAATATGCCGGCACGAAATTGTTTCATCTTGTTAAAAATAAAAAACGACAGTGAGATGGCGGCCGTGAAAATGATAAAGGGCATAGTTTTCAAATGTCCCCCAGTTGAGGACGAAGAGTGATCTCTTCAACACAAGCTTGTGGCGACAGCAGAAAAGCCGCATAAACCATTTTAGCGATGTCACTGGCCTCCATAAATCTTTCTCGTTCTATTCCGCTCGCAGCCCAGGAATCGGTGTAAGACGCCCCCGGAAAAACTGTTGTCACCTTTATGTTGTAAGGTTTCAACTCATCGCGAAGGTTCATTGAAAATCCCCGCAATGCGAATTTGCTTACGCTATAAGCGCCTCCATTGGGATAAGCCTTCAATCCTGCTATAGAAGATATATTGAATACATGGCCGCTCCTTTTTACAATCATTGCCGGTACAATGGCTCTTGTAAGGTGATAGGCACTGTATAAATTCGTCTCGATCATTTTTTCAAGGGCACCGTCCTCCTCATCGTGGACATTTGATCCCGCAAAGCTTCCAGCGTTATTAACCAATACTTCAGGTGAGCCATTTCTGAGGCACCATTGCCCAAATGCTTGTGCCTGCTCTTTTTTACTCAAATCAAATGGCTTTGCTTCGATCCTAATTCCCTTGTACCTGGTTTGTAATTCTCCGACGGCCTGTAGCAACCTGTCTTCATTCATGGATGTGAGCAACAGGTCATTCCCATTCTCAGCAAAGATCTCGGCGATAGCATATCCAAATCCCCTTGAAGCTCCCGTTATAATAATGTCTTTACCCCCAATTCTTGAAGGGGAATTACTGGTTTCCATGTTGAAAAATTTGTTCTGTAATTTGCAAACTCAATTTGAAAAAGAATGACTCTCCCGGTAAAAAATGGTCGAAACGCCGAAGGCAAATATCGTCATCTTTTCTTCGACCTTGACCACACACTTTGGGATTTTGAAGCCAATTCGAAGGCTACTTTGAAGGAACTACACGTAGCGCTTCAGCTGAATGAAAGAGGAGTAGATGATTTTGATCTGTTCCATAAAAATTACCTGCAGCACAATGAAAAACTGTGGGAGCGTTACCGGAATGGCTATATCAAGCAGGAAGAACTAAGAGTAAAAAGAATGTGGCTTTCCCTACTTGACTTTAAGATTGCGGATGATGAATTAGCGCAGGAGTTGAGCGTTCGTTTTTTGGACATGCTGCCAACAAGAACGATCTTATTCCCGTACACAAAGGAGATCCTGGAATATTTAACCGATAAGGGCTACATTTTGCATCTCATCACAAACGGATTTGAAAAGACACAACATAACAAGCTGATGTATTCTGGATTAACACCTTTTTTTAAAGAAGTGATTACTTCGGAAGGTTCGGGAAGTTTAAAACCCAACAAAGAGATATTCGAATTCGCCCTGCAGAGATCGAATGCAAATGCTGGAGAAAGCATTATGATAGGCGACAGCATCGAGGTCGATATCGTGGGAGCAAAGAATGCTGGTATCGACCAGGTATATGTCAATCACCTTGGTATCGAACCTGAAATAAAGCCAACTTATACAATCAGTTCATTAAAAGAATTGGAAAGGATTTTTTAAGGGCAATCGACAAGGAGCGTCTCAAAGCTTGAGTCTTGAATCTTGTGCCTTGTAGCTTGGGGTCTTTATTTAATTACCAGGTAGCAATTACAGTAATACCACCTTTTGCTACGTCTCCGATCTTAACTTTTACTTTTACATCCAGGGGCATGATCACATCTACTCTTGAACCGAATTTTATAAACCCCATTTCGGCCGCCTGCTCAATGCTTTGACCAACTTGCAGATAATTCACAATTCGCTTTGCTAAGGCACCGGCTATTTGTTTTATTAAAATTTCTTTGTCATTACTTTTATACACGGTAGTGTGCCTCTCATTGTCTGTGGACGATTTGGGGTGCCATGCGACAAGGTATTTTCCTGCGTGGTATTGACAATAGGTGACCTCTCCAGCCACAGGATTGCGATTTACATGTACATTTAACGGACTCATGAAAATAGAAACCTGTATGCGGCGGTCGGTAAAATATTCATCTGCCTGTATTTCCTCAATGGCAACAATCTTTCCATCTGCCGGGGCAAGAATTATGTTTTCATCAGTGCTATATTGACGATTCGGAATACGGAAAAAGGAAATGACGAAGATGAGCAAAACAAGTGTGGCCAGAAAGATCAACCAGCTCAACCAGGGAAGATGGAAACTAAAAGTATAAAAAGAAAGGATATTAATAGCACCAAATAGAATGGCGCTCCAGGCGATGATCTTATATCCTTCTTTGTGAATCGTCATCTCGAAATATTGAATCGCAAAGATAGTAAATTGGTGAGTCGCGAGTGGTGAGCTATGAGAGTTATGAGCTACGTCTTTACTGGTACATAAAAAGGTAAACATACAACCAAACAAACGGTGTTGCTACCAGCAATGAATCAAATCTGTCTAAAAAACCACCATGACCCGGCATAATATGACCGCTGTCTTTTACACCCGCCAGGCGTTTTAATTTTGATTCGAGGAGATCGCCAAATGTGCCTGCAATGGATGAAATGGATGCTATGCAAATTGAGTCAAAACTTTTTAACCCCATCAGGTTACCAATAAAGATCATTACTACAACACAAAGAATGATGCCGCCGATTGTTCCTTCCCAGGTCTTTTTGGGAGAAATCTTGGTCATTTGCGTCTTACCAATGAAAGAACCAACGATATAGGCCATCGTATCATTGATCCATAAGGAAAAAATCAACGCCAGCGGTATGACTTTACCTGGATCGTAATTTTCAGCCGGAACCTCCATGCCATAGAGGTATCTAAATGCTATCAGTAAAAGAATTGGAAGGGAAATATAAACCAAGCCAAATATGCTATAGAGTAAATATTTTTTACCCGCTATTATCTTCATCAGTTTCAAATATTCCCACCAGCAACCAAAATGTATCACCAAAAAAAGAATAAGGAAAGTCCAGCGGTTAATGAGCAAACCTGCTAACATCACGACCACAAAAACGACTGCAGTCAGCGTTCTCGTTCTAAATGTTTGCAAGTTAAATGCCATCAGGATGAATTAAGAACGATCAGTTACCCATGAGGGCTGGTTGTAATCATCTGTCCGGATGATTACCTCCTCGCCGGGTTTATTGATTTGATATTGACTGAATCTTTCAAATAATATAAAAAGACCGAAGATGACCGCCAGAGAGATCAATCCCCACCATATTGATAAATTCACGTCAGCCTTTGCAACATCTACTTTGGGATCTTTCAGCCGCAAAATATAGATCATTGTAACAGCAAAGGCATTATTGGCAGCATGCGCAATAATATTCAACCACAGGTTACCCGTGCGATAATACATCCATCCCAATAGAAACCCGAGTACGGCTCGGCTCAGGAAACCGAAGTAAGAGCCATGAACAACACTGAAAATTACCGCCGTTACTACTATGGAAACAATAGGCATCTTCCACCACCTGGATAAAAGATTTTGCAGGCCGCCGCGGAAAATAGTTTCTTCAAACATAGCCGGTAAAATAGCCAGCATGATGAGAGAGAGAATATAGTCCACGAAATTGTTCATCCGCCCGATGATCGCCACCTGTTTGTTATACTCTTCTTCTGCCTTTTGAAATTTTTCGAAAGTAAGCTTCGAAAAGGGAAACATTTTTGTTAGCTCGGCCAATGCACTCACTAAGGGGAGTGCTGCGATCATGATCAGGATGACAATAAGAAATTGTGGAGCCGTTACTTTATTTTTAAACCCCAAATGAGTAAATGCTTTTTTATGGCAAAGCCAGGCATAAAAAATTGGTGGCAGGAAAAAAAGAAACAAGGTTGTCAGGAACTGCACCCATCTCAACAAGTTCGCGTTTTCCGGAACAAACAAAGAATTCATCATTTCTTTGCTTGATAGGCCCTGAAAATCTTTTAAGCCTATCTTTCCAGCCAGCGGAATCAAGCTGACTACTCCACCCACGACAAGCCCAGCTCCGGTAAATGCGGCCAGAACCCCTAATTGACCCCAATAGCTCATTCTTTTTGATGCAGGATATGCCATACAAACAAGATTAAATAAATTTGCAGGCTCAAAAATAGCAGCAATTAATAATTATTGATTAATAATTGTTGAGTGAATAATCTCCGATGATCAATATTGGAAATATACGATTGACGCCATTCCCACTGCTTCTCGCCCCGATGGAAGATGTGAGTGATCCTCCTTTCCGTGCGGTGTGCAAGGCCAATGGCGCCGACCTCATGTACACCGAATTTATCTCCAGCGAAGGACTAATCCGGGATGCAATTAAAAGCAGGCAAAAACTTGACATATTCGATTATGAACGGCCAATTGGCATTCAAATTTTTGGCGGTGATGAGGAAGCAATGGCGATGAGTGCAAAAATCGTTGAGGCTGTCCATCCCGATCTTGTTGATATAAATTTTGGTTGTCCCGTAAAAAAAGTAGTTACAAAGGGCGCGGGTGCGGCTGTATTAAAAGACATAGATGCAATGGTCCGGTTGACGGAGGCTGTCATCAGATCCACGTCGCTACCAGTTACAGTAAAAACAAGGTTGGGGTGGGATGAAAATTCAAAAAATATTGAAGAGGTTGCGGAGCGACTGCAGGATATTGGCATTGAGGCGTTGGCCATTCACGGCAGAACAAGATCACAACTTTACAAAGGCGAAGCTGATTGGACATTGATCGCAAAAGTGAAAAGTAATCCTCGCATACGTATTCCCATATTTGGAAACGGTGATATTGATTCACCTGAAAAAGCACTTGAATATAAAAACCGCTACGGAGTGGATGGCATTATGATCGGCCGGGCGGCAATTGGCTATCCTTGGATATTTAACGAGATCAGGCATTTTATTAAAACCGGCGAACACCTGGCTCCGCCAACAATTGAACAAAGGGTGGAGGTGATCCGCCAGCACTTGCATCACTCTGTGCAATGGAAGGGCTTATTGCCAGGCATCAATGAAATGAGGAGACATTATACTAATTACCTGAAAGGCCTTCCCAACATAAAGGAGTACCGCCTGAAATTGGTTACAGTAAGATCTGTAGAGGAGATCGATGAAGTTTTAAATGATATCATAAATGTCTATTCAGGCTACCAGTTTGAGCGAAGAAAGGTAGAGATGGAAGCGATGGCCTATAGTTGTGGGTAGAGAAGAATATAGAATTTAGGAGGAAGAAGATGGAAGGGTGGAATGAAGATTGTAAAAAATTCTAACTTCTATCTCCAATCTTCTACCTTCTGTTCAAGTCATCGCAACCTTCATTGTCTTTATCAATCCATAGATCGAAACGAAAGTCCAGACGGCTTCGAGAATTACAAAAGGCCAAAAATCGATAAGCAGTGCTGCGTAACAACTCAGTGCGCCCCCAACACTGTTCAGTACATAGTAAAGCTTTCCGTTGACCGGAATATATTTCATCGTGTTCAGAAAATAGGCAAAGAGTATGACTCCAACGCCGATCGTACCGATAATATCATTGTAGGTCATAGTAAAGAATTAAGCAATTCTCTCAAACTTATGTCTTTCTGGACATATTTTATATAAGGAATGTTTTAGTGGGGTTGGAAATTAGTCAGTGATACCACATTGAAATGCCCGATGGTTATCGCTCAATCGCCATTTTTACTTCTTTGCTTAATGGTGAAACAGCCGGGCCGAAATAATTCATCAGCACACCATCTTCGTTGACTAAGTATTTGGAAAAATTCCACGATGGGGGATGATTGTTCCAGCCATTCTTTGTTTTATCCGTCAGCCATTGAAAAACATTTTGCTGATTGTTACTCCTGGTCACCGAACCCTTTAACGCAACAGGGAATGTGACTCCATAATTTATTGCACAGAAATTCCTGATATCGTCATCACTTCCTTTCTCCTGTTCTTTAAAATCGTTTGCGGGAAAGCCAATCACTGTCAACACATCATGGTATTGCTCGTGTAATTTTTGAAGATCGCTGTATTGATTAGTATAACCACAGTCACTTGCAGTATTGACCAATAATAATTTTCTTCCTTTAAGGGAATCAAATGAGAGGGTTGTTCCGTTATTCAGCCGGATTGATAGATTATAGAATGGTTGAAGGGGTTGAATATTCTTATGGTTGATCAAAACTTTTGATCTATTTCCAAACGACCTGCTGAAAAACATCAACAAAGGATATACTGTTCTCAGTACAGTTTGTCTTACTGTCATTATACAAAGTTATTTAAGGAAAAATTGAGTTACGGCTGAGTTTATAGAAAGTTCGCGTTAGTGTTACGGGATTACTATTTCACAACTTTTTTGAATAACCAGAGTTTTCCTTTAAAAGGTGGATATTTAAGAGCGGGATCAAACCAGGTTGGGGTCTTCATTACTGCCTTACGATGGCTGAAGGTCTCAAAAGAATTCTTGCCATGATATTCACCGATGCCACTAGTTCCTCTTCCGCCGAGCGGCAGGTGATGATTTGTGAAATGCCAGCTAGAATTATTTACACACGCTCCTCCGGCAGGAATTGCCTGCAACCATTTTTTTTCTTTTTTCCTGTCTGAAGTATACACATAAAATGAAAGAGGATTTGGATTACGATCGACGAGGGCTCGTGCTTCTTCAAAATCCTCAAATCCAATTACAGGAAGGATGGGTCCAAAAATTTCTTCTTTCATAACAGGGGCATCAGGTGAAACATTCTCTATGATCGTTGGCGCGATATAAAGTTTCCCGGGATCATATTTTCCACCATATACTATCACTCCATTATCTAAATATCTTAACAGCCTGTTGAATTGTTTTTCATTAATGATCTTCCCGTAATTATAATCCGTCGACGGATCTTCAGAAAAAAATTTAAGCACCGTTTCTTTTAACGTTTTCAAAAATTCTTCTTTAACACTATTATGGACGAGCACGTAGTCAGGGGCTATGCACATTTGCCCGGTATTTGAAAATTTTGTTACGGCAATCCTGCGGGCTGCTACCTTAATGTTTGCGTCGCTTTCTACTATGCAAGGGGATTTGCCGCCCAGCTCCAGGGTAACAGGAACCAATTGTTCCGCAGCCATTTTATAAACGATCTTTCCCACCACTGTGCCGCCGGTAAAAAACACGTGATCAAAACGAAAGGGGTTCATCATAGCGGGCACAACATTCGCGCCGTCTCCCTCAACAAACGAGATATATTCCGGTGGAAAATTTTCCCCGACGATCTTCTTCATTATTGATGATGTGGCAGGCGCAAATTCACTTGGTTTTAGCACAATACAATTTCCCGCAGCCATGGCACCTATCATTGGGTTAAATAAAAGCTGCAGGGGATAATTCCATGGGCCGATGATGAGTACCACTCCGAGTGGCTCCCTCATTACATAACTTGAAGAAGGAAAATTCAGAAGGTTTGTTTTTACCTTCTCCAATTGCATCCATTGGCGTAAATTTTTTAATGAAAAATTGACCTCGTTTAAGAGAAACCCTGTTTCTGTGATCCAGCTTTCTTCCGGGCTTTTTTTAAGATCAGTATATAAAGCATAATGCAAATCTTTTTCATGAAACAAAATAGCGGATCTGAGTTTCTCCAATTGTTGTTTTCGAAAACCATAAGGTCTTGTTTGACCGCTATTATAGAATTGTCGCATGCTAAGCAATCTCGCGAGCAACGAACTTTCTGGCATAATGATGATTTACTGAAAGTAAGTTAGCAGAAATATTTGTCTTGTAAATGAGCACGACAATGCGTGGTTATTGATCAGCTACTAATTTTTTTCTCCAAATAATGATACGCCAAATCACTTCAGCTGAGAGCAGGGCTGCTATGGCGAACAATGCGGGCTTTAGCATTCTTCCTTCGATTGAAAAAGCGCTGGTAAGGGCAATACAATAAACTGAAATAGGTAATAAAATCAGAAGGCACAATCCGGCAACGTTAAGGTGAATCTTAAAAGGCCTTTCCGCTTGGGGGAGTTTTATCCGGAAAATGAGCAGGCTGACAAATTCAAGAAACAAAGCTGCCCCGTAAAGTGTTACATCGATAATGAGCAAGTCGCCAAATGTCCAAAGGATCATTACGCTAACAACCGATGCACAAACAATGATGGATATGTATGGAGTATGGTATTTTGGATGAAGAGTTTGAAGTTTTTGAGGAAGAAGCTGATCATCTGCCATCACCTTGGGCACTCTTGATACGGAAAGCAGCACAGCAGAAAATAATCCCAGGGCACCGGCCATTCCACCGGCGGCAAGTATTACCGCAAGCCATTGTCCTGCTACAAATGATCCCAACATCGGAAACCCTTCCTCACCTAAAATCGTAAGATTAATTCCTGAAGAAAGAGCTGTGATGACTGCGACAGCATAAATGAATATTGTTAACCCAAATGCGATAAATGTAGAAAGAAGATAAGTTTTTACCGGGCGGTCCACTTCCTCTGCATAGGTGGTTGTATTATCCCATCCAATAAAATTCCACATCACTGTATAAAGTCCCATGCCCAGTGAAGAAAAACCAAGACCCTTCAAAGAAAGTGCGGGAAGCTGAAATGAGTTTGCATGATTTGAAAAATTAATGAAGAAGAGAATAAGAAAAGGAACGACAACAACGATGCTCAGTATCATTGAGATCCTTCCAACGGGAACAATCCCTAAAATATTCAAACCCGCACCCATCCAGATAATTGCAAGGCAGATCGGGATCTTGTATTGCGCAATCTCCGGAAAAAGGAATGAAGCGTATTCTACAAAAAGTACGGGGTAAATAGCAAGGTCGACAAAAGTATAGAGCCAGGTCCACCAGCCTTCATACCATGCCCATCGTATGCCAAGTGCCCGTTTTACCCATTGATAATAACCCCCGGTAACGGGCATCATACTATTCAGCTCCATCACAACAAATATTGTTGGCACATCCCAGAGCAATGGTGTCAGCAGTAAAATCAGCAATGCACCGTGTGTTCCGCCATAGCTTAGCAGAGGTTCTAATCCGTAAGGCCCGCCTGAAACAGTAAGAAATATCACAGCAGCCAGTGGTAATATTCTTAATCGCTTATGCGGTGGCGTGGTTCGGCGCATGATATAAAAATATCTGATTTATTGAACAAGTAATTATAAATGATACGTTATCTCAAAAATCGTTTACAGTATTGCGAGCGATGAAAGACCAAAGCAAGCAAAGAATGATCAAAGAACGAGTTCTTTAGATTGCTTCACCACTTCCAATATCGATCGGGATGCAATGACGCCTTTGAGAAAGGGTCATTTTTTCTTGGCCTCTCGATACACAGCGGAGAGATTGTCAGAATAAAATCTTCCGAACCACCAGTTTTTATATTGCATCGGCACATCCTGTTTAATAAAATCAGAATCGGGTTCATATTTCTGAAGAGCTTCCATTGCGAGTTGGTGAAGGTCATTGATATAACCGATCAGTGTTTGAACTGATTCTTTACCGGCTACGGGACCATGGCCGGGAATAAATTGTTTAAGCGCAGGGTTTGCGTAAAAATCTTCGAGATGTTCTTTTAAACTTTCAGAATTACCGTCCCCAAACCAGGGGTGCCGATTTACAAATAAAACGTCTCCCATAAACGCGATTCTTTCCTGCGGCAGAATCATAACCACGTCACTTGCGGTATGGCAGTTTTTACACTCTATCAACAAAACGGACCTTTTTGATCCATGTATCCACAAAGAATCCTTAAATGTTATATCAGGCAATGTTGTTTTTAATATAGGCAAGGATCGGGAGGTGCCCTCATAATATCCCAGCCACATCTCCGCTTCTTCTTTTTGATTACCTGTTGCTGTTTTAAATTGTTGTTTTGCTTTTTCCAGGCTCTTGCCAATGTTTTTCCGTAACCATTCCTGCTCTTCCGCTTCGGCTTTTCGCATTTCATTTTTCGTCCATTCTGTGCTGATTATGGAGGCACCGGGAACAAAAACCTGGTTTCCTCTTATATGATCGTCATGATAGTGACTGTTGATAACAAATGCAATAGGGTGTTTGGTCAGTTGCTCAGCTGTTTGTTTTAATTCACCGGCTGCGTCGGGATTCATAAATGCATCAAACACCAGCGTTTTATTGCCAAGATCAATAATGCCTGCATTGGAAATAGCATGACCTCCTTTATCATTCTGGATCGCGGCCCATACTCCGGGAGCTAATTGTTGGAGGGTAAAATTTTTTGAACCCTTTTGTGGCTTCCGAAAACCAATCAGAAGGAGAACAGCTACTGCTGCCGCTAAATACAGTTTTCTCATAAAAAAGCATTTTTTGATTCGGTTTGGGCGCAAATTTCAACAGGAAGCAGTACTAAATATAAAAAATCCTACTGAGCTGAGGTTATTTCGAACTATGGCACAAACTTTTCAGAAGCGTTATAAATACTTAGTGTATGAAAAACAGCAATAAAGCAAAAAAAGGCAAAAAACCTCACCATGAAAATCCGCTGCCCGGAGAGATCACTTCACGACAAAAGAAGGCAAATGCCGATGCGCTTCAACAAGCTGATAAGGATATGAACAATGATGCCGAGTTCACTGCACATAATAAGAATGATGATCTGGACGAAGGAGAAACGGCAAGACTTGGCGAAAATGAAAATGATTTGATCTGATCAGGGCAAAAGATTCTTTTAAAAAAGGTAATTTTAATTCTAAAACTTTTTATATGCGTTGGATGGGTGGAAGGGAAAGTTCGAATGTCGAAGATCGTCGCGGTCTTTCAGCCGGGGGTGGTGTTGCCATTGGTGGAGGCCTCATTGGTGTTATTTTTCTAGTAATAAAATTATTGTCGGGTGGCGATGTGTCCGGCGACATTCAAAACCAAATTCAAAATCAGCCACAGGAAATGACGGCTGAGGAAAAAGCAAAGGACGATGAAAGAGCAAAATTCATCAGTGTTGTACTTGGTTATACGGAGGACGTGTGGGATTCACTATTCACTGCCAATGGAAGACAATATGTAAAGCCAAAACTTGTTTTGTTTCGGAATAGTGTGGAGTCCGCGTGCGGGATGGCAAGTGCTGCATCAGGCCCGTTTTATTGTCCCGGTGACCAGGAAGTCTATATTGATCTTTCATTTTATGAGGAATTGGAAAATCGTTTCCAGGCGCCGGGTGATTTTGCTGAAGCCTATGTCATTGCCCACGAGATAGGTCACCATGTGCAAAAACTCCTCGGTATTTCCGATAAGATGGATCGTTTACGTCAGCAATTAAGCCAGGGCGAATACAATAAATATTCTGTAATGCTGGAACTGCAGGCAGACTTTTTTGCCGGTGTCTGGGCACATCATGCACAGCAAATGAAAAATATTCTCGAACGTGGTGATATCGATGAGGCATTGAATGCAGCCAATGCGATCGGTGATGACAGGCTGCAAAAAGAGACGCAGGGATATGTAGTTCCCGAATCATTTACCCACGGTACTTCTCAACAAAGAATGTACTGGTTTAAAAAAGGGTTTGATACCGGTGATATGAACCAGGGCGATACGTTTCGTGATCCTTCCTTGCAATAATTCACTAAAAAACGGATCACTCAAGCGATGCATTGCCATCAATGTATTTCAGATTGTATTTAAATTGAGATAGTCGCCACCCTTTATCGGTCCGGACCGCTTTCAAATCATAGCTTCCAGTGTACGTTCGTGTATCTCCTTTGGTGGTCGCTTTTTTATAGTGCGTTGCTATAGCATACCCGTAAATCTCAGAATTATTTTGGTCAATAGTGATCAGGTAATGTCCTGCCTGGTGATGAACCGCATCAAGACCTAAAAAACCTTGTCGCCACATCTCGCAAATTTCCGTCGCATGTAAATTTTTCGCTTCTCCATCACCCATATCAAACCAAACTTCATTACAAAACACTTCGCTCAACAATCGCTTCCATTGCTGGGCGTCTGTGTACATAAACAACTTGTTGGCCAGTTCGGTTAATTCAATTTTATCAGCAACTTCCTGCGACGACATAGGCAAAGTTTACTAAAAATAATTTTTAGTACTAAATGAAAAGGTCAAAAAAATCTGACCTTTTCATTTGAAATTCCCGCAAGACGAAAAATTTATTTGTCAATATAGCCAAACAGCCCGTTTTGTTCATCGTTGGGACCTGCTGCAAAAAACAAGCGGGTAGCAGGAATAGTTGCTGCCGAAGAAGGAGCAAAAGAAATTCCCCACAAACCATCGATCACAATAGGTGTTCCCTTCGAACTTAATTTTCCAATAAGACTCGCGTCCGGAGAATATGCATGGATATATCCATCGCCAAAATTCCCAACGAGAATAACATTTGAACTATTACCATCCAAAAATCCTGCAGGCGCCATAGCAACTCCCCATGGTGCATTTAAATCACCCTGCGAAGCAAATCGTTTCACGAGGCTTCCATCCGGTTTGTAAATATCAATATAACCAAGACCCACTCCTTTTTCCTCATCTCCATCGGAGCCCAGTTTCGCGTACGTAACATAAAGCTGTCCACCGATGTTTTGTATATTAAATGGAGAATAACCCTCTGGGAGATCGGGATCGCCAAATGTTTTGTTTACTAAGGCGAAACTACTGTCAAATACATCAATTCTTGATTGTTTGAAATTGGCAGCATATAAGAAAATACCAGTGCTATCATTTGCTATTGTAACGCCGGTGTAAGCTGAAGTGGAGGAATTATCTAAAACTCTTTCAGCCGCAGTTCCTGAACTCCAGCCCGAAATAACACCATCATCGCCGACAAAAATAAATTTTGCCACACCGCCGCCAGGAAGCACAAATGCGGTTGCACTATTATTAAAGACTGCTCCTGTTGGGTGACCACCAGTTGCAGATGAAGCGGAAGGAATCGACACAGGCGGTATCACCTGGCTTCCTGTTGCATCATATGCCTCTGCCACTCCGTTGGCCTGAGAAGAAATCCAGGGATTTCCTGCAGGTGAGAAAGCAATTCCCCAGCCATTGACTAAAGTTGCATCCACTCTCGCCCCACTGTCCTGGTTGTTGTTCGAGACAAGATTTGTACGGCTGAAATTGGTTGTTGAGCCCGATGTAGACGAATTATTGTTATCGTCTTTTTCGCAGCTTACCATCGCACCCGAAATAATCAATGCAAAAAATATCACTCTTGAACTTACAACGGTGTTGTTCACCTTAAACATAACTCTCTGCATAAAAATTGATTTAAGATTTACAAATAATACAAATACACGTCCTTGATAATTGGTTGTTGAATTCTTAAGAGATAATTATTAAGACGAATGAAAATATCAAGGAGAGAAGACATCAAAAAAGTTTTCATACGACAGATCCTCTTATATACTTAACAGCAACTATTTGTTACAAAGGGACTAATTACTTCAAAATTTGAACCGTTTTGAAATTGATGAGTAAGAAAAGCCAGGTAGCTAGATCGCAGAAGTAAACTGTCTTAAGAACCGCACATCATTTTCGCTAAAGAGGCGAATATCATTGATGCCGTATTTCAACAATGCCGGGCGTTCGATGCCCATACCAAATGCAAAACCGGTATACTTATTTGGATCAATACCGCAATTCTGCAACACATTCGGGTGCACCATGCCACAACCAAGGATTTCAAGCCATCCTGTATGCTTGCAAACGCTGCAACCTTTGCCACCACAAAGAGTGCAGCTTATATCCATCTCCGCGCTTGGTTCAGTGAAAGGAAAGTAGGAAGGACGAAAGCGAACTTTTACATCACTTCCGTACATTTCCTGCACAAAAAAATACAGCGTTTGTTTCAGATCAGCGAACGAAACATTTTCATCGATATATAAACCTTCAACCTGGTGAAAAAAACAATGACTCCTGGCACTCACAGTTTCGTTTCGATAAACGCGGCCCGGATAAATTCCACGAATGGGTAGTTTCCCTTTTTCCATTTCACGGATCTGCACATTGCTTGTATGCGTACGTAATAGCCAATCGGGATTTTGCTGTACATAAAATGTATCCTGCATATCACGGGCTGGATGATACTCTGGCAAATTGAGTGCAGTGAAATTGTGCCAGTCATCTTCGATCTCCGGACCTTCCGCTACAGCAAATCCGAGGCGCTGAAAAATAGAAACAATGCGGTTCCTCATCATAGTAACCGGGTGTCGCGAGCCGAGTGCTATGGGGTCACCGGGAAGAGTGAGGTCAAGTTCGGAATCGTCAGGTGCGACTCTTGAGTCGGTAGTTCCTTGCTTCAGTTCCTCATATTTATTTTCAGCAAACAACTTTAGATCGTTCATCACTTGGCCAAACTCTCTTTTGCGTTCATTGGGAACATTCTTCATCTCTCCCATAAGAATCTTCACAATACCTTTTGTTCCCAGCCACTTGATACGGAACTCTTCGACAGACCTGGCATCGGTTGCCGAATGCTGCGCTATCTCCTTTTTGTATTCTTCTATTTGCTGTAATAATTGATCCATAAGGGAGGCAAAGATAAATAGAACAACGATTTGTTAGATTTATCACTTTCAGAGCCATGTTTCACTTCGCATTGATTCACCACATAGGCACATAGGTCACAGTAGGAATCGTATAGGCATTCTATGTGTGTCTATGTTCCTATGTTTCTATATGGTGAAAAAAATGGGACATTACGCCCCTTCCATGGTAGAACTATTTTTCCTCACAATCCTTTCCTTAATCCTATCAATCATGGTTCTTCCCTATATTGCATTATGTCTGATTATCTTAATATTTCAGATTTCTTATCACCTGTTAATTTCAATGAAATTTCCCAGGACGAAGGCTACAGAGATGGACAAATCGGTCAGGCCATTTCAGTATATAAATCTCTAAAATATCCGGCAAAAAAATTTCCCGAGCTTGATGATGCGCAGATCGTCATTGTCGGTTGTGGCGAACAGCGCGGCAGTGGTTTGATCCATGGCCAAAGCGAAGCTCCCGACCTGGTGCGGCGCCAGCTTTATTCGCTATACTATTGGCACAAGGATGTAAAGATTGCTGATATTGGCAACATCATGGCCGGCTCATTGTACACTGATTCGTATGCTGCGCTAAAAACAGTTGTGCATGAACTGATCAACGACGGAAAAACGGTGATCATCCTTGGAGGGTCACATGATCTTACATTAGCACAGTATGGCGCTTATGTCGAAAACGAAAAAGCAATTGAAGCCTCTTGTGTGGACGCATTGATCGATCTGAACATTGATTCTCCCTTTCGCCATGAGAATTTTCTGATGGAAATGCTTACTTCCGAACCCAACTATATACGTCATTACAATCACATTGCTTTCCAAAGTTTTTATGTACACCCGCAAATGCTGGAAACGATGGACAAACTTCGTTTTGATTGCTATCGCGTAGGAACTGTAAAAGAAACCATCGAAGAAATGGAGCCTGTTATCCGAAACAGTAGTTTATTCAGTTTTGATATTTCAGCCCTTGCTCATGCATATGCACCGGCGAAAAGCGTTTCTCCAAACGGGTTGAATGGCGAAGAGGCTTGTGTGCTGATGCGTTATGCCGGTATGAGTCCCAATGTAAATAGCATTGGCATTTATGGTTTTGATTCCGCTCACGATAAAGACGAGCTGACTGCAAAACAGGTCGCACACATGATTTGGTATGTACTGGATGGAAGAAGTCGTGGCCGTAAGGAAGTTGAATTGAATCAACGGGATTCATTCAATGAATATCACATCGCTTTTGCTGAAGTAGAAACTACCTTTTTACAAAGCAAAAAAACCGGCAGATGGTGGATGCAATTACCGGATAAAAATTTCATAGCCTGCAGCTATAAAGATTATTTATTGGCAAGCAGCAACGAGATCCCTGAAAGGTGGTTGAGAGCACAGGAGAGAAACTAAGGAAAGTCGCCCTCTGTCTCCGCCTGAGGCGGGGGACTTAAGTTGAATAAACTTTAGTTATTCGTGGTTCTTTATTGATGTCGGATAATTATGTTACCAGCTCTGGAATTCTATTCATCTTTCATTGCGTCGCACACTTCGGCTTTCAGTTCTTTGTTCAACAAGGATAATTTCTCAGATTTTTCATATAAATTAAACTCCGATTCCTCCCCTTAGGGGGATAATGAATTTTCGCTTAAAAAACTTTTTATGGGGGCCATTATAAAGACCGGCATCTGTTCCTTTGGCATGAGCGGAAAATTATTCCACGCTCCATTTATACAAAATCATCCCGGCTATGAATTGACGGGTATTGTGGAAAGGCATAACAATGATTCGAGAGGGAGATATCCTCAGTCAAAAATATATCGGTCAGTTGACGAACTGATTGCCGACGACTCCATTCAGCTTGTCATTGTCAATACGCCCACTCATCTACACTGCGAAAATGCAAAGTCAGCCTTGATGGCCGGTAAAAATATTATTGTAGAAAAGCCTTTTGCTGTAACGGTAAAAGATGCTGAAGAAATAACTGCCCTGGCCAAACAAAAAAATCTATTCATAAGCATTTATCAAAATCGCCGTTATGACGGAGATTACCATGCTATAAAAGATGTGATCCAAAAAGGACTATTGGGTGATCTAAGAGAAGTCCAAATAAGGTATGACCGCTATCGACCCATTCCTTCAGGCAAGGCGCATAAAGAGGGCGATCTTCCAGGGGCCGGAATCATTTTTGATCTGAGTCCACATCTTGTCGACCAGGCCTTGCAGTTATTCGGATGGCCGGAGGCTTTGTTTGCAGATGTTTGGAGAATGCGCGAAGGGGTGAGGGCAAGCGATTATTTTGAAATACTGTTGTATTATCCGGAAATGAGGGTAAGATTAAATGCGACCTGCATCGCACGAGAGCAATTACCTTCTTACATCCTGCATGGCATGAAAGGGAGTTTTCTTCAGCAGCGTTCAGATCTGCAGGAAATACACTTGGCTGCAGGAGCCCTTCCTTCCTTGAAAAGCTGGTGTCCATCTCCTGCACAACCCGATGGATTATTGCATACGGAAATAAATGGTGAGGTAGTACGCCAGGAACTGACTTCCACCGCCGGAAATTACATGGGCTATTACGATGACCTTTATAAAGCGTTAACCGGAAAGGCTCCGAATCCTGTTCCTCCAGAAGATGGTATTAAAACGATCAGGATCATTGAAGCTGCCTTGCAGAGTTCGAAAGAAGGAAAGGCCATTGATCTCAATGGATAATGTAAAATTCAAAATGAAAAAAAACTTTCTGAGTTCTGTCTATCAATTTTACATTTTCAATTTTGCATTCTTAATTTTTATTTCCTGTTCGATTCAAAAGAAAATCTCCAAATCAGCTCAACTGGTTTTAAAAGATTCCGCACTTTCCACGGCTCACGTTGGCATTAGTATATATGAGGCAGCGACAAATAAATATTGGTTCAGTTACCAGGCTGATCATTATTTCACACCAGCCAGTAACACAAAAATTCCTACCTGCTACGCGGCAATGAAATATTTGGGTGATAGCCTGGAGGGAGTTTTACAAATGGAAAATGATACGGCGATTATAATTCTTCCAACAGGAGATCCTACCCTCCTTCATCCTGATTTCAAAAATCAACCCGTAATAAGTTTTTTACAAAAAGCCACAAAAAAAATTTATACAACCGACTATCTATGGAAAGAAGAGCCCTTAGGAGCCGGATGGTCGTGGGATGATTATAATGATTCATACATGGCGGAGAGAAGTCCTATGCCGGTATATGGTAATCTTATAAAATGGACACAGGAGAGTAATGGTGTTGACCCTTCTGTTGTGTATTCTACTCCCGAAGTCAACTGGCAGGTAGATTTTGACACGGCCCAATCCAACAATTTCTTCGTGCAACGAAGCGTTGCGGAAAATCATTATAAAATAACAGAGGGAAAGGAAGAATTAAAAGAGCAGGAAGTTCCTTTCGTAACAAATGGTCTCAAATCGACTCTTGAATTGTTGCCTGATACAGTTCATAAAACCGTTGGCCTGGTTACATCAGAAAGATATCAAAGACAATTTTTGGGCAAACCTATGCAGCTGACACCCATTTATTCTCAGCCGAAAGACTCAGTACTCAAACCGATGATGCATCGCAGTGATAATTTTTTTGCGGAACAACTTCTGCTGATGGTGGCTCTGAAGTTCAATATAGCAATGAGCGATGAAAGGATCAGCGATACTTTATTGAAAACAGATTTTAAGGACCTGCCCCAGAAACCCAAATGGGCAGATGGCTCGGGGCTCAGTCGGTATAATTTATTTTCTCCAAAAGATTTCATCTTCATTTTAAATAAAATGAAAAATGACTTTGGAATGGAAAGGATTAAAAATATTTTTCCAACAGGCAATGGAGGAACCCTGACAAACTATTACGTACCGGAGCGCGAATATATCTTTGCCAAAACAGGAAGTCTTTCTGGTGTTATTGCTCTCAGCGGATTTTTATACACAAAGAAACACAAGCTGCTTATCTTTTCTGTATTGGTCAACAACCATACTTCTTCCGGAACGAAAGTTAGGAGAGTTATAGAGAAGTTTATCGAGGGAGTAAGAAACAATTTCTGAGCCGAGATCGGGATGTGGATGGAAGTTACAGGAAATTTGTTTTTACGTTGTTTCGTACAGACCCCGGATTAAGTCCCGGGTGACACGAATGCGAGCTGTCATGCCGGGCTCGACCCGGCATCTATAAATTTTAATGATCTACCGTTTCTATTAGACCCGGGATCAAGCGGGGTGACATGAACGGGAGTTGTCATGCCGCCTCGATTTGTCGGGATGACACCGCATCTACAAGAACTGCGCGGAAACCAAATACCTCCAATCGTAATTATCTTTTTCATAAGCAGCGGAAGGGCGAATTTTTTTGTTCATCGCTTCAGGCTTCAGAACTTTCTCATCGACCAATTTTCTTTTTGCTTCATGAATCATTTCCTGGACCGGACCCAACTGCATCCATGATAACTGCGGTGGCTCAAGGCCAACTTTATCCTGCCGCCATGTGATCGTCGATGGCAAAGTTTTCTCCATCGCTTTCCGTAAAGTCCATTTTGTCCAACCCTGCCTGATCTTGAAGTGTGATGGCAGTAAAAAAAGAAATTCCACCAGTTCGTGATTTAAAAATGGCAAGCGCACCTCCCTGCCATGAGTCATGCTATTGCGGTCGGCGTAACGGAGTAATTCTTCAAGACCATGCATGCAGGTGTTAAAATATAAAACACCATTGAGCGTGGAGACCGCAGGAGCTGTGTAGTAAGCTTCCTTGCTTTGCAGGTGAACAAATTCTTTTGACAGATCTTCCTGTCTTAACGCGTGCAACAAATACTGCCGCTCCAAAAAAACGGACGCGAAATCGGGGAAAAGCGAAGCAATGATATTTTTAAACGCAAATTTTTCATTAACTCCAATTTCACGTGCCTTTTCTAACTCCCCGCTGCCTATGAGTTTCCTTTTCCGAAAAAGCTCCTGCCAGTACCATTTATAATACTTATGATAACCTGCGAGGATCTCATCCGCTCCCTGCCCATCCAACAAAACTTTTACATTGCTTTGCTTTGCCAGTTCAAACACTTTGTATTGCGGTAAAGTTCCGGCACTGCCAAATGGTTCATCCTGCTGTTTAATGATCGTTTGAAAAAGCCCGGGGATTTCTTCATTATTCACAAAAGTTTTAAAAGACTGCAACGAAAAATGATTAGTCACTTCATCAATATATTTTTCTTCGTTCTTTTCAAAACCAGGGAAAATGGCAGAAAAAGTCTGTAGTTTATTCTTTTTCGTTTGTAGTTGCGAGATGGTCGCTGCGATCGAAGAGCTATCGAGGCCACCACTCAGGCTTGTTCCTAAAGGTACATCGCTTCGTAATCTTCGCTTAACTGACGTTTCGAATAGCCCCTTAAATTTTCCAATGGCATCTTCATCAGAAATTTTTTCATCTTGTTCTTCGACTTCGATGTCCCAGTATTTTTCAACTTCAATAACTATTTCGGCCTGCATCCTGATCTTTAAGAAACAGGCAGCAGGTAATTTTTTAACGTCACTATAAAATGTTTCATCAGGTTGCAGAGGGTTGGCAGTATATCCAATGGTCAGAAAATTAAATAACATTTTCTTATTGAATTCCTTTCCCACATCAATTGCCCAAAATGCTTTTATTTCGGAGGCGAAAAGAAAAGTCTTATCGACAACGTTATAAACATAGTGAAAAGGTTTTTCTCCAAGGCGGTCTCGTGCGGCAAAGAATTCTTTTTCTTTTTCATCCCAGACGGCGAAGGCAAACATGCCGTCAAACTGTTCCAGGCAATCTTCTTTCCAGCAATCATAAGCGGCAATGAGAACTTCGGTATCCGTTTGCGTTCTAAATTGATACCCTTTCTTTTTTAATTCCTCACGCAGTTCAATGTAATTATAAATCTCTCCGTTGTGGAGCGCGGTATATCGGTCTGAATAATGAAACGGCTGTGCGCCGGCCTCACTTAGGTCAAGTATGGCCAGTCGCCGATGCCCAAAAAGAACACTATTGGAATTATTTTCCCAAAAGCCTTCCCCATCGGGTCCGCGGTGTGAGAGAGCATCAGTCATTTTTTTTACATGCTCTTTATTGTAAGAGTTGGGACTGATCTGCAATATGCCTGTAATACCGCACATGAAGAATAGTTCAATAGGTTAAAAACGTTCCAAAAGTTTCAGGCGTTGAAGTTCATGAAACTTTTTGAACCTTTGGAACATTTAGACTTCTGGAACTCTTTTAAAAATTGATCGGTAACCTTCCTTCGGTATCGTCCCAGGCCATTACCAGTTCCGCTCCATTGCTCGCAGGCTGAAAGACCATGGTGAAGTATTCAAAATCGGTGGAAGTTTTTTTGATCGGAATATCAAATTGCATAATGTCTTTTGTAGAATCGATCTTCAGGCCCCAGGTATATAGGTCATTGTTTAAAATGATCGTCCATTTGTCCTGGTAAGGAATACAATAAATAACATAGCTACCTGCATTAACTTTTTTGTCCTGTATAGTGACATTCTGAAAGAATTCGATTTCACTTGCTTCGTTGGCGCCCAGTCTCCAGCGTTCACCATATTTAAGAAGATTGCCAAAAATGGTGCGCCCCTGCCTGTGTGGACGACTGTAAATAACCCGCATGACAGGTGGTGTGGCAATATCATGAGTCATCTTCCGCTGTGAGTAGTTTACCGGAAAATAGCTCATGTCCATTGGTGAAAGGTCAATGGTTGAATAGGGATTTGCAGGGGGTGTATGAACAATCGCCGTGTCCGGCTTTTTTTCTGTTTGATCAGAATTCTTTTCTGTATTCGTGCAGGCAACAACAACCATGCAACCAAGAAAAATACTGGCAAGCTTAGTCATTGAACTTATTTTAAGCTGATCGGCAGACTGGCTTTGATGTTATCCCAAGCTATGATCAAGTTACAACCTGATTCCGATTTTTCAAATGTCATGGCCATTGCTTCTACTCCCTCATTCAATTTTTGCACAGGTACCGTTATGCGCAATACGTCCTTTTGTTCATCATACTTAAATGCTCCCCAGGTGTCATTATCCTTATTCAAAATCATTGTCCAATTTTCCTCCGTCGGAATAGCATACAATGTATAACGGCCCTTCTCAACTTTCTTATCCCCGATCTTTACACCCCTGAAAAATTCTATTTCTGTGGCCTCATTTGCTCCAAGACGCCAGACTTTTCCGTATTCGACAAGTTCACCAAAAATAAGACGTCCGTTCTTTTGCGGCCGGCTGTAAATAACTCTTGCCACCAGGGGCTCGGTCACCTTATCCTGGATCTTTAACACAGGGTAATTGCCCGGGTAATAGCACATATCCATTGGCGATTTATCAACGGGAGGCAGATTATTGCTTTGGGACCTGCCCATCAAAACTGAAGCGATCAAAAGGCTCAGCAGAGTTATTTGTTTCATACGGCGAATTTTTTATGAAAGAGCAAAAATAGTTGTTTGGGGTTGCATCGGGAAAGTTTATAAGGCATGTACGGGTCACAATCTTAATAGATTATCGTACATTTTGTAAGCAAATGATTTTAGATCAGGAAAAAATACCTTGTAACATTGCTGCAAGGTTTTATAATGTTCTTCAAATAGTGACACAGCCGTTTCACTTTCTTTCAGATAACGGGCTCTTCTCACAAGACCGCCGAAACTTAATTCTGTCCCCCGCACTGTAGAATAGTTGAATAACCAGTTCTGCTGTTTCATGTAAGGGAACATGCCAGCGAACCGCTGCGGCAAATATTCAAAATGATTGTCGAGTATTCGATAGACGGTTTCTGAAAAATTTCTTAAACTTTCTGTATTGAATTCATTTGAGTCATTCGCAAGAAAATGGTCGTAAGCGACGTCTATAAAAGCCCCACTATATAAACGATAGGCTGGCCTGAAGACTTCCTTGGCGAGTTTGGTAGCTTCATGATCATCGGTAAAAGTATCGATCGCCCGGTGAAGAGTGATTCCCTTTTGAATATTTTCAGGGTAATCGAATTTGCTTTTTCCCTTAACAAAATCACTGATGAGATTTCCGATTAAAATTTCTTCGTCATCAAAAGAGAGATATGCGTGAGCAAGATAATTGATAGCTGTTATTTAATTTTTCTCACTGATAAAATTAATTATTTCATTGATCAATTCGGTCATCACCACCAGGTCAGGATTGCTGTAGGCTTTCTTATTTTCATTGATATCACCCGGCGGCACTTCCTTCAGGACGTGATTCATTCCTTTAATAATAATGAGTTTTGCCGTTGGATTTGCCTCTTTGAGAAGTGTTGCATCTTTCTCGCTTACCTGTAAGTCATTACTGCCTTGCAAGATCAGGGTTTTGCATTTCAGAGAAGAAATAATTTTTACCGGATCATAGGAAAACCAGGAAATCATGTACGGCTGTACAGAAGGCCTGAATATATAAAATAAGGAAGGATTGACCTTTCTTACAAATTCACCTGCCTCCAATGAATCAATAGTTGTATAGATTTCCTTTTTTAGTTGTTCAGGCTGGGCAGCGAGCTGTTCTTTTAAAATGTCGCCTGCTTTTCTTCCAGTGCCCGCGATGCTGATATAGCCTGCCGGGTTTACTCTCTGTGCTACTGCCATACCTATCAATGAACCTTCGCTGTGACCGGCTATATAAATGCGTTTATAGCCCGACCTTTCAAGAAAGTAGTACAATTCCTCCGCATCATCGATCATGTCAGAAAAAATAAGACTATCTTCTTTCATACCTTGTACGACTCTACTTTTTCCGATCATCCTTTTATCATACCGCAAACTTGCGATACCGTGTTGAGCCAGCTCTTCCGCTACTTGTAAAAGACAATTATTTTTCCCTGGTAAAACAAGACTATTTCCATTCCTGTCTGTCGGCCCTGAACCGGCAATTATTAATACGATAGGCGGCCTTTGTCGGCCAACAGGCTCGTAAATGGTTCCGCTAAGCGTTGCCTTTCTTACTGGCAAACTTATTTCGGAAGTGTCGATTCTTTGATCTTGCGCATTGACACTGAAGATACAGTATAACAATGCGATGAAAACAGCTATTGCTTTCATGCCTCATGATTTAGTTGTTGTGTTTCGACCTGGCAAACATCCGGTAAGAATAAACTGTAGGAATGATCACCATTACAAGGACTATACCCATCATGATAAAAAACATAACGAGGGGCTTGATAAACAAAGCGAGGATGGCGATCAAAATTCCACCAGCAAACCATATTTTGCTTCCGAGCAAATGTGTGGCTCTCCAGTTCTCTTCACTTTCCAGAGTCCACGGCAGGCGGAATCCGGCAAAATAATTCGGCTTAATACTATGCATGACGTTTCCCATATACGCAAACAACAACCCCATCATTGCTAAAACCAAATTCATTCCCATCGTGTGTTGAGTGGCTGTCCAATTCAAAATGATTATTGACATGCAGCTTATGAAAACCACGACAACCATTGCGATCTTCAAAAATATTTCGGGTTGTTTTTGAGCCAGCCTCTTGGGATCGATCTTATAAATATTTGTTAACAGCAGGTAGACCAAAATGGAAACAAGCGTACAGGTAGCCGGTATAAGAAATATTTCATTGCGTTGACCATACTTGTCGGGTGTGCCGTCTATTCTAAAATGCACAGGGATCCTTTCTGGCAAGCTGCTCCATATACTTAACAGGTATACCCAGGGAATAAGTGCGATCACACAAACAAATGTCCACCGAAGCAAGGTGTGCTTTCTCATATTTTTACTTCTTTTTTGATTTGAACTGAAGAAACCACTTTAAAATTTCATCGACCACGGTTGTATTCAAAGAGTAGTAAACAAATTGTCCTTCTTTTTCTGACACTACCAGGTTTGCCTGTTTTAACAGGTCAAGATGATGTGAGATGCTGGGAAAAGAAATATGGAACTTTTCGGCTATTTCACCGGCGGTCATATCCTTTTGCTGCAGCAATTCAAGGATAGCTCTGCGGGTAGGGTCGTTTAGGGCCTTAAATATTATATTCATCTCAATAATTCGATGTTTGTATATTTAGACAAATATCTAAATAATTACAGACACTCGGAAATATTTTTTATAAAAAATATTTTTTGTTCTGAAACCGCACATGGTACAGATGAATGGTTATTAGAAATGCCGAGCGGTTAAAACTTTCTTCTTCTGTTAACGCCAGTTAACACTGAGCACCACTAGTCATAAATCGATTGACATGGGGTGTAACCTAAGATATCTTTGGTGCGTCATACTTTTCAAACAAACGAAAAACGACATAAACCACAAAAATTATCAATTATGAAAAAGATTATGATGATGCTGGCACTGGTGCTTACAATAGGTACAAGTTTCGCTTTTACAGGCGAGGAAGCAATTAACGAACAGGCTTTAAATGCTTTTAAGAAAGAATTTGCCGGCGCAACCGAAGCAGCCTGGACTGTAGGTAGCAATTTTTACAAAGTAACATTTTCACTCAACGATCAGAAGCTCTTTGCTTATTACAATACCCAAGGAGAATTCCTCGCTGTTACACGTAATATTTCTTCTTTACAATTACCGTTAAACTTGCAAACAAGTTTAAAGAGGTCATACAATAATTATTGGATCAGCGACCTGTTTGAAGTGTCAAATAACGACGGAACCAGGTACTATGTTACTCTTGAAACTGCTGATACAAAGATCATTTTGAGATCAGCAGATGGCAATGATTGGTCTGTTTATCAAAAAAGCAAGAAGGCATAAAAACTTAGTTTTGGTGTGTGGTAAAAATAACCCCGCTCTCACCATGGTGAGGCGGGGTTTATCTTTTTTAAACAAATTCGATTGAAGGTACCAAAAGCGGACAGTTATTGTATCATAAACGAACGTCTTTATTCTATATTCTTAACTCATTCGTTAATTACATTAACAAGGGTCTCCATCAATCCCAATTAACTTGACAAGAGCTGTAACATACGATAGCTTTATATCGTCAAATAATTAAGATCAAAAATTATTAATCGTTAAACCTTAAAGCCATGAAAAAATCGATTATAGTATTCTCAGCAATACTTTTAGTGATTACTGCGACCGCATTTGTAGGAGCAAGACCGGGAGGCAATCCTGCAGAAGCAACATTTCAAAAAGAATTCAGTGGAGCAACTGACGTAAAATGGAACCAGGGCAAGGATTTAATTTCCGCAACCTTCGTTCTAAGTGACTCACGTATTATTGCTTACTTCACGACGGAAGGTGAACTCCTCGGAACAGAAAGAAACGTTTTATTCAATCAATTGCCATTAGCTGTGGTAAAAGAGATCAACAACCGGTATGGCAATGCTCCGATCTTCGATATTGTTGAACATACATCGGGAACAGAAACATATTACGGTATGGTGGTAGATACTCCAACCAAGCGCTTGAAATTAAAGATTTCCGGAGAGGGAGAAGTTACCGTGCAACAGAAAGAAAAAAAATAACAACACCTATATAAACCTGTTTGCGAGTCCGAAGGACTCCTTCGGAGCAGTCAGGCATCCAGCAAAGTCCCCCAATATGTCGGGGGACTTAATTTTTTGCACTGTCATTCTATTAAGTAAATTATTATTCGAAATCGACGGAGAGCAGCGTTATTTTCTATCAACAGCTCCCTGTTGTCATTCCGGGCTTGACCCGGAATCTGATTAGAGTTATTCTTAAGGCGCACCCTTACATTAGAAGGAGAAGAAATCTCTTACTTTTGCCTGCCTGCCCGTAGGCAGGCCGTCTAAGATTTTTGCTATGAACAAAGGACCTGTTTCACAATTCATATTGCATCATTACCGCCATTTTAATGCGGCTGCCCTGGTGGATGCCGCAAAAGGTTATGAGCAACATTTGCTTGATGGCGGAAAAATGATGGTAACACTTGCGGGAGCTATGAGTACGGCAGAGTTAGGAGTGTCATTAGCTGAAATGATCCGCCAGGGAAAGATTGATATCATCAGTTGTACAGGCGCCAACCTTGAAGAGGACATCATGAACCTGGTGGCGCACAGTCATTATCAGCGCATTCCTCATTACCGAGATCTTACTCCTGAACAGGAATGGGAATTACTGGAGCAAGGATTGAATCGGGTTACAGATACGTGTATTCCGGAAGAAGAAGCGTTTAGGAAAATTCAGCACAATATTGTAAAACTTTGGAAAGATGCCGATGCAAAAGGTGAAAGATATTTTCCGCATGAGTTTATGTACAAACTTTTGCTGAGCAAAGTGATGGAGAAGGATTATGAAATAGATCCAAAGGACAGCTGGATGATCGCTGCAGCAGAAAGAAATTTACCAATTGTTGTTGGAGGCTGGGAAGACAGCACGATGGGAAATATATTTTCTTCCTATATCATCAAAGGAGAAATGAAAGCAACCACGATGAAGAGTGGGATCGAATATATGGTTTGGCTTGCTGACTGGTACAGAAAAAATAGCAGCGGTAAAGGAATTGGATTTTTCCAGATCGGTGGTGGTATTGCCGGTGATTTTCCGATTTGTGTCGTGCCGATGATGTACCAGGATCTTGAATGGCATGATGTCCCTTTCTGGAATTATTTCTGCCAGATCAGTGATTCAACGACTTCGTATGGTTCTTACTCCGGTGCTGTGCCCAATGAAAAAATTACCTGGGGAAAGCTTGACATAAAAACTCCAAAATACATTGTTGAAAGCGACGCAACGATCGTAGCTCCATTGATCTTTGCATGGATACTGGGATGGTGAGAACGTGAAACGTCTCCCGGATAGCTATCGGGACGTCAATCGTGAATATACACTCTGTGCATCTCTGTGCACCCTATGCCTCCGTGGTTAAAACGGAGAAACGCCTGCCTGCCGGTAGGCAGGGAGTTCAAGGAGCAACTTCAAGGTTTCCTTAGCATTTATTGCAAAATCTATTGAACCCCATTTCGTTTCTTTAGGAAAACGATGCCGTTAGGGAACCATTAAACGTATTTAATCTGACAACGGCCACCTCCCGGCAATTTCTGAACATGCAACGTCAATTCGAATTATAATTTTGCTATCCAGCTCATAAAAATTAATCAACTTAAACCTTAAACCATGAACGAAGCAACAACATTGACGCAAACTGAAGTAAACCCAAACAAGGCTTTATGGGAAAAAGGCGACTTTACCCGCATCGCCGAAACCATGCGTGAAAGCGGCACCGCATTGATTGAAAAGCTCGGAGTCAAAGAAGGTATGGACATCCTTGACCTTGGAGGCGGCGATGGCACCACGGCAATTCCTGCTGCTCACCTCGGAGCCAATGTACGGGTTGTAGACATCGCAAGAAATCTTGTGGCCGCTGGAAACAAACGAGTGAAGGAAGAACGACTTGCTAATATCACGTTCGAAGAAGGTGATGCCACAAGCTTACATCAACTGGCAGATCAAAGTTTTGATATGGTGGTAAGCATCTTCGGTGCGATGTTCGCTCCAAAGCCTTTTGATGTTGCAAAAGAAATGGTCCGTGTTACGCGCAAGGGTGGCCGTATCGTAATGGGCAACTGGATTCCCGGAGATCCGACGCTAGTAGCGCAGATCTTAAAAATCAGTTCGGCATATACGCCTGCACCGCCTGAAGGATTTGTAAGTCCGATGTTATGGGGTGTAGAGAGTCACGTAACAGAACGTTTTGTAAAGGCCGGCGTGCCCGCGGAAAACATATCATTCCTGAAAGATACTTATACATTCAATGCTCCCTACACACCTTCGGCGCTCGTAGAGAATTTCAAAAATTATTATGGTCCGACGATGAATGCTTTTGAAGCAGCAAACAAGAATGGTAAAGCTGCCGAGTTGCAGAGTGAGCTTGAACAATTGTTCATTGCGCAAAACAGAAGTGCTGATCCGAATAAAACTTCAATTCCGGCAACTTTCTTAAGAGTAACAGTAAGGATATAGTGAGTGGTGAATGGTGAGTGGTACATTCCGTGTATCTCTGTGTTCTCTGTGCCTCTGTGGTTGTCATCCTGAGCCTGTCGAAGGATCACCACTGAGACACGGAGGTGCACAAGAATAAAAACCGGGAAGACTCCTCCCTCGCAAACAAAAACGAAACATAAATCTATTGTTAATCTCGGTTTTAACCTTGAGTCGTCTATCTCGAATCGTGAGTTGCTACTCTGTGTGTCTCTGTAGCTCTCTATGCCTCTGTCGTTAAACATCAACCTCACCCCTTCATGACTCTAACAATCGAACATCTCCTCGCCCTCTCCAAATGGAGAGGGGACGCAGAGCGTCTAATTTGAAAACCTGAAGCAAGAGATGAGGTAACAGTTGGCAAATAAAGAGTCTTTCCTACTGCAAGCAATTTCCAATTCTTATCAAAACCCTCGCCGGATCAGAAATCACTTCTTCATTCCAGAATCGTAAAACAGTAATACCAAGTTCAGTTAACAAGGCAGTCCTTGATTTATCGTAATCCTTTGCGATTTCATCCGTGTGAAAATTTCCATCCAGTTCGATCACGAGTTTACATTCGTTGCAATAAAAATCGACAATGTAGTTTGCAATTGCATGTTGTCTTCTGAACTTCTTCCCTTTGAGTTGCCTGTTGCGCAATAAAGACCAGAGTTTTTGTTCAGCTTCTGTTGTCCTTAATCGCAATTCTCTTGCATATTGTTGTACAGACGCTTTCGATGCCTGGTGAAGCTTGGCGAGGTATTTATCTCGGTGATCAGGAGGTTTATTAGTAGTCATAGTTAGTTAACTAAAACTAACAATTTCTCCAACTCACCCCATCTCATTTTCCCGATCACCGAACGGTTCTTTTCCCCTCTCCATGTGGAGAGGGGAAGTAGAGTCTTCAGGCTGAAGACTTGACCGAGGGTGAGGTTGAACTATTTTTAAAGG